>Ga0214472_10004177_pt1 | contig 15224 bp, 15 predicted proteins | sample RVTome_6_FD_207662 | JGI IMG/M metagenome (GOLD analysis project Ga0214472, IMG submission 207662) | Soil microbial communities from uranium-contaminated site in the Upper Colorado River Basin, Wyoming, United States - RVT140D175 | ecosystem: Environmental > Terrestrial > Soil > Contaminated >...
TTGCCGGCGCGACGGTGACAGGCGTTCTCATGGCGCTCTTCATGGCCAACGCCGGCGGCGCGTGGGACAACGCCAAGAAGTACATCGAGGGTGGGGCGCATGGCGGCAAGGGCTCCGCGCCCCACAAGGCCGCCGTCGTCGGCGACACGGTCGGCGACCCGTTCAAGGACACATCGGGGCCGTCGCTCAACATCCTCATCAAGCTCATGAGCGTCGTGTCGCTGGTGCTCGCTCCTTGGTTCGTGCGCGTGCACGGGCTCGACGTCGGGGAGACGACTGCGGTGCGCTGGATCACCGGCGTCTTCAGCGCGCTCTTTGGATAGCGCCAAGAAAAGGACATGATGCGGCCGGCATGACGAAGGAGGCGTCGTTCGAGGCGGCGCTCTTCTTCGCCGCCGAGCTGATCCGCATCCCCGGGCTGCCGGGCCGGGAGGGCGACGTCGCGCGCAGGGTCCGCGAGGAGATGCAGGCGCTCGGCCTCGCGGACGTGCGCGTCGACGAGGTCGGCAACGTCATCGGTGTCGCGCGGGGCCGTGGGGAAGCCCCGCCCGTGCTGCTCAACGCCCACCTCGATGTCGTCGCCGAAGGCGTGCATGCGGACTGGGAAGTCCCGCCGTTTTCCGGCGAGGTGCGGGAAGGATGCCTGCACGGTCGCGGCGCGATGGACATCAAGGGGCCCCTGGCCCTCCAGACGTATGCGGCGGCCGCGATGATCGACCGAGCCCCGGGCGACGTGATCGTCGCGCACACGGTGCTCGAGGAGCGCGGCGGGCTCGGCATGAAGCACCTGCTCGACTCCGGCACGGTCGATCCGGCCGCTGTCGTGCTCGGAGAGGCCACGCACGGTGACGTCTGCATCGGTCACCGAGGCCGCGCGGAGCTCGAGATCGTCCTCGAGGGTGTGGCGGGGCACGCGAGCGTTCCTGGACGGGCGAGCAACGCGCTCGACCTGCTCGGCCCGGCGCTCGCGGTGGTCAGGGACCTCGCCGAGGACCAGGAGAGCGACCCCGTGCTGGGCGCCTCGAGCCTCGTTGCCACGATGGTCGACGTGCGTCCGGAGACCAGGAACGTGATTCCCGACCACGTGGTCGTGGCCATCGACTGGCGGGTGCTCCCCGGCTCGACCGAGGAGACGCTGGTGAAGCGCTTGCGCGATCGGCTGCGCGCCGGCATTGGCTCGCCGCCGGCCGGGCTCATCTACGACGTGCGCGTCGCGACCGAGCGACAGCGCACCTACACGGGGGTGGAGAAGGATTGGCGCCTGTTCAGTCCCGGCTTCCTGATGAGCCCGGAGCACCCGGCGGTGCGCGCCGCGGCGAAGGCCGTCGGCATGCGCTCCCCCGGGGTGGGCGCGGCGACGGTCCGACCCTGGGCGTTCGCCACGGATGGCGGGTGGTCTTGCGGCGTGCACGGCATCCCGACGGTGGGGTTCGCCCCGGGGGAGGAGCGCTACGCCCACACCAACCGCGAGCGGCTCGAGGTCGCGGAGGCCCGCTGGGCGTTCGGGCGCTACCCGCACCTGATCGCCGGGCTGCAGCGCGCTCTCTCCGCCTGACAGCGCGCGTGGGCAGCGGCGGGAGCGGCTTTCCCACCCCCCTGGGTTTGTATAGCTTCCTCGCCGCGTCCAAAGGGACGCCTCCAATCATCCCGCCCCGTCAGGCGCGCTCGCCGCCACCCGTGCTAACGCACGGGTTCCCGGACGCGCCTACGCCGCCGGGGCCCGTAACCATCCTACGGACCGAGGGAACCAGACATGCGGCTCTACGAAGTCGTCTACATTCTCGACCCGGCCCTCCTCGAGGACGCGGTCACTGCGAAGCTCGAGAAGTTCCACGCCCTCGCGACTTCTCGAGGCGGCGAGGTCGCCGCGGTCGACCACTGGGGCGTTCGCCAGTTCGCCTACCCCATCAAGAAGCTGGGCAGCGGCTACTACATCGTGGCGCAGTTCACGGCGGCCTCTGACGCGCTGCCCGAGTTCGAGCGCCTGCTGAAGCTCGACGAGGAGGTCGTCCGCTACCTGCTCGTGCTCAACGATGGTGAGCCCACCAACGGGCAGTCGATTCTGGCCGAGGTCCCGCCGCGTGCCGAGGGAGCGCGGGATCCCGACGACGACGACGACGAGCCGGAGGAGGACGAGGATGATCCCGAGAAGGCGCCGCCCGAGTTCCACGGCGCTCGCGGTAGGCGTCGCCGGATGGAGGGGCCGCGAGTCATGCTCCTCAACTACAAGGACGTCTCCACGCTCTCCCGCTTCGTGACGGAGCAGGGGAAGATCCTCCCGAAGCGGACCACCAAGGTCACCGCCAGGTTCCAGCGCCAGCTCGGTACTGCCGTGAAGCGGGCGCGCTACCTCTCCCTCCTGCCGTACACCGGGGGCCGCGAGGGTTAGCCGCGGCCCTGGATGGAGCTCGGATGGAGCAGGCTGTGACGGATGTCGGCGTGGAGCCGTCGAGGGGATGGCCCCGGGCCGCAGGGCTCTTCGGCGTCGTGCTGGCCACCGCCGTCGTGCGGCCGGGCGTCCTCATCGCCGTGCCGCTGTTCATGTTGTTGGTCGTCGGCGGCCTTCGCAGCATGCGCGTCGTGATGGCGGCGGCCCTCGCGACCCTCATCGTCGCTTCCGGCTCGAGGGACGGGATCTGGTTCGCGGAGCGCGCGTGGTCGGTGTTGATCGGGGGCGGGTTTCTTGCGCTGACCATGCTCGCACCTGCGTGGGCGCTCTCATCGCGGGCGCTCGCTGCAGTGATGGGAGCGGTGGGGGTCGCCGCGGGCATTCTCGCGCTGCGCGCCGACGCATGGGCTGCGATCGACGTGGCGCTCGCGGACACCGTGCGCGCGCTCTTCGGCACGACGATTTACGCGATGTCCACGTTCGGCGGTGGGGAGGGTCTTTCGCCGGCTCTGGAGTCGTGGCTGCTCGAGGTCGCGGAGGCGCAGGCCGCAGTGTATCCAGCGCTCGTCTGCCTGGGTTCCATGGCCGCGCTGGGAGTTGCGTGGTGGGCCCGCACGCGCCTCGTGGGCGAGGGCGACCAGGGCCTGGGGCCGTTACGTCACTTCCGCTTCAACGACCACCTCGTGTGGCTGCTCGTGGCGGGGTTGCTCCTCCTCGTGGTGCAGTGGGGGGAGGCGCTGGTGCGCCTGGGCTCGAATGCCGTGGTGTTCATGGGGGCGCTCTACGCCCTCCGCGGAGCCGCCGTGTTCATGTTCGTGAGCGGCGGGCTGTCGCTGTTCGGGCTCCTGACGTTCATCGTGGGGCTCGTCCTCGCCGCGCCGGTGCTCTTCGGCGTGGCGATGCTCATCGGGATCGGAGACACCTGGCTGGACATCCGCTCACGTGCCGGCGAGCGGACCGCCTAGCTTTCGCAAAGACCTGTCGGAGAGAGACATGAAGCTGATTCTGAAGAAGGCCGTGGAGAACCTCGGCGAGGCCGGCGAGGTCGTGCAGGTGAAAGACGGCTTCGGACGCAACTACCTCATTCCCCAGGGCTTGGCCTACGCGGCGAGCGAGGGGAACATCGCCCGTCTCGAAGTGGAGCAGCTGCATGCCCAGGAGCGTTCGCGCCGCGACTTTCTGGAGGCGGGGCGGCGGGCGTCACAGCTCGAGGGGCTGTCGATCGTCTTCCAGGAGCGTGCCGGTGAGGACGGCAAGCTCTTCGGCTCCGTGACCAAGGCACACATCGCCGAACGGGCCAATGAGGTCGATCTGGACTTCGTTCTGGACCGCAAGCTCGTGATGCTGGAGGAGCCTCTGAAGACGCTCGGCGTCACGAACGTCCCCGTGCAGCTGCACGCCGACGTGGTCGTGGAGATCGAGATTCGCGTCGAGCGCGAGGAGGGTTAGGCCCCGAGTGCGAGAGCTCGTGGCGAATTGGGCGAGCCTTCCCGCCGAGGTGCAGCGAGCTGTGGAGGTCGCCCTCGAGAGGCGGGCCCGTGACATTGCGGTGCTGGACCTGCGCGGTATCTCCACCGCGACGGACTATTTCGTGATCGCGAGCGGCACGTCGGACGTTCAGGTGAAGGCGATTGCGGAGCACATGGCCGAGGAGCTGAAGCGCCAGGGGGTGGGCGCGGGTCACGTCGAGGGACTCACGGGAGGGCGTTGGGTTCTTCTCGACTACATCGACTTCGTGGTGCACGTGTTCCACCCGCAGGCCCGCGCGTTCTACCAACTCGAGAACCTCTGGGGCGACGCTCCCCGGTGGGATCAGCCCGAGGAAGACGAGGCCGCCGCGGGTGCGCGGTGACGGGCGAAATGTCGCCTGCACGACACCCGGCAACCCACTTTGCAGTGGGCCCGGGCCGGTCTAACTTGTCGGCGTTCCGGCGCGGGGGTCCGGTCGTCGCCGCAACCGGCCTTCATCTCCTTCCAGGCACGCCGGGCACGCCGGCTGCGAGACGCGCGAGTGTAGATGGCCCAACTTCCTCCTTGGCAACCGTTGGACGGCGGGGTGCCGCTTCCCGATGGCTCGGGATCTGGGCGGGTGGTGGCCGTCGTCGCCTCGGAGGGCTCGGTGGCAGCCGGGTGGGCCGCCTCCGCCGCGCTCGACATCGCGCGCGCGTGGAGCGCGGGTGGTGCGAGGGTCATCGTCGCAGACGGCGCGCTCCACTACCCGACCCTCCACGAGCATGCTCAGGTGGACAACGGCGAGGGCCTGAGCGACGCGGCCCTCTTCGGCGTCTCCGTCGGTCGCGTGGCGAGGCCCGTGGACGACGGCTCGTTCTTCCTGATCACGGCCGGAACCGCAGTGGCCAACGCGAACGCGGTGCCGTCGAGCCCGAGATGGAGCCGACTTCTCGAGGGCTTCGTCGAAGCCGGGGTCCGGCTGCTTCTCTTCGTGCGTGACGGAGACAGTGGCTGCGCGGCCTTCCTGGGGTCGGCGTCCGATATCGTGGTGCTGGCGGCAAGAGACGAGAAGGCGCCGTCCGCCGTCCGTGACCTGGAGGGCCTCGTCCGGGCGGTGACCGGTCCCGGCGCCCCGGCGGAGGCACGCACGGCGCGGGGCCGCGCGCCGCTGGCCGCCCGAAGATCCGGTCTGCGCCCGCCCGACGAGTGGACGGCCCAGCATCCGGCCGGCCGGCAGCGCGTCGTCCTCTTGGCGATCGCTGTCGTGGTGCTCATCGCGGCGCTCGTGATGTTCTTCACCTCGATCGACCTTTCGAGCCTCGCCCCGGAAGAGTCGGGCGCAGCGCCACCCCCTGCTGCCGAGGCTCTCACTGGAGTCGCATGAAGCTCCGTAGCCTGAAGGTCCACGGCTTCAAGTCGTTCGCCGACGCCACCACGATCGACTTCCACGACGGGATCACCGCCATCGTCGGCCCCAACGGGTGCGGTAAGTCCAACATCGGCGATGCGATCCGCTGGGTGCTGGGTGAGCAGCGCCCGACCGCGATCCGGGGCGCCAAGATGGAAGAGGCCATCTTCCAGGGCACGGTGGGCCGCCGCCCGGTGAACCGGGGCGCTGTCTCCCTGACCGTGTCGAACGCCGACGGCTCGTTCCCGATCCCCTTCGAGGAGGTCGAGGTCGGCCGTCAGGTCTTCCGGGACGGGGGCAGCGAGTACTCGATCAACCGCGCCGCCTGCCGGCTGCGTGACGTGGTGGACCTGTGCCGCGACACCGGGCTCGGTGCGAACGCTTATGCGATCATCGAGAATCGCATGATCGACGCGATCCTCTCGGATCGCGCGGACGAGCGCCGGGGACTGTTCGAGGAGGCGGCTGGGATCGGTAAGTACAAGGACCGCCGCAAGGCAGCCACACGTCGACTCGAGCGCGCCGAGATGGATCTGCAACGCCTCGAGGACGTCATCGGCGAGGTGCAGACGAAGGTGCGCTCCCTGGCCAGGCAAAAGGGGAAGGCGGAGCGCTTCCACGAGTATCGCAGCCGGCGCCTCGACGTCGAGGTCGCGGTGGTGCGCCACCAGCTCGACACTCTGCGCGGACGCCTCCGCAGCGTCGAGACGGAGTTGGAGGGCGATCTCGGGTCGGCCGAGGGGATGCTCGCCGAGCTACGCACGGCGGAGGCGGCGTTCGAGGCCCTCCGCCTGCGGGAGGTCGACGCGGAGAAGGAGCGTCGCGCCGCGGCCGCCGCGCTCGACGCGATCCGGGAGCAGCTCGTCACCTGGGAGCGCGACCTCGCCGTCTCTGACGAGCGCGCGGCCTATGCAGAGCGCCGGCTGGCGCAGATCGAGCGGGAGCGGGCGGACGCCCGCGAGCAGGCGACGTCCCTGGAGCGTGAGGAGCTCGAGCACACGGCGAGCCACGACGCCGCCGCGGCGGAGCTCGAGCGATTGCGGGCCGTAGCCGCCGAGCAGGCCGAAGATGTCCGCCAGGACCGGGCGCGCCTCCAGGAGGCGCGTGACGGCCTCGAGTCCGTCGAGGCGAAGACTCGCGAGCTCACTCGCAAGGGCGCACAGCTCGAGGGTGACGCGGATGCCTCGGAGGCGCAGGCGGAGGAGCTGGAACGGCGGCTGGCCCATCTCGGCGAGGAGCTCGAGAGCGCTTCAGCGGAGCTCACCGAGTTGGCGTCGCAGGGTGACCTGTTCGCCAGCCGTGTGGACGAGCTGGCCGGCGCTCGTCGGGCTGCGACCGACCGCTTCGAGCGCCAGGGCATCGAGCTCGAGGCCGCGCGGGAGGAGTACGCGGCCGCCCGCATAGCCCACCGCGAAGCCTCCGACCGCACGGCGCTTCTCGCCGGGCGCATGGCGGCGCTGGAGGGGCTGGAAGAAGAGCGAGCCGGCGTGGAGCCGGTCGTGCGCGCCGCGCTCGAGCTGGGGGACGGGGGCATTCTCGGCACGCTCACAGACTTCATGGAGGCGCCCGCGGGTCCATCCGCGGCCGCCGAGGCGTACCTGGGCTCCCTGGCGGACGCGCTGGTCGTTCGCGACCGCGCCGCGGTCGAGCGGACCCTCGGATGGTTCCGTGACGAGTGGAGGGGCGGGGGCGGTCTCGTCTTGCTCCCGCTCGACCGTGTGCCCGCGAGCGCGACGGGCGCCTCGGGCGGACTGCTCGCGAGGATCACCGCCAAGGGAGAGGGCGCGCCTTGGGTGCGCGCGCTGCTGGAAGGCGTCGAGTTGGTCGAGTCGGGGGGCGATGCCCCGCCGGTCACGGAGAGCAGCGGCGTCGTCCGGGTCGGTGAGCCGTCACGGGCGTCGGGCGTGCTCGAGCGCAGGGAGGAGTTGCGCGATTTGAGCGCGGAGCGTGCGCGTGCCGCCGAGGCGGAGCGGCAGGAGTCGGAGCGGCTGGGGCGAGCGGAGCGCAGGCTGGAGGCCGCCGAGGCCTCGCGCGAGGCCGCGCGCCAGGCGCTGCGCGACGCCGAGGACGAGCATCGGGGGATCAGCGGTCAGCTCGCGGCCCAGACGGATCGGCACGGCCACGTGCACCGCATCCGTGACGAAGTCTCACGCCAGATCGAGGGCGCGCGGGCCGCCAGCACGCGCGCGATCGAGCGCGCCAAGGAGGCACGCGAGGACCGCGCGGTTCTCCTCCAGCAGGAGGGCTCGCTCGAGGCGGAGCGACAGGAGGCTCGGGCGTGGGTGGACGAGACCCAGGAGGCCTGGGAGTCGGCCCGCGCCGTGGAGGCGCGTCTTGCCGTCGACGTGGCGCGTCTCGAGGGCGATGTCACGCGCCTCGGCGACAGGCTCGAGGCCGTCGGCGCGACGAGGCTGCGAGCCCAGGAGCGCGTCGCCTCGCTGGACGCCGAAGAGAAGTCGCTGCGTAGCGATCTGACCAATGCGCGTAGGGTGCGTACTGAGGGTGACGAGGCGACGCAGCGACTCTTCGCGGAGCGGACGCAGGGCGAGGCCGTGCTCAGGGAGCGCGACGAAGCGCTCCAGGCGGTCGCGGAGTCGCTGACTGCTGCGGAGCGTCGCGTGCGAGAGGCGCGCACCGAGGAGCGGGCGGCGTCGGATCGGCGGCACGCTCTGGAGTTGGAGCGCACGGAGCTGGGGGGGCGCATCGAGCGGATCCGCGAGCGGCTCGAGGGTGAGTGGGGCCGGTCGCTGGAGTCGCTGCTCGAGGAAGCGTCGCCGGTGGAGGGAGAGCCCGAGGCGCTCCAGGCGGAGCTCGAGGAGCTCATGCAGGCGCTCAATGCCCTGGGGCCGGTCAACATGCTCGCGGTGGAGGAGCACGCGGAGGAGCAGGCGAGGCTCGACTTCCTCACGAGCCAGCGCGAGGATCTAGTCGAGGCGCGCAACGACCTCCGCTCGGCCATCCGCGAGATCAACAAGACGGCGACCGACCTGTTCGTGGGGACCTTCGAGCAGATCCGCGAGAACTTCCGGAAGACGTTCCAGCGACTCTTCGAGGGGGGCGAGGCGGACATCTGGCTCCAGGAAACCGAGGATCCCCTCGAGTCGCCCATCGAGATCCACGCCTCGCCGCGCGGCAAGCGCACGCAGCGGATCGACCTGCTCTCGGGCGGCGAGCGGGCGCTCACGGCGCTTTCCCTGCTGTTCGGGATCTATCTGGTGAAGCCGAGTCCGTTCTGCGTGCTCGACGAGGTCGACGCCCCGCTGGACGAGAACAACATTGGCCGCTTCATCAAGCTGCTCCAGGACTTCAAGAGCGATACACAGTTCGTCGTCATCACGCACAACCCGCGCACCATCGAGGCGGCGGACTGGATCTACGGCGTGACGATGGAGGAGCCGGGCGTCTCGACAATCGTCGGCGTGAAGCTCTCGGAGGCGCTCGAGGCCGCAGGCGCCGCTTAGCCCGCGGCGGATGATGGCGGCGCCCGGGTCACCGGCGGTCCTCACGATCCTGGGCTCGGGTACCGGCCTCCCGGATCGCGCGCACCACTCCGCGGCATTTCACATCGACTGCGGCACGTCGAAGCTCCTCCTGGACTGCGGGCCGGGCACCCTGCACGGCTTCGACGCGTACGGCGTTCGGTGGCCCGAGCTCACGCACGTCGCCGTGAGCCACTATCACACGGACCATGTCGGGGATCTTGCGGCCGTTCTGTTCGCCCTGAGGGCGGCGTTGCGGCCGCGGCGGACGGCGCCCCTCACGCTGATCGGGCCCGTCGGCTTCGGGGCGTTCCTGCGCGGGCTAGCCGCCGTGCTCGGAGACCACCTCGTGAGCCCCGGCTTCGAGTTGCGCGTGGTCGAGATCGCCCCCGGCGCGTCGTTCGTGGAGCCCGGAGGGGGCTTCGCTCTCGAGGCGTGCACGACCCCGCACACGCCCGAGTCGCTCGCCTACCGGGTGAGCGGGCCTTGGGGCGCCGTGGGCTACACCGGTGACACGGGTCCCTCGACCGAGGTGGCCCGTTTTCTCATGGCCTGCGACGTCCTGATCGGCGAGTGCGCCCTCAGCGATCCGCCGTCCATGGACCGACACCTGTCGCCGGCGCTCCTCGCCGACCTCGCGGCGGTGGCGCAGCCCGAGCTCCTCGTGGCGACCCACGTCTACCCTCCGCTCTCGTCCAATGAGGCGGCGGAGCTCGTACGAGAACGTTACGCGGGCGCCGCGGTGGGCGGGCAGGATGGGATGGCGATCCGCATCGGCCCGGAGGGCCCGCCGGCCATAGACCCACCACCTACGGCCCGATACACTTAGGGCCCTCGCCACCGCGTAGTCGAGGCGCCCGCTCGGGGTGCCACTCCGGAGCCGCAGCCGATGCTCGTCGTGATGAAGCACAACGCGTCGAAGGAAGAGATCGACGCCGTCGTCGACACCATCAAGGAGATGGGCTACGGCGCTCGCGCGATTCCCGGCGGCCAGAGGACGGCCGTCGGCCTGATCGGCAACGACGGCGCCGTGGACTCCGGCCGCCTGCTGGGCTTGAACGGCGTGCTGGAGGTCATTCCGGTCACGCACCCCTACAAGCAGGTCTCGCGGGAGTGGCGGGCGGAGAACACCGTCGTCACCCTCGCGAACGGCACGCGCGTAGGCAGCTCCGATGTGGTGGTGATGGCCGGGCCGTGCGCGGTGGAGAGCGAGGCGCAGATCCTCGACATCGCGCACCAGCTCAGGGAGATGGGGGCGACGGTGCTCCGTGGGGGTGCCTTCAAGCCGCGCACCTCGCCGTACGCGTTCCAGGGGCTCGGCGTGCGCGGCCTCGAGCTGCTCGCCAAGGCGAGGGAGGAGACGGGACTCGCGATCGTCACGGAGGCCCTCGACCCAGAGGGCGCGGACCTGGTCGCCCAGCACGCCGACATCATCCAGATCGGCGCGCGCAACATGCAGAACTACGCGCTCCTGCGGAGGGCGGGGCGCACGGGCAAGCCCGTGCTGCTCAAGCGAGGCTTGTCGGCGACGATCGACGAGCTGCTGCTCGCCGCCGAGTACATCCTGGCTGAGGACAACGACGACGTGATCTTGTGCGAGCGCGGGATCCGCAGCTTCGACACGCACACGCGCAACCTCCTCGACCTCGCGGCCATCCCGGTGGTGAAGTCACTGTCGCATCTGCCGATCGTGGCGGACCCCAGCCACGGGACGGGCCTCAGGGCCAAGGTGATCCCCATGGCGCGGGCGGCGATCGCGGCGGGGGCCGACGGGCTCATCGTCGAGGTGCACCCAGACCCACCGCTCGCGATGTCCGACGGTGCGCAGTCGCTCTATCCGGCACAGTTCCAAGAGCTCATGGAGCAGATCCGCGTCATCGCGCGCGCCATCGGCCGCGACATCACGCGCCCCCTGAGCGGAGTCGCGGTCGGCTAGAGGAGATCGGCGCCGGTCCCGACGCGCCATCCCTCCGCCCCTTGGTCGGGCCCATCGTCGGACATGTCACCGCCGTCGTACCCACCACACGAGCTAGGACGCCGGGGCGAGTCCCTGGCGGCCGGCTACCTCCTCGGGCGCGGCTGGCGGATTCTCGCGCGCAACTACCGCTTCGGCCGGCGCGAGATCGATCTCGTCGTGCGGCGGGACGACCTGGTGGCCTTCGTCGAGGTGAAGACGCGCGCCGGCCCGGGGTACGGCGCGCCCGAAGAGGCCGTCACGAGGCTCAAGCGGCGCGAGATCGAGCTGGTCGCGCTCGAGTACCTCACGCGCCACCGGCTGGGAGACGTCGACGTGCGCCTCGATGTGCTGTCCATCGTGCTGGCCCCGGATGGACGGGTGGAGCGGGTGGACCACTTCGAAGACGCGTGGCGCCCGGAGGCGCCGCGTTGACCTCCCCTGAGGCCACGGGTAGCTTCGACATGCCCCAGGTCCGCAGGGCGAAAGCCCACGAATCCCGTCAGGACCCCGCAGGTAGCAGCGGTAAGTGCGGTGATCGTCGCTGCGGGTCGCCTGGGGCATTTTTTCGATCTGTCAGTCCGACTCCACACGCCATAAACTCTTGTCGCACATTGCTTTAGCGACGAAGTACCGTCCCCGCTCCTTCGCGGATGTGGCGACGCAGGAGCATGTGTCGGAGACGCTGCGCAGCGCCGTGGTCGGCGGTCGCGTGGGGCACGCCTACCTCTTCTGCGGGCCGCGCGGGGTGGGCAAGACCACGCTCGCGCGCGTGCTCGCGATGGCCCTCAATTGCGACGAGCGCACGAGCGAGGGTGAGCCGTGCGGCGTGTGCGACAGCTGTCGGCGCATCTGGGGTGGCCACACGGCGCTCGATGTCGTCGAGATCGATGCGGCCTCGAACCGTGGCGTGGACGACGCCCGCGACCTCCGCGAGCGCGCCATGTACGCGCCCTCGGGCGAGGGACGGCACAAGGTGTACATCGTCGACGAGGCCCACATGCTCACGCGCGAGGCGTGGAACGCGCTCCTCAAGATCCTGGAGGAGCCACCTCCGCGCGTGATCTTCGTCTTCGCGACGACCGAGCCCCAGAAGATCCAGCAGTCGGCGGCGCCCATCCTTTCCCGCTGTCAGCGGTTCGACTTCCGCCGCATCGGCGTGTCGGACATCGTCACCCGGCTCACGGCCGTGCTCGGGAAGGAGGGTGTCGCCGCGCCCGAGGACGCGCTCCGCATCGTGGCGAGGAAGGCCGACGGCGGCCTGCGCGATGCGCTCTCGCTCCTCGATCAGGTTCTCTCGCTCACCGGGGGCACGATCGACATCGAGTCGGTGCGGCGGGTCCTGGGCCTCGTGGAAGAGGAGCGGTACCTGGAGCTTCTGGACGTGCTGCGCGACGGCCGCCACGGCGAGGTCTTCCCGCTCGTCGAGACACTCATGGACGAGGGCTACGACCTCGTCGAGTTCTACCACGGCCTGCTCGACATCCTGCGGTTGCTCCTGAGGCTCAGGCTCTCGCCCGACGCGGACGTCGACCTCCGTGAGGACCTGCGGGCGGACCTCCTGGAGCGCGCGCAGAGCTTCGAGCCAGGCGACCTCGTGCGCATGCTCCAGGCCGCCGCGGAGCTCGAGAGCCAAGGCAGTCTCCGGCGAAGCCCGAACCCCCGTCTCCCCATCGAGATGCTCCTGCTGCGGTTGAGCTACCTGGACCGCACGGTTTCCCTCGAGGAGCTGCTGGTCGCCCTCGGAGGAGCTCCGCCTCCGGAGAGGGGTGACTCCGGGGGAGGGCGGGGAGGCGGCTCCGAGAAGGGCGCCGGTCGCGCGGGCGCGTCCTCTCGGCCCCGGGCGGGGCGTGGGGCGGCGGCACCAGCCGCAGCGCCCGCACGGCCCGCCCCCTCCGCATCGCTGTCCTCCGCGAAGCCCGTGTTCCCGGTCGCGGGCGTGCCCGAGGCGTGGCAGCAATGGCTCGAGGCCGGGCGGACCGTGCCCAAGGGGCTCTCGGCCTTCCTCAGGTCCGCCACGGTGAGCGGAGATGCTGACGGCCGCGTGCACATCTCGTCGCTTGCGGGGCCCGCGCTCGAGCGGCTCTCGGAGCCGGCGACGCTGCGAGCGGTTCGCGAAGGCCTCGCGCGCCACCTGGGCCGGCTCCCCGACCTGGTCGTGGACGGGCGCCCGGGAGAACCCCGGGCGAGCCGCCGGGTCACCGAAGCGGAGGTTCGCGAGCATACGCTCCAAGCCCTGTATCGCCAGGAACCACGCCTCGAGAGGGCGGTAGAAGAACTCGATCTCGAGCTCATGGATTGAGCAGGCCCCGATGACAGATCTCCAGCAGCTGATGCGGCTCAGCCAACAGCTGCAGTCCAAGATGACCGAGCTCCAGCAGTCGTTGGAGTCCGCTTCGCTCACCGCCTCGTCGGGCGGAGGCATGGTGACCGTCACAGTCGACGGAAAGGGCCAAGTCAAGCGTGTGCAGATCGACCCGACCTGCGTGGACCCTCGCGACGTCGAGATGCTGGAGGATCTCGTTCTCGCTGCCATCACCGAGGCTCAGGGCAAGGCCCAGAGCACGTACGAGCAGGAGATGCGCAAGGCGACGGGTGGGCTACCCATGAACATTCCAGGCCTTCCCAAGCTCTTCTGACCTCGGCGCGCGGCCGGTAACGACATGTCGGTGATCGAGCGGCTCACCGGAGAGCTCTCGCGGCTTCCCGGGGTCGGCCAGAAAACGGCCCTCAGGCTCGTTCACCATTTGATGAAGGGGTCCAGGGAGGACACGCACCGGCTGGCGCGCTCGCTCGTCGACTTGGCCGAGAAGATCCGCGAGTGCTGCGAGTGCGGTAACTTCTCGGAGGACGAGCTGTGCGAGGTGTGCGCCGACCCACGACGGGATCGGTCGGTTCTGTGCATCGTCGAGGAGGCGTATCAGGTGGGTGCCATCGAGCGCACGGGACAGTTCCGGGGGCTCTTCCACGTGCTGGGTGGCAGACTCTCACCGCTCGACGGGGTCGGGCCGGCCGAGTTGAACATCGGGTCGCTCCTGCGCCGAGTCGCGGACTCGGGAGGGATGATCGAAGAGGTGATCGTGGCCACCAATGCGAGCATCGAGGGCGAGGCGACCGCCGTCTACCTCGAGGGCGAGATCCGCGCGACCACTCGCCTGTCGGCGAGCGGTGCCCGTCCTCGGGTTACGCGACTCGCGCGCGGGATACCTGTCGGAAGCGACCTGGAGTACGTCGACGGCTCGACGATCGCTCAGGCGCTCGCCGGCAGGCGGGAGATGTGAAGATGAACCGAGCCGCACGCGTGGCGGTGGTCACGGTCCTGGCCGCGGCCGCGGCCGGGGCGCTGGCCGTCGTGATCGTCCGGGGCCAGATCAGGCGGCACCGCCGCGACCTCTTCAGCCCTCGGCCGTTCAGGAGGCTGGCCGCCCTGGGTCACATGGGGCGCGAGCCGGCCTCGGTGGACGCGATCCGCCTGCTTCGGGATTTCATCGCCTGGGAGCCACGAAAGATGCTTCGCGAACGAGCCCAGGCGATCATGTACCGGATGACGGACGAGGTGGGTCGGCGCGGCCTCGGAGCCGGAACCGAGTTCGCTTGAAGTACTTCCACCTTGCCCCTCGACGCGGGCGGGCCGAGTTTAGGGGCCGCCGGCCGGGCTCGGCCGGGGAGGGGCGCGAGGTCGGTATGGCCCGGCGCCCCTTACTGCAGGCACAACCGGAGACCCATTGACTCTTCGATCCGTCGGCCACGGGAGGTAGCATCGACCCATGTCGATGATCAACTACGCCTCCCGTGAGATCAACTGCAAGATCGTCTATTACGGCACCGGGCTCGGGGGTAAGACCACCAACCTCGAGTACATCTACTCCCGGGTGAACCCGGATACGAAGGGCAAGATGATCTCGCTGGCGACGGAATCGGAGCGGACCTTGTTCTTCGACTTCCTGCCCATCGACCTCGGCGAGGTCCGCGGCTTCAAGACCCGCTTCCACCTCTACACGGTGCCCGGACAGGTCTACTACAACGCCAGCCGCCGACTCATTCTGAAGGGCGTCGATGGCATCGTCTTCGTCGCGGACTCGCAGGCTTCCCGCGCCGAGGCGAACATCGAGTCGATGCACAACCTGTACGAGAACCTGGAAACGTACGGCTACGATCTCGAGAGCATCCCGTTCGCGATTCAGTACAACAAGCGGGACATGCCGAGCATCCTGTCCATGGAGGAGCTCAGGGCCCAGATCAACCCCATGGGCGTTCCCGACTTCGAGGGCACCGCGACCGAGGGGAAGGGCGTGTTCGAGACGCTGTCCTGCGTGAGCAAGCTGGTCGTCGAGTCTCTTTCCTGACCGCCCGTGCCTGGGAGTCGCTTCACCCTCCCGAACATCATCACCGTGGCGCGCATCGCGGCGTGCCCCGTCATCTTCTTCCTCGCCCTCGGTACCGGGCCCGCGGTGCGCTTTTGGGCGTTCGCGCTCTTCGTGATCGCGGCGCTTTCAGACGTTTGGGACGGCCATCTCGCACGGCGATACGGCCTCATCACGG
>Ga0214472_10004178_pt1 | contig 15223 bp, 14 predicted proteins | sample RVTome_6_FD_207662 | JGI IMG/M metagenome (GOLD analysis project Ga0214472, IMG submission 207662) | Soil microbial communities from uranium-contaminated site in the Upper Colorado River Basin, Wyoming, United States - RVT140D175 | ecosystem: Environmental > Terrestrial > Soil > Contaminated >...
TGACGTCGCCCAGCATGGCGAACGAGGCGGTCACGCCACCGGTCGTCGGGTCGGTGACGATCGAGACGAACGGGAGCCCCGCCTCGTGAAGCTGGGCGAGCGCAGCCGACGTCTTCGCCATCTGCATGAGAGAGTAGATCCCCTCGTGCATGCGCGCGCCGCCTGAGGCGCTCACGACGATGAGCGGAGCGCGCGCCTTCAGCGCCACCTTCGCCGCGCGCGAGATCTTCTCTCCCACCACGGACCCCATGGAGCCTCCGATGAAGCCGAAGTCCATGATGGCGATCGCGACGGGGATCGCGTCGATCTCACCCGTGCCCGTGATCACCGCCTCGGCTTTCCCTTTCGCCTCCGCGTCCGCGATGCGCTCCGGATAGATCTTGAGATCCTGGAACTCGAGCGGATCGGCGGCGCGCAGGTCCGCGTCGAGCTCCTCGAACGTCCCCGAATCGAGGAGGATCGACAGATACGCTTCCGCGGCGATCCTGAGATGATGTGCGCACGTCGGGCAGACGTTCAGATTCTGCGCGAGCCGCTCGCGGTAGAGGATCTCGCCGCACCCCGGACACTTGTCGAAGACGTCCTGGGGGACCTCTCGCCGATCGCCCGCAGTGAGCGGCTTCTTGTCCTTACGGAACCAGGCCATGGGCCTCCAGTGACGCTGCCGATCACTCGTGGGCGAGGCGCACCGCGATGGCGACCGCGACCCAGGACATGATGAAGAAAACCCCTCCGTAGCTGACGAAGGGCAGCGGGATCCCTGTGATCGGCACCAGACCCACGGTCATGCCGATGTTCACGAAAACGTGGACGAGCCAAGCGCCGAAGATACCGAGCAGCACCAGGCCGGCAAAGGGATCGTGTGACCACGCGGCGAGCTTGACCAGTCGGCTCAGCACGTAGCCGAACGCGACGAGCGCGAGCAGGGTGCCAATGAAGCCGAGCTCCTCGCCCACCACGCTGAAGATGAAGTCCGTGTGCTGCTCCGGGAGAAAGTCGTACCGCTTCTGGGGACCCATCAGGTAGCCCTGGCCCAGCAGACCCCCGCTCCCCACCGCGATCTTCGATTGGATGACGTGGTAACCCGCTCCGCGGGGATCCACCTCGGGATCCAGGAAGACGAGGATCCGATTCTGCTGATAGGTCGCCAGGGAGTTCCAGAGCGGTCGCGAAATGGTGGCCGTGGCGAAGTTCGCGAGCACGAGCGCGACCGACTCGAAGAGGTAGAGCCTATAGCGATAGAAGTAGAGGAAGCCGATGACCGCCAGAATGTAGAGCGACCAGACCGACGTGTCGTACGACACGAACAGGCTCACGACCGGACTCGCGACGAGCAGCAGGAGCGCCACGGGGGTCCCGGCCCAGTAGAGCATCGCGAAGAGGATCCCGACGAAGGCCATGGCGGTGCCCAGGTCCGGCTGCAGCATCACGAGCACCAGCGGCAGCGCCACGAGCGCCGACGGCGCCATCAGGTCGCGTAGCGATGTGAGCGGGCCCTCGCGCGGAGAGAGCAGGCGGGCCACGACCAGCACCGTCGCGAGCTTGGCGATCTCGGACGGCTGGAAGGAGATGAAGCCGAGGTCGATCCAGCTCCGCACGCCCGCCGCAGTCCCCGAGCCGGTGCCGATCACGAGCGTGATCGCGAGCAACACCACGCTGATCACGTAGGCGGGGACCGCAACCCACTCGTACCACCGTAGCGGCACCCGCGCGAGCAAGGTGAACGCCGCGAGCGCGAGCACGAACCAAAGGCTTTGTCGTATCCACGCTTCGCCGGTGACGGGATTCGTGATGTGCACCTGGCCCGCCGAGTAGATCATCGCGATGCCGAAGAGCGAGAGCGCGCCGACCGCGAAGACGAGAGGCAGGTCCAGCGCCCACCGACGCAGCAGCCCGATCATCGGATGAGCCCCCCGGCGGTCATTGGGTCTCCCGCTGTGCGAAACGGCGTGCGTACCAGGGAGCGGGTCGCCCCGTCCGGAGGTGCTCCAGGTACGTCTGCACGGAGTCGACGGGGATGCCGTACTTGCGGCGGAGGTAGAAGTCGGCCGTCTTCGCCATGATCGGGGCGGCGACGGCCGAGCCACCACCCGCATACTCCACGATCACGGCGATCACGATCTCGGGGTCGCCGCCGATGGGCCCGGCCATCCCGGCGAACCACGCGTGGTCGTCGGCGAGGCCCTGGAGGCTGAGGGAATTCTGTCCCGTACCCGTCTTGCCGATGACCTCCCAGTGCTCGAGCGCCGTGCCGAAGTGCGCCGTGCCGTTGCGCGCGGTGACGAGGCGCATCCCCTCGCGAAGCGACTCTATGTGCTCCGGCGCGAGGTCGAGGCTCCATCCCTCGGCGAGCTCGACGCCGCGCGCGATGGTGGGCGCGGGCGCAGAGCCGTCCCGCGCCAGCGCGAGGTAGAACTGCGCGACCTTCAGCGGTGTCTGCGAGTTGGGCCCCTGCCCGATTGCCAGGTTCAGCACCTCGCCCTCGGTGGGCGAGTAGTTGTAGTTGCGGTTCCACCACGCCCGCTCGGAGGGGAAGACGCCCTGGCTCTCCTGTGGGAGGTCGACGCCGCAGCGGCGGCTGAAGCCGATGTCGGTCGCGCGCTGGAGCATGGGTCCGAGCCCGACACGGAGGCCGAGCTGGTAGAAGTAGACGTCGCACGAGTTGCCGATCGCCTGGGCGAGCGTCTGGTGCCCGTGCCCGGCCGGATTCCAGCAGCGCCAGTAGCGATTCCCCCAGAACAAGCCGCCGGTGCATGGCACCTCCATGTGCTCGTCCGGCGTCACGACGTCGAGGTCGAGCGCGATGCCGGCCGCGGCGAGCTTCCACGTCGAGGCGGGCGGATAGAGGCCGACCACGGAGCGATCGAAGAGCGGCCGTCGCTCGTCCGTGCTCAGCTGTGTCCAGAGCTCCTGGTCGATCCCGCCGACGAAGTCGCTGGGGTCGTACGTCGGCGCCGAGTAGAGCGCGAGGACCCCCCCGTCGGCCGGATCGAGCGCGACGACCGCCCCCGCCAGCGTGTCGGGGAAGATGCGGTGGATCCACTCCTGTAGCTCGAGGTCGAGGTTGAGCGTGAGGCTTTCCCCCTCCTCGCCCGGGTCGGTCCGCGCGCCGGCGAAATCACCCACGATCCGACCCCGCGCGTCGAACTCCACGTACTTCAGACCCGGCCTTCCCTGGAGCCGAGCCTCGTACTGTCGCTCGATCCCGGTCTTGCCGACGATCATCCCCTGATCGTAGAGCTCCTCCGAGAACTCCGGCAAGGCGAGCTCGTCCGCGGTGATCTCACCCGCATAGCCGAGCACGTGCCCCGCGGCCGGCCCGAGCGCGTAGCGGCGCCGGGGTCGCATCTCCACATAGATGCCCGGAAACTCGGCGCGCCGTTCCTCGATCGCGGAAACCACGTCGAAGCCCGCGTCGGCATCCACGACGACCTCCCGGCCGAAGCGCGCCATCGTCGCGAGCGCGCGGTTGATCTGCCCTTGGGGCAGCTCGACATACTGCGAGATGCGGTTCAGCGTCGCGCGCGCGGAGTCCAGGGGACCGGGGAGCAGCGTGATCGCATATCCCGGAACGTTGTCCGCGAGAATGCGCCCCTGCCGATCGTAGATGATGCCCCGCGGCGGCGGCACCGGGAGCTGACGCACGCGGTTGGATTCCGCGCGCAGCTCCCACGCGTCCGACCCGAGGATCTGAATGCGGAAGAAGGCCCCGGCGAGCGTCGTCATGAGCAGGCCGAGGACGACGTACGCGCCCACCGCCCGCCTGCCGCGCTCGTGTGGAAGATGGAGGCTCATGGCTCCCCCGGCCGTCCGGCCAGCGTCACCGCGACGAGGCCCACGGCGGCGGCGTAGGCACCGCCAGCCGCACCCTGCACGAGAACCTGGTCGAAGAAGGGCTGCCTGAGCCCCTCCCCGACCATGACCCAGTGGATGAAGTCACGCATCCACTTCCCCGCGAAAAAGTACGAGATCGCGAACAGGCGGGAATCGCCCACGAACAGGTCGCGCGTGAACGCACCCAGAATCCCGATCGCCGTCATCGCCACCGTGTTCGCGCCGAACGCCAGGACGCTCAGCGCATCCTCCAGAAGACCGAAAAAGAGGCCAGTGGCCGCCGCCCCGCCCAGACCCACTTCCCTCGCGGCCAGAAGGAGCCCGACCGTGAGCAGATCCGGCGCGCCGCGGCCATAGCCGAGCCCCACGTGCAGAAGAAAGTGGAGGATGAGGAGCGCCGCGACCAGGATCCAGGTGCGCCACGCCCGCGCGGCGCTCACCGACCGGGGCCCGGCAGCGCCGGGACCCTGTCGGCAGAGAGAGAGTCGGCGGCCCAGAGGACCGTGAGGTCCGGCGGCCCATCGACCGTCTCGACGAGCACATGCGTCACCGACCCGGGCTCCACGGCCGGGCGTAGCCAGTAGCTCTTGCGCCACCCGCCCTGCACTTCGGCCGTCGACTCGACCCTGCCGATGGGGATGCCGCGCGGAAGGACGCCGCTCAGACCGCTCGTGACCACGAGCGTGCCTTCGCGCACGTCCTCATGGTAGGCGGTTCCGTTGAGCATGAGGCGGTCCTGCTCGCGGAACGTCCCGCGGACGTTCTCGACGATGCCGAAGGTGGTCCCGTCCACGAGCATGGCGCTGGCGCGGAAGTCCGGGTTGTTCCAGTCCATGCCCACCGAGCTGCGTCCGCGCACCTCGCGAATCACGCCCACCAGGCCCCGCGCGCTGACGACGGCCGCACCCTCGCGCACGCCCTCGTCGAAGCCCACCTCGACGAGGAACATGCCCTCGGACCCCGGCGTTCCGGGTCGGAGCACCGTGGTCGGGAGGAAGGCCGGACCGGCCCGCTCCGTAAGCCCGAGCAGCTCGCGCAGCGTCCGGTTCTCGTCCGCGAGGGCGGACTGCGTGGAGACAACCGCCGACAGCGAGTCCAGCTCGGACTGCAGATAATCGATGCGGTCGGCGTTCGCGCGAGTCTCCGTCAGCCGCTGTTGCGTCGCGATGAACGGCTGCAGCGCGCTCGCCTGGAGGGTGAACGCGATCTCCTGCTGGACGCCCTCGGAGAGGTAGGGGGTGGCGAGCGCGAGCATCATCACGCCGACGGCGAACGTGACCTGACGACGTCCCCCCTGGGTCTCTCGCTCAGGCCCGTATACCGCCACGGCGCGACTCCGCTACTGAACCAGGACGCTGCGGTACTTGAGCATGTCGTCCAGAATCCGACCCGCCCCGCGCACCACGCACGTCAGGGGCTCCTCATCGACGTGGATGGGGAGGTTGGTCTCGTGCTGGAGCAGGCGATCGAGCCCACGAATCAGCGCGCCCCCGCCCGTCATGACGATGCCTCGGTCGACGATGTCGGAGGAAAGCTCCGGTGGCGTGATCTCCAGCGCGCGACGGACCGCCTCGACGATCGCCTGAATCGGCTCCTGGATGCACTCTCGAACCTCCTGCGAGTGCACGGTCACCGTCTTCGGGATCCCCGAGACCAGGTCCCGACCCTTGACCTCCATCTCGCGCTCCTCGCCGAAGTCGAAGGCGGAGCCGATCTGGACCTTGATCGCCTCGGCCGTGGGCTCGCCGATGAGCAGATTGTAATTCTTGCGTAGGAAGGTCACGATGGCCGAGTCCAACTCGTCGCCACCCACCCGAATCGACGTGTTGGACACGATGCCCGAGAGCGCGATGACCGCGATCTCGGTCGTGCCACCGCCGATGTCGATGACCATGTTACCCGTCGGCGTCTCGACGGGAAGTCCGACACCGATAGCGGCAGCCATCGGCTCGTCCACCATGTAGACACCCTTCGCCCCCGCGGACATCGCGGATGAGCGCACGGCGCGTCGTTCGAGCTCGGTAATGCCCGACGGCACGCCGACTACGACGCGCGGCTTGATGCGGAAGATGCGCTTGGCCGTGACCTGCTTGAGGAAGTGGCGGAGCATCATCTCGGTCACGTCCACGTCCGCGATCACTCCGTCCTTGAGGGGGCGGATGGCCTCGATGCCCTCGGGCGTACGGCCGAGCATCCGCTTGGCTTCGAGCCCGATCCCCATGATGCGCCGGCTCCGCCGCTCGACGGCAACCACGGAGGGTTCGTTGAGTACGATCCCCTCGCCCTTGACGTACACGAGCGTATTGGCCGTCCCGAGATCGACGGCGATGTCGTTCACGGGGACGAGTCGCCCCGAGTTGAGCCAGCTACTCAGTTGGGACAGCAACTTTAGACGGGTTCGGGCTAAGTCGAGGCGGCAGCGCGATGAACATACGTTTACCGGGCCGAGGATGCCAGCTTTTGTCGCGTGTTTGGTGCATGCTACCCCCGGCCGGTGCTCCCGAAGCCACTATCCCCACGGGCGGTCTCGGAGACCTGATCCACGAGGTGGATCTCGGGGGCCTCGAAGCGAGCGAAAACGAGCTGGGCCACGCGTTCCCCCCGATCGAGCGTGACCGCTTCGGGCCCGAGGTTCTGCAGGATGATGCGGAGCTCCCCTCTGTAGTCGGGGTCGATCGTGGCCGGGCTGTTCGGAAGCGTCAGCCCGTGCCGGAGGGCGAGCCCCGAGCGCGGCCGTACCTGGCACTCGACGCCCTCGGGGAGCTCCATCACGAGGCCCGTGCTCACCAGCCGAATTTCCCCCGGCGCCAGCGTCACCGGGCCCTCGGCGCACCGCACGTCGTAACCGGCCGCGTGAGGCGTCGCGCGCTCCGGAAGCGGGAGGTCCGGATTGGAGGGGAGCCGGGAGAAGCGGACGTGCAGCGTCACGTGACCTTGGGCCCCACCAGGACATCCTGGACGTTGGTCAGGTCGAGCCCGAACGCCTCGGACACGCCCGCGTGTGTGACCTTCCCCCCCGCGACGTTGACACCCGCCCTGAGCGCGGGGTCGGCCGCGCACGCCCGCCGCCAGCCACGCGAGGCGAGCGCCACCGCATACGGGAGCGTTGCGTTGGTGAGGGCCAGCGTGCTCGTGCGCGGGACACCGCCGGGCATGTTCGCGACGCCGTAGTGGATCACCTCGTCGACCGTGTACACGGGCTCCTTGTGGGTCGTCGGGCGGATCGTCTCGACGCACCCGCCTTGATCGACCGCGACATCGACGATCACCGTGCCCGGACGCATGAGCGAGAGGTCCTCCCTGGTGATCAGGCTCGGCGCTTTCGCCCCCGTGACGAGCACCGCGCCGATGATCACGTCTGCGTCCTCGACCTGCTTGCGGATCGCGTACCGCGTGCTGAAGAGCGTGTGGACGTTCGCCGGCATCACGTCGTCCAGGTAGCGGAGCCGCTCCAGGTTGATGTCCATGATGCCCACCCGTGCGCCGAGGCCCGCCGCCACCTTGGCCGCGTTCGTACCGACGACGCCGCCGCCGAGGATCAGGACCTTTCCGGGCAACACGCCCGGCACGCCGCCGAGCAGCACCCCGAGTCCGCCCTGCGGCCGCTCCAGGTACTTGGCGCCTTCCTGCACGGCCATGCGGCCGGCGATCTCGCTCATCGGCGTGAGGAGCGGCAACTCACCGGTGGGGAGCTCCACGGTCTCGTATGCGATCGCGACGGCGCCCGAGTGGATCACCGCGCGCGTGAGCTCGTCGGAGGCCGCGAAGTGGAAGTACGTGAAGACGACCTGGCCCTCGCGCATCCGTGGCCACTCGGGCTCGATCGGCTCCTTCACCTTCATGATCATCTCGGCCTCGTCCCAGACGTCGTCCGCACCGTCGCGCAGCGTCGCTCCCGCCGTTTCGTAGAAGTCGTCGGTGAAGCCGCTCCCGAGCCCCGCGCCCCGCTCGATCACCAACCGGTGTCCTGCCTGCACCAGCATCTCCGCGCCCGCCGGAGTGACCGCAACGCGGTACTCGTCCGGCTTGACCTCCTTGGGCACGCCGATGATCATCGCGCTTCCTCCCTCGGTCACTCCGGGCCGAGCCGGAGCTCCAGTTGACGGGCGGGCTCGAAGTACTCGCTCGCCACGCGCCTGACGTCGTCGACGACGACCGCGTCGATCTTGTCCAGCAGCTCGCTCAGCGAGACGACGGGCTCATCGTGGAGCGCGAACGATGCGAGCCGGTGGAGGCGCGCTCCGCTCGACTCGAGTGAGAGGACGATTTGCCCCTTGAGCTGCCGCTTCACCTGCTCGAGCTCCGCCTCCGGCAGCCCCTCAGCGGCGACCTTCGCGAGCTCTTCGCGAACCGCGGCGGCCGCGGTGGTAGCGGTCGCAGGTCGTGTCCCGACGTACACGCCGGACACTCCCGAGCGGCTGTAGAACGACTGGTAGGTGTAGATCGAGTAGCAGAGCGCGAGCTCCTCCCGAACGCGCTGGAAGAGGCGCGAGCTCATCCCCGCGCCGAGCGCCGAGGACACCAGCACCAACGCGTAGCGGTCCGGATGCGCGTGCCCCGGCACGTCGGTTCCGAAGACGATGTGCGTCTGCGCGGAGTCGCGCCGAGACTGCTCGACGCCGGACTCGGTAGACGCCGGCGCCTCGACGGCGCCCCTACCAGCCCCGGACCCGACGCCGCCGAACAGCTCCTCGACCCGCCGGGCGAAGTCCTCGTGCTCGACGTTCCCCGCCCCGGCGACGACGAGGTTCGCGCCGACGTATCGGCCGGAATGGAGCTCGCGTAGCCTGTCCGCGGTCATCGCGCTCACCGACTCCTTCGTGCCGAGGATGGAGCGCCCGTACGGATGCCCCCTCCAGAGGCGCTCGGAGTGCAGCTCGAAGACCAGATCGTCCGGCGTGTCTTCGACCTGTGCGATCTCCTCCAGCACGACCTCATGCTCGAGCTCCAAGTCCGACGCCTCCAGCCGCGGCGCGAGCACCAGATCGGCCAGCACGTCGAGAGCTTCCGGCATGTGCTCGTCCAGCACCCGCGCCTGGTAGCTGGTATGCTCTCGGCTCGTGAACGCGTCGAGCGACCCGCCAAGGCCCTCGAGCGCGACCGCGATCTCCGCAGCCGTGCGCCGCTCCGTGCCCTTGAAGACCATGTGCTCGAGCATGTGGCTCATGCCGGCGTCGGTCTCCGGCTCGTGGGCGGAGCCCTGTCGGACCCACACGCCCACGGCCGCCGACCGCACGCCGGGAATGTGCTCGCTCATGACCTGGACGCCGTTGCCGAGCTCCGTCCAGATCATGGACTCCACCGCCAGGCGCCCGGGGCGCTGGTCGAGACGCACCTCACCCGAGTTCACCTGGAGCGCGCGGCTGTCGCGTGGAGCGCTCAGAGCCTTTCCGCCCTAGCTCGAGGCTCCGTCCTGGGAGCCGGCCGCGGCGAGCGCTCCCTCTTCGGCGAGCGCGGCCTTCCGGGAGAGGCGGAGCCTCCCCTTCTCGTCGATCGAGAGCAGCTTGACCTTGGTGATGTCGCCCTTCTTGAGGACGTCCTCGGTCCTCTCCGTGCGTGCGTCCTGCAGCTCGGAGATGTGGCAGAGGCCCTCGGTCCCGGGCATGATCTCGATGAAGGCGCCGAAAGTCGTGGTGTTCTTCACCGGACCCTCGTAGATGCGACCCACCTCCGGATCCTGCACGATCGCCTCGATCATCTCCCGGGCGCGCATGCCCGCCTCGCCCGAGACGGCGGCGATCTTCACGAGCCCGCTGTCGTCGATGTCGATCGTCGCGCCCGACTCGTCCTGAATGGCCCGAATCGTCTTGCCCTTCGGCCCTATGATCTCGCCGATCTTTTCGGGGTTGATCTGGATCGAGATGATGCGCGGAGCGTACTGCGAGAGATCGCTGCGCGGCTCCGTGAGCGTCTGATCCATGATGTCGAGGATGCGCAGGCGGCCCTTGCGTGCGCGCTCGAGCGCCTCCGTGAGGATGTCGACGTTCATCCCCTCGATCTTGATGTCCATCTGGATCGAGGTCACGCCGGCACGCGTTCCGGCGACCTTGAAGTCCATGTCCCCGAGCGCGTCCTCGAGACCGAGGATGTCGGTGAGCACGGCGACCCTGTCGCCTTCCTTGATCAGGCCCATGGCGATGCCGGCGCAGGCCGATTTCACCGGCACGCCCGCATCCATGAGCGCGAGCGAGGAGCCGCAGACCGTCGCCATCGACGACGAGCCGTTCGACTCGAGGATGTCGGAGACGATCCGGATCGTGTACGGGAAGTCGTCGTACGCCGGCAGGAGCGGCTGGATCGCGCGCTCGGCCAGGTTCCCGTGGCCGATCTCGCGGCGGGACGTGCCCCGGAACGGACGCGCCTCACCCACGCAGAAGGGCGGGAAGTTGTAGTGCAGCATGAACGACTTCGTGACCTCTTCGCGCGAATCGATCGAGTCGATCCGCTGCTCGTCCCTCGCGGTCCCGAGCGTGACCACGGCGAGCGCCTGTGTCTGGCCGCGGGTGAAGAGCGCCGACCCGTGCGTCCGTGGCAGCACGCCGACCTCGGACGTGATCGAGCGGATGTCGTCGAGGCCGCGCCCGTCCGCGCGCTCTCCCTTGTCGAGGATCTGCTGGCGCATCGTGCGCTTCTCGATGGAGCGGAGGATCTCTCCGACCGCACCCGCCTGCTCGGCATACTCCTCACTTTCGTCCAGCAGCGTCCCGATGACGTCCTCGGTCACCGCGGCCATTGCCTGGTTGCGCTCCTGCTTGTCGCCCAGGGTAAGCGCTTCGGCGACCCTCGCCGCCGCCATTCGCTCCACCTTCGTGCGCAGGTCCGCGTTGGGCTCGACCGGCGTCCAAGGCATGTCCGGAACGTTCAGCCCCGTGAGCAGCTCGCGTTGGAGCGCGCACAGCTCCTTGATCGCCTCATGGGCGACCCGGAGCGCCTCGAGGATCTCCGCCTCGGGGACCTCGATCGCGGCGCCTTCGACCATCGTGATCGCCTCGGCCGAGCCGGCCACGACCATGTCGACGTCCGAGTACTGCAGCTGCTGGAAGGTCGGGTTGACCATCCATGTGTCCTTGATACGTCCGACGCGTACCGAGGCCACCGCGGTGTTGAACGGGACCTTGGACAGGTTGAGGGCCACCGACGTGCCGAGCAGCGCGAGGACGTCCGCGTCGTTCTCCTGGTCGGCCGACAGGATGAAGCACGCGACCTGCGTCTCGTGCATGAACCCTTCGGGGAAGAGCGGCCGGATGGGCCGGTCGATCTGACGCGCGGAGAGGATCTCCTTTTCGCCCGGGCGACCCTCGCGCTTGAAGAACCCGCCCGGGATCTTACCCGCGGCGTACGTCTTCTCGCGGTACTCGATGGTCAACGGGAAGAACGGAAGGCGCGTGGGGTTGTCCTGCACCGTGACGGCGCAGAGGACGACCGTGTCCCCGTACTGAACTAGGCACGAGCCGTGCGCGAGCTTGGCCATGCGGCCGACCTCGAGCGAAAGCGTGCGCCCCGCGAACTGGCGCTCCAATCTCTGAATCATGTGTCTCCACTCACTTCGGTATGGGCCGGCACACGCCGGCCTCGGTGATGTTGCGCCGAGGTGTCGGAGTCCGGAGGAGAGAGCGACCGCCGCACGGGGGGCACGGGCACCCACGTCTCGTGGGTCCGCGTGAGCCCTGGGCACCCGCACCCGCGCAAGAGCGTGGGTGTGGGTCCGCAGCCAGTTGTAGGCCGTCTCCCGACCGAAGCGCGCGAGCACGTTCGGCGTTGTTAGCTCCGGTGAGGTCCGCACGCATGCGTCCACGCCGGGGTGCAGAAGCCCGCAAGGGACTCCTAATGCCGCAGTCCGAGGTCCGCGATCAACTCGCGATACCGCTCGACGTCGGTCCGCTTCAGGTACTCGAGAAGGCGCCGACGTCGCCCGACCATCTTCAGCAGGCCGCGGCGGCTGTGGTGATCCTTCTTGTGGGCGTCGAAGTGGCCCCTCAGGTCGTCGATGCGGGACGTGAGAAGCGCGACCTGGACCGGAGCGCTGCCACGATCGTTCTCGTGGAGCTGATACTTCTCGATGATATCGTCCTTCGCGACCGCCATGTGGCGTCGTGCCTCCGCGAGAGTCAGTCGCTGCAAGGGAAGCGAGTTGTAATAGCCCAGCAAGCTAGGTCATTCTGTCCTCTTCGTCTACGGCCGCACGGGCCGCCTCGACGTCCTCCCTCATCTGGTCGACCAGCGCCGCGACGGTGGAGAACGGGAGGATCTCCCGCAGGTATCGGACGAAGTCGACCCGTATCTCCTCGCCGTAGATGTCCTCGTCGAAGTCGAGGAGGTGGAGCTCGATCGTGGGGGGCGATCCCTTGAACGTGGGTCGAGGGCCCAGGTGCAGCGCGCCCACATGAACGCCGCCGCGCAACGCCGCGCGCACGGCGTAGATCCCCTGGGGCGGAATCAGCTTGTCCCTGTCGCCCACGCGCAGGTTCGCCGTCGGAAAGCCGAGGCCCCGCCCCCGCCCCTCCCCGCGCACAACGACCCCGCGAATCGAGTAGGGCCGACCCAGGCACACTCGTGCCTCTCGCATGTCGGCGTTCGCGATGGCCTCACGGATCCGTGAGGACGAAACCGCCTTGCCCGCGACGCTCACCGGCGGCACGACGTCGACCGTGAAGCCCAGCTCCATGCCGATGGCCACCAGGGTGTCGGGGTCGCCCGAGCGGTCGCGCCCGAAGCCATGGTCGTAGCCGATCACGAGCTCCTCCATTCCCAGGCGGCCGATGAGCACCTCCTCGACGAATCGGCGCGGCTCGTACTTCGAGAGCTCCTTGGTGAACGAGAGGAAGACCGCGTACTCGAGACCGCTCTCCGCGAGGATCTCCTTCTTCTCGAGGGGCGTGGTCAGGAGCGGCGGGGCGTGCTCCGGCCGGACGATCCTCAGGGGATGCGGGTCGAAGGTGACGAGGACGCTCCTCCGTCCCGTGGTCGCCGCGCGCCGCGCGATCTCCTGAAGCACGCTCCAATGGCCGAGATGCACGCCATCGAATGTGCCCACCGTGACGACCGTGCCACCTGCCCCCGGAACTCCCGGCGGATAGGCCCAGCGCACGCGCCCGCTCACGTGCCGAACACCTTCCGAGGCCGGAGCACGCCGCCCGCCGACTCTCCGACCGCCAGCAGCTCGCCTCCATGAGCCACGGCCACCAACCCCTCCAGCGCCCCGTCGACGACCTCCACCGCGCGGCCCTGGCGAAGGCGAATCGCCTCGGTGTCGTTGGCCACGAAGCTCGGCAGGTGCGCGAGCGCATCGAGGGGCTCGATGGCCGCGCGGCTCACGACCTCCGCGTCGTGGAGGTCGTCCAGCCCGATGGCGGTCTCGACGCCGAACGCTCCGACCGCTGTCCGCCGCAGCCCGACCAGATGAGCACCGACGCCCAGCGTCTCGCCGAGGTCCCGAGCCAGCGCACGGACGTAGGTGCCCGTCGAGCAGCGCACGCGCAGTCCGACAAGCGGCAACTCAAAGGACATGAGCTCGAGCTCGTGGACGGTCACGCTCGCCGGCCCCAGCTCGACGCTCTCGCCGCGGCGCACCCGACGGTGGGCCGCCTCGCCGCGCACCTTCTTCGCGGAGAATGCAGGCGGAATCTGCTCGATGGGACCCCTCAACCCCGCGAGCGCCTCCTCGATGCGCTCTGGCCCGAGGCCGACCCACCCGTCGCGCCGCTGGAGGACCTCGCCCTCTCGATCGAGCGTGTCCGTCGTCTCTCCCAGCTTCGCCAGAGCCTCGTACGTCTTGTCGAGGCCCGACAGGTACTCGGCTAGCCGCGTGGCCCGCCCGACACAGACGAGCAGGAGCCCGGAAGCGAACGGATCGAGCGTCCCGGTGTGCCCCACGCGGCGCAGGCCGAGGCTCCTGCGGACCGCGCCCACGATGTCGTGCGAGGTGGGCCCCTCCGGCTTGTCGACCGGGAGGACGAATTCGGCGGGAAGCGTCACTCGGACTCGTCCGGCTCCTCATCCCGGCGGATGACCTCGGAGAGGATCTGCTCGATCCGCTGCGCGTGCTCGAGCGAGCGATCCTCCTGGAAGCGCAGCGCCGGTACTCTACGAATGCGCAGGACCTTGCCGAGTGCCGTGCGCAGAAAAGGCGCGGCCGCAGCGAGTCCCTCGAGGGTGGTCGCCCGTTCCTCGTCGCTGCCCAGGGTCCGTACATGCACTTTGGCGAGGTCGAGATCCTTGGTGGTCTCGACCCCGGTGATCGTCACGACACCCACGCGGGGGTCGCGGACGTCCGTGCGAATGAGCCCGGAAAGCTCTCGCTTGAGCTGCTCGTTGAGCCGAGCCGTGCGTCTCACCGCCATCGGCCCTCCGTGGGGAACGCGAACACCACTAGTAGAGCTCTCGCCACGCGGAGGTGACGACTGCCCGCCCGTTCAGCCCCACCAGATGGTCGGCCTTCTCGAGCACGGACTCGGCGAATCGGGCGTCGGTCGCCACCAGCGCGATCGTGAGTTGCGCGCGGGTGTGCACATCCTGATAGGCCGTCTCCGCGACGGAGACGTTGAACTTCGCCCTCAGGCGGTCACGCAGCGAGCGCAGGACGGACCGCTTCTCCTTCAGGGACGCGCACCCCGGGAGCGAGAGATCCCACGTCAGCGAAGCCACGACCATGAGAGTCCGCCTTCACGATCCGATCAGGTCGTGCCGGCCAGGGTGCGCGCGAATTCCTCGACCGTGTAGCACTCGATGAAGTCGCCCACTTTCACGTCGTTGAAGTTCGCGATGCCGATGCCGCACTCGAAGCTCTCGCGGACCTCCTTCACGTCGTCCTTGAAGCGCTTCAGCGAGCCGATCTCGCCATCGTAGACGACGATGCCGTCGCGAATGACGCGAGCGCGGCCCTTCCTGTCGATGCGACCCTCGGAGACGTAGCAGCCCGCGATCGTGCCGACCTTGCTGACCTTGAAGACCTCGCGGACCTCCGCCGTGCCCTGGACAGTCTCCTTCTTCTCCGGAGCGAGCATGCCTTCGAGGGCCGCGGTCACCTCGTCGACCGCCTCGTAGATGACGTCGTAGAAGTGGATGTCGACCTCGGCCTTCTCCGCCTGGAGCCGCGCGGCGGTTTGAGGCCGGACTCGGAAGCCGACAATGACCGCGCCCGCCGTCTTCGCGAGCAGGACGTCGGACTCGTTGATCGCGCCGACGCCGCGATGGATGATCTCCACCTGGACCTCGTCCGTGCCCAACTGCTCCAGCGAGTCGGCCAGCGCCTGCACCGAGCCGTCCACGTCGCCTTTGATGACGAGCGGCAGCGTCGACACCTTGCCCGCGGCCACGAGCGCGCCGAAGTCGCCGAGCTTCACGCCGCGCTCACGGATGCGCAGCTGCTTCTCGCGGTCGAGGCGCTGCC
>Ga0214472_10004179_pt1 | contig 15221 bp, 9 predicted proteins | sample RVTome_6_FD_207662 | JGI IMG/M metagenome (GOLD analysis project Ga0214472, IMG submission 207662) | Soil microbial communities from uranium-contaminated site in the Upper Colorado River Basin, Wyoming, United States - RVT140D175 | ecosystem: Environmental > Terrestrial > Soil > Contaminated >...
CGGCGTCGCGCTGCATCAGCCGGCCGACCTCATAAATCACCTGCCAGATCGCCCCGGCGCCGATTCCGAGGAACAGAACAGCCAGGAAGGGGGAGTACGCAAACCCGCCGATCAGGGTGCCGGCGATCGCCGGTGCGCCGGCGATCAGCAGCATCAGCAGAAACCAGGCAGTGCGCGGGCGGTCGCGGGTCACCGGGGCGGCGATCCCGATGCCCTCCGTCACGTTGTGCAGGATGAAACCGATCACGAGGAAGGAGCCCAGGGCCGCCTCGCCCAGCGCAAACGCCGCCCCGACGACGAGACCCTCCCCCAGATTGTGAAAGCCGATCCCGATAGCGATCATCAGGGCGATGAACATCCGGCCGCTCGGGGACGAACGGTCGGCGACGTTCTTGCGGTTGCCGATCGCCGTGATCGCCAGCCAGGTCAGCAATGCACTGAATAAGGAAAGCGGGACGCCCTGGAAGACCCCCGGAAGCTGCGCCGCCACCTCGAAGGATTCAAGCAGTGTGTCGACCAGCAGGAAGACGAGCAGCCCGATCGTCAGGGCCAGGATAAAGCTCATCCCATGGTGGGTCAGCCGGCGCATGGCCGGGTACCAGAGCAGGCCGAGGCCGACCGGAATGATCCCGATGTACACCCCGACGAGGGCGTATGAGAGCAGCTGGGCGACGCCGGGCTCCGGGGTCTCGGCGGCGATCTCGACCGAGCCGCCGAAGGTCGCGCCGGTCGAGGTGACCAGGACGATCTCATGCGGTTCGGTCTCGACCCAGGGGTAATCCATGGTGATGACGGCCGATTCGAGCCGGTCCAGGGTGCGGTCGGGGGATATGAAGAACTGCCAGTAGGCGTCGTCGACGAGCACCTGTGAGATGACGACCGGGTCCGGGCCGCCATTGACGACATGGACCTCAAAGCCGGTCGCCGTGACGTTGATCCGCTCGACGGTCAGGTCTTCGATCGGGGGCAGGTCGGCTGTGGCGACGTTAATCGGGTTGGTCGTGGCGAACAGGGCGATCAGCCCCGCCAGCAGGACAAGGGGGAGGACGACCATCAGCCAGATCGGGAGGCGGGAGACAGCGGGGGGTTGTTCTTGTGTCTGTGTCGTCATGGCTAAGCCTCCAACTCGAAAAAGCCCATCCAGCCCAGCTCCGCCAGTTCGCTCTGGTGGGCGTGGAACATGTATAGGCCGGGTTCGAAGTCCCGGAAGGAAACCTCGACGATCCCGCGCTGGGCCTGGCCCTGGATGATCGTATCGACCGTTTTCAGGGTGGGTGTCAGGGTGGTGCCGTGATCGTAGTAGTTGAAGAAATTGGCGTGGATGTGGAGTGAGTTGATCGGGTCGAATTCGACGATGTTGATCAGGTAGATTCGTTGCATCTGGTCGCCCCGGATCTTGATCGGGTGGTTCATGTAGGCGAAGGCGATCGAGTTGGCGGCGTAGATCTCGTTGTCGCCGTCGAAGTTGGTGTCGAAGCCGTTCATGACCATGACCATTTCGTTGACCCCGGCGTTTTCTGGGTATTTGTGGTTGCGGGTCATGGCGGCAAGCCGTTCATCGCCGGTGTATTTTTCCGGATCGGGGTCGATGATGAATGCGCCGTAAAGCCCTTTGTGGATGTGGCGTTTGAGCGGGATGGCGTGGCAGTGGTAGAGGTGGCAGCCGAAGGGGAAGGCGTCGAACTCGTAGACCGTGCTGGCTCCGGGGGCGATTTGCCCTGCGCCGACGCCGGGGACGCCGTCCATCCGGGCGGAGTGGATCCCGTGGAAGTGGATCGTGTGGGGATGGCTCCCGGCATTGATGAAATGGATCCGGATCCGGTCGCCTTCGACGCAGCGGATCGATGGGCCGGGGACGGTCCCGACCACCTGTCCGAATTTTTGGGAGGCCTGGGAGGTCGGGCTCGAGTAGACCCAGGCCGGGAAGAAGACGCCGGGGGCGATCTCGATCTCGCGGTCGACAGCGATGAACTCGTATTCGCGCAGGGTCTGGCCGCTTGCCGTCGTGCTCACGTTGCCGTAGTCGAAGTCGGATAGCAGTTCGTTGGGATGGAAACGGTTGCGTTCGTGATCGACCTCGCCGACGGCGCCCAGGCCGTCGTGGGCGTGACCACCGCTGTCGTACTGGCCGTTCCGGGAGGCCGGCGGGATACCGACGCCGGTCTGCGGACCGGAGTCGAAGGCTTTAAGCAGCCCGGACAGGCCGGTCAGACCGAACAGGCTGACAAGGCTACCTTTGAGGAAGTCTCTGCGGGTGAGTTTGGGTTTGGTTTCCATAAATATTCCTGTGATTAGCTCGACAATGTCACATTGTCATAAGGATTCTGAAATTTGGGGTGGGGGCGGGACGAAGCCCTGCCCCCACCCCAAATTTCAGAAGTTTTTCGCGGATGGGGCATTGGCAAGTTAGACGAGGTCGACAAAAATCTGGTTGGTGATCCGGGGGCCGAGGATCTGGTCTTTTTCCCGATCGTCGACCCGGACCGTCAGGAGGCCGTCGAAAGGCGAGTATTCCAGGACTTCGAGCTCGACGTTGGGCATGAGGCCCTGCGATTCGAGGTGGCAGAGGAACTCGGGGTCTGTGTTGCGGACCCGCTGGATGACGGCACGCTGGCCGGGGCGAAGGCTGCTGAGCGGTTCCTGGGAGGCGGGCGGGAGGCTGAGGTCGAGCGCCGGGATCGGGTCGCCGTGGGGGTCGTGGGAGGGATCTCCGAGCACTTCGGCAATCTTTGCCTCGAATTCCTCGGAGATGACGTGTTCGAGCCGGTCGGCTTCGGCGTGGACCTTGTCCCAGGAGTAGCCCAGGATCTGGTGCAGGAAAAGCTCGAGCAGGCGGTGGTGCCGCACGATCTCGAGGGCGACCTCTTCGCCTTGGGCGGTGAGCCGGACGCCGCGGTGTTTTTCGTAATCGAGGAGCGGGGGTGTGGTGGCAGCCAGCTTCTGGACCATCCCGGTGACGGAGGCAGGGGTGATCTCGAGCGCTTCGGCGAGGGCGTTGGTGGAGGCGCGCTCGCTGGCTGCCTGGATCTCGTAGATCGTTTTGAGGTAATCCTCGATCGCGTGGGTGAGGTTTTCGCGCATGGGGTTTCCTGAAATGCGTTTTAGGTGAAGCTAAATTGAATTTTAAGGGGTGTCGGGGGTGATGTCAAGGGGGAAACCGGACGCAATGCATGACAAAATAAAGCTCGGGCGGGTTTCCGCCCCGCCCGAGCTTTATTTTGTCATATCCTCCTCAACCATCTCCCTCACCGCCTCCACCACCTCCGGGTTCGCCAGCGTCGTGATATCCCCCACGTCCATGTGATTCGAGATCGCCGCAAGCACCCGGCGCATGATCTTCCCGGAGCGCGTCTTCGGCATGTCCGGGACGATCCAGACGTGCTTCGGGCGCGCGATCTTGCCGATGTTCTCTTCAATGGCCCGGACAATGCGCACCTGGATGTCCTCCGAAGGTTCCACCCCCGGCTTGAGCGAGACGTAAATCTCCGGCATCTTGCCCTTAACCTCGTCGTTGACCGGCACCACAGACGCTTCAGCGACTTCCGGAACCATCAGGCAGGCCGACTCGAGCTCCTTGGTCCCCAGCCGGTGCCCGGCCACGTTGATCACGTCGTCGATCCGGCCCAGGATCCGGTAATAGCCGTCCGGGGCCTGCATGGCGGCATCGCCGGGGATGTAAGGCCAGTCGCGCCAGTCCTTGCTTTTGGGATCGGTGTTGAATTTGGCGAAATAAGTCTCGACGTAGCGCTCCCGGTCGCCCCAGATGCCCTGGAACTGGCCCGGCCAGGGGTTCTGGATCACGATATAGCCGGCCCGGTTGGCGCCGGGCGGGATCTCGTTCCCCACCTCATCCAGGATCTTTGGGTGGATCCCCGGCATGGCCGGGCCGGCGCTGCCCGGCTTCATCGGGTGGATCCCCGGCATCGTGCTGCACAGGAAGCCGCCCGTCTCGGTCTGCCACCAGGTGTCGACGATGACGGCCTCGCCCTTCCCGATCTCCCGGTGGTACCATTTCCAGACCTCGGGCTCGATCGGCTCGCCGACCGTCGTCATGTGTTTGAACTTGAAGTCGTATTTCGCCGGCTCCTCTGGCCCCGCTTTCCTGAGCATCCGGACCGTGGTCGGAGCAGTGTGGAAGATATTGACCCCCAATTGCTCGGCGATCCGCCAGGCCCGGCCTGCGTCCGGGAACGTCGGGACGCCTTCGTACATCACGCTCGTCGCCGCCAGCGCCAGCGGGCCGTAGACGATGTAGGAATGCCCGGTGATCCAGCCGATGTCGGCCATGCACCAGTAGACGTCTTCGGGGTGGATATCCTGGACGTATTTCGAAGTCCCGGCCGCGTAGGCCAGGTAACCGCCGGTGCCGTGCTCGCATCCCTTCGGCCGGCCGGTCGTTCCGCTCGTGTACATCAAAAAGAGCGGCGCTTCGGCCGGCAGCGAGACCGGGTCGACCCGGGCGCCGCGGTGCTTATCCAGCAGGTTGTCGATGAAAAAGTCCCGCCCGGTGACCATTGGCGTCTCGGAAACGTACTGCCCCGGGTACCGCCGCCAGACCAGGACCTTTTTGACTTCCTGGCCCTCATTTGCAGCCGCGGCCACGGCCTCGTCGGCCTTGACCTTGTGGTCGATCAGCCCGCCGCTGCGATAGTAGCCGTCCATCACGATCAGGACCTCGCTGCCCGAATCGGCAGCTCGCTCGCCGCAGGCCTTTCCGCTGAACCCGCCGAATACGACGGAGTGGATCACCCCCAGCCGGGCCAGCGCCAGCATCGTGATCGGGAGCTCGACCACCATCGGCATATGGATGGTGACCCGGTCCCCGGCTTTCAGACCGCACTCATCGCGCAGGACGGCGGCGAATTCGTTGACCCGCACCCAGAGTTCGCGGTAGGTCAGGACGATATGCGGCTCGTCCTCCGGCTCAGGGACCCAGATCAGGGCGGCCTTATTGCCGTGTTTTGCCAGGTGCCTGTCGACGCAGTTATAGCTGGCGTTCAACCGACCGCCGACGTACCACTTCCACTGCGGTGCGTCGCTGGTATCGAGCGTGGTGTCCCATTTCCGATCCCAGTCCAGCAGGTCGGCGTATTCATTGAAGCAGTCCGGGAAGTTGTCCAGGCTGAACCGGTTGAAGACGTCCGGGTCGGTCATGTTAGCCTGGGAGATGAACGCCGGGTTGGGTTCGTAATAGCTCTCCTCCTGCCAGTGGACGGCGATCGCAGCTTCGCTAACGCCGGAAACCTCTTGTTCAGACATGGGGTGCTCCTGAGGGTGAGATGTGGATTTTTGGGATTATAGCAGACGACGAATGGGCGAATGGGCGACGTCGCCTATTCGCCAATTCGTTCTATAATTCCCCCAATGATCCCCGTCAAACTCACCCTGTTCGGTTTCCTCTCCTACAAAGACCCCGTCACCCTGGATTTCACCTCCTTCGACCTGGCCTGCATCGCCGGGCCGAACGGTGCGGGGAAATCCAGCCTGCTCGATGCGCTGACCTATGCCCTGTTCGGGAAGGCCCGGCGGATGGACGAGACGCTGATCAACCTGGCCTCCGATGCGGCCTTTGTCGAGCTCGTGTTCGATTACGAGGGCAACCGGTACCGGATCCAGCGGACCAACCCGCGCGGCAAGTCAACCATCCTGGAGTTCCAGATCGCCCAACCCGGGGAGGATGTGGAGACGGAGACGGTCAACAGCTGGAAGCCGTTGACCCAGAGGACGGTCCGGGACACACAGCGGAGCATCGAAGAGACCTTGCGGCTGGATTACGAGACCTTTATCAACGCCGCTTTCTTCCTGCAGGGCCAGGCCGACCAGTTCACTCAGCAGACGCCTTCCCACCGCAAAGCGATCCTGGGGAGCATCCTTGGGCTCGACGTCTGGGAGGAATACCGCCTGCAGGCGGCGGAGCGGCGGCGCGGGATCGAGGGAGAGGTCCGCGCGCTGGACGGTCGGCTGGCTGAGATCAACTCTGAACTGGCCGAGGCGGATGACCGAATTGTCCAGCTGAAGTCTCTCAACGCGGATCTGGACCGGCTGGTCGAGACTCGGACGACGCAGGAAGGGGTGCTCGAATCGATCCGGCAGATCCAGGCCGGGGTCGAGGAGCAGTCTCGTTTCGTCGGCACCCTGGAGAAGCAGGTGGAATCGATGCGCCGGCGGGTGAGCCAGGTCGAAGTCCGGTTCGATGAGCGCACGAAGGAGCGCGACGAGATCGCCGCGATCCGGGAGCGTGAGATGGAGATCCGGGCGTCCTTCGCCGAGCTGGAGGATGCGCGCACGAAGCTGGCGGAGTGGGATGCGGCGCATCGCGAACACGAGGCCGCCCGCCGCGGGCCGCAGGTTGAGATCGAGAAAGCGCGGGCGCGGCTGGAGGCCGATCTTGAGCGGCTGATGGCAGCGGAAGCGGAGGCGGATCAAGCTGCCGGGGACCGTGCGGTTGCGGCGGCAAGGATGGTAGTGCTGCGATCTGAGCTTGAGAAGGTGCAGGGGCAGCTCAAGGATCGGGATCGGTTGGCTGGTGAATTGGTCGAAGCCCAGAAGCGGTTGGCCGAAGCGCGTGCGGAAAACCCCCGGCTCAAGGATGAGATGGAGGAGCTCAGAGATCGGATCGACGATCTCAAGCGCACTTCGGAAGCGGATGCACCGTGCCCGGTCTGTGGGCAGCCGCTGACGGCGGTGCACCGGAGCGAGTTGATCGATTCACTGACCGCCGACGGCAAAGAAAAGGGCGATCAATACCGGGCGAACCAGGAGCTGATGAAAACGGCGGACGAGAAAGTCAGCGGGCTGGAAAGCAAGATTGCAGCGCTCCGAAAGGTCGAACCCGAAGAGCGCCGGCTCTCGACGGAACTGCAGCGAGCCGAGGCGCGCGCGGCCGATCTCGCGGCCGTGGTCGGTGCGTGGGAGGCGGAGGGTCGCGCCGGTTTGGCGTCGGTGAAAAAGGCATTGAAAGAGGAAAGTTTTGCTCCGGATGTTCGCCGGAAGCTGGCCGAAATCGACGCGGTGCTGAAAAAGACCGGCTACGATCCGACCGAATCCGATCGCCTGAGAAAGCTGGTCGACGCAGGCGACGCCGTTCGGGATGACATGCGTAAACTCGAGATGGCAGCGGCGGCGCTGGAGCCGCTCAACCGCGAGCTCGGAGAGCTTGAGCAGGAATTGGCGGCGATAAAGACCGACCTGGAAGGACAGGAGGCTGCGCTCAAAGAGGCGTCCGAGACGCTGGAAGCTGCGCGCGCCGATGCGCCGGACCTCCAGAAGGCTCAAATGGATCTGTTGGATATGCAGGAGCAGGAGAACCAGCTCCGGATGCGGGTGGGGTCGGCACAGCAGAAGGTCGACGTGCTGGACAGCCTGCGGGAGCGCAGAGCCGGATTGGACGAAGAGCGGAACGGCTGTCTGGCGCTGATCTCGAATTTGAAGCAGCTCGAGCGGGCGTTCGGGAAGGATGGAGTCCCGGCATTGCTGATCGAACAGGCCATCCCGCAAATCGAGAACAAGGCAAACGAGATCCTGGAGCGGCTGAGCGGGGGGGAGATGTCGGTCCGGTTCGAGACGCAGCGCGAACTGAAAACCCGTGATTCGCTGCGTGAGACGCTCGACATCACGATCAGCGATGGGGCTGGGGTGCGGGATTATGAGATGTATTCGGGCGGGGAGGCCTTTCGGGTCGATTTTGCCGTGCGGATGGCGCTGTCCGAGGTGCTGGCGCGGCGGGCGGGGGCCCGATTGCAGACGCTGGTGATCGACGAGGGTTTTGGAAGCCAGGACGAGGCCGGCCGGCAGCGGCTGGTCGAGGCGATCAACATGGTGCAGGGGGATTTTGCAAAGGTGCTGGTAATCACGCACATCGAGGCGCTGAAGGATGCGTTTCCGACGAGGATTGAGGTTGAGAAGGGGGCGGGGGGGTCGACGGTGAGGGTTTTCGCGGGATAATATTCCCGGCGAAACCGGGTAGGGCTTACCCACCTTCGCGAGGTTTAAAACCTTGCGAAGGTGGGCGCGGCTGGACCTCCCCCCTGGATTTTCGTGTACGATCAGCACATGTCAAAAGGAATAAAAACCATCTCCCCAAAATACTTCCACGTCTACAACCGCGGTGCGAACGGGGGTAAAATCTTTTCTACCTCTGAAAACTACTTCTACCTGATCCGCCAGATCGCAAAATTCATAAAGCATTATCAGATCGATATCCTCGCCTTCTGTCTGATGCCCAACCACTATCACTTCATGTTCCGTGAACTTCTCCAGGGAGACGTTTCCAGATTCATCCAGCGCTTGTTCAACAGCTACACCCAGGCCTACAACAAGCAGCAGAACCGCTACGGGACTTTGTTCCAGGGGCGCATGAAAAAGAAATACGTTGAGAGCCGGGGCTATGCGCTGGAACTTGTCCGGTACATCCACCGGAACCCGGTCCGGGCCGGTTTGGTCCGGGATCCGCTGGACTGGGCCTTCAGCAGCCACGCCAAATGGATGGGAATCCCAGGGCCGGAATTGTGCGATCCCGACTTTCGATCCTGGTTTTTTGAAACGCTGAATGATTACGAGGAATTTATTCTCACACCGGATCAGCTTGAGACCCTAAGCCTCGCGTAGACCTCCCAACAGCCAATCCACTGCCTCGATCTGCTCCTTATCCCCGATTACTCCGATCCGGTCCCCCGCCTCAAAGACCGTCATCGATTTCGGATTGGCGATGATCTCACTCCCGCGCAGGATCACCACAACGGAAGCGCCGGTCCGGGCGCGCAGGTTCGCTTCGGCCAGGGACTTTCCGGCGATCGGGCTGCCTTCCGCCAGCTGCAGCCAGGTGACCTGAATGCGGGTGGACGCGTTCAGAAGATCGTGGAGCAGGCGATGTTCTTCCCCTTCATCGTGCTGCAGTCTGTAGTGATCCCGCCTGACCGCATCCGTGTAGCGTAGGATCTCCTCCGGCGGGAAGTCCAGACGCAGGAGCGTGTGCCGGACGACCTCGAGCCCGCCCTCCAGCTCCGGATGGATCACATCCTGCGCGCCGAACTCAACCAGGCGGTTAACCCCCTCTTCCGTCGCCGCCCGGACGATGATCGGCAGGTCCGGCGAGAGATCACGGGCCGCAGCGACGATCACCTCGCCGGTGGCTTCCTCCGATACGGTGACGACCAGCGCCCGGGCACGCTCCATCCCCGCATGCGTGATCACCTCGGAATTAGCGGCATCGCCGAACAGGGTCAGCGTGCCGCGCCGGTTCAATGCCTCCACCTGCTCGACGTCAGCCTCGATCACCAGGTGGGGGACGTGGACGGCCTCCAGCACATCGACGATATGCCGCCCGACACGGCCGTAACCCACGACGATGACATGGTCCCGGATCGTTTCTTCCAAAGCGACCTGGGTAGGTCCATGTCGATCCAGCAGTTTCCATAGCTTCGGTAAACGGCGAAGGGTTTTTTCTACCCCGTCGAGCGAGCGGAACACCCATGGGTTGACCGTGATCGAAAGCAGTGCGCCGGCCAGGATCAGGGAATACTGGTCGCGGTTCAGCAGGCCGAGGGTGAGACCGGCCTGGCCCAGGATAAAGGAGAACTCCCCGATCTGACCGTTGCTCACGGCAACCACCAGAAAGGTGCGCGCCGGGCGCGGAAAAAAGAAGCCCATCGAAGCGATCAGGACCGGTTTTCCAAACACGATCAGCGCGGTCAGGATGAGCACCGGGACCAGGTTCACGACCAGATAAGCCGGGTTGACAAGCATGCCGATCGATACGAAAAAGAGAACGGCGAACGCCTCACGGAACGGCAGCACATCCGCGCCGACCTGGTGGCTCAACGGCGATTCGCTGACGACCACACCTGCCAGAAAAGCGCCCAGCGCCAGCGAGACACCGAACAGCTCCGCCGCCCCCATGGCCGTACCGAGCGCGATCGCGAGCACGGCCAGGATGAACAGTTCCCGGGAGCGGGTATTCGCGATCAGCCGCAGCAGCCAGGGGACCAGACGGGTGCCCGCAAAGAGCATGAGCGCCAGAAAAACGCCGGCTTTCAACAGCGTCTGGCCCAGGTTTTGCCAGCCCAGGGCGCTTTCGGGCTGGGCCAGAACCGGCATCAGCACCAGGATCAGGACCGCGACAAGGTCCTGCACCACCAGCCACCCGACCGCGATCTGCCCATGAGGCGTGTTCAGCAGGGAGTGATCCATCAGCCCACGCAACATCACAACGCTGCTGGCGATCGAGATGGCGATCCCCAGCATGATCCCTGCAGTCGGCGGCCAACCCCACAACCGGCTGAGCCCGAAACCGATCATGGCGACGATCACCATCTGAATGATCGATCCGGGGATCGTGATGCCTCCGGACTTGCTGAGGTCCTTGAACGTAAAGCTCAATCCGATCCCGAACATCAGGAACATGACGCCCAGTTCCGCCAGCTGGCCGATTGTCTCGATATCGCCGACAAAGCCCGGCGTGAACGGCCCAATCGCAATCCCTGCCAGCAGGTAACCGATGATCGTGGGCAGCCCCAGCCGGCGCGCGATCAGCCCGCCGAAGAATGCCGCGACCAGGGCGACGATGATATTGATCAGCAGGGGCACTTCGTGCATGGGTAATCCTCAATCGCCCGGATCGGCTCAACGCAGCCCCATCCGTGTCACTCGACCGGCGACCAGCTCGGCCCGAGATCCCTCCCCGGACTTTTCGTCAAATTCATCCGCCCGCTCCCATCCAATCCGATCACGAAAATATCGTCGTTCCCGGCCTCATCGCTCGTAAAGGCGATCCACAGGCCGTCCGGAGACCAGCTTGGGTGACGGTCGCGCGATTCACTTTGTGTCAGGTTGGTGATCTCCCCGGTTTGAAGATCATAAATCAAAATATCGGTCGGGCCGTCCCGCGTCGAAGAAAATGCGAGAAAGCGTCCGTCCGGCGAGAAGGCCGGGTTTGAGGAAGCATACGAGTCGTCCGTCACGATCGAAACCTCCCCCGTCTCCCGGTAGAACAGGTGGATACGCACGTTCTCCTCGATGCAGATCGATCCGAACGCCAGTGTCCGACCGTCCGGCGACCAGGCCAGGCTCTCCTGCTCTCCGGCCAGGCCGTCGAAATGCTGCACCTCGAACCGCTCGCCTTCCAGCGGGATGAAGCCGAGATGATGGATCCCGAGCGGACCCCGGCAGGAACCCATCGGCGGCTGGAAGCGGTCGGTGTAGATTGCCAGCAGGTCACCCGAAGGATGCCAGGCCGGGCTGAACTCGTCGTCGAAGCTCTCGGGATCGTCGTTGACCAGGTTGAGCCACTCCCCGGTCCCGTCTGCCGCGACCAGGAAGATATCGCTGCTGCCGTCCCGCCGGGAGCGGAACGCCAGCGTCCGGCCATCCGGGGAGAAGGCCGGATCCGAATCGGCCTCATCGGTCGCGATTAACACGACCCGCCCGGTGCCGTCAGGTTGGATCAGGTGGATGTCCCGGTCGAAGCCATCCTCCACGACGAACGCAATCCCGGCGACCGGCTCCGCGGACCTCGGCAGTCCACCCGCAGGCACCGCGTTCGGATCGCGGCAAGAAGCGATGAAAAAGATAGTGGACAGGAACGCTGCCCATGCCGGGTTGCGGCTCATATCCAAATTGTAAACCGTGAACAAGGATCCAAAAAAATCCGGCCGGTGCACTGCACCGGCCGGATTTTTTTACTGTTCGCTGACAACTGTTTACTGCTTACGTCTCTCGAAACTCCCCTTCGATGACCTCCCCTTCCTCATCGCCATCCGGGCTTTTCCCGTTGCCGTTGGTCTTAAACCCGCCTGCAAATGGATTGCTTCCGGGCTGCCCGGCGGCCTCCGGACCGGCCTGCTGCTGGTAAAGCTGCTGGCTCAAGGCGTGGAAGGCGTGCTCGACAGCCTCGCTGGCGGATTGGATCCGGCCGGCGTCGTCGGTCTGGAGCGCATCGCGCAGTTCACGGATACGGCCTTCGATACTCTCGCGCTCACCGGCCGGGACCTTATCGCCCAATTCATTGAGCGTCTTCTCGGTCTGGTAGGCCAGGGTGTCGCCCTTGTTGCGGGCCTCGATCAGCTCGCGGCGGCCGCGGTCATCCGCCTCATGGGTTTTGGCGTCTTTCACCATGCGTTCGACGTCCGCGTCGGATAGATTGGTCGTGGCCGTGATGGTCACCTTCTGCTCCTTGCCGGTGGCCTTGTCGCGGGCCATCACGTTCAGGATGCCGTTGGCGTCGATGTCGAAGGTCACCTCGACCTGTGGGACGCCGCGCGGCGCCGGCGGGATGCCGTCGAGGCGGAAATTGCCCAGGCTCATGTTGTCGGCGGCCATCGGGCGCTCGCCCTGCAGGATGTGGATGTCCACGGCAGTCTGGCTGTCGGCCGCGGTCGAGTAGATCTCGGTCTTGCGGATCGGGATGGTCGTGTTGCGTTCGACCATCGTCGTCATCACGCCTCCGAGCGTTTCGACGCCCAGGGAAAGCGGGGTGACGTCCAGCAATAGGACGTCCTTGACGTCCCCGGCGAGCACGCCGGCCTGGATGGCCGCGCCCACGGCGACGACCTCATCCGGGTTGACGCCCTTGTGCGCCTGTTTCTGTGTAAGCGAGTACACCAGCTCCTGGACCATCGGCATGCGGGTCGAACCGCCGACCAGGACGACTTCGTCGACCGTGGTCGGGTCCATCCGTGCGTCTTTCAACGCCGCCTCGAACGGCCCGCGCAGCCGCGCGACCAGGTCCTCGGTCAGCTGCTCGAATTTGGAGCGGGTCAGCTTGATCTGCAGGTGCTTCGGGCCTTCGGAGTCAGCGGTGATGTACGGCAGGTTGATCTCGGTCTCGAGCACGGTCGAGAGCTCGATTTTAGCCTTCTCGGCTGCCTCCCGCAATCGCTGGAGTGCCTGGCGGTCTTTGTGCAGGTCGATGCCCTGGTCTTTCTTGAACTCGTCGACGAGCCAGGTGATGATGCGCTCGTCCCAGTTGTCGCCGCCGAGCAGGGTGTCGCCGTTGGTGGCCTTGACCTCCACCACGCCGCCGCCTACGTCGAGCAGGCTGACGTCGAACGTCCCACCGCCCAGGTCGAAGACCAAAATGGTTTCGTTATCCTTCTTGTCGAGCCCGTAAGCCAGGGCGGCCGCGGTCGGCTCGTTGATGATGCGCTGGACATCAAGCCCGGCGATCTTGCCGGCGTCCTTGGTGGCCTGGCGCTGGCTGTCGTTGAAATATGCAGGGACGGTGATGACGGCTTTCGTGACCGTTTCACCCAGATAGGCCTCCGCATCCGCTTTGAGCTTGGCCAGGATCATGGCCGAGATCTCTTGCGGGCTGTAATCCCGGTTGTTCTGTGGGATCTTGACGCGAGCATCCCCCGAAGGGCCTTCGACCACCTCATAGGTGACCATTTCCCGTTCGTGGGCGACCTCGTCGAAGTGCTTCCCAATGAAGCGCTTGATCGAGAAGACGGTATTGTCCGGGTTGACGATGGCCTGGCGTTTGGCCGTCTGCCCGACGATCCTTTCCCCGTTCTTGTTGAACGCAACGACCGACGGGCACAGCCGCGAACCCTCCGCCGTCGTGATCACGGTCGGCGAGCCGCCTTCCATCACGGCGACGACGCTGTTGGTAGTGCCGAGGTCGATCCCGATAATTTTTGACATGTGAACCTCCAGATTGTGCGAATAGTCGATTGTGCGAATTGGCGAATTTGCAATGATGCAATATGCCCTGATTGCGGAATATACGTTCTAATGATACGGTGAGAATGCAAGAATCCCGTTAATGAAACGTCTGAGGAATATAAGCAAAACAACATGTGCAAGTACTATCCCCGGGATTCGCCCATTCGCCCATTCGCCCATTCGCTTCCGTGTATAATATCCCTCGTGACTCTGCCCGAACCGGAACTGATCACCCAACCCGACCAACTCGAAGATCTCGCCGACCTGCTCCGGAACGCATCCCGGGTTGCCGTTGACACGGAATCCAACAGCCTGCACGCTTACCAGGAGCAGGTCTGCCTGATCCAGTTCTCCATCCCGGAGGGGGATTTCCTGGTCGATCCGGTCACGCTGCCGGATATCGATGCCCTTGGGCCGGTCTTCATCTCGGAAGACGTCGAGAAAATTTTTCACGCCGCGGAATACGACCTGATCTGCCTGCAGCGGGACTTCAACTTCTCCTTCAATAACCTTTTTGACACCCAGATCGCCGCCCGCATCCTGGGCTGGCAGCGGGTCGGGCTGGGGAACATTCTCGAAGAGCAGTTCGAGCTGAAACCCGAGAAAAGATACCAGCGCGCCGACTGGAAACGCCGCCCGCTCCCCGCGGACATGATGCAGTACGCTCAGCTCGACACATATTACCTGATCGAGCTGCGCGACCGCCTGGAGAAGGAGCTGATTGCAAACGGGCTGCTCGAGCTGGCCCGGGAGGATTTCCTGCGCGCTTGCGATGTCACCGAGGTCGCCCAGAACCCGAAAAACGGCATGTGCTGGCGGGTCAACGGCTCGCACGAACTGACCCCACAGCAAATGGCCGTCCTGCAAGAGCTGTGCCTTTACCGGGATGGCATCGCCCGCCGGCTCGACCGCCCCCTGTTCAAGGTGATCTCCGACCGGATCCTGGTCGAGATCTCGCGGCACTGCCCATTTGACTTGAACGAACTGGGCGACGTCAATGGCGTGCACGGCTGGCTGCTCCGCAAGCACGGCCGGGAGATCCTGGCCGCCGTTAGCCGGGGGCTCAAGGCCGATCCGATCGAGCCGTCGCGCACCGGCCGCCCGGCCCCCACGTATATCGCCCGGATGGACGCGCTGCATACCTGGCGCAAAGAGACGGCCCGCCGGATGGGGGTCGAATCGGACGTCGTGCTCCCGCGCGACCTGATGGAGGCCGTCGTCCGTGAGAATCCGAAAGATGAGGCCGCCCTCGCCTCAGTCCTTGACGAGACGCCCTGGCGACTGGACCAGTTCGGCAGCAGGATCCTGGATCTGCTGAACGGGTCCAATCACCGCATCTGAGCCGCCGCCCCGGAATGAAACTCACAATCCACGGCGCAGCCCGCACGGTCACCGGCTCACAGCATCTCCTCGAAATCAACGGGCGCCGCCTGCTGCTTGAGTGCGGTCTGTTCCAGGGGCGCCGGAAAGAAGCCTTCGAGATCAACCGCAGCTTTCCTTTCGACCCGGCCGGCCTCGACGCAGTCCTGCTCTCCCACGCCCACATCGATCACAGCGGGAAC
>Ga0214472_10004180_pt1 | contig 15218 bp, 12 predicted proteins | sample RVTome_6_FD_207662 | JGI IMG/M metagenome (GOLD analysis project Ga0214472, IMG submission 207662) | Soil microbial communities from uranium-contaminated site in the Upper Colorado River Basin, Wyoming, United States - RVT140D175 | ecosystem: Environmental > Terrestrial > Soil > Contaminated >...
AGTACGTTGACAGTTTGTTTAAGTCTTTTACATCGATGCCAGTGTCCCGCTCAGTTCCTTCCAGGGCAGCGACAACTGCATTTAAACTAGGCTGAGACGTCAATCCAGATAATGAGCTGATGGCTGAATCAACAATGTCCGCGCCCGCCTCGGCAGCCTTGAGAACTGTAGCCTCCCCGTTCCCGCTGGTAGCATGAGTATGAAAATGCAGGGGGATTCCCGTTTCTTCTTTTATGGCGCGAACCAACTTTTCCGCCGCAAAGGGCTTACATAGTCCGGCCATATCCTTGATCGCTATGAGGTGAACATGCATTTTCGAGAGTTCCCTCGCGAGATCAACGTAGTACTTAAGCGTGTATTTATCGCGTCTTGGGTCGGTGATATCACCTGAATAACATATTGCCGCTTCAACTATCTTTCCTGTGTCAAGCGCCGTTTCTATTGAAACCGTCATATTTGGAATCCAGTTGAAGCAATCAAAGATTCTGAACAGGTCTATACCACAACTTGCCGCCTCTTTTATGAATTCTCTAACGACGTTATCCGGGTAGTTGGCATATCCAACAGCATTAGCGCCACGAAGCAGCATTTGGAGGATGGCATGGGGCATAGACTCTCTGAGCTTTGAAACTCGGTTCCAGGGGCATTCTCTGAGAAATCTCAGACATACGTCGAATGTTGCTCCACCCCACATCTCAAAGGAAAAAATGTTTCTTCCCAAATAACCAGTCGCCTTTGCGATATTAAACATATCATAAGTTCTTAGGCGTGTTGCGAGTAGAGATTGATGAGCGTCGCGAAAGGTCGTGTCTGTGACAAGTAAACGTTCTTGTTTCAAAATCCACTTTGATAATCCCTCCGGACCCTCCCTGTCAAAAACCTGTCTGTGTTCAGGAACCACCAGTTTATTGTGATCTGTCGATGGTACGATTGGTTTTAGGGGCGGATGTTCTTCCCAGCTCTTGGGCTTCTTAATGGACCGGTTTATTGTGACATCTCCAATAAAGCTCAATAACCTTGTAGCCCTATCCCGTGGTTCCCGTATGTCAAAGATTTCCGGGTGATCCTGTAGAAAACTTGTCGTGCATTCCCCTTTTCTGAACACAGGATGTCTGATCAATTTAATCAGGAATGGAATATTCGTTTTAACCCCTCGAATGCGAAACTCTTGCAGTGCCCTATCCATCTTTTTGACACACTGATCGAATGTTAAGCCCCACGAGGTAACTTTTACCAGCATGGAATCGTAATACGGCGTGATGGCAGCACCTACATAAGCACTCGCGGCATCAAGCCTTATTCCGAATCCACCTGGGGATCGATATGCGATCAATCGACCGATATCAGGCGTGAAGTTATTTGTCGGGTCTTCGGTTGTGATACGACACTGTAACGCATATCCATTACATCTTAACGCAGAACCCCTGGGAATTCCTGTTTTGGGATCGTGTAATCTATGACCCTCTGCAATTCGTATCTGGGCTTGGACAAGATCCACACCGGTAACAAGTTCTGTAACGGTGTGTTCCACCTGGATGCGAGTATTCATCTCAATAAAATAGAAATTACCTTTTAAGTCCACCAAAAATTCAGCGGTCCCCGCACTTGTATAATTCGCAGCGTGACAAATTCGGAGAGCCGCGTCATAAATTTTCTCTTTAAGAACACGATCGAGTGTTAATGCCGGTGCAAATTCCACTACCTTCTGATGTCTTCTCTGAACGGAGCAGTCGCGTTCGAATAAATGCATTACATTACCGTATTGATCGCCCAGAATCTGTACCTCGACATGCTTAGGATTCTCAATATATTTTTCGAGTATAACGGCGTCGCTTCCAAATGCCGCTTTCGCCTCTGACCTGGCCTGTGGAAGGTTCTCTATAAGAGACTTTTGATCATAGTTGACTCTTATCCCCCTGCCTCCCCCACCGTGGGCAGCTTTTATAATCACGGGGAATCCTACATCTCTTGAAAACTCGATGGCTTGTTCATCGTTCTCTACAAATTCCTCTGTTCCAGGAACGATAGGCACACCCGACCTAGCGGCCAATCTCCTTGCTTCCGCTTTATCGCCCATCAGCTCAATTACCTCTGGAGTTGGGCCGATGAAGGATATCCCCGCATCGATACATGCACTAGCGAGACCTGGATTTTCAGATAAGAATCCGTATCCGGGATGAATGGCGTCTACATTCTTTTCAATCGCCAGACTTATGATTCCATCTATGTCCAAATACGCCTCGACTGGCCCTTTGTTTTTCCCGATTAAATAGGCTTCATCCGCCTTGCCTCTGTGCAGAGAAAAAGAATCTTCTTCAGAATAAATTGCAATCGTATTTATGCCCAGCTCGGTGCATGCGCGAAACACGCGAATTGCAATCTCTCCTCGATTTCCGACCAGCACTCTTTGAAAATTTTTAACCTTCTTTCTAAACTTAGATTTTGACTGCATAGTAGTTCCTTTTGACTTCTGTATTATCGGTCTGTCGCGATTAGGTAATTGGACACACTTATAATCATATGTCAGGCATATTATTTTTCATTCTTTGGCATGCGTTTATTCTTTTTTCTCGATTCTTCCGCTGCATTTTCCTTATAGTCTATCACCTTCTTCAGTATTTTTTCATCCGACGTGCCAAGGATTTCTATGGCCAAAAGGGCAGCATTCTTCGCGCCCCCGATTGCGACTGTCGCAACCGGCACGCCACCAGGCATCTGTACAATTGACAAAAGTGAGTCAAGGCCACTCAGGGCTTCAGTACTGATTGGAACACCTATTACAGGAAGTGGTGAATGTGCGGCAATCATTCCTGGAAGATGCGCGGCACCTCCCGCGCCTGCAATAATCACCTTAATACCTCTCACGTGGGCTTCCTGTGCGTATTTAGCCATATCTACAGGTGTGCGGTGAGCAGACAGAATCCTCATTTCATATGGAATATTGAATTCATCGAACACCTTTGACGCGGCTATCATTGTTGGCAAATCTGAATCACTTCCCATGATTATTCCTATTAACGGATTCACGTGCACCCTTACCTCCTTCAACAAATTTTCAGAAAGATATCATACTTGCCGCCTTAAGTGCCCTATCGAACGATTCTTCTATGCTTTGTCCCAATACTGTGAGATGACCCATCTTACGATTTGGACGAGTGTGCTGCTTACAGTATATATGAATATGGGCACCGGTAATTTGTAGAGCCTCTTCAAGTCCCTTAATAACTGATTCTCCATGGCGGCTGCCGAGTAAGTTAACCATCACAGCGGCAGGAGTCACCATGCTGGTCGAGCCCAAAGGATAACCCAGAATGGCACGTAAATGATTTTCATATTGTGATGTAATGCAGGCCTCGATTGTGTAATGGCCTGAATTGTGAGGTCGTGGAGCGATTTCATTTATGAGTACCCTATCATCTTCCAGAAGAAACATTTCAATTCCGAATACTCCTATACCATCAATCGCTTCAATCGCTTTTTCGGCCATATTTGCTGCATTTTTACTAATATCATCACCTATGCCTGCAGGAGCCCTGACTATGTGGCAAATGTGGTCTTTTTGAATGGTTTCAACCACAGGATATGTTGCTGTCTCACCCTTCGTATTTCGTACAACCATAATTGCAAGCTCTTTTTTAAATCTTATGAATTCTTCAACCATAAGATCACGTTTACCACCATGGAGGTTGTTCCATGCGATGTGTATCTCATCTGGACCGCTGACCGATTCATTGCCTCTACCGTCGTACGCATTTCTCCTAACCTTGAGAATTATCGGCCATCCATATTTTCTGCCGGCTTCAAGAATATCATTCTCGCCTGATACCCCTAGGAATTTTGGAACCCCTATCATACTAAACTCTAAAGTTCGCTTTTGCGTAAGCTTGTCTTGTATCAATCCTAAGGCCTTAGATGAAGGATAGACAATAGTTCCTGAGGACTCAATTTTCTCTAACAATGGAGCATCGACAAACTCATTTTCTAATGTAATCAAGCTGCTTATTCTGGATAGCTCTTCCAATTTTCTAATATCATTTATAGATCCAATCACGACCTTTTGTACTATTTGCCCTGCCGGACTTTTTATATCGGGATCCAGGATAGCTATTTCTAGACCGAGTCTGTATGCGGCAATCGCTGTCATTCTGGCGAGCTGCCCCCCGCCTATGATACCAACGGTAGTTCGATTTTCGTTATCTTCCGTGTTCATTGAGAATTATGTCTATGTGGATAAATATGACTTGAAAAAATAATAAACCAATAATTAGTCCTTATTCATTTTAACTTTTCGATAGGCTATATTTAACTTAATGGCGACAGGTATTTCAATAAGAAGGAGTTAATTTAATCAATAACTCTCAAGCGAGCTGTCGGGTATCAGTACCAGACCAATCCGTTTCTCATGTCATAAAGAGGGAAGCAGTCCCGAAGCAAACTCCAGGACGATCACCGAGGAGATCGCTTCGTTTCGCTCGCGATGATAATTCTGGTAGTGTCATTGACTCCCTGCGTCGCACTCCAATAGCAGTCGCTGCGAGAGACCCGAAAAGTCTCGAAGCAATCTCCTCCACTCCTGGCAGGGCGTTTCGTAATACGGACGACTATAGTAGTTAGGTGGCAGATTGCTTCACTCCGTTCGCAATGACATTTGTTGCAGAGGATTGCCTCGCTAGAGTCTTTAATTAGCACTTGGATTTTACTCAGTACAGTCCGTCCAAGTGCTCCCAATGACAATTGCCTGTCAATGAGAACGGAAACCGTGCAGCAAGCCGCAGGGAATTATCAAGCTAAAAAGGTAAAAAACCGCAAAATATGAGAGCACTATTTCGTTTGGGGTACTAATGGACAGAACCTGTTTTTGAAGTTGTTTGAATAATTTAACACATGCTAGCCTTTAAATAGATCTAAAAACTTGTTATATTGAGATCTAAAATAGAGTAATTTAACAATCAAATTTAAAATGCACTTCCCGGATTATCGTCCAAGAAGACTACGGAAAAATAAACATATCCGTGAAATGGTTTCTGAAACCAAATTAAGTGTGGATGATTTTATCTATCCGATGTTCATCGCTCCTGGTAGGAGATTTAAAGAAGAGATTAGCTCAATGCCGGGGATATTTAGACAGTCAGTCGACAATGCGATAAGGGAGATAAAACAGGTAAAAGAACTTGGAATCAAGGCCATCCTGTTATTTGGGATTCCGGAGCTAAAGGATGAATTGGGATCAGAGGCTTACGATGAAAACGGTATTGTCCAGAGGGCGTTAAGAGAGATAAGGGAAAGGTTTAATAGTATGGTGCTCTTCACCGACATATGCATGTGTGCGTATACGAGTCACGGCCATTGCGGGATAATCAGGAAGGGTCAAGTGGACAACGATGAAACACTTAAATATCTGGGAGAGATCGCCCTATCCCACGCAAGGGCTGGGGCTGATATAGTTGCTCCCTCTGACATGATGGACGGTCGTGTTGGAGTGATTAGAAATGCACTGGATGAGGATGGTTTAATTAATACTGGGATAATGTCGTATTCAGCGAAGTACGCATCCGCATTCTACGGACCATTTAGAGAGGCTGCAAAGTCCTCACCCGAATTTGGGGACAGGAGAGAATATCAGATGGATCCGCCCAACGTTAGAGAGGCTTTGCGTGAAATTGCGCTCGACATTGAGGAGGGTGCAGATATAGTGATGGTGAAACCCGCCATGTCTTATCTTGATGTTATAAGAGCAGCCAGGGAAGAGTTCGACTATCCGCTTGCCGCGTATAACGTTAGTGGTGAATATTCGATGGTGAAGGCTGCCGGTGGACTCGGCTGGATAGATGAAAATCTAGTCATTATGGAGATGCTAACTAGCATAAAGAGGGCTGGCGCAGATATCATCATATCCTATTTTGCTAAAGAAGCCGCGCGATTATTGGACTCTTCAAAGCATGCATAATGAAAGATATTATTTACAAAGTGGTGGAATTAACAACCGTGACGGCAGAGGACCTTGAAGCGATAATAAATAAGTGGGTTAATAAAGGCTGGAAATTAGATACTATTCAATTTGCTATGAGAGAATCCTCGAGAAGACCAGCCATGGCGTTCGTACTTTTTACTCGTAATGAAAAGACTAAAGAACATGACTGATCCCTTGAGGGATCAAACTGCCTAATCTGAATAGCTAATGCTATTCCAATTTACTAAAATCAATCCAATAACTATGAGGATAATTCCAATAAGGCGCTGAGATGAAATATGCTCGCTGAGGAACATAAAGGCATAGAGGGCGGTGAACAGGGGAAACGTAGCAGCTATGGGGACTATCTTCGAAGTAAAATCCTGCTTGAGCGCGACGAAAAAGAGGAATAGACCAATAATGCCACCAAAAAGGGCAGCAAGAATGATGTAGAGGAGAGTTTTCCCGTCTACCGTGCTGAAATCCCTATACCCACCCGTTACAACCGAATAAACGACAAGACAGGTAGCTGAAAATATAAAACGCAACGTTATCACAGTAAGAGGTGAAGCCCTTTCCAAACTCAGTTTTTCAAATATAGGTGAAATGCCCCATATTGTTGCCACGAGTAAGGCTAATCCTGCAGTCTTCATAGTAATCCTCCGAATAACTAATTTATTTGTTCATTACTCTAGTACAATAATGTTAATTCTAATAGCTGTATATAATTCTTTATCGGTGCAAATTAATGGACTGCCTCTCTCATTGCAGTCCCACGCAATAATACCTTTCTTTCCTTGCGAGTAAAATGAAGCGACCTCCTCTTTATGCTTGAGATTGCTTCAGTCGTTTCGCTCCTTCGCAATGACTGCTATTCCAGTGCCTCCTTAATTCTCATTGCGAACACCTCGATTAACTCAGTACTGGCTCCCTGAAGCAATTCCCTTCCCTCCCAGTCTCATTGACACAGGCGGTTCTCATCGCGAAGGAAGCGCGGCGACCACGCGTAACTCATAAGCTTCAAGAGTCACCTAAAATTTGAAAAACCTCTCTTAGATCCTTGATTTTCCGGATATCATCACTATGTTCATATTTTCCCTCCCTATCAAGTAATACAGCGTTTATACCCAGAGATTTTGCTCCCCGTAAATCATGCTCGATACTATCGCCAATGTGAATGGATTCCTCCGCCAATACACCTTGCTCATTAAGAGCGATTTCAAAAATTTCTGGCGAAGGTTTTGCAAATCCAGCTTCACTAGAGATCACAAACGATTTGAAATATTTATATATACCCAGGGTTTGGCAAACATCGTACACCCGAGTATCAAAGTTTGAAATCAAGCCTAATTTAAGGCCTCGCTTTTCGAGCGAGGTCAATACATCCTGAGTTTCAGGAAATAATTTCCATGCGCCAAGTCTAAAAACCTCAAATAGCTCTTCAAAGTATGAATCAAATTCATCAAACATGCCCACGTCTTCAAAAACGTTTTCGACTACGCTGTACCACCATTTCTTTTCATATACCCTTCTATCTTCAGAAGAAAGTCCACCAAATACTAAAGGGGGTGCTGAGTGGAATGCGCATGAAAAGGCGGCCTTGACCAATTTAGGATCTGGAGTTGATCCGTATTTGGATGCCACCGAAGAATATACATTCCCAAGTCCATCATTTATATAAAATAATGTATCGGCGGCGTCAAAAAAAACAGCTTTGATTCGATTATTGTTGCCCATGTCCCAGCTCCGTCATTGCGAATTTAATGAAGCAATCTCCTGCTAACAAGTGAGATCGGGATGGCTGACTTCTTCGGTGAAGCAACTAACAACCAAGACTTTTTGCCAAAGAGCAGACCGAATAAATAGTGTCTCCCTATTTATTTGGAGAAGCTCACATAATATTGATAAAAAACACCTTTAATATACACTCTATTCAGGTAAAGGTTAATGATTAATGAAAAAAACGACCACAGGAAAAAGGTTATAGCTGTATTGGATGATCTGTTTTTCTCATCGAAGATTAGGGAAGCTGCCAAGACCCTTGACATAGAGTTGGAATTCGTAAAAAAACCAGATGGATTTAATGAGAAAATATCATCAGAAAAGCCCTCTCTCATCATCTTTGATCTCAATTCTAGAGCCGGTGACCCTCTCGAAATTATAAAAAAAATTAAATCTACCGGTGAGCTTAAGCAAATTCCCGTGATCGGATTTTTATCGCATGCTCAAATCGAATTAAAGGAGGAAGCCAATAGAGCGGGTTGTGACCTTGTAATTCCCAGATCAAGATTTTCAAAAGATCTGAGGGAGATACTGAGGAAGTATTCAATACCACCAACTGAGAGCTGAATAAACGGTAAACTCTTCTGAATTTATCTTAATTAGGCGCAATATTTGAGGCCTTCTTTGATACTTGTAATTGTTGTAAAAACTCCGAAGGTTCGTACCCAAGATTAGGTTGAAGCCATTTTTCAACAACATGCAAAGGCATATTCTTTCTCTTGGCATAATCCTCGACCTGATCACGGTTTATTTTTCCTAAATGAAAATACTTGGCTTCCGGGTGAGCAATATACCAACCAGACACCGAACTGGGTGGATTCATCGCAAAATTCTCTGTAAGAAATACGCTAATATTTTCATCGGGTTTGAGTAGTTTCCAGAGCAGGGCTTTCTCAGTGTGATCAGGGCATGAAGGGTAACCCGGCGCGGGGCGTATTCCTCTATACCTTTCTCTTATTAAGTCATCGTGCGTGAGATGTTCCTCCATTCCATATCCCCAATTCTCACGTGCCTCTTTGTGCAGCAATTCCGCCAGTGCCTCAGCAAATCTATCGCCGAGCGCTTTTACCATAATTGCATGGTAATCATCAAGTTTAGAAGAAAAAGTGGCCGCGAATGTTTCCACCTCCCAACCGGCCGTTACTACAAAACACCCGAGGTAATCCTTTCGTCCTGATCCCTTTGGCGCTATAAAATCCGCCAGACAGTGATATACATTTTTATCGACGTCAGCCTGCTGCTGTCTGAGGAAGCGAAATGTTCCCAAAATCTTATGCCCATTTTCATGATTGTAAATTTCAACGTCATCACCTACGCTCTTTGCCGGCCAGATGCCGGTCACTGCACTAACTCGGAATCTTTTATCGGCTATGATTTCGTTTAATAAATTTTGAGCGTCGTTGTAAAGATTGAGCGCCTGCTTCCCCCATTTTTTATGCTCGAATATCTTTGGGTAGACTCCCTTTAGATTCCATACCCAGAAGAACGGAGTCCAGTCGATAAAGGGTACTACTTCTTCGAGTGGTATGTCATTTAATACCTGTATTCCCAGCCTCTTAGGCACATCTATTTGAATGTCTTCCCAGTTGGTTTTAAATTTCTCTCGACGAGCTTCATCAATAGGGATAAAGCGCTTCTTATGTGATAGTGCGGCATATTGCTCTCTCGTTACTTTTTGTTTTGCAATGGCCTCTGCTTCAAAGGGTTTACGCTTATCAGGATTCATCAAGGTTCTGCAAACTCCAACAACCAATGATGCGTCTAAAACATGTATTGTAGGGCCACTATAATTCGGAGCAATCTTGATAGCCGTGTGTGCATCACTAGTAGTGGCACCTCCTATGAGCAGCGGCACATCGAAACCATTCCTTTCCATCTCTTTGGCATTGTGGACCATTTCATCAAGAGACGGTGTTATCAAGCCGCTCATGCCAATTATATCGGCTTTTACCTCCTTGGCCGTTTGAAGGATTTTATCGCAATGTACCATCACGCCGAGATCTATTACTTCGTAATTATTACAGGCTAGAACTACCGATACAATATTTTTCCCGATATCGTGTACGTCTCCCTTCACAGTTGCGATCACAAGCTTTTTTTTAGCTCTGGGATCATCAGCGTTTTTCTTTTCGGCCTCCATGTAGGGTTCCAGGTACGCAACGGCTTTCTTCATTACCCTCGCACTCTTGACCACCTGGGGGAGAAACATTTTCCCCTCTCCAAATAATTCCCCAACGATCTTCATACCATCCATGAGAGGGCCTTCAATAACATCCAGTGGCTTTTCGTATTTCTCACGTGCTTCTTCTGTATCCTCCTCAATATAGTCTATTATTCCCTTAACAAGTGCGTGTGAGAGTCGTTCCTCAACACTTCTCTTTCGCCACGACTCTTCATCTTTCAGCCTCACTTTTTCTGTACCTTTGATTTCCTCGGCGTATTCGACGAGTCGTTCAGTAGCATCCGTTCTCCTGTTTAACAGTACGTCTTCCACCCTCTCGAGAAGCTCTTTGTCTATCTCCTCATAGACGGCTAGCATTCCTGCATTCACAATCGCCATGTCAAGGCCAGCATTTATGGCATGATACAAAAAGGCGGAGTGCATGGCTTCCCTGACTATATTGTTCCCGCGGAACGAGAAAGAGATATTACTCACGCCTCCGCTGGTGCGGGCCCCTGGGCATGTGGCCTTTATTTCGCCGATGGATTCTATGAAATCGACTGCGTAATTGTTGTGCTCTTCAATTCCCGTCGCAACGGTCAAGATATTTGGATCAAAAATCACATCGGTTGGGTCCATACCCAACTTTTCAGTCAATAACCCATATGCACGTTGACAAATGCGTACCTTATCCTTTTTATTTGCAGCTTGTCCCTCCTCATCAAATGCCATAACAATTGCAGCCGCGCCGTAACGCATGACGAGCCGTGCTTGTTCTAGAAATTTTTCCTCACCTTCCTTTAGGCTGATCGAGTTAACAATGCACTTCCCCTGTACACATTGAAGCCCGGCTTCTATCACCGACCACTTTGAGCTATCTATCATGATAGGAATCCTCGAGATTTCGGGTTCAGACGTGATCAGATTAAGGAAGCGTGTCATACAGGCCACGCTATCCAGCAAGGCTTCGTCAAAGTTGACGTCAATTATATTTGCACCGTTTTCCACCTGTTGCTTGGCAATTCCGAGAGCGTCTTCAAACCTGTCGGACTTAATGAGGTTAGCAAATTTAGGAGAGCCCGTAACATTTGTTCGTTCTCCTATGACTACAAATGGGGCTCGATCACCCGTGATGTTTAACGGCTCTAACCCGCTGAGACGGGTAGCCGGAGGGATTATCGGTATTTTTCGAGGAGGCATATCTCCTATCTTTCTAGCTATTGCATTGATATGATCAGGTGTGGTTCCACAACATCCGCCTACGATGTTTACAAACCCACTTTTTGCAAACTCCTCAAGGAATATGGATATCTCTTCAGGGGTTTGATCATATCCTGTTTCGCTCAAGGGATTGGGAAGTCCGGCATTCGGATAGCAACTCGTGTAGCAATCTGCGATAGTGGACAATTCATCCATATGAGGACGCATTTCCTTAGCACCTAGTGAACAGTTTATGCCGACGGACAGAGGTCTAGCATGCCTGACTGAGTTCCAGAATGCTTCAACGGTCTGTCCTGAAAGGGTCCTGCCCGACGCGTCTGTAATAGTCACGGATAACATCACGGGCAATCGAACAGAATGCTCATCAAAGAACTTTTCAATCGCAAAAATAGCCGCTTTTACATTTAGTGTGTCGAATACAGTCTCTGCGAGCAAAATATCGACACCTCCTTCAACAAGACCCCTGATTTGCTCATAGTATGCATCGGTGAGTTCACTGAATGTGATATTCCTGTATGCTGGATTATTTACATCTGGCGATATTGAACAGGTCTTATTTGTCGGTCCTAAGGCCCCTGCTACAAAGCATTTCCTCTCTCGATTCACCGCACAGAATTCATCTACGGCTTCTCTCGCAATTCTTGCGGCTTCTTCATTGAGCTCATAGGCAATGCCTTCAAGCCCATAATCGGATTGGGATATTCTCGTACTGTTAAACGTATTGGTTTCTATAATATTCGCTCCGGCATCAAGGTATTGTCTGTGTATCTTCTTAACCAAATCCGGTCTTGTAAGGCATAAGATGTCGTTATTGCCCTTTAAATCCCTTTGGTGATCCTTGAATCGCTCACCCCTAAAATCCGCCTCGTCAAGTTTGTACGACTGGACCATTGTCCCCATTGCGCCATCCATGATTAGGATGCGCCTTTTGAGCATTTGACGAAGAATCTTGAACTTTTCCGTTTCCGCTTTTCGGTGCATGGCTACAATTATACCAAATAATTGTCACTGCGGATGAAGGGGAGATAATCCGCTACTCAATGCTACTCGGATCTATAACGAAACGCTCTGCCAATAGTGCCGGAGATTGCCACGACTGACTGAGCCTGCACTGAACACATGTGAAGTGTCAGTCCTCGCAGCAACTGCTATTAGAGTCCCGCCCAGATTGTCATTGCGAGCCGAAGCCCTGAGGCCTGTCCTGAGCATGTCGAAGGACCTTTGCGAAGGGGTGGCGAAGCAATCTGCAACCTGAGTACTTAGGATCCGGCGAAGCAATAATCTCCTACTTATCACCACTTATTACGCATCTCTCGAAGCTCTTTAAATATTATTTCAGGATTTTCTTCAATGGAGGGATTTCTTTTTTTCAGCCCATTAATTAAAGAAGGCTCGTCAAATCTTAAAAATGGATTGTATCGCTTTTCTTCCCCAATAGTTGTAGGAGCGGGCTCCTTCCCTTGCTTAATTGAATTTCTTACCTCTTTAAGTTTAGCCTTTGCTGCTTTATTTTCTGGCTCGATATCTAGGGCAAACGTCAGGTTTTTTTCTGCATAATCGTGCCCGCAGAAAACCCTAAAGTTATCCGGAAGAGTCCTGAGTTTAAACGCGATGGTCTGATAGAGTTCATTAACGTTGCCCCTGAATTTTGTATTGCCGCAACCAGATAAAAATAATGTGTCGCCGACAAAAATATTATTCCCCAAGATTAATGAAACATGCTCAGGACAGTGACCAGGTGTATACATGACACTTATTTGTTGCTTGCCAATATTGATGATACTGTTCTCTTCTATGGTTTCGTATCGGGGTGCGACGAAATCTGTACCCCTTGGATGTATCAGAATTTTTGAAGTGGTAACCTTCAGGATCGCATTGTTACCTTCAATATGATCGGGATGAGCATGGGTATTGATAATATAGCGAACCTTTAGGCCGCGTTCCCTTATATGATCTAATACCGTATTGGCATCAAGGGGATCCACTATGGCACTCTCCCGGGTTTCACTGCACCATACTATGTAGTTGTAATTGCTATCGCTTTCTTTAATCCTTATCCTTGCAATCCCAAAGCCATTTCCTTCAAACACATCCACATTATTAGTTCCCATGATTGTAATATTACACTTTTTTATTGTCACTGCGAACACCTTCATATTCCTGCCCTGACTGTCATTGCGAGCGTTAGCGAAGCAATCTCCTTCACTCTAAGCGTCATTTCGAGGGTTTGTGCAGCAAACTCATACCCAATCACTTTTCTATCCCATATTGACTCTCAACTTGAAACCTATATAATCCAAGAAAAAACTTTCCTAAAATGGGTAACAAAGTTAATATAACTAATCAGAGAATTAATGAATTGCTAAAAAAAATACTCCCCTCACTTTTACTTATTTTCTCCCTAACAACCTGTGGCGGCGAGAAGGAAATCCCTGCGCCTCAAATTGGTGGCATAAGAACAACGATAAGCAGGATACTTATTTCTCCGCTCGCCTTTGATGGTGCAGAGGTGGCTCTGGAAGGCATCGCGCATGACATCAGTGAAGCAAAAACCGGTGAGGATGTGCCAATAATTATTTTTAAACTCACTGATCTTGGTGGCAACTTTATTAATGTTTCAATACCTTCATCATGGGTAGTTATGGAAGATGACTATATGGTAGTCGGCGGTATCTACAGAAGGGCAAAGAATGAAATTGAAGCCGAACAGCTAGAAGTAATCGTGTTGGAGGAGGATTTGGAGGAGGATAAAGAAGAGAAGTAAAATTCCTGTTCTTCCCCCTACCCTACATCCTCCCAGGTTTTCCTTCTTGTTAGCAACCCACAACGCTTGCCATCACACTCATGGGGCCTTTTTTGGTGTGTAGGGCCCATTCCCCGAATGGGCTTAGGACTGATCGGGGATCAGTCCCTACAGAAAGAAAGATTCTCAGTAGGGAACGCATATATGCGTTCCCTACATTTCCGTACGTTAATCTATTGGCGATACTCTGCCAATGATATGGGGAGATTGCTTCGACCCCTTCGACTGGGCTCAGGACTTCTCGCAATGACACTGAATCCTCATTCGACTGACTCATGACAGGCTCTTTTCCAAAGAGGGAAATTTCCGTCGTTTGTTTACTTAACAGATGGCTTCGGCTTAAAGTGTTACCCATCTCCACATTCGAACCTGTGCGGGCAAGTTCCTTAAGTGTACGATCCGAAGCCCCAGACAGTCCCTACGGAAGTAAAAACATAGACGAGTACAACGCTTAACCGTTTTCTCGGGAAAGAATCCCACGGGATCAGATTAAGGAAAACTTATTTCTATTTTTTTGGAATCAAATGTAATTGGGGGGGGATTTGACAACTCTGGTATTTTCAATAAAATCTATATACAATTGCAATGCATGAGACGGAGGCAAAGAATTTGGTTACATCACGAGGCCTTTTAAGAAAAGCCAAATCGGTCGGAGTGAGGGAAGCCCAAGCTAAGCTCTCAAGGCTGATTGAGTCAAGAAGCCCCTCGATTATAACTTCTCACGGCATACCTAAATCCTTTCTGATTGCCTACGATGACATGCTGGATATTCTGGAGGTTTTGGAAGAGCTAAAGGACAAAAGGCTGATAGAAGAGATAGCCAGAGCGCGAAGGGAGTACGAAGAGGGTCTCTCCGTCCCCGCGGAGAGACTATTTAAGAAGCTGGGTTTCTAATTTATGAAATATGAATTAGTATTCCCAACCGAACGAGTTGAAAAAGAATTTGAGAAAGAGCTGAGAAAGCTATCTAAAAACTATCAGGAAAGGATAGTTGCTTCCGTTAGGTCTTTGGCTGATATTCCACGTCCGCCGGGGAAAAAATACAAAAAGTTAGAAGACGAATCTATGGTTTTTAGTTTCGTTGCTCAGTATAGACTGAGGATTGGAAAATATCGAGTACTATACGATATTGATGATAAAAATAGAAGAGTTATCTTGCTTAAGCTCGCGAAAAGGCAAGAACATACCTATAAATAAACCTTGCAGGACCGAATCGCTAATCCACGATTTCCCTCTTTGGCAAAGCCTCGGGGCCAAGCCTCGGGGTCCTAACCCTTATACCAATTTAATAACTCTTCCAA
>Ga0214472_10004182_pt1 | contig 15217 bp, 14 predicted proteins | sample RVTome_6_FD_207662 | JGI IMG/M metagenome (GOLD analysis project Ga0214472, IMG submission 207662) | Soil microbial communities from uranium-contaminated site in the Upper Colorado River Basin, Wyoming, United States - RVT140D175 | ecosystem: Environmental > Terrestrial > Soil > Contaminated >...
AACAACGAGCGAGGAGAACGCAGCATGAAGCTTCTACGTTACGGCGAGCGCGGGGCGGAGAAACCCGCACTGCTCGATGCCGCCGGCACCATCCGCGATCTGTCCGGGCACGTCGCGGACATCGACAGCGCGGCGCTCGCACCGCACGCGCTGGCAAGGCTGGCCGCCATCGACCCCGCCAGCCTGCCCGCCGTGCCCGGCTCGCCGCGCCTGGGCCCGCCGGTCGCGAACCCGAGCAAGCTGCTGTGCATCGGCTTGAACTACTCCGATCACGCCCGTGAGGCCGGCCAGCCGATCCCGAGCGAGCCGGTGCTGTTCATGAAGGCCACGACCTCGCTGAACGGCCCCAACGACAAGGTCGTGCTGCCGCGCGGCAGCGTGAAGGGCGACTGGGAGGTCGAACTCGGCATCGTCATCGGCACGCGTGCGAGCTACGTGGAGGAGGCCGATGCGCTCGCGCACGTGGCCGGCTACGTGCTGGTCAACGACGTCTCCGAGCGCCAGTACCAGCTCGAGAACACCGGCCAGTGGGTCAAGGGCAAGAGCGCCGACACCTTCTGCCCGCTCGGCCCGTGGCTGGTGACCCGCGACGAGGTGCCCGATCCGCAGGCGCTGGACATCTGGCTGGAGGTCGACGGCAAGCGCTGCCAGGACGGCAACACCAAGACCATGATCTTCGACGTCAAGACCATCGTCAGCTACGTCAGCCGCTACATGACGCTGCTGCCCGGCGACATCATCCCCACCGGCACGCCGCCGGGCGTGGGCCTGGGCATGAAGCCGCCGCAGTTCCTCAGACCGGGCAACGTGATGCGCCTGGGGATCGCCGGGCTGGGCGAGCAGTGTCAGGAGGTGGTCGCGTATCCTGGCTGATCCCCACGCGCACACCCAAGGAGATGCCCGTGTCCGACGGCTACAAGAAGCGCCGCAGCCAGGAATGGTTCGGCAAGGACGGCAAGGACGGCTTCCATCACCGCAGCTGGATGAAGAACCAGGGCCTGCCGCACCACCTGTTCGACGGCAGGCCGGTGATCGGGATCTGCAACACCTGGTCCGAACTCACGCCGTGCAATGCGCATTTCCGCGTGCTCGCCGAGCGCGTCAAGCGCGGCGTGTACGAGATGGGCGGCTTTCCGCTGGAGTTCCCGGTGATGTCGCTGGGCGAGACGCTGATGCGCCCGTCCACGATGCTCTACCGCAACCTCGCGAGCATGGACGTCGAGGAATCCATCCGCGCCAATCCCATCGACGGCGTGGTGCTGCTGGTCGGCTGCGACAAGACCACCCCGGCGCTGCTGATGGGCGCGGCGAGCTGCGGGCTGCCGACGCTGGCCGTCTCGGGCGGGCCGATGCTCAACGGACGCTTTCGCGATCAGCAGATCGGCTCGGGCACGCACGTGTGGAAGTTCGAGAACATGGTGCGCGCCGGCGACATGAGCATGCAGGAGTTCATGGACGCCGAGGCCTGCATGTCGCGCTCGGTGGGCCACTGCATGACGATGGGCACGGCCTCGACGATGGCCTCGATGGTCGAGAGCCTGGGCATGGGCCTGCCCACCAACGCCGCGATCCCGGCCGCCGACTCGCGCCGCAATGCGCTCGCGCACATGGCCGGGCGGCGCATCGTCGAGATGGTGAACGAGGACCTGACGATGGCCAAGGTGCTCACCCGCGAGGCCTTCGAGAACGCGATCCGCACCAACGGTGCGATCGGCGGCTCGACCAACGCCGTGGTGCACCTGATCGCGCTGGCCGGGCGCATCGGCGTGCCGCTGAGCCTGGACGACTGGGACACGCTCGGCCGCGACGTGCCGTGCATCGTCAACCTGATGCCGTCGGGCGAGTTCCTGATGGAGGACTTCTACTACGCCGGCGGGCTGCCGGTGGTGTTGCGCGAACTGGGCGAGCGCGGTCTGCTGCACAAGAACGCGATCACCTGCAACGGCCACAGCATCTGGGACAACGTCCGGCACGCCGAGTGCTGGAACCGCGCGGTCATCCACAGCATCGACAAGCCGTTCAAGGAGCAGGGCGGCATCACCGTGCTGCGCGGCAACCTCGCGCCGCAAGGCGCCATCCTCAAGCCCTCCGCCGCCACCGCCGCGCTGCTGCAGCACCGCGGGCGCGCGGTGGTGTTCGAGGACATCGACGACTACAAGGCGCGCGTCGACGATCCGGGGCTGGACGTGGACGAGAGCTGCGTGCTGGTGCTCAAGAACTGCGGCCCGAAGGGCTACCCGGGCTTTCCGGAGACCGGCAACATGGGCCTGCCGGCGAAGATCCTGAAGAAGGGCATCGACGACATGGTGCGCATCTCCGATGCGCGCATGTCCGGCACCGCGTTCGGCACCGTGGTGCTGCACACCGCGCCGGAAGCCGCCGCCGGCGGCCCGCTCGCCCTGGTGCGCGACGGCGACGAGATCGAGCTGGACGTCGCCGGGCGCACGTTGACGCTGCACGTGTCCGACGCGGAACTGGCAACGCGCAAGGCGGCCTGGAAGCCGGCCGCGCCGCACGCGGAGCGCGGCTATGTGAAGCTGTACCTGGATCACGTCACGCAGGCCGACACCGGCGCGGATCTGGACTTCCTGGTCGGCAGCAGCGGCGCGCCGGTGCCGCGGGAGAGCCATTGACATGTACCTGACCCGACATGCGACATCGCACGGACCGCGCTGGGCCGTGGACGGGCACTTCCTGCCCGAGGCGCTGGGACTGGACACCTTGCTCGCGCTGCCGCGCGACGCGATGCACGCGATGCTGCAGGGCGCGCCCACCGGGCACGCGGCCGGCGGCACCGTGCTCGCGCCGGTCGAGTCCGCGCAGGAGGTGTGGGCCGCCGGCGTGACCTACCTGCGCTCGCGCGAGGCGCGCATGGCCGAGTCCGACAGCGCCGACATCTACGACAAGGTGTACGCGGCCGAGCGCGTCGAGGTGTTCTTCAAGGCCGTGGGCTGGCGCGCGATGGGCGCCGGACAGCCGATCCGGGTGCGCGCGGACAGCCCCTGGAACGTGCCCGAACCGGAACTAGCGGTCGTGATCAACGCACAGGGGCGCATCGTCGGCTACACCGCCGGCAACGACGTGTCCTCGCGCAGCATCGAGGGCGAGAACCCGCTGTACCTGCCGCAGGCCAAGATCTACGACGGCTCGTGCGCGATCGGGCCGGGGATCGTGCTCGCCGATGCCGACGACATGCGTGCATTGCCGATCCGCCTGTCGATCACGCGCGCCGGCAAGACGGTGTTCGACGGCGACACCTCGACCGGTCAGCTCAAGCGCACCGTGGAGGAGATCGCCGGCTGGCTCACGCGCGAGCTGTCGTTCCCGCGCGGCGTGATCCTGCTCACCGGCACCTGTCTGGTGCCCGAGGACGCGTTCACGCTCACCGCCGGCGATACGGTGCGGGTGCAGGTCGGCGAGCTGGTGCTGGAGAACCCGGTCGCCTGATCCGCGATACGCTACAGTGCCAACGCGCATTCCAGCGCACCAAGGACAAGGGGATTACTCATGAGCGTGACACGAATCGAGAAGACCTCGGGCCCGGGGCCGCGGATGAGCCGCTGCGTAGTCCACGGCGACACGGTCTACGTCGCGGGGCTGACCGCCAGCGATCGCAGCGCCGACATCAAGGGCCAGACGCAGCAGATTCTCGACAAGATCGATGGCTTCCTCGAGCAGGCCGGCAGCGACAAGTCGAAGCTGCTCAAGGCCAACCTGTGGATCACCGACATGGCCAACTTCGCGGCGATGAACGAGGTCTGGAACGCCTGGGTCGACCCGGACAACCCGCCGGTGCGCGCCTGCGTGCGCGCCGACCTCGCCTCGCCGGAACTGCTCGTCGAGATCATGGTCACCGCCTACAAGTAAGCGCGGCGCCGCGCGGCAAGCCATCGCAACGACCTGCCCCGATGAACCTCGCCGCGCAACTCATCCGCAGCAGCCGCGCGTTCGGCGATCGCCCGGCGCTCGCGCTCGGCACGCGCGTGGTGCTGGACTACGCGGCGCTGGGCGCGCGCGTCGCGCGCCTGGCCGGCGCGCTGCGCGCCCGGCTCGGGCTGGCGGCCGGCGATCGGGTCGCGATCATCGCGAAGAACTGCCCCGAGTACATCGAGGTGGTGTACGCGTGCTGGCACGCCGGCCTGGTCGCGGTGCCGACCAACGCCAAGCTGCACAGCAGCGAATTCGCGTACATCCTCGAGCACAGCGGCGCGCGCGCGGTCCTCAGTTCGCCCGATCTGAGCGCCCGCGTGGGCGGCCTGCAAGCGCCCGCGTGCGCACACCGCGTCGAGCTGGGCAGCGCCGCGTACCGCGCGCTGCTCGAACACGATCCGATCGCGCTGGTATCGCGCGCGGCCGACGATCTCGCCTGGCTGTTCTACACCAGCGGCACCACCGGCCGGCCCAAGGGCGCGATGCTCACGCACCGCAACCTGCTGAGCATGTGCGCGTGCTACTTCGCCGACGTGGATCCCGGCGCGCCGTGGCGCGCGATCCTGCACGCCGCGCCGATGAGCCACGGTTCGGGGCTGTACGGCATCGCGCACGTCGCGCAGGCCTCGTGCCACGTGCTGCCCGAGAGCGGCAGCTTCGAGGCGCGCGAGGTGTACCGGCTGATCGAGCACTGGCCGGGGCTCGTCCTGTTCGCCGCGCCGACGATGCTCAAGCGCCTGCTCGACGACGATCCCGGCACCGACACCGCGAACCTGAAGAACATCATGTACGGCGGCGGCCCGATGTACGTGCAGGACTCGCTGCGCGCGCTGGAGCGCTTCGGCCCGAAGCTCTCGCAGCTCTACGGCCAGGGCGAATCGCCGATGACCATCACCGCGATGGGCCCGGCGCTGCACGCGCAGCGCGAGCACCCGCGCTTTGTCGAACGCCTCGGCTCGGTCGGCATCGCGCAAAGCGCGGTCGAGGTGCGCATCGCCGATGCGGACGACGCCACGCTGCCCGATGGCGCGATCGGCGAGGTACTGGTGCGCGGCGACTCGGTGATGGCCGGCTACTGGCGCAACGACGAGGCCAGCGCCGAGACCTTGCGCGGCGGCTGGCTGCACACCGGCGACATCGGCAGCTTCGACGCCGAGGGGTTCCTGACGCTGAAGGACCGCAGCAAGGACGTGATCATCTCCGGCGGCACCAACATCTACCCGCGCGAGGTCGAGGAGGTGCTGCTGCGCCACCCGGACGTGTCCGAGGTGTCGGTGGTCGGGCGCAGCGACCGCGACTGGGGCGAGGCCGTGATCGCCTTCGTCGTCCCCGCGCCGGGCCGCACGCTGGATCCCGCGGCACTCGATGCGTTCTGCATCGAACACATGGCGCGCTTCAAGCGCCCCAAGGCCTACCACGCGCTCGACGCACTGCCGAAGAACAACTACGGCAAGGTGCTGAAGACCGTGTTGCGCGAGATGGATGAACAGACGCGCTGAGCCTGAAGCCGGCAGATCCCGCTCGACGCAATCGTGCACGACTCGGTGCGCAAGCGATACGAGGCCTGCGACTACGACCGCGGCGCGATCGGCGCCTGGCTCGAGGAACACGCCGAAGCGCAGCGCCGCGGCGCTCAGTGCGCGTGCGTCTCCGCATCCACGCTCGCGACGGGCACATCCCCGGCAACGGCGCGGACCGTGACCGCCGCGCCCAGCGCCGGCTCGGCTGCGTGCGCCGCGAGGCGCGCGGTGATGCGCATACCTTCTGCAAGTTCGATCAGCGCCACCGCGTAGGGTCCGTCGGCGTCGAAACCGGCCGGCGGGCGGCGCACTATGGTCCACGACACGAGCGTGCCGCGGCCGCTCACCGCGCGCGGTGCGAGTGCGCCGCCGCAGCCTGCACAGCTCGCGCGCCCGCCCGGATCGAGCGCACCGCAACGCGTGCACGCGCTCACGTGCAACGCGACGGGTTCAGGCATCGGGGCGCGCGAGGATGTTCACCGTGCACGCGATGCCGGTGCCGCCGAGGTTGTGGGTCAGGCCGATCGCGGCGCCGCGCACCTGGTTCGGGTGCGTGCCGCGAAGCTGCGCGACCGCCTCGTAGATCTGGCCAAGACCCGTGGCGCCGACCGGGTGACCCTTCGCGAGCAGCCCGCCGCTCGCGTTGATCGGCAGATCGCCAGCCATGCCGGTGCGCCCTTCCAGGCTCCAGCCGCCGCCGTGGCCGCGCGGCATCAGCCCCAGATCCTCGGCATCCAGGATCTCGGCGATCGAGAAGCAGTCGTGCAGCTCGACGAAGTCCAGATCGCGCGGACCGATCCCGGCCTGCCGGTAGGCCTCGCGCGCCGCGCTCACGGTGGCCTCGAAGGACGTGATGTCCCGATGGCTGGCCAGGCGCGCCGCGCCGCGGGTCTGCACGCTCGCGCGCACGTCGATCGGCAACGCGCCGCCCGCCCCTGCACGTTCGCGCGCAACGACCACGACCGCGGCCGCGCCGTCACCGGGCGCGCAGCAATCGAACAGCCGCACCGGATCGGCGATCGGCTTCGAGTCCGCGATCGCCTGCGCATCGAGCGCGGCGCCCATCTGCGCGAGCGGGTTGCGCAAGCCGTTGGCCTTGTTCTTGATCACGACCGCCGAGACCTGCTCGCGGCGGGTGCCGTGGCGCGCCGCGTGCGCGCGCCACGCCATCGCGTACAGCCCCGGCCAGGTCAGCCCGCTGCGCGCATCGGCCATCTGATCCATCGCCGCGTTCAGCGCCGCGGTGATCTGCGCGGTGCCGGCGTGCGTCATCTTCTCCACCCCGACCGCGAGCGCCGCATCGCACTGCCCGCAGGCGACCATCAGGCAGGCGTGGCGAAACGCGATGCCGCCCGACGCGCAGGCCCCTTCGACCTTCGTGCACGGCACGTTGGCGAGCCCCAGCGCATCGCCCACCAGCCCGGCCAGCACCTCCTGGCCGGTGAGCATGCCGCCGATGAAGTTGCCCAGGTACAGGCTGCCGATGTCCGCGCGCGCGATGACGGCCTCATCGATCGCGGCGCGCGCGGCGCGCAGCGCGAGTTCGTGGATCGGCGTGTCCGGGTGCGCGCCGAAGGGCGTGCAGCCGACCCCGGCGATCGACACCGCGCGCAGGCTCATCGCGCCAGGTGCGCAATCCCGCCGCGGCGCGTGAAGCGCGAGTGCTCGGGCAGGTACCAGTCCATCTTGCCGGGGCCAAGCCGCGCGCTGTTGTCGTCGTCCAGCCACAGCCGCAGCAGCTTGCGCCGCCGCTCCGGCGCATCGCGATACGCGGTGCGCGCGTGCAGCACCAGGAAGTTGTTCACGAACTGGATGTCGCCACGCTCCAGCCACATCGTCACGTGCAGCTCCTCGCGCGCGGTGACCGCCTTCACGGAGTCCAGCGCCGCCAGCTCCTGCGCGCTCAGGCGCACGCCTTCCTCCTCGCAGAAGCGGATCGAGGAATCGGTGTAGGCGACGTGCAGCAAGCCGTTGAAGAAGCCGAACACCGGCGTGCGGTACTCGGTCACCGGCGCCTCGCCGGGCAGGCGCTGATCGCGGCGGTGATGATGAAAGCCGCGCAGCAGCAGCGGCAGGTACTCGGGGTGCTCGCGCACCACCGCGTTGTACACCGAGGCCGCACTGATCAGCTTGCTGCGACCGCCCTCCTGCGCGGTCTCGAGGCACAGCAAGGTGACCGTGTTGGTGCCGTCGTTGTGGAAGTCCAGATGCGCGGTGCTGTGATAGCCGCGCGAGGCGCTGTCGAAGGTCTTGCCCTTGTCGGTGACCTCCAGGATGTACTCGCCGTCGCGGTTCTGCACCGTGATGCCGCCAAGGTGGCTGCACAGCCCGCAGTAGGCGAGCGTGATCTCGGCCTCGCTCAGGCCGTCGAGCGGAAAGCGCGCGAGCATCGCGAAGCCGGGGCCGCACTCCAGCTCGCGGTACAAACCGCCCAGCAGCGACGCGCTGCGCGGCAGCGGAAAATCCGCCGGCGTGATGTCCTTCGGCGCGATGCCGCGGGCCATCGCGGCGCGCGCGGCGGCGACGATCTCCTCGCGCATCGCGTCGTCCAGGCCGTGCACCCAGCGGCGGTCGTCCGGGTAGTCGGCGCCGGCCCAGACGGTGGCATCGTCGATCAGGGCACCCGGCTCGACGGCCGGCTGCCGGTACGGCTGGCGTGCGTTCATGCGGGACCTCCAGGCGAAAATGGCGTCGCGCCCCAGAATGGTGAAAATCCGCCCATTTTGCCACCCCGAGTTCCGTGACAGTTCACTTATCTCCACGGGTGGCATACGGTGTGAAATAAGTAAACTGTCCCTGATTTCTCGGGACTCCGTGCAGGAGGACAGCATGGCAATCGCAGACGACGGACCCGGCCTGCCCCAGGTCGGCGGCTGGTACCGGGACAGCCGGCGGCGGCGTTTCGAAGTGGTGGCCTTCGACGAGGACACCGGGCTGATCGAGGTGCAGTACTTCGACGGCGACGTCAGCGAGCTGGACCTGGAAATCTGGAACGACACGGTGTTCGAGCAGATCGCGGCGCCGGAGGACTGGACCGGGCCGTTCGACGACCTGGAGGCCGACGACCTCGGCGACACCGAACGCCCGATGCGCCCCGAGGACTGGGACGGCCCCTGGACCGAGCTGGACGAGGACCGCTAGCAGCGCGCACGAGCTGTGGCGCGCGCAAACAGCGCAACGCCCCGGGTCCGATTGCACCCGCCCCCCCCGCGCGCTAGTCTGGCGCGCGCCAACACCGGGTCACGTTCCGGGCGCGGCAGGCCGTCGCAAGAAGCGGTCGCCGTCGCAACACCATCAGGAGTAAAACCACAATGAAGATCACCCGTCGCTCCCTCGCGGGGCTGGCAGGCGCCGTGCTTGCCACGCTCACCCTCGGCAACGCCGCGCTCGCGCAAAAGCAGGGCGGCACCATGGTCATGCTGGTGCAGCCGGAACCACCCACGCTGGCCTCCTACATGTCCACCTCGGGCCCCATCGGCATCGTCACCTCGAAGATCTTCGATGGCCTGCTCGAGTACGACACCGAACTCAAGCCGCAGCCTTCCCTCGCCGAGTCGTGGACCATCACGCCGGACGGCAAGACCTTCACCTTCAAGCTGCGCCAGGGCGTGAAGTTCCACGACGGCAAGCCGCTGACCTCCGCCGACGTGCAGTTCTCGATCATGGACGCCGCCAGGGTCACGCACCCGCGCGGGCCCAACACGTTCCGCGCGGTCACCGCGGTCAAGACCCCGGACGCGCACACCGTGGTGCTCGAGCTGTCCGAGGCCGCGCCGTACATGCTGATGGCATTCTCCGGCTACGAGACGCCGATCCTGCCCAAGCACATCTACGGCCAGGGCGATCTGCGCTCGCACCCCAACGCGAACAACCCGGTCGGCTCCGGGCCGTTCAAGTTCGTCGAGTGGAAGAAGGGCCAGTACATCCGCCTGGACCGCAACCCCGACTACTGGAAGAAGGGCCGGCCGTACCTGGATCGCATCATCGCGCGCTTCATCGCCGACCCGTCCACGCGCACCGCTGCGCTGGAGAAGGGCGAGGCGCATGTCGCGGCGCTCGGCGCGGTGCCGTACCAGGACGCGAAGAAGCTCGGCACGCTGCCGCACCTGAGCGTGACCACGAAAGGCCACGAGCTGATCTCGCCAGTGACCGAACTGCTGCTCAACACCAAGAACAAGCCGCTGGACGACAAGCAGGTGCGCAAGGCCATCGCCTACGCGATAGACCGGCAGTTCATCATCGACAACATCTGGTTCGGCTTCGGCAAGGCGGCGACCGGCCCGATGAGCTCGAACTTCGCACCTTCGGGCCTGTACACGGCCGACGTGACCAACTACCAGGTCGGCGAGAAGGGCGTCGCGATGGCGAACGAGATCCTCGACAAGGCCGGCTACAAGAAGAACAGCGACGGCGTGCGCTTCGAGCTGATGCACGACTCGCTGCCGTACGGCCAGGAGTGGACCCGCTTCGGCGAGTACATGCAGCAGCAGCTCGGCAAGATCGGCATCAAGGTGACCATCCGCCTGGAGGACGTGCCGCGTTGGCTCAAGCGCATCTACACCGATCGCGACTTCGACACCACCGCGAACTACCTGTACAACCTGTCCGATCCGGTGGTCGGCGTGCACCGCGCCGTCCATTCCTCGGCGATCAAACCGGGCACCGTGTTCACCAACGGTGCGCACTGGTCCAGTGCGAAGACCGACGCGCTGCTGGACAAGGCCAAGATCGAGCCCGATCAGGCCAAGCGCGGCGCGCTGTACGCCGAGGTGCTGAAGATCGTCGCCGAGGAGATCCCGATCATCTGGACCCACGAGATGAACTTCCCGACCGTGATCAACAACCAGTTCCAGGACGTGATCGTCTCGGCGCTGGGCGCCTACGCGAACTTCGACCGGGTGCACATGAAGTAACACCGGCTCGCGGCCGCGCGCCGTCCCGGCCCGGGCGGCGCGCGGCCAGCTTTGTTCCGAGCGGAGGACTTCACGCATGACGGGCACCCGCCTGTTGCGCTACCTCGTGCGGCGTTTGCTGCAAGCGATCCCGGTGATCCTCGGCGTCACCGTGCTGTGCTTCCTGATGCTGCAGCTCGCACCCGGCGACATGGCCGAGGTGCTGGCCGGCGAATCCGGCGGCGCATCGCCCGGCTACATCGAGGAGCTGCGCGCGCGCTACGGGCTCGATCAGCCGGTGCTCGTGCAACTGGGCGTGTACATCAAGAACGTGCTGGCGCTGGATCTGGGCTTCTCGTTCCGCCACAACGCCAACGTCACCGAACTACTGCTCGAGCGCATGCTGCCCACGCTGCTGTTGATGGGCAGCACGCTGCTGCTGTCGGTCGGCCTGGGCGCGCTGTCCGGCCTGTTCGCGGCCATCTGGGTGCACACCTGGAAGGACCACCTCATCTCGCTGACCGCGATCGTCGCCTACGCGACGCCGCTGTTCTGGGTCGGGCTGATGCTGATCCTGGTGTTCTCCGTGTGGCTGGACTGGTTCCCGACCTCGGGCATGGAGAACGTCGTGATGTTCTACGAGGGCTGGGATCGCGTGGTCGATATCGCGCACCACCTGGTGCTGCCGGCGATCACGCTGGCGCTGTTCTACATGGCGCTGTACGCGCGCCTGATGCGCGCGACGATGCTCGAGCAGCGCGGGCTGGACTACGTGACCACCGCGCGCGCGAAAGGGCTCACCGAGCGCCAGATCAACTTCCGCCACGTGCTGCGCAATGCGCTGCTGCCGGTGGTCACGGTGGCCGGCGTGCAGGTCGGCGCGCTGCTCGGCGGCTCGGTCGTGGTCGAGAGCGTGTTCGCGTGGCCGGGGCTGGGCCAGCTCGCGTTCGAGGCGCTGTTCTCGCGCGACTACAACCTGCTGCTGGGGATCTTCTTCCTGTCCGCGTGCCTGGTCGTCGTCGTGAACCTGATCACCGATCTGATCTACGTGCTGCTCGATCCGCGCATCGCGATGGGAAGCTGACGCATGTCCACGTTCTGGCAGCGCTTCCTCGGCAACCCGCGCGTGCTGCTCGGGCTGGCGTGGCTCGCACTGGTACTGGTGATCGCCGTGTTCGCGCCGCTGCTGGCGCCCAACGACCCGTTCGAGATCGTGACCGACCCGTTCCTGCGCCCGTTCGGCGAGTACCTGTTCGGCACCGACTCGCTGGGCCGCAGCATGTGGGCCGGGCTCGCGCACGGCGCGCGCACCACGCTGATCATCGCGAGCGTCGCGACGCTCGCCTCGGTCGCCTTCGGCACCGTGCTGGGCGCACTCGCCGGCTTCTTCGGCGGCCTCATCGACGACGTGCTGATGCGCCTGACCGAGTTCTTCCAGACCATCCCCTCGTTCATCTTCGCGATCGTGCTGGTCGCGATCCTGGCGCCGTCGGCGACCAGCCTGATCGTCGCGATCGCGGTCGTGAGCTGGCCGCCGATCGCACGCGTGGTGCGCGGCGAGGTGCTCAGCGTGAAGTCGCGCGAGTTCGTGCAGGCCGCGGTGCTCGCGGGCCAGGCCGACCTCGCGATCCTGTTCAAGCAGGTGCTGCCGAACACGCTCTCGCCGCTGATCGTGACCGGCTCGCTGCTGGTCGCGACCGCGATCCTGATCGAGAGCGCGCTGTCCTTCCTCGGCCTGGGCGCGCCGAACCTGATGAGCTGGGGCTTCATGGTCGGCGCCGGGCGCAGCTTCCTGCGCGACGCGTGGTGGCTGGTGACCATTCCCGGCATCGCGATCCTGCTCACGGTGCTGTCGATCAACCTGGTCGGCGAGGGCCTGAACGATGCGCTCAACCCGAGGCTCGCGGACCTGTGAGCGAGCCGGTGCTGCGCATCGAGGCGCTGCAGGTCGCGCTGCCGGCATGGTCGGATCGCCCGCTCGCGGTCGACGGCGTGTCGCTGTCCATCGAGCGCAACGAGATCCTGTGCGTGGTCGGCGAGTCCGGTTCCGGCAAATCGGTGATGGCCAAGTCCATCCTCGGCCTGCTGCCGGCACCGCACGTGCGCGTGACCGGCGGGCGCATCGTGTTCGACGGCCGCAACCTGCTCGAAGCCGGCGAGGACGAGTTGCGCGCGGTACGCGGCGGGCGCATCTCGATGATCTTCCAGGAGCCGATGGTCGCGCTGAACCCGCTGATGAAGGTGGGCCGCCAGATCGACGAGGTGTTCAGCGTGCACACCGACTTCAACGCGCAGCGCCGCCGCGAGCGCGTGGTCGAGCTGTTCCGCGACGTGCAGCTGCCCGATCCCGAGAGCATCGTCGGCAGCTACCCGCACGAGCTGTCCGGCGGTCAGCGCCAGCGCGTGATGATCGCGATGTCGCTCGCGCTCGAGCCGTCGCTGATCATCGCCGATGAGCCCACCACCGCGCTCGACGTGACCACGCAGGCGCAGATCCTGAGCCTGCTCAAGGAACTGCAGCGCAAGCACGGCACCGCGATCCTGTTCATCACGCACGACTTCGGCGTCGTCGCCGAGATCGCCGACCGCGTGGTCGTGATGCGCCATGGCAAGCTCATCGAGGCCGGCGCGACCCAAGCCGTGCTGCGCGAACCGCGCGAGGACTACACCAAGGCACTGGTCAGCGCCGTGCCCAGCCTGCGCCCGCGCCACCTCGCCGGCCCGCGCGCGCCGGCGCCGGTGCTCGAGATCAAGGCGCTGGACAAGACCTACGGCGGACGCGCGAGCCTGTTCGGCGGGCGCGGCCGCGAGGTGCACGCCGTCAAGCAGGTCAGCCTGGAAGTGCCGCGCGGGCACTCGCTCGCGCTGGTCGGCGAATCCGGATCCGGCAAGTCCACCCTGGCGCGCTGCATCGTCGGGCTCGAGAGCGGCTACAGCGGCGAGATCCTGCTCGACGGCGAGAACATCGCCGGCCTCACGCGCAAGCAACTCAAGCCGTACCGCCACCTCGTGCAGATGGTGTTCCAGGATCCGTTCGCGTCATTGAACCCGCGCAACCGCGTCGGCGACATCATCGCGCTCGGTCCGATCCTGCGCGGCACCCGCAAGGCCGACGCGTGGGAGCGCGCGCGCGAGCTGCTCGGCCTGGTCGGCCTGCAACCCGACGCCGTCAGCCGCTACCCGCACGAATTCTCCGGCGGCCAGCGCCAGCGCATCGGCATCGCGCGCGCACTCGCGGTCGAACCCCGCCTGATCCTCGCCGACGAGCCGGTCTCGGCGCTCGACGTGTCCGTGCAAAAACAGGTGCTGGACCTGCTCGACGAGCTGCGCCAGCGGCTGAACCTGTCGATGCTGTTCATCACCCACGACCTGCGCGTCGCCGCGCACGTGTGCGAGACCATCGTCGTGATGTGCCGCGGCGAGATCGTCGAGCGCGGCTCGACCGCCGAGATCTTCGCGAACCCGCAGCACGAGTACACGCGCCAGCTACTCGAGAGTGTGCCGGGGAAGCAGTGGGATCATTGAGAGGCAAAGCGCTCGGCCAGTCGCAGCCCCGGCGGCGTCAATCCGCGATCTCGTCGTAGCCTCTGCCGAGAAACTGCAGCAGACAGAAGCCGTGTCCGAACGGGTCGGCCATCAGCGCGAGCTTGCCCCACTGCTGCGTCGCGACCGACTGCTCGAGCTGTGCGCCGCACGATATCGCCTTGTCCACCGCGACATCGATGTCGTCGACCACGAAGTCCAGATGCACCGGCGTCCAGTGCCTACCGCTTCAGACAGCCCCTTGCGATGGCTCGTCGGGTCTCCCGTCTTCTGTGAGCCCTGGGAACCGCGTCCGGATGTACGCGCGCGCACTGTCAGGGGCGAGCTTCACGGTGCCCGAGCCGCTGCGGACGAAGAAGTCGCCATCTGGCACGGATTCCATATCCTTCCACTTCAGAAACACCGGCTCTGGGCTGCGCTGGCAGCTCACGACGCATACGGTCTTGCCCTGCACGATCTGCGTCTTGGGGTCGATGCAGGTCCCGGCGCGATCACCGAGACCATTGCGGACGACCTGGGCGAGGTGGCGCATGAACTTGTCGTCGCTCTCGAGCCGGTCGGTTTCGACGCCCACGATCGAGCCGTCATCCGCCACGCCGATCAGCAGATCCCCGCCCTCGGTGTTGAGGAACGCGGCGATGGTCTCGAGTACGGCGTGCGTCACGCTCTTGTCGTCCTGCCGGTTCTCCTCGAGACTCCAGCGCAGCGTCGACTTGAACTCCAGCGTCTTCGACTCGCCGGCCTTGATCAGATCCTCGGCGTTGCGATGCGCACGCAGGTACTGGTCGAAGAGAAAGTTCTTGACCGCCTCGCCGAAGGCGCGGTCGTCGGTGATGCGCTTGTACAGGTCGAAGTTCGAGTCGACGATCTCCTGGATCACGTGCTCCACCTTCTGGTCGAAGGTGAGGCGCACGTTCTCACGCGTGTTGACCCGCGCCGCCGCATCCAGCGCCGCGTCGTCGTCAAGCTTCTCCATCATCTGGCTGAGCGTCACGCGGTGCTCGGGGCCGAGGTTCAAACCGAAGCGCTCGTTCAGTTCGGCGATGATGCGCGACAGCGCTTCCAGCTCCTCGGGGGTCGCGCCGTGGCCCTGCTTGGCGCTGACCGGCTCGAGCACGCCGGGCCGGCGCTCCAGCGCGATCCTGCCGCCGCCGGTCTGCTGGATCCGGTACGACTCCATGTCGATGTTCTGCTGTACCTCGCGTGGAAGCTCCTCGCGGTCGGCGGGCAGGAGGCGGCGCAGATGCCGCGCGAAGACGTAGAGTTTCTCGAGGTCGGCGTCGGCGAAGGTCAGTACCTGGGCGAGGAAGGCGTACAGCCGCACGTAGTCGG
>Ga0214472_10004183_pt1 | contig 15216 bp, 13 predicted proteins | sample RVTome_6_FD_207662 | JGI IMG/M metagenome (GOLD analysis project Ga0214472, IMG submission 207662) | Soil microbial communities from uranium-contaminated site in the Upper Colorado River Basin, Wyoming, United States - RVT140D175 | ecosystem: Environmental > Terrestrial > Soil > Contaminated >...
CTCCAACAAACTGTTTGCCAGGGCCAGATTATCGATCTTCATATTTCAGCTCACCTGGAGACGGTTATTTCTGAACAACGGCTTCTTCCGGCCGGATTGTTTTTTCTGCCTCCAATAGTATCACAAAACAAGGGGAAATGATAAAAATTGATGCTGGTTGAAAGCTCGAAGCCCAAAGCTGAAAGAGCTTATATCTTTATTCCCATTCTATGGTACCCGGGGGTTTGCCGGTCACATCATAGACCACCCTGGAAACTCCCCGGACTTCATTGACAATGCGGCGGGAAACCTGATCGAGAAAATCGTACGGCAGATGGGCCCAGCGGGCGGTCATGAAATCAACGGTCTCTACGGCGCGCAGGGCCACGACATGGTCATACTGCCGGTTGTCGCCGACAACTCCGACGGATTTGATCGGCAGAAATACGGCAAATGCCTGGGAAACTTTATCATACAGGTCATGCCGTCGCAGCTCTTCAATAAAAATGTCGTCCGCCAGCCGCAGGATATCGGCATACTCCTTATGAACCTCCCCCAGAATGCGGACGCCCAGGCCTGGTCCGGGAAATGGATGCCGGAAAACCATTTCGGAGGGCAGACCAAGCTCCACCCCGATCTTTCGCACCTCATCCTTGAATAATTCCCGCAACGGTTCAATGAGCTTAAGCTTCATGAATTCCGGCAGCCCGCCCACGTTATGATGTGACTTAATCACCTTGGCCTTGCCGGTTTTGGCCCCGGCAGACTCAATAACATCGGGATAGATGGTGCCCTGCGCCAGCCACTTGACCTTGGGAATTTTTTCAGCCTCCTCTTCGAAGACCTGGATAAAATTGTTGCCGATGATCTTCCGCTTCTGCTCCGGATCGTTTATGCCCTTCAGTCTGGTCAGAAATCGGTCCTCGGCATTGATATGCAGCACCTTCACCCCCATGTGGCGGGCAAAGGTCGTCATCACCTGTTCGGCCTCATTGAGGCGCAACAGGCCGTTATCGACAAAAACACAGGTGAGCTGCGGCCCGATCGCTTTATGAAGCAGGGCCGCGACCACGGAAGAATCCACCCCCCCGGACAGACCGAGCAGCACTTCGTCACCCCCCACCAGGTCCCTGACCTGCCGGATGGCGTTTTCGATGATGTTTGTCGGGGTCCAGAGACGGCCGCAGCCGCAGATCTCATGAACAAACCGTTCGATGATTCTCTGCCCCTGGCGCGTATGGGTGACCTCGGGATGAAACTGCACTCCGTAAAAATTCCGCTGCTCATCCGCCATCCCGGCAAAAGGAGCATTCCCGGTTTCGCAGATGCTGTGAAAACCATCGGGCAACCGTGAAACCCTGTCACCGTGGCTCATCCACACATCGAGCAGGCCGTATCCCTCGGGACTGGCTTGATCTTCGATGTCCTGAAGCAGGCGGGAATGATGCCGGGCCCGGACCTGGGCATAACCATATTCCCGTTGACTCGCCGCCTCTACCTCGCCTCCGAGCTGGGCAGCCATGGTCTGCATGCCATAGCAGATCCCCAGGACCGGGACGCCCAAGCCGAAAAGCACCTCGGGGGCCCGGGGGGTTTCCGCTTCATGCACCGATTCCGGGCCCCCGGAAAGAATAATTCCCCTGGCGGAAAAAGCGCGCAGCTCCTCCGGGGCCATGTCCCACTCATGGATTTCACAGTAGACCCCGGCCTCCCGGACCCGGCGGGCAATAAGCTGGCAGTACTGGGAGCCGAAATCAAGTATCAGTATCTTCTCGCTATGGATGTCCATAAAATTTTCCCTTTCCTATCCCTAAGGGCGGCGGGTGGTGCAGAAGACGACATGGACAACATGGACGATGTGGACGGCTGTTGTCCATCACGTCCTTGGTGTCCATTCCGTCCATTCCCATCTGCGCCGCCCCCTGGCCGATTCCTCAGCCGAGCCGGTAATTGGGGGCCTCTTTGGTAATAATCACGTCATGGACGTGGCTCTCTTTCAAACCGGCGGCGGTAATCTTGACAAATTTCGCTTTCGTTCTCAGCTCCTCGATGGAAGCTGCACCGACATAGCCCATGCCGGAGCGCAATCCTCCCATGAGCTGGTAGATCATGGAAGAGAGCGGCCCCCGGTATGGAACCTTGCCTTCGATGCCCTCCGGCACGAATTTGGACGGGCTCTCCACCCCATCCTGAAAATAGCGGTCGCTGCTGCCCTGATTCATAGCCCCCAGGGAGCCCATGCCGCGATATCCCTTATAGGTTCGACCCTGATAGAGAAAGGTCTCCCCGGGCGATTCATCCGTGCCGGCAAAGAGGCTGCCGATCATCACCGATCTTGCGCCGATGCCGATTGCCTTGGTAATCTCTCCCGAATATTTGACCCCCCCGTCGGCAACGATGGGAACCCCATATTTTTCGGCCATCCGCGCGCAGTTGTAGATTGCGGTCATCTGCGGAACGCCAACCCCGGCGACGATCCTGGTGGTGCAGATCGATCCGGGGCCCACCCCCACCTTGACACAGTCCGCGCCTGCTTTGATCAGCGCCCTGGTGCCATCGGCGGTGGCCACATTTCCGGCAATGACCTGCAGGTCCGGAAATGTCTGCTTTAACCTGGCCAGGGAATCAATAATATTCCTGGAATGGCCGTGGGCCGAATCGAGGACGATTACATCCACGCCGACATTGATGAGTTTTTCAACATGTTCGAGACTGCTGTTGACCCCGATGGCCGCGCCCACCCGCAAACGCCCCAGGTCGTCCTTGGCGGATTTCGGATATCTTTTGATTTTTTCAATATCCTTGATGGTTATCAGGCCATGCAGGTTCCCTTCATAGTCGACCACCAGAAGTTTCTCAATCCGGTGCGCGTGCAGCAGGGCCTTGGACTCCTCCAGGGTTATTCCCGGTTTGGCGGTGACAAGATTGGAACTGGTCATGACCTCTTTCACTTTTTGCGACTCATCGGTCACAAACCGGAGATCCCGGTTGGTGACGATCCCGACCAGCTTTTTACCCCTTAAAACCGGAACTCCGGATATCCGGTAGGTTCGCATGATCTCATTCACTTCCCTGATCGTCTGGTCTTCGCCCACGGTAATGGGGTCAATGATCATCCCGGATTCCGATTTTTTTACTTTGTGAACCTCCCGGACCTGTTCATCGACGCTCATATTCTTGTGGACAATGCCCAGGCCTCCTTCCCGCGCCATGGCAATGGCGGTCCGGTGTTCGGTGACCGTATCCATTGCCGAACTGATCAGAGGAATATTGAGGGTGATGGTCTTGGTCAGCTTGGTGGAAAGATCCACTTGGGAGGGAAGTATCTCTGAACCGGCGGGCACCAGCAAAAGGTCATCAAAGGTATAGGCATGTTCAATTGTTTCGAGAGACATAGCACAACTCCTTGGTCGGGAACGTTACGGGCAAAGGATCAGGGGTTCAAGATTCGAGGTTACCTCCTTGAACCCGAAACTCTGAATCTGGAACCAATCAGTTCGGTTCTTAATAAATCGTTATAAAAAAATTGCCCCCCTCCGGTCAATGAAGACTTTTGTCCAGAAGCCGAATCTCTCTCCAGCTTTTTTCCTTCCCCGAGGGCGCCGGCAAAAAAAGCCCTCACCAGGATTGAGATCCGGGATCAGGCAGAGGGCGTTCGGGCAGAAGCAGGAAGGGCTGACAGCAGTATGCCTTCCAGCAGGCCGGCATCACTCACCACAAAACTTTTCCGGCCGAAAAAAGTGAGCAGTTCGAGATAGATCGCGGCCCCGGCCAGAATTATCTCGCCCCGGCCACGGTCAAGCCCCGGAAGTTCAGATCTCGCCCGGGGAGAAAGTTGCGCCAGATCTTTAACCAGCTCATCGAGCCTGATGCTGGATAGTTCCCATCCCTGTACCGCTTTCTCATCATAGCACACGAGACCAAGGTCAAGGGCGGCAAGCGCGGTAGCAGTCCCGCCGGTGGCGATCAGCGGAGATTTTTCCACAAGTGGCGGTGGATTAATCCTCTGCCGGTGGTTCTCCAATATCCTCCGGGTCTGTCTGCGTAAGAGAGCAAGCTCGGCTTCACGGTTGTTAAGCCTGGTGCCGGATGCGGCCTCGGACAGGGATACCGCCCCAAGGGGTATGCTCGCGGCTGAAGGCCGGTTTTTTGAACCATCGGCAAATACAAGTTCACTGCTCCCTCCGCCGACATCCGCCAGGAGCAGGGGATATGTCACTTCCGGCAGAAAAAAAAGCGCGCCCTTCAACGATAAGGCCGCTTCCTCTTCCCCGCTCAAAATATCGATATTCTCCCCGAGAATCTCCCGGGCCTGGTCGAGAAACCGCTCTCGATTTTGCGCCTCCCTCAAGGCAAAGGTCCCGCAAACTCTGCATGTCCGGGGTTGCCTCTTCTTCAGCGCCAGGGCAAAAACCCTAAGGGCCTCAAGCCCTCGCGCCATTGCCGCCTCGGCCAATATGCCGGTTCTGGCCAGATCCTGGGCGAGCCGGACGGTGATCAGCTCTTTAACCAGCGGCTGGAAAAACTTTTCCGAAACCGTGGCAATAAGCAGGCGAAAACTGTTTGAGCCAAGGTCTATTCCTGCCGCGGTTGCCGATCCTTTCCCATTGCTTCCCTGATCATGATACATTAGAATTATGATGGTCTCGTAAAAAGTCGTTGTAGAACCAGGTCCACCACACAAAATCAACACCTTACAACGCAATAACCGTCGGCTGAGCGGCTTTTTGCGAAGCTGACAATTATAGCTTACCCAATCTGAAACACTTAGTAATGCCGCTGGCGTTTCATACTTTCAAGGCATATACGGAAATTTCGCTGTGCTTTTAGCCATTAACCCTGACAACCCCCAACCTCGGCTGATTCAACAGGTGGCCGACGCCCTCAGACAGGGAGCGGTGATCTGCTATCCCACCGATACCGTCTATGGCATCGGCTGCGATATCTATAATCAGAAGGCGGTCAAGCAGATCTACCAAATAAAAAAAAGGCCGAAACACAAGCCGTTCAGCTTCATGTGTGACAGCCTCAAGGACGTAAGTAACTACGCCCACATATCAAACCAGAACTATCGTCTTATGAAGAAATGTCTACCCGGGCCATTTACCTTTGTTTTGCCGGCGTCAAAAATTGTTCCCAAGCTCCTGATCACCAAACAAAAAACCGTCGGCATCCGGGTCCCGGACAATAACATCAGCCAATCCCTGGTGAGAACCCTGGGGAACCCCATCCTCACCAGCAGTGCTATTCTTGACCCGGATGAATCTCCGGCCAGTGAAGCGTATGAACTTGAAGAAAGGCTGGGGAAGCTGGTGGACATCATCATTGACAGCGGCCCGATTTTTCCAACTCCGTCAACCATTGTTTCGCTGGTGGACGATATCCCTGAAATCCTGCGGGAAGGCAAAGGAGATCTCAGCCTTTTTTCATAACGGAATCATCCTTTTTGAATCAAGGCATCCTTCAAAGATTTGCTCATGGTAAAATGCAGATTTTTTCTGGCAGGGATATTCATCACCTTGCCGGTTCTCGGATTTTTGGTGGTTCTGGCCTTGCGCTTTCGGATTGAAAAACTGCCAAAACCGCGAATCTCCACCCGCCGGTCATCTGCGAGGGCATCCACTATGGTTTCGAGCATTATGTCGATGGCCTTATTGATGTCTTTTTTCAGAAAGCCATCCATCTCATTGGTTACCGCATTCACTAAATCTCTCTTTAACATCTTTTCGTTTACTCCTGTTTATCGAACACCGGACCATTCATACGCCAAGACTGGTGCCTGTATAATCTTTCCATTCAAAATGGACTGTCCTTTTTCGCCAGTAAGCAATTTCAGAAAAGAAAAATCCTGTTTTTTGGGATAAATAAGGTGCGGCAGTCCTTCGCCGAGATTCGCCAGGCTGGCTGCCAGGAGGACCGCGTCGGTAAAATTTCCGAGTTGATCGACCAAACCAAGCCCCATCGCCTGCTCCCCGGAAAAAATCCTGCCGTCCGCGATCTTTCTCACTTCCTCTTCCGGTAAAGACCTGCTGCTGACCACGGCCTGCACAAACTGCTCGTGGACATTATCAATCAGCCCTTGCAGCATCTGCCGTTCTTCATCGGTCAAAGCCCGCCCGGCAGAGCCGATATCTTTCAGCTTCCCGCTTTTAACCACTTCACTCTTGTAACCGATCTTGTCGAAAAGCGCTTCCAGGTTTGGAAATTTCAGGATGACCCCCATACTGCCGGTCATGGTTCCGGGATTTGCCACAATCCGCTCCGCCCCCAGGGAAGCATAAAGACCGCCGGAGGCGGCAATGGAAGCCATGGAAGCGACCACCGGTTTCAGCTGGTTGGTGCGCTGCACTTCAACGAAAATTTCCTGGGAGGCCCCGACGGCCCCGCCCGGGCTGTCAATTCTGAGCACCAGGGCTTTGACCCGCTGGTTTTCGCGCAGCTCGATGAGGTCTTTGATAACCTCCTCGGACGAGACGATCACCCCTTCAATTTCTACAACCCCGACCCCGTCAGCTGCCCCGAAAATATCGGCCCGGGAAGAGGGGTTGAGACTCTGAACAAAAAAGGTTATTCCACCCCAGAAGAAAAGGAGCAACAGACCCAGCAGCAGAAATCCTGAAACAACCGGGTGTCTTTGGCGGAATAACCTTTTTGTCATAACCAGAAAATCTTACTCTTCTTCTACTTTCGTTTCTTCGTCGCCTCTATCTTTGTTTTCAAATTCTTCCTTGAGCAAATCTCCGATGGTAGACGGGCCGCTCTTGGCCTGTTTCTGCTTGAAGTCCTCATAGCTGCCTTCGGTGGAATCATCGGAAAGCGCCTTTACGGAAAGGCCGATCTTTCGATCCTTGGCCGAAACGTTGATGACCCTGGCCTCCAGGCTATCGCCCACCGTATACATCCCCACCGGGGTAGAGACTTTTTCCTTGCTGATTTCGGAAACATGCACCAGACCTTCTATCCCCTCCTCGATCTCAACAAAGATACCAAAGTCGGTAACATTGGTGATCTTTCCTTTCACCTTTGAACCTACGGGATATTTCTCAATGGTCTCCTGCCAGGGATCCGGCTCGAGCTGTTTGACCCCGAGGGAGAATCGCTCGTTTTCCCGGTCGATCTTGAGGACCACCGCCTGAATCGTCTCGCCCTTGCTGTACTTTTCTGACGGGTGCTTTATCCGTTCGGTCCAAGAGAGGTCGGAAACATGGATAAGACCATCGATTCCCTCCTCAATCCCGATAAAGACACCAAAATCGGTGATATTTTTGATTTTCCCCTCAATTATCGAGCCCACGGGGTAATTTTCCGAAACCACATCCCAAGGATTGGGCTGCAACTGCTTCATGCCCAGCGAAATCCGCTTGGCTTCCACATCGATATTCAGAATGACCACCTCGACGGCATCGCTAACGGAAACGATTTTTGACGGGTGCCGAACCTTCTTGGACCAGGACATCTCAGAGACATGGATCAATCCCTCCACGCCATCCTCCAGTTCGGCAAAGACGCCATAATCGGTGATGCTCACCACCTTTCCGGTCGCCTTGGTGCCGACCGGGTAGCGCTCCTGTACCGACGCCCACGGATCCTGCTTGAGCTGTTTGACCCCAAGCGATACTTTATCATGCTCCCGGTCGTATTTCAGGATCTTTACTTCTATATCTTCCCCGACCTTAAAAAGCTTGGACGGATGAGAAACCCGGCCCCAGGAAAGGTCGGTTATATGACAAAGGCCATCCATGCCGCCCAGGTCAATGAATATACCGTAATCGGTAATATTGGTAATAGTTCCGGTGACCACCTGGCCTTCTTCAAGGTTGGTGCGCATTTTTTCACGCAGCTTGTTGCGCTCCTCTTCCAGAATGGCACGCCTGGAGATGACCACGTTGTTGCGCTTGCGATTGTACTTCAGCACCTTGAAGTCCAGGGTCTGGCCGATGAGGTTGTCCAAATCCTTGACCGGACGCAGGTCGATCTGCGAATAGGGGAGAAAGGCCGGCACGCCGATGTCAACGGACAGTCCGCCCTTGACCCGATTTTCTATGCGCCCCTGAATGGTGCCATCCTCTTCCTGGATCTTGGCAATATCTTCCCAAACCTTGATGCCAACGGCCTTTTCGCGCGACAGACGCAGTCCGCCCTCGGCCTCTCTTTTCTCCACAAAAACGTCAAAGATATCGCCGACTTTTACATCGAGCTCCCCTTTTTCGTTTTTGAATTCGGAAAGAGCTATCTCACTTTCCGACTTGTCGCCAATATCAATCAGGACATAATCATTGTTTACGGCAATGACCTTGCCCTTCGCAACTTCGCCCACATTGGCGACGTCGAGAGTCTCCTCAAAGAGCTGAGCAAAACTCATTTCCCCTTCATTGACATTGACTTGTTCAATTGTTGTTGTGTTGTTTACCATGGAAACTAGGCCTCCTTACCTCGAAATAGAAAGGAGTTATATACCAGAGGCTTGGTGCAAATACAAACTTTTTTTGAAAAAAATTACCCAATATCCGGCAAATATTCACAAAGCGGGATTGGATCGTGAAAGAATGATGGTCAGATCAAAGGAATGAAGGACTGGCGGTTGATGGCGAGATGGGCTCCGGAATTAGGGACACGGAAGTCGGGACCACTTCCCCTCAGCCGATGCCGGCAAGGGGCACCGAAGAGTCGCAGGCAATCTGGCCGCCGCCCGCCTTTTTGCTCTCATAAAGGGCCTTATCCGCGCGTTCGACCAGATCGTCAATATCTTCCGCCCACGACCGGCCGGGATGGCGGACAAATTGCCCCAGCCCCACGCTCAAGCTGGTGTTGGTTGAAAAGTCGCTCTCACAGTATCTCTGCAGGATACGTTCGGCAACCTGGACAGACTGCTCCAGGGAGGCGTAGGGAATAATCACCGCAAACTCGTCACCGCCAAAGCGGAAACTCCAGTCCACATTATCCCTGGTGCACTGGACGAGAATGCGCCCGATCGCCTGCAAGACCTTGTCGCCGGCCTGATGCCCGAACTCATCGTTATACCGTTTGAAGTTGTCCACATCCACCAACACCAGAAATACCGGGTAGCCCTGACGATGGGCCCGGGGAATTTCCTCGTGGAGCTTCATATCAAAACAACGCCGGTTGAACAGGTCGGTGAGCACATCGCACATGGAGAGATGCTCAAGTTTCCGGATCAACTTCTGCTCCCGGATGACCCGGTTGATTTTTGCTTCCAGCTCATCCACATTAAAGGGTTTTGAGATAAAATCGCTGGCGCCTGCCTTGATCACATCCGTATAGGTGAAGGTTTCGGTGAAGCCGGTAACCACAATGACCTCTACCTGCGGGTGATTTTCCTTGATGTGCTTGAGAAGCTGCATGCCATCCATCCGAGGCATGGTCATGTCGGTAATGACAATATTGAATCCTCCCTTTTCCAGCAGCTCAACCGCGGCAATCCCGTCCTCCGCCGAGTCATAGTCGAAACCGAAGGAGCCGACCGAGGTTTCCAGGAGCCGCAGCAACAGCGGATCATCGTCAACCAGCAATATCTTGGTCATGAACTCTTGGGCAGAATCGTCTTCTTTGTTATTCGCGGTGATAATAGTCATCGAGTATTTTTCCATGATCAAAAGCCAGGTGTGGAAGATCCTCAGGCTGAAAGACCTTCGCCTGTCGAGCGTCATCTCCGGGTTGAGGAGTTCCCTCGGCCGTGGCAAGAAAAACCGTGCTTATCGAATGAAACCTTTGGTCCCGCTGGGGATCGGAATAGGTATGAAGCTGCCTCAGCAGCTTCACCTTCAAGCCGGTTTCCTCCAGAGCCTCGCGTTGTGCCGCATCTTCCAGGGATTCGCCATAATCAACAAACCCTCCGGGCAAGGCCCAGCCCAAAGGAGGATTTTTTCTCTCGATCAAAACAACGCCTCCTTCCACTATTATAATGATATCCACGGTGGGCAGAGGATTTTTATATATCTGCAGTTTTTCACCGCAATGTGGGCAGCGCATTTTTACGGATACTCTGGACTCAGGCTTATCAATACTTTCACTCCTACCTTTATGCCAGACACATCTCCCGGATGGAAAGCCAGCTCTCAACCGACGGCAGATTATGTTTTCCCCGATTCCACGGCTGAGAGAAGACTATGGAATTTATCCCCTGCCTGGAGAGTTGTTCGCAGGTTTGGGCCCGGTCGTCAACAAAATATTGCAGCCCCAGGGCATTGATGAACTCCCCCTTCCCATCATGTTCTCCGGTTGCCTCGAGCCGGACCCGCGCATAAACCTTGCTGCCCAGCTCCGTTGCCAGCCAGCGGGCAACGGGTTCCTTCTCCGGTCTGGCGGTGATAAACGACAATGGTCCCATTCCGGAAAATTCGGTCAAGACCCGTTTCGCGTGGGGCATGAGCCTGAGCCCCGATTCAACCGGCGCGGACAAAAGCCGGGCAAAGATTTCACCCACCGCCACCGGATCCATATCCAGGCACTCTTCAACCTGAAACTCGGTTATCTGTTCAGGCAAAACCGCCGCGCCATAATCCTGCCGGGCAAGCCTGATAAAGGCCTCCATGGTATCCGCCACTACCCCGTCTATGTCGAAGCCGATGAGTCTCGGGTGAATCTTCATTCTTTTTTATCGCGGTAAGGACAAAATAACCCTGTCCCTCATTTTTTTCGCACCATCATTAAGAAATGAAGAAACAGGGCTCTAACACCTTTAGAAAAGCCGGGAAATTCAATAATATTTCCAAGATGCTCTCTCTGGTTACAAGGTACCTGAACTGTTTCGCCAGGTAAAGTGCAAAGTTTGCCCCTCCGGCTCCGCCGTCAACATCTGCCACAAGGAAATCTTGACAAAAAAAATGAAACAAAGCATATTGACTGATCCTGCAAAAATAATCGGAGATAATGAAACAGAATGAAGCTTCCCCCTTTAAAAATTGGCCCCCATGTTGCTCAGATTCCTTTGATTCAAGGTGGGATGTCAATTCGGGTTTCCACATCAGCCCTGGCGATACCGGTTGCGGAATGCGGCGGCATCGGAACCATCGGCGGCTCGGTAATCCCAACCGATGAACTGAGTGCCGATATCCGGAAGGCCAAAGCCGCCACCAAGGGAATCATTGCCGTCAACATCATGTTCGCCATGAAGAATTTCTTCAACCTGGTGAAAACCTCCATTGAGGCCGGGGTGGACATGATCATTACCGGGGCCGGTTTTTCCCGAGACATCTTCAAGATCGGCGAGGAAACCAAAACTCCCATTGTTTCCATTGTCTCTTCACCGGCCTTTGCCAAACTCGCGGAAAAACTCGGGGCGGCGGCAATTATTGTTGAGGCCAAGGAGGCTGGCGGGCATCTGGGAACCGATATTCCCCTTCGGGAGCTTTTTCCTGAAATCAGGAAAGTGGTAACCAAGGTGCCGCTCATTGCGGCAGGCGGCATAACCGATGGCAAGGAGATGGCGGAAATGATGGATAAATACGGGGCGGACGGAGTGCAGATCGCCACCCGGTTTATCCTGACCAAAGAATGTTCGGTCTCGCACAACTTCAAGGAGGCGCTGCTCAATGCCACCAGGGATGATATCAAGGTTATCCGCTCACCGGTCGGACTTCCCGGGCGGGCACTCAGAACCCCTTTTGTCGAAAAACTGGCGCAGCAGATCGATCTGAAGACCAAGGAATGCAAATATAAGTGCCTCAAAAAATGCGATCATTATTATTGCATCAGCGAACGGCTGACCAAGGCTTATCAGGGCGACCTTGACGAGGGGCTTTTTTTTACCGGCGAAAATGTTTTCAAGATGAAGGATATTCTTTCCGTGCGAGAAGTATTCGACCAGTTTGTCACCCAGGCCGAGGCCCTCTATAAAGAGCCGGCGGCCATATATTAAAATCCCAGCCCATAGCATCAGGAGCAGTCAGGACCAACCATCTCCCTTTTCACCGGGATATTTCACCGCCCATGACCGCTTGTCGCCCTCTGATTCGCAGACCCGGCATTTAGGATCAGGCACGATCATGACCTCAAAGAATTTGCCCGAACCAGTCATCATCCCCCGTTCAGAGCATCCGATATCCCGAAAAGATATTGACCGCGAAGCCTTGAAGGTCATGTACCGTCTTCGTGATGCGGGCTTTACCGCCTATCTTGTGGGTGGCGGCGTCCGTGATCTCCTGCTCGGCAAGACTCCAAAGGATTTCGACATAAGCACCAATGCCCGACCCGGCCAGCTCCGCTCCCTGTTTAAAAACAGCCGGATAATCGGCAGACGGTTCAGGCTGGTGCAGGTCTTTTTTCACGGCGGAAAGGTCATCGAGGTCGCGACCTTCCGCTGTCAGGGTGAATACGATATCAACCAGACCGATCAGCTCCTGCCCTCGAACAACACCTTCGGCAACGAGGCCGAGGACGCCTTCCGCCGGGACCTCTCCATCAACGCCCTTTTTTATGAAATAGAGAATTTTAACGTTATCGATTATACCGGCGGGGTCGAGGACCTGAAAAACCGCGTCATCCGAATCGTCGGCGACCCGGAACGCCGCTTTACCCGGGACCCGGTAAGAATGATGCGCGCTATTCGCCACGCGGCCCGTAGCGATTTCGCCATTGAAGAAAAAACCTGGCAGGCCATTTTAAACAACAAGGACAAGCTGGCGCTCTGCCCGGTATCACGGCTGCGGGACGAGCATTTCAAGGATCTCCGGGGAGGGGCCAGCAGGGCCTGGGCCCGGCTGGCCATTGAAAGCGGCATCTTTTCGGTTATCCTGCCATGTTATAAAAATTTTTTTCCTGCCGACAGGCAGGGAGAGGAGCGACAGGCAACCCTGTTGAACCTCCTGGGAGTGATCGACCGGCTGCATGGCCAGGGCAGCCAGTTGTCCGATGAAATTCTTCTGGGAATTCTCCTCCTTCCCTGGGCCCAGTCAGAATTCGAACTCCACGGCCTGAAAAACCTGAAAGGCAATGAGGCCTTTACCTTTTCAAGAAAAATCAGGACAAAGCTCGATGAAGTCCTGGATTATCTCAATATCAAACGGGCCTCAAAGGAAGCGGTCACCCTGCTTTTCCTCAATCTGCCGCAGTTTGTGGAACATGACGGGGAGAAGGGCTGGCCGAACTGGTTCACCAAGAAGAGCTACTATCAATCCGGCCTGCTGTTCTACCAGATATACCGGGAAGCCTCCGGCGGAAAACCGGTTGATTTTATTGAACCAACACCGCCAGAGACGCCGCCGCCGCCCAAAATAAAGAAAAGGGCAAAACATTTCAGCGGCAGATCGCCGGCTTTTTCCTCGAAAAAAAGCGGCGTCTTCGGCCTGAGAAACAAAAAGTAATCTTCCGCCTCTCTTCCCTTTTCCGATGATGATTGAACTTCCGGATTACCTGCAGGAATTCCAAGCGCTGCCCTTGCCTGAGCTGATGCGCCAGGCCCTGGCCGCGAAACTGCAGAACCGCGGCCCCCGCATCTCCTTTTGCAGTATCATCAACGCCAAATCAGGCAGGTGCAGTGAAGATTGCCGCTTTTGCGTGCAGTCGGCCCACTATCACACCGAGGCGCCGGTCTATCCCCTCAAAGGGAAGGAAGAAATCCTTCAAGCTGCCGCGGAAGCCAAACGCATCGGCGCCGGCAGATTTTCGCTGGTCACCAGCGGCCGGGGGCTGCCGACGAGTGAGCTGCCGATGGTCGCCGCCATCATTGCCGAAATCATCGAAAAGGTAGAAATCAAGGTCTGTGCCTCGTTGGGAATTCTGTCGCAGGAGGCCCTTGCCTTCCTGAAAGAGGCAGGTCTTTCCAGGTACCATCACAACCTGGAAACCTCGCGGGAATTTTTCCCCCGGGTGGTGACCACCCATGGTTTCGAGGAACGGCTGGAGACCATCAGGGCCGCCCAGGCCTGCGGCCTGGAGGTTTGCGCCGGCGGCATCTTCGGGCTTGGCGAAAGCGAGGAAGACCGGCTCTCCCTGGCGCTCTCCCTGAAGGAGTGTGCGGTGGATTCGGTTCCCCTCAATATCCTCATGCCTTTGCCCGGGACCCCCTTTGAGCACAATCCGCCGCTTTCAGCCTTAGAAATTTTGCGGAGCATCGCCCTCTACCGCCTGATCATGCCGAACATCCCCATCCGTCTGGCCGCGGGAAGAGAGACCGCCCTGGCTGACTTTCTCAGCAGCGCCTTTCTCGCCGGGGCCGACGGGATGATGATCGGCGGTTATCTCACCCAGCGGGGCAGATCTCCGGAGGAAGACCGGAAATTCGCCGCCGAAATAAAAAAACTATGGCTGAGCTGACGAACTGGCTAAAAAAACAGGAGGCCCAAGGCAGACGGCGGCGGCTGCAGCCTTTGGAACGCCTGGACCATGGCCGCATCCGCCTCCTGGCAGCCGACCCTTCCTCTCCGCCGCTGCTGGACTTTTCCTCCAACGATTACCTGGGTCTCTCCCTGGACCAGCGCCTCATTGCCGCAGGCAGGGACGCCTTGGCACGGTATGGCTGCGGCTCGGGGGGAGCCCGGCTCATGAGCGGCGATCTCGCCATCCATCACCGGCTCGAAGAGGAGATCGCCGCCCTGAAGAATAAAGAGGCGGCCCTGCTCTTCGGCAGCGGCTACCTGGCCAATGCCGGGATCATTCCGGCCCTGGCGGGCCGGCACGATGTCATCTTCACCGACCGGTTGAATCATGCCAGCATCTATGACGGCTGCCGCCTGAGCGGCGCCGAAGTGGTCCGCTTTGCCCATAACGATCTGACCCAGCTTGCCGATCTCCTTGCCCGGAAACGGGGCGCCAACCAGGCCCTGATCGTGGTCGAGTCGATCTACAGCATGGACGGCGACCGTTGCCCGCTCCGGGATCTCGTTGCCCTCAAGGAGAGGTATGGATGCCTGCTGCTGGTGGACGAGGCCCATGCCACCGGAATTTACGGCAGAAACGGCGGCGGCGTGATCGAAGAAGAGGGGATCTCGGAGCAGGTTGATCTGGCCATGGGCACCTTCGGCAAGGCCCTGGGCAGTTACGGCGCTTACGTGGCCGCCTCCGGGAAGATGATCGATTACCTCCTCAACCGGGCCAGAAGCTTTATCTTTTCCACGGCCCTGCCGCCGGCCACCGTGGCCGCCTCCCTTGCGGCGATAGGGATTGTCCGGACGCAGCCTGAAATCCGTGGGGAACTCCTGGAAAAGGTCCGCTTTTTTAAAGAGCGCCTGGCCTTGGGAGGCTTCAAAGAGCTCGGCCCCTCACAGATCGTCCCTCTGA
>Ga0214472_10004184_pt1 | contig 15214 bp, 18 predicted proteins | sample RVTome_6_FD_207662 | JGI IMG/M metagenome (GOLD analysis project Ga0214472, IMG submission 207662) | Soil microbial communities from uranium-contaminated site in the Upper Colorado River Basin, Wyoming, United States - RVT140D175 | ecosystem: Environmental > Terrestrial > Soil > Contaminated >...
AACGCGTGTCGAACGTGATCCCCTGGGCGAGATGCCCGTGCCCGCCGAGGCGCTGTGGGGCATTCAAACGGAACGCGCCCGGCAAAACTTCCCCATCTCCAATCTGCGACCACTCCCCGCCTTCGTCGATGCCGTTATCTGGATCAAGAAAGCCGCCGCGCTGACGCACCGGGAAACCGGACGCCTCGATCCCAAGCTGGCGGATGCGATCATCAAGGCCGCGGAGGAGGTGCTCTCCGGCGGCCATCGCGAGCACTTCGTGGTCGATCCCTACCAGGCCGGCGCCGGCACGTCGCACAACATGAATTGCAACGAGGTGCTCGCCAACCGCGCCAACGAGCTACTCGGCTCCAAGCGCGGCGAGTACAAGCCGGTGCATCCCAACGATCACGTCAACATGGCTCAGTCGACGAATGACGTGATTCCCACGGCCATCCGCCTCGGCGCCCTGTCGCAACTTGCCGCCCTCACGGAGTCCCTCACTCGGCTCGCCCGCGCCTTCGTGACGAAAGGCAAACAGTTCGACCACATCGTGAAGTCCGGGCGCACGCATCTTCAGGACGCGACGCCGGTGCGGTTGGGACAGGAGTTCGCCGCCTGGGGCCATACGATCGAGCGCAATCGCGACCGGATCGCGCGCGCGGCCGACGATCTGCGCGATCTCGGCATCGGGGGCACCGCCGTCGGCACGGGACTCAATGCCGAGCCGAAATACCCGGCGCTGATGATCAAGCACCTGCGCGCGATCACCGGACTCGAGCTGCGCGAGGGCGAGGACCGGGTACAGCTGATGCAGTCGATGGGAGATGCGGCGGCGTTCTCCGGCGCCATCCGGACATACGCCGCCGACCTCGGGAAGATCGCGAGCGATCTGCGGCTGCTGGTGTCGGGACCGCGCACCGGCTTCGCGGAGATCCTGCTGCCGGCCGTGCAGCCGGGATCCAGCATCATGCCCGGCAAGGTGAATCCATCCATTCCCGAGATGGTGAATCAGGTCTGCTTCCAGGTGATCGGCAACGATGTGACGGTGACGGCCGCGGCTGAGGCGGGGCAGCTCGAGCTGAACGTGATGATGCCGGTCATCGCGCACAACCTGCTCGTCTCGATGATGATTCTCACGAACGCCTCGCGCGTCTTCGCCGAGCGGTGCGTGGAGGGGATCGAGGCCGACGCCGCGCAGGCCGCGTATTGGCTCGAGCGCAGCCCGGCCCTCGTCACGGCGCTCGCGCCCAAGATCGGATACGCGGAAGCCGCGAAGCTCGCGAAGGAGGCTGTTGCCAGGAACGTCACCGTGCGGCAGCTGGTGATCGAGAAAGGACTGCTGAAGGGGAAGGAGCTCGACGAGGTCCTCGATTTGCGGGCGATGACGGAGTTGGGTGTCCCTGGGGAGCGGAAGTGACTCTCACATCGGAGACGCGCGCATGAACTGGTTCGTCGCGGGATTGATCGCAGGCGTCGTGGCGTACGTTGTCGATTACGTGATGTGGGGCAAAGTCTTCACCAAGGGGATGGAGTCCTTCGCGGACCCATTGTCGCCGGAGCAGCTCAAGGCGTTCATGGGGCCGGCCATGGCGAAGTCCGCGGCGCTGTCGCTCGTATTCGGGGTGTTGTTCGCGTGGTTCTACGGCCGCTTGGGCGGCGCGCTGTGGGTGGAAGAGGGAGGCGCGTTCGCTGGAATGGAATTCGCCACGATGTTGTGGCTCCCCACGATTTTCTTGTCCACCCTCGGGGGGAGCGTGTGGTGGACGCGCGTCCGCGCGCTCCACAAAGCGACCGCGTGGGCGTGGTTGGCGCGCATGAACGCCGCCGGCATCGTGGTGGGATTGCTCATGAAGTGACCGCAGTCACGGCACTCGCGAGCGCGACGGGGTAGATGTTGCCCATGCGCACCCTGACGATAGTTCTCATCGCGCTCGCGAGTGCCGGCGGTGTCGACGGCCAGCGGCGCGCGCGTATCGGTCCCACCGTCTCGACCATTTCCATCCAGGACGGATCCGGCAGCCAGTCGTTCACCTCGTTCGGCGGATCGCTGGCATTGCTGTCGGGCGACGACGGTGAAATCGGCGCCGCGATTTCCCGTTATGGTGATCTGTCGAACAACAATTGCGTCCGTCAGATGACGTTCGTCGGTCTCGAATCCAACTACTATCCCGTCGGACCGAAGGGTGTCGCGCCGTACGCGTCCACAACGTTCGGCCTCGCGCGGGTGACGGATCAGGACGCGGGACTGCTCGGCATCTGCACGGCGGCGCAGCCGACGAGCGAACTCGGACTGGGATTCGGCCTCGGGGTGCGGGTCAACATCGGGACGCAGGCCGCGGCGCTCGTCGAGGGACGCTTCTTCCAGGTGCCGAACAGCGCGATTCAAGCCCTCGAAGGGCGCGCGAACGTTTCGCTCGCGTTCGGGAAGCCGCGTCAGACGCAGCTGCTCAACGGCACGCTCGGACCGGCAGCGGGCTTGCTCGTCAATCTGAGTGGGCGGCTCCAGGGCCGGAGCCCCACGTTCGGCGTTCGCTTCCGTCGCGATACCAAGAAGGGCACGCTCGGCCTGCAGATCGATTACGCCCAGCTGCGGGCGACCGGCTGTTCGAGCGATTGCGAGCCGAATGCGATCCTGTTCGCACCCGGGTTCGAGCCGTCGCTGCGCACGGGGTGGGGCCGGCTCTATGCGGATCTCGGCCTGCTGCTGGTCGGGTTTCCGTCAGTGGGTCCGGATCGCGGCGTGTCACAAGGCGCACACGGCGGTCTGGGTGCGGACATCGTGACGAGCGGAGCGGTGATGGTGAACGTGAATAGCCGCGTCCTCTGGTTCCAGCGGAACGGCGGCGCCAACGTCTTCCTGCTCCAGACGGGAGTGAGCGTCAGCCCCAAGCTTGAATCCCGATAAGCGCTCTCGCATATTCCTCCCATGCGTGTTACAACCTGGGCGGAGTACGGCTTAATCGTTTCGCTGCATCTCGCCAAGCGGGCGGGGCAGGGCCCCGTCGCCGCGCGCGAGCTGTCCGAGCAGGAACGGCTTCCTCACGACTACGTCGAACAGATCCTGCTGCGCCTGCGGCGCGCGGGCCTGGTCGAATCGGTGCGAGGCGCCCGCGGCGGATACATGCTCGCGCGCCAGCCGCTGGAGGTCAGCGTAAAGGACGTGATCGAGGCCTCGGAGCACGTGACCTTCGAGGTGAATTGCGATGTCCACCGCGTGGACGATGAGCGCTGCGATCCGGCGACCGCCTGCAGTATTCGTCCGGTCTGGCGCCTGCTCGAGCGGCGCATCAACGAAGTGCTTACCAGCATCAGCCTCGCGGACCTCCTGCACGCCGAGCCCCAGGTCTATCAGATCGCCGGGGTAGCGTCGGTCCATTGACCGGGGGCGGGGCGCCACTGTCGCATGAGGAGCTGCTGCGGTACTCCCGGCACCTCACCCTTCCTGATGTAGGTCTCGCCGGCCAATCGAAGCTCAAGGACGCGCGCGTGCTGCTCATCGGCGCGGGGGGCCTGGGTTCTCCCGCCGCGCTGTATCTCGCGGCCGCCGGCGTCGGGACGTTGGGCCTCGTCGATTTCGATCTCGTCGATCGCAGCAACCTGCAACGCCAGATTCTCCACGGCACCTCCGGAATCGGCACACCTAAGACCGAATCGGCGCGCGAACGGCTGCGCGATGTGAATCCCCACGTTGGGGTCGAAACGTTCGCGGAGCGCCTGACCTCGGCCACCGCGTTGGGCATCCTGCGAAACTTCGACGTCATCGTGGACGGCTCCGACAACTTCCCGACGCGCTATCTCGTGAACGACGCGTGCGTGTTGTTGGGCAAGCCGGACGTGTATGGCTCGGTCTTTCGATTCGACGGACAGGTATCCGTCTTTCATGCCAAGCATGGTCCCTGCTACCGCTGCCTCTACGCCGAGCCTCCGCCGCCCGATCTCGTGCCCTCGTGCGCCGAGGGTGGTGTGCTCGGCGTGCTGCCCGGGATCATCGGCTCGCTGCAGGCACTCGAGGTCATCAAGCTGATCGTCGGCATCGGCGATCCGTTGATCGGCCGGCTTCTCCTGTTTGACGGCCGCCGGCTGCAGTTCCGCGAGATGTCACTCGAAAAGGACCCCGAATGCCCCGTGTGCGGCGCGCGGCCCACCCTCACGACGCTGATCGACTACGAAGCGTTCTGCGGGATGGGGGACGGGGGAAGCGGGAAGGGGGACGGGGTGGAGATTAGTGCGCAGCAATTACAACAGGAGCGCACGCGAAGCCCTGCGCTTCTCCTGCTCGATGTGCGCGAGGCGCGCGAAGCGGAGATCGCGAGCATTGCCGGAGCGAAGCTCATTCCCTTACGCGAGCTGCCCGGGCGACTCTCGGAGCTGCCCGCCACGGCGGCGATCGTCACGCATTGCCATCACGGACCGCGCTCCCTCAAGGCGCGCGAGATCTTGAAGGGCGCGGGTTTCGCGAACGTGCGCAGTCTCGCTGGAGGGATCGACGCGTGGGCGAGGGAAGTGGATCCGGAGGTGCCGCGTTACTAGACGTCCACACCTAGACGTCTGGACGTCTAGGTGTCTAGACGTTCAGTGCCGAAGGGGGGACTCGAACCCCCACGGGCTTGCGCCCACTGGCTCCTGAAGCCAGCGCGTCTACCAGTTCCACCACTTCGGCCAGGTCTTTTTTGAGGAACGGCAATCTAGATCGTTGTATAACCCCAAGTCAATGCGTATCTTGCCGAAGTCATCGTGGAAAAAATCTCGATTGCCAGGAACCCGCGCGCCCGTCACGACTACCACCTCCTTGAAACCTGGGAGGCGGGTCTCGTGCTCACGGGGACGGAGGTCAAGTCGCTACGTGATCGCAAGGCGAGCTTGAACGAAGCGTACGCCCACGTGCGCAATGGTGAGGTCTGGCTCGAGGGCATGACGATTTCGCACTATGGGCCCGGCAGCTACAACAATCCGCCCCCCGCTCGCTCCCGCAAGCTGCTTCTCCACAAGCGCGAAATCCGCAAGCTGCTCGGCGCCACCACGCAAAAGGGCCTCACCGTCGTGCCGCTCGAGGTCTACTTCAAGGACGGACTCGCCAAAGTCGCGATCGCGCTCGCGAAGGCGAAGAAGGTGCACGACAAGCGCGAGGACCTCAAGCGGCGCGTCGCCGAGCGCGAGATGGCACGCGTTGTGAAGGGTAGACGGTCATGACGCTCCTGTTTCTGCTCACGGTCCTCGTGCCGCAGCAAGTCCTGATCGCGACTCCGCGCGGCCAGGTCAGTATTCCGGTGACGAGTGAGCGGGGCGCCGCCGCGGTGGCCGGAATACTCCTAACGCAGCCCCTCGGACTGACGCTATCGTTGGATGGATCGGCCCTGCGTGTGACGCTGAGCGAGCGCACGTTCGAGTTCGATCTCGGCTCCCCATTTGTGCGGCATGAGGATGCGGTTTATCCGCTCGTGGGCGCCCCGTATGTCGACCGGGACACGGTTTTTCTTCCCCTCCAGTGGTTGACGGGACACGTCCCCCGCCTGCTCGCGAGCCGGTATCACTGGGATCCGTGGCTGGCGCGCCTCGATGAGGTGGCGACGGCCGCGCCGCCCGCCGTCGCGACGCGACCCGCCCCCCCGGTCCTTGTTCCAGCGCCTGGCACGGCTCCCAATCCGCTTACGGGTCTCCGTCTGGGGCACACCATCGTCGTGGACCCGGGCCATGGCGGCATCGATCCTGGGAACCCCGGACTCCACTTTCCCCGGGGCCTCACGGAGAAGGACATCACGCTGGGCATCGGCCGGCTGCTGCGTGCGGAGCTGCAGCGCCGCGGGTTGAACGTCGTGTTGACACGGGCGAGCGACACACTGGTCGATCTCGCCAATCGGCCATTGTTTTGCCGCGCCGACTGCGACTTGTTCGTCAGCATTCATGTGAACGCGATGCCCAAGGGGCGGCGACAGACCCAGGTGAACGGCGTGGAGACCTATTTCGTCTCCGACGCCAAGACCGAAGATCAGAAGCGTGTGGCCCAGATGGAAAACGACGCGCTGCGCTTCGAAACCGCGGCGGCGGCCCAGGGGGGCGGACCGCTCGGCTTCATTCTCAACGATCTCCAGTTGAACGAGTACCTGCGCGAATCCGCGCGCCTGGCGGAGCTGGTGCAGACCAAGGTCGCGGGGATTCACCCCGGCGAGAATCGCGGCGTGCAGCAGGGTCCCTTCCTGGTGCTCGCTGCCGCGCGGCGCCCCGCGATTCTCGTCGAGGCAGGCTTCGCGACCAATCGCAAGGACGGAGCGTTTCTCGCCTCCGCCAACGGCCAGCACAAGATTGCGACGGCAATCGCGGATGGGATTGTCGGCTACCTGCTCGAGTTCGAGCGGAAGCTCGCGATCGGCGGGGGCGGAGGGCGGGCCCGTTGAGCCGGACGCTCGCGTTGCTGCTGGCCGCGGCGAGCGCCGTGGGGATGGGGGGCTGCGCCTACTACAACGCGATGTGGACGGCGGAGCGGTACGCGAAGGAGGCCCGGCATTTCGAGCAGCGCGGCCAGCTGTCCGAAGCCCGTTCCCAGTGGGCGCTGGCGGCCGCGAAAGCCGAGCGCGTGGTGATCCGGCATCCGCGCAGCCGCTGGGCCGATGACGCGCTCACGCTGCAGGCCGAGGGGCTGGCCCGCTCGGGCGCGTGCGAGGCAGCTGGGAGCGCGATCGCGCGAGTGCGCGAGACCGTCACGGACCTCGCGCTGCGCGAGCGCGCCGAGCTGGCGGATGCGGAGTGCGCGCTGGCCGTCGGTCGTCCGATCCCCGCCGCGGCACTGCCGCTGGATTCGAAGGACGCCGGCCGCCGCTCACGCGCCGAGTACCTGGCGGGTCGGGCCGCGGTGCTTCGCCTCGACTACGCCTCGGCGAGCGAGCACTTCCAGCGTTCACGCGAGCCGGCGGCGCGCAATGAGCGAGTGATCTTCCTGCAACGGGCTCGGATCGGCCAGGCCACCCAGCGGAGTGATCTCGCACCGATTGCCGTCGAGCTCAAACGCCTCGGCAACGAGCCGCTGTTCGAGCTCGTGAATCGGGTCCTGACGCCGCCGGCGACGCTTGGCGCGCGTTTCCGCATCGCCGAGCTGGCGCGGGACTCCCTCAACGCACCGCTCGTAGCCGGCCAGTTGTTTCTGGAAGTCGCCGCCGGCGACACCGCTTCGCTGTACGCTCCCAAGGCGCTGCTGGCTGCGCTCGCCTTGCTGCCCGAGCGCCGCGATTCGATCGTGAGCCTGCTCGATACGCGCTACGCCGCGTCCCCCTACACGCGCGTCTTTCACGGCGAGCCGAGCGTCGCGTATGCCGCCGCCGAGGATTCGCTCGCGCGCGAGCTGGGCGTGCCGGTCGCGCGCAGCGGCGCCGCTCCGACTGGTTCGCGTTTCCAGGTGCCGCGGCCCGGCCCGCGTGGCCCGCGCCCGTGAGCGCGGTGCAGCTGTTCGGCACCACTTTCCAAAACCCGATTCTCCTTGCTGCCGGCACTGCCGGCTTCGGCCACGAGCTGGATCGCGTCATCGATCTCGACATACTGGGTGGCATCGTCACCAAGGCGGTCACTCCTGAGCCGCGTCAGGGCCACGCGCCGCTGCGCGTCGCGGAGTTCCGGGGCGGCATGCTCAACGCGGTCGGCCTCGCGAACCCGGGCGTCGAACGTGTCGCCGAGCACGAGCTGCCTTGGCTCGCGCAGCGCCTGCAGCGTGCCCGCATCCTGGTCAACGTCGCCGGCGCAACGGTCGCCGACTACGTGCGCGTGATCGAACGTCTGACGCCGCTCGACGCGATCGCCGCGTTCGAGATCAACGCCTCGTGTCCCAACACCAGCGCGGGGGGTCTGGAATTCGGCTCGGAGCCGTGCGGCCTCGGCGAGCTGGTGCGGGCGTGCCGGCGCGCTTCCACGCGGGCTCTCAGCGTCAAGCTCTCGCCCGTCCTTCCCGACATTCCAGCCATGGCCAAAGTGGCGCACGACGAAGGGGCGGAGGCGGTGACGTTGGTGAACACCATGCCGGGCCTCCTCGATAAACGTCTCGGCAATGGCAGCGGCGGCCTGAGCGGGCCGGCGCTCCTGCCGATCGGAGTGCTGGCGACGCGGCGCGTGCGCGAACGGTTCGACATACCGGTCATCGGCGTCGGGGGCGTGCGGAGCACGGCGGACGCCCGGGAGTATCTCGCGGCCGGTGCGTCGTTGGTCGCCATCGGCACGGCGGCGCTCGCGGATCCGCGGCTGCCGGTCCGCATCGCGCGTGAGCTGACGGATGGCTGAGCTGATCGTCGCGTTCGATGTGGCGAGCGGCCGGGACGCGCTGGCGTTGGCGGGCCGGCTGCCCGGTCTCAAGTGGGCGAAGATCGGTCCTGTGCTGTTCGGGCGAGAGGGTCCACCGCTGATCAAGGAATTCAGCAACCGCGGCATTCGCGTCTTCCTCGATCTCAAGTGGCACGACATCCCCAACATCGTTGCCGGGGCTGTGACCGCGGCGCGCGAGCTTGGCGTCGCGATGACCACGGTGCACGCGCTGGGAGGCCGGCATATGCTGGAAGCCGCCGCGCAGGCTGCCGGACCGGACCTCGCGGTCGTGGGCGTGACGGTGTTGACGTCGCACGATGCCGGCGAGCTCGAAGGTGTGTTGGGGCGCGGCGTGCCCGACGTCGGGTTCGAGGCCGAGCGGCTCGCGCGCGCCGCGCTGCGCGCGGGTCTGCGCGGCGTCGTCGCCTCAGGTCTGGAGCTCGGCCTGTTGCGCGAAGCGCTCGGCGCCGAACCGTGGATCGTGGTCCCGGGAATTCGAGCGCCCGGTGAACCGGCGGGCGATCAGGTGCGGACCATCGAGCCGGCGGAAGCGGTGCGGCGCGGCGCGACCCATCTCGTGGTGGGCCGCCCGATTACCGGGGCGCGCGATCCCGTGGCCGCATATCGCCACCTGGTCGAAGCGCTGGATTGAGGGTATAAGCAGCTCTATGCGAATGCCGTGGCGGTGGCTGCCCCTGTGTGGTCTCGCGCTGCTGGCGACGCGGGCCCAGGGCCAGGCCACGCTGTCGGAAGCGGCCGATCGCGCCAAACAGGCGTGGTCCGAGCACGACGCGCAGGCGTTGGTCGGTCAGAGCTCCAATATCGTGCTGCAGATCCCCGGCGCCGACCCCTCCTCGCCGCTCGGCCGGTCGCAGGCAATCGAGCTGTTACGCCGCTACCTGCGGCCCGCGGAAGAGCGGGGTCTGGATGTGACCGCGATTCGCGAGGTGGAGCCGGGCAAGGGCTTCATCGAGTTAACCCGGCGCTATGTCGTGTCCGGGACGACCGAATTGCGGCACGAAACGCTGTACCTCGGCTACCGGTTGATCGATCGGGAATGGCGTCTCGTGGAACTACGGAGTGCCCCGTAATCGATTGTAGTGCGGCCCCTTGCGTGAAGTTACGACCCCGTCTATTGTTCACGGCTCAGCCAGAACTTTTGTACTTTTCCGGAGCTGCCTGTTGAAGGTACGTTCGAGCGTGCGCCCCATCTGCGAGCACTGCAAAGTCGTGACCCGCAGGGGCGTTATTCGCGTGATCTGCAAGCGCAACCCCAAGCATAAACAGCGGCAGGGTTAGGAAGAGGCATGGCTCGTATTGCAGGCGTGGATTTGCCGCGCGACAAGAAAATCCAGTACGCACTTCCGTACATCTTCGGCATCGGTCCCAGCAACTCGGTAAAGATTCTCGCGGAGACGGGCATCAGCCCGGACGCGCGCGTGCGCGACCTGCGCGACGCGGAAGTCGCTCGGCTGCGGCAAGTGATCGAGCGGGACTACAAGGTCGAAGGCGCGCTCCGCACCGAAATCGCGATGAACATCAAGCGATTGATGGACATCGGCACGTATCGCGGAGGCCGTCATCGCAGGAATCTGCCGGTGCGCGGCCAGCGCACGCACACCAATGCGCGCACCAAGAAGGGGCCGCGGCGCGCGATCGCGGGCAAGAAGAAGCCCGTCCTAAAAAAGTAAAGGCACATGGCGGACGAAAAGAAAGAAGAAAAGAAACCAGCACCAGCGCGCGCGGCCGGCGCCAAGCGCGCCAAGAAAATCGTGGAAGCGGAGGGCGTCGCACACATCACCGCGACGTTCAACAACACGCTCATCACGATCTGCGATATGCAGGGCAACGCCATCACCTGGGGCTCCTCGGGCAAGGCGGGCTTCAAGGGCTCCAAGAAGTCCACGCCCTTCGCCGCGACGGTGGCGGCCGAGCAGGCGGCCCGCGAAGCGTTGAACCTCGGCGTGAAGCGCGTGCACGTGCGCGTGCAGGGTCCCGGCTCCGGCCGCGAGTCCGCCATTCAGGCGCTCGCGAGCGCGGGGCTGCAGATCCGCTCCATCCGCGACGTGACGCCGATTCCGCACAACGGGTGCCGGCCGCCCAAGAAACGGCGGGTCTAGGCGATGGCACGGTACACGGGACCCGTTTGCAGGCTGTGCCGCCGCGAGGGCACCAAGCTGTTTCTCAAGGGCACGCGCTGCCTGACGGAAAAGTGCGCCGTCGAACGCCGCGCCTACGCGCCTGGGCAGCATGGGCAGTCGACCGGCCGCCGCCGCAAGGCGTCGGAGTACGCCAAGCAGCTGCGTGAAAAGCAGAAGGTGAAGCGCATCTACGGCCTGTCTGAGCGCCAATTCCGCAACCTCTTCGAGCGGGCGATCAAGGAGCCGGGCGTCACCGGTGAAGCGCTGCTCGTCGCGCTCGAGAGCCGGCTGGACAATCTGGTGTACCGCATGGGCTTCGCGACCTCGCGCAAGCAGGCACGGCAGCTCGTACGGCATCGCCACATCCTCGTCAACGGCCGCACGCTGGACATTCCGTCCTACCGCGTGCTGATCGGGGACGAAGTGAAGGTCGCCGACGCGAGCCGCGAGCTCGTGCTGGTGAAGGCCGCGCTGGAGCAGTTCGGGCGCGGGCAACCCGTTGCGTGGATTCAGGTGGACACTGACAAAGTGCTGGGCAAGATGACCGAGCGGCCGACCCGCGACGCCATCCCGCTCGCGGCACAAGAACAGTTAATCGTCGAGCTCTATTCCAAGTGATTACGACTCTTGATTTGACGGGGTTGGTCCGGCCGCACCTGGTCGAGATGACCAAGCGCGAGGACAACCCGAATTCCGCCGAGTTCCGGCTTCAGCCGCTGGAGCGGGGCTATGGCTATACGCTGGGCAACTCGCTGCGTCGGCTGCTGCTGTCGTCGCTGCGCGGGGCCGCCGTCTGGGCGTTCCGGATCGACGGCGTCGTCCACGAGCATCAGACCATTCCGGGCGTGGTCGAGGACGTGCATCAGATCATCCAGCGCCTGAAGCAGCTGACGCTGGTGCTCGCGCCCGAGGTCGACGAGGCCGTGCTCCGCTTCAAGGTGGAGAAGGCCGGGCCCGTGTACGCGCGCGATCTCGAGCAGCACGGCTCCGTGTCCATCGTCAACCCCGAGCAGCTGCTCTTCACGGTGCAGGACGACCGGGACATCTCGGGCGAGCTGTACGTGAACAAGGGCCGCGGCTACGTCGAGGCGGAGCAGCATCCCGTGGATCGGACCCTCGCGGTGGACGTCGTGCGCGTGGACTCGATCTACAATCCCGTGCGCCGCGCGAACTTCACCGTGGCGGAGACGCGGGTCGGCCAGCGCACCGACTACGACCGGCTGACGCTGACCGTCGAGACCAACGGCACGATTTCGCCGGAAGACGCGGTGGCCTACGCCGCGGCGCTCGCGCAGGAGCACTTCCGCTTCTTCGTCGACTTCGGCAAGGTGCCGATCGTCGCCGGCGAGCCCGCGGGGAACGGCGGCACCGAAAGCGGCAAGTTGCGCGACGTGTTGAACCGCGCGATCGACGACGCCGGGTTGTCGGTGCGATCGGTCAACTCGCTCAAGAACTCGAACATCCGCACCCTGGGTGACCTGGTTCGGTACAAGGAAGACGATTTGTTGAAGGTCAAGAACGTTGGCGAGAAGGCGCTGGGCGAAATCGCCGAGCTGCTGCGCCGCGAGGGCTTGAACTTCGGCATGCAGCTCGAGGAAACGCCGGGCGGCGACGTCCGCATCATCGACCAGGGCGTCGCGCCGCAGGCGCAGTTGACGGCCGGCGAGGAAGAGTAAGTGCGCCACCGCGCCAAAGGCCGCCAGCTCTCGCGCACGTCGAGCCACAAGAAGGCGACGATGAACAATCTCGCCACCAATCTCTTCAAGCACGGCGGCATCCAGACGACCGTGGCGAAGGCGAAGGAGCTGCGCCCGTTCGCGGAGCGGCTCATCACGCTCGCACGGCGCGGCGATCTGCACGCGCGCCGGCTGGTGGAGCGCCGGCTGAAAGACCGCGACGTCACGCACAAGCTGTTCGCCGATATCGGCAAGCGGTTTGCGGCGCGGCCGGGCGGCTACACGCGCATCGTGAAACTCGGCCACCGCGTCGGCGACGGCGCCGACGTGGCGCGGATCGAACTACTGAGTGAGTGAGATCGAGACAGGTGGGACGAGCGAACCAAGGGGACCCAACGGGTCCCCTTTTTTACGAAGCCTTCGCCACCCTATTGGACTTGATGCACTGCGTGCACACCCGGATCCGGCGCACCACGCCGTTCACGACGACGCGGGCACGCTGTAGGTTGGGGTACCAGCGCCGAGGCGTCTTGTTGTTTGCGTGGCTGACATTGTGTCCCGTGATGGGACCCTTGCCACAGACTTCACACACTCGAGCCATGGCTCATCCGGCTTGAAAAATGAGGCGGAAACCTAAGCTGAACACCGCGGAGCGGCAACCCCAGAGCGCGGGGACATCAGGCAAAACCGCCGTCATCACCGGGGTCACCGGCCAGGACGGCTCCTACCTCGCCGAGCTGCTGCTCGCCAAGGGCTACGAGGTGATCGGCGTCGTGCGGCGCACCTCGCACGACTCCTACGAGCGCATCGGGCACCTGCTCGATCGCGTCCACGTCGTCGCGGCCGATCTGCTCGATCAACACTCGCTGACGATGGTGATCCGCGATGCGAAGCCGGACGAAGTGTACAACCTCGCCGCCCAGAGCTTCGTGCCGACGTCCTGGAACCAGCCGGTCCTGACGGGGGAGTTTACGGCGCTCGGCGTCACGCGGCTGCTCGAGGCGATCCGCCTCGCGTACCCCCAGGCGCGGTTCTATCAGGCCAGCTCCTCGGAGATGTTCGGCAAGGCGGTGGAGACCCCGCAGCGCGAAAGTACGCCGTTCTACCCGCGCTCGCCCTACGGCGTCGCGAAGGTCTACGGTCACTGGATCACCGTGAATTACCGCGAGTCGTACGGCATGTACGCCGTCAGCGGAATTCTGTTCAACCATGAGTCGCCGCGCCGCGGCCTCGAGTTCGTCACGCGCAAAGTCAGCGACGCCGTGGCACGCATCAAGCTCGGCAAGGCGACCGAGCTCCGCCTCGGCAATCTCGATTCGGGCCGCGACTGGGGATTCGCGGGCGATTACGTCGAAGCGATGTGGCGCATGCTGCAGCAGCCGGAGCCGAAGGACTATGTCGTCGGCACGGGGGCGGTGCACACGGTCCGCGATCTCTGCGCCACCGCCTTCGGCCACGCCGGCCTCGAGTGGCAGCAGTACGTCAAGATCGACCCCCGCTTCGTGCGGCCGGCCGAAGTGGATGTGCTGCTCGCCGACGCGACGCGGGCCCGCCGCGAGCTGGGATGGGAAGCGCGTGTGAGCTTCGAACAGCTGGTGAAGATGATGGTGGATGCCGACCTCGAGCGGCTCGCGTGAAGGTCCTCGTCACGGGCGCCAACGGCTTCGTGGGCCGCAGCGTGGTGCGGCGGCTGCTCGAGGACGGCGCCAGCGTTATCGCCGCCAACGGCCCGGGGGCGTCCGCCGGGCCGACAGGAGAGAGTGTGACGAGCCTGCCGCTGGACGTCTCGAACGCCGCGTCCATACGTGCCTGCGTGCAGACGCCCGTTGATGCCGTTATTCACCTGGCGGCCGTCGCCCTGGTGAAGGCGGCCGCGCGCGATCCGGGGAAGGCCTGGGCGGTCAATGCGGAAGGGACGGCACGACTGGCGGCGGCGCTCGCCCACGCGTCCGCCGAGTGGAAGGCGCAGCCGCTCTTCCTGCTCGCCTCCTCCGCGGATGTCTACGCGCCCCAGGAGCGGCCTATTAAGGAAGAGGACCCCGTGCAGCCCGTGAGTCCCTATGCCGCGAGCAAACTGGGAGCGGAGCTGGCGGTCGGGCAGACGTGGCGGTGCAACGGACTCAAGCCGATCATCGCTCGGCCGTTTCCGCATTCCGGCGCGGGCCAGGATCCGAGCTTCTGGATTCCCGGCCGCTGCCAGATGCTGCGCGACGTGAAGGCGCACTCGTGGCCGGTGGTTCCGGTGGGTGACTTGACGGCGGTGCGCGATTTCCTGCATGTGGACGACGTGGCGGACGCTTATGCCTTGTTGCTGAAGCGCGGGACGCCGGGGGAGGTGTACAACATCGCCTCCGGCATCGAGGTCACGCTGGACGAGATCCATAGCCGGCTGGAAAAGCTGCTCGGCATCACACCCAAGCGAGAGGTAGACGCTAGTCAGGTGCGCCGAGAGGCGCGGCCCTATCTGGTGGGCGATTCCGCCAAGCTGCGTGCGGCGACGGGTTGGACTCCCCGCCGCTCGCTGGACGACATTCTGCGGGACGTGCTCGATGCCCAAAAGAACTGACCTCAAGCGCATCCTGCTGATCGGGTCGGGGCCGATCGTCATCGGCCAGGGGGCGGAGTTCGACTATTCGGGAACGCAGGCGGTGAAGGCCCTCAAAGAAGAGGGGTACTTCGTGATCCTCGTGAACTCGAATCCCGCGACGATCATGACGGACCCCGAGCTGGCCGATCGCACCTACATCGAGCCGGTGACGCCCGACTGGGTGCGCAAGGTCATCGAGCGCGAGAAACCGGACGCGCTGCTTCCCACCATGGGCGGCCAGACCGCCCTGAACGTCGCGATGGCGCTGGCCAACGACGGCACGCTGAAACAGCACACCGTCGAATTGATCGGCGCCAATGCGCGCGCGATCAAGATGGCGGAAGATCGGGCGGAATTCAGCTCGGCGATGCGGCGCATCGGCCTCGCCACGCCGGCAGGTCGCACGGTGACGTCCGTGGCGGAGGCCCACGAGGTCGTGCAGGATGTCGGCTACCCCGCGATCATCCGCCCGTCCTACACGCTGGGCGGCACCGGTGGCGGCGTCGCGTACAATCGCGCCGAGTTCGACGAGATGGTGCAGCGGGGGC
>Ga0214472_10004185_pt1 | contig 15213 bp, 20 predicted proteins | sample RVTome_6_FD_207662 | JGI IMG/M metagenome (GOLD analysis project Ga0214472, IMG submission 207662) | Soil microbial communities from uranium-contaminated site in the Upper Colorado River Basin, Wyoming, United States - RVT140D175 | ecosystem: Environmental > Terrestrial > Soil > Contaminated >...
CTGCGAGAAAAGCTCGGGATGCTCGGCGTAGTACTGCTTGATCTCGTCCGGCGTGGGCTTCGCCTGCGCGGCGGCCACCTGGCGCAGGTAGGCGCGCGCGAGGATCTCGCTCTTCGCCGCTTCGAGCGCCTGCACCACCTCGGGCGAGCGATCGAGCTTCTTCTCGAGCGCCTGCTGCATCGCGAGCTGCTGGTCGATCAGCCGATCGACCACCTGGCGCTTGGCGCGCGCCGCGGCCTCCGGCGGCAGGTTGGGGTTGCGCGCCAGGACGTTGTTCACCTGGTGCACCGTGATCTCTTCGGCATTGACCTTGGCCGCGACCTGCGTGGCGACTTTCTTGTCGTCGCCCCTGCCGCAAGCGGCGAGCGCGACGCAGAGCGCGAGCGCTGCGGCGGAACCTGCGCGTTGGACCTGCATGCCCCCCCCATTTCTACCCGGAACAGTGTACCCCCGGGACCGCCGGTTTCCAACGGAATCCCCTGTTTTTGAAAGAATTAACGGTAGGGGGCGGCGAGCGGCTCGCCCACGAACACCCCCTGGCCGGGCATGCGCACGCTCTTCCAGTAGGCCTCGATCAGGGTCTCGCCGGCGAGGTAGTGCGCGATCGCCACCGCCGGGTGGGGAAACTTCTGCGGCAGGTTGCAGGGCTCGACCACCGTGCCGTAGCTCGCGGTGGCGCCGGCTTCCAGCCATTCGAGCGCGCTCATCTGGCCGCCCCGCTCGGTGAGGGCGCCCCCGGCGGAGGTGAGGTGGTCGGCGATCGCCCCGGGCCGGAAGCGCAGCGTCTCCAGCCCCTTAACGCGCACCGCGCCGGTGAAGTAGAAGAGGATGTCGGTGCGGTAAGTGAGGGCGTCTTGCTGCAGGATCTTCACGGGTAACCTTCCCTTCGCGACGCGCCGGGCGAGCCCGTAGCCGGGGCTGCGCACGTTGCGCGCGCCATCTGCGGTCGTCAGCAGATAAGCCGTGCCCTCGGGCAGCGTGCCGTCCGCGGCCACGCCCCGGTCGATCAGCGCCTTGGCGCATTCGAGCGAAGTGGCGGCGAGCGACATGGCGGGCCGTATGCCCAGATCGGTGTACGACTTTTTGCTGGCGGAGGCGAAATAGCGGCTCGGCGGGGTCGGCTTGCACCCCCAGGCGCACGTCGCAGGATCGAAGCCGAAGGCGAACGCCGAGGTAATCGACATGCACTCCACGCGGTACGGCGCCGCCCAGGCGAGCGCGAAGGCCTGCACGGGCGGCCGCGCCTGCGCGTCGACTTCCTGCTTGATCGCTTCGAACTGCTCCCTGGACAAAGATGCATTTCCCGGCGCGAAGGCGACCCGGATGACGTTCTGGAAGCTGATGGCACGCTTCGCGGCGTAGTACTCGCCGATGGCGACGCTCAGCGGGTCGAGCGCATTGACGACGAGCGCCACCTGGCGCTGGTCGAGCGCCCACGCCGGGAAGCACAGCACCGCAAGCAGCAGGAAGGAAAATGGGGACAGACCCCATTTTCCCCTAAATGGGGTCTGTCCCTATTTGCGGCGGCGGCGCGCTGCGATGCCGAGCAGGCCGAGGCCGGCGAGCAGCAGCGCCCAGGTCTGCGGCTCGGGGATGACGTTCGCGCTCACCGAAAGGTTCTCGATGGCCCACGACTCGTCGGTGGCGCCCGTCCAGCCCGCGCCGCTCGCCCACCACTCGACGATCAGCGTGCCGGAGGTGTGAGAGATGTTCTGGAATAGCGGATCGGCGCCCATGTCGTAGGCAGCATCCGGCCAGTCGGCGCCGCCGGCGTCGAAGCGATCTGCCCGGGGCGCCAGCGGGGCGCGGGTGTAGCTCTGGTCGCCTGGAACGAAGTTGTCGAACGACCGCGAGAAGATGGTCACGCCGTTCACGGCGACGTTGAAGAAGTCGGGCGCAAACCCACCGGTGCTGCCGTCCCAGCTGTCGAGCGCAGCGAAAAGAAAATCGAGGCTCACGAAAGTATGCGCTGCCAGGGTCAACGTCAGCGTGGTCTTGGCGGCGGGATTGCCGGAGCTGGCGTTGCGCAGGAACGACCCCGAGAAGTCCGGCACGGCCGAGAACCCCTGCACGCCTTCCGTAGTCGTCACGCCCGAGAACTGCGCCGGCGCACCGGCGTTGAAGTCGCTGCTGAACACGACCTGCGCCGCCGACGGCTGCGCGAAGCTCACGCAGAACACGGCCATCGCCCAAAGGCAAGGTTTCAGCTTTCGCATGTTCCTGCAATCCTGCCCCGGCTACCCGAGCCCGCACAATAGCTACAAATAGCCAATGACGGCAGCGCGGCTCGCCGCCGCAGGAAATAGCAGATTTAATCAAGGTCAGAGCCCGATCAGGAATTCGGGCTCTGACCCTGATTTCTATCTTCCGCGGCGCGCGGCGAAGCCGAGCAGCCCCAGCCCTGCCAAGAGCAGCGCCCAGGTCTCGGGCTCGGGGATCGCCAGGATGCGCACGTTGTCCAGGTCGCTCTGGTCGACACCGGTGTGCCAGTCGCCCCTCAGGTTGAACAGCGTCAGATTGGCGAGCACCTGCTGCAGCTGCGCCTCGGTCGCGTCGGGTTTGTCGTTGGCATGGTCGCCACCGTCGGAGACTTCCAGCCCGCCGCCGCGAGCAGGGGGATGTCGTAGTGCGTCCAGGCGCTGCCCGCGACGGGCGGCGCGGCGCGGAACTGGAGCTCCAGGCTGCCGCTCCCCAGGAGCACGAGCGGGTAATTGAGAGCGTCGTTGCTGGCGACGCGCTGGTCTACTTGCAGCGCCCCGCCGTAAGCGGCCGACATATCTCCTAGGAAGGAACCGGGAGCCTGGAAGGCGGTGACCGTGAAGGCATCGCCCGTGCGGATGAAGCCGCCCGGATTGCCGCCAGTAGAAACGAACGTCGGCGTGCTATCGCCGTCGTTAGAAAAAAAACTGGCCGATGCGCCAGCCGTCGTTGCCGGCGTCGAAGGTGCTTTCGGCGAGAATCGCGGCGCGCGCCTCGGGCAGCGCGAGCGCCAGGGCGAGCAGCAGTAGTCCACGGATCCGCATGGCAGCTCCCTATGTCGTCAAGGCAGAGGCATCCTGCGCAGCGCGGCCTTGCGCCGGCGGGCGGTGAAGCCGAGCAGTCCCAGGCCGGCGAGCAGCAAGCCCCAGGTCCCGGGCTCCGGGATGGCGACCGCGACCCGCACGTCGTCGAGCAGCAGGCCGAAGTTATCGCCGCCAGGTTGGTCGAATACCACGCGGCCGCTGGTGGCGACCGGCGTGGCGAAGAGCAGGCTGAAGCGGGTGAACTGGCTGCTCGGCGTCGTCGCCGGGAGCAGTACGTCCACCGCTGTGGCGGAAGCGAAGTCGATGCCGTAGATCATGGTGTTCGTACCGCCGCTCGGGTCGGCGAGGTCGAAGCTGAGCTCGTAGGTCGTGCCGGCGGCGAATGATAGCGCGGTGGAGGAGAGCAGGCCCGCGTTCATGGTGCTGCCGTCGAGGTCGATGTAGTAGCCGTTGCCGGGCAGCGCATCGAACAACGTGCCGTTGGGGCCCGAGCCGATGATGTCGACCGTGCCGTTCATCACCGTCCAGCCGGTGGGCGTGCGATTCAGCCCGGGCGTCTCGTCGTTGAAGTCGTCGAAAAAGAGCGTCTGCGCGCCGAGGCTGCCGCTGGCGAGCGCGAGTGCAGCCGCGACGATGATCTGCTTCATGAAGCTATGATTCCCTACGGCTCGCCGGCACGCAATGGCTACAAATAGCTAATGGCGCCGCGCGGCGAAAGGCGTCGCGAGCGGCTCGCCCACGAACACCCCCTGGCCGGGCATGCGCACGCTCTTCCAGTAGGCCTCGATCAGGGTCTCCCCGCGCAGGACGTGGGCGATGGCGACCGCGGGGTGGGGAAACTTCTGCGGCAGGTTGCAGGGCTCGACCACCGTGCCGTAGCTCGCGGTGGCGCCGGCTTCCAGCCAGGCGAGCGCGCTCATCTGGCCGCCCCGGTCGGTGAGCGCGCCGCCGGAGGAGGTGAGGTGGTCGGCCATCGCCCCGGGGAGAAAGCGCAGCGTGTCCAGGCCGGCCACCCGCGCCTTGCCGGTGAAGTAGAACAGTACGTCGGTGCGATAGGTGAGGGCGTCCTGCTGCAGGATCTTCACGGGTAACCTTCCCTTCGCGACGCGCCGGGCGAGCAGGTAGCCGGGGCTGCGCACGCTGCGCGCGGCGTCCTCGGTGGTAAGCAGATAGGCGGTGCCTTCGGGATGCGTGCCATCGGAGGCCACGCCGCGGTCGATGAGCGCCTTCGCGTTCTCGAGGGACGTGGCCGCGAGCAGCATCGCCGGCCGGATGCCGAGGTGCGTGTAAGGCTTCCTGCTGGAAGAGGCGAAGTAACTGCTCGGCCGCGTAGGCTTGCAGCCCCAGGCGCACGACGATGGATCGAAGCCGAAGGCGAACGCCGCCGTGATCGACATGCACTCGACGCGCCAAGGCGCCGTCCAGGCGAGGGCGAAGGCCTGCACGTGCGGGCGCAGCTGGGTGTTGACTTCATCGTAGATCGCCTGGAACTCCTCTCCCGAAAGAGAAGGCTTTCCCGGGGCAAAAGCGACCCGCACGACGTTCTGGAAGCTGATGGCGCGCTTGCGCGCGTAGTACTTGCCGATTTGCACGCTCAGGGGGTCGAGCGTGTTGACCACGAGCGCGAGCTCCCCGCGGTCGAGCGCCCACGACGGGACCGAAAACAGCGCGCCCGCGCACAGGCAGAGCAGCGTCGATGCGCGTTTCACCGGAACACCATAAAACAAAAACCCCGCCACGCGGGCGGGGTCGCTACCTTGACTCTCGGAGAACTAAAGGGCTGAGCGCCTGCGTCGCCCGACGAAGCCGAGCAGACCCAGGCCGGCGAGGAGCAGCGCGTAGGTCTCGGGTTCCGGAATGACGAGCAAGGATTCATACTCCACGACGTAACCGGGTTCCGACGCCCCTGTGAGGTCATTCCACGTCAGTCCATCAGCGTTTGTGGTGGCCCAGAAACCGAGCCGGTCTTCGTCGAAGAAACTGCCTTCGGCAAAATTATGGTTGTTCGGTTCGTCAGGATCGCTGGCGGTGTTCCAGTTGGTGTAGCTGAACGCCTCGCCCGTCACCCACTGCCACCCGGTGCTCGGGGTCGTGGCTGTCGGGCTTTGAAATCCGCCGAGCATGTAGAGAGCCGGGATCCCAAAGGACTGGTCCCGTGGCCTGAGTGTCGAGATGAAGGCGTTTTCTGCAGCCGAGGTAATCGTCGCGAGATGTCCGGTCATTCCCATGTGGATCGACAGCACCGCGGCGGCCTGGGCGGCCTCCCAACTGCTGATCGTGGGGTCTGTGACGAACCAGGGGACCGCCTCGTACCAGTGGCCGTTGACGGACCACTGGACCGGCGCGGCGTGCGCCGCGCCTCCCACGAGCAGGCCAAAGCTTACCGAGACCAACGCGTGTACCAAAGGCTTGCAGCGCATCGTGCCTCCTCCCGGCGAATTGTGTCCGCTCGTTCGAGCCTAGCAGGCGCGGCAGGCAAGTCAATAGCACTAAATAGCCAATGGCTTCCCCGCTAAATGGGGTACGTCCTGGACAGACCCCATTTTCATGCGATTGGTACGAATTAGCTATTGATACTCGGCCAGCGTCGTGAGCACACTGAGCACCAAGTATCACAGGAGGCCTCATGACATCGATCCGCTTCGCCATCGCAACGCTTTGTGCTTTCCTTTTCGTCACGGCCGCTCCAGCGCGCGCCGAGATCATCGAGGTGTCTTACACTGGCACGGTAACCTTGGTTGACACGCCACTCGCGGGCGCGTTCTCGCTCGGTGATGCGGTGGTCGGTCAATTCGAATTCGAACGGCCGGCCGGCGCGCCGGTCTTCGATGTCTTCAACCGCGCGCGTTATGCGGAATCCCTGCAGTCATTTTCGATCACCGTCGGCAGCTACAGCGCGAGCGCTACCGGGGGGAACGTGATCGTAAATGACGACGTCCAGGCAGGTAGCCTGGCTCCGGTCCGGGACGGGTTTTCCGCCTCCGGCAGTCAAGGCCTTTCAGGGGCCCCGATCGCGGGCCTCAACCTCGTGGCAATGCAGTTCTCGCTCCTTTCAAGCGTACTGTCGACGCTAAACAGCTTCGCTATCCCGAGTACGGCGGAATTGAATGCGCTGTGGATGACCAACCTCGCCGACGGGAATACCAACTGGCTCGCGTTCGCTGGCGCCGAAGCGCGCTACTCGCTCGACAGTTTCTCGGTCATCAGCTCGATTCCCGAGCCACAGAACTACGCGCTGCTGCTCGCCGGCCTCGGCCTGCTCGGCTTCGCCGCGCGCCGGCGCCAGAGATAGGTACAGACCTGGTCTGTCCCCATTTCAGGCGCCGCGCCGGCGCGCGGCGATAAGGCCGCCGGCGAGGCTGCGATGGTCGCAACCTGGATTGGGTCAGCGCTTCACAGCCGCGGTGGAAGAGGCGGCAGCTCGCGCCCGGGTCCCGGCTTGCGTCCTATGTACATGATGATGTACATTTAACGCATGAGCCGAAGATATTCGATTGCCGAAGCGAGGGCCAGCCTGCCGGCGATCATCGATCAAGCCGAAGCGGGCCAGGAGATCGAGGTCACCCGCCGCGGCAAGCCCGTCGCCGCCGTCGTGTCCGTGCGGGAGCTGGCGCGCTTGCGAGGCGGCAGCGGCAGCTTCGCCGGAGCCTATAGAAGCTTCCTCGACAAGCATCGGCTCGAGGAAGCGGGGCTGGACGAGGACTTCGCCGCCTCGGTCCGGGATAAGGGCGCAGGCCGCAGCGTTTCGCTGTGACGCTGCGCTATCTGCTGGACACCGGCATCGTCTCCTCCCCGGCGTCGAAAGTCCCGCAGCCGGAGATCGTCAAGCGGCTCGAGAGGCACGGGCAAGAATGCGCCATCGCGGCGCCGGTATGGCACGAGCTCACTTTCGGATGGCGCCGCCTGCCCGCGGGCAAGCGCAAGGACGCACTGGAGGCCTATCTTCGCGAGGTCGTGCGGGCTCTATTTCCGATTCTTCCCTATGACGAGGCCGCGGCGAGCTGGCACGGCGCCGAAAGGGCGCGCCTTGAGGCGTCAGGCCGCCCAGTCCCTTATGTCGACGCTCAGATCGCGGCCGTCGCGCACGCCAGCGGGCTTGTTCTGGTCACTCTAAACGCGGCCGACTTCTCCCGCTTCAAGGACCTGGAGGTGGAGGACTGGTCCAAGCGTCGCGCTCGCAGCTAGAGCCCGCGATCTTTATTTGCGCGATCCCCATTTCTGTTTCCTGCGCCGCCGCGCGGCGAAGCCGAGCAGGCCCAAGCCGGCGAGAAGCAGCGCGTAGGTTTCGGGCTCGGGAACCAGCGCGACGCTGATACTGCCGTCGACATAGAGCTGCGACATGTCCCAGGCGAGGCCGTCGCTCAGGCCTGGCAGCCGGATCACGCCGAAGGTTCCGCTCAACGAGCCCCAGTCGAACAGATCGAACAGGTCGCCGGAGCCGGCGGCGAATGCGCCCAGATAGCGCACCTGCAGCGCGCCGCCCCCCAACGTGAGCAGGCCGTCGACTTCGATCCTGTCGTGCGCGCCGGCGGCGAGCTCCATCTCGATCAGCGAGTTCGCGTCGAAGACAGCGGTCCCGGCGAAGCTCACAGTGCCGGGACTGTTGCCGGGCGCGAAGCCGTCCGAGAAGAGGAAGTTGCCGGCGTAGCTGCCCGAGCCGCTCACGTCGCCCGTGAAGGCGAGGAGTTGGTCCGTGCCGCTCGGGCCGTTCACCGTTCCCTGGTTGGCGAAAGCCCCGTCGATCGCCGCATTGCCCGTCGCCGTGAGCGTCTGGCTGCTGCCGAGCAGGATGCCGTTGAGAGATGCGAGACGGCTGCCCTCGGAAAGTGTGGTCACCACGCCGAGCTGCGCGCGGTCGGCATCCTGAAGCTGCCAAAACCCGTGCCGCTGCGGCCGCCGGCACCGCCAAAGCCGCCGCCGCCGGCGAAGCCACCGCCGCCCGGGCCTGCCCCGGCGCTGCCGGGCGCGCCGCCATCGCCACCGCCCACCCGCCCGGTCGAAGAGACGCTGGAGCCTCCGCTGGAGCCTCCGACCGAGATGAACGCTGCGATGGTGGCGTCGCCGTGCGAGAGGAGCGCAATCGGGCGGCTGCCGACGACGTTGACAGCGACGCCGCTTGCGAGATTGATGCCGCTGAACGTGAAGACCGCGGTGTCCGGAAGCCCCGTCCCTTGGGGTTGCACGACACCCGTGCCCGAGAATGCTCCGGACACCGCGAGGCTGTCAGTATCGAACGTCACGGAACCGGACGAGACGTCCAGCGTGCCGAGGGACGCGTAGTTGTTGGGATCGAGCGGATCGGCAGCCGAGTGCCGGGGAAGCGCGATGCTCAGCAACAATCCAACGACGAGAAGCGCCGCGCCTGGCCGCTTCACTGGCGAGCCTGGGCTTGGGCCAGCGCCCCGCTACGCCGCCGCGCAGCGAAGCCGAGCAGGCCCAAGCCGGCGAGGAGCAGCGCGTAGGTTTGCGGCTCGGGGATGGCGGCGACGCCGAGCGTGCCGTCGGCGTACAGGCGGCTCGTGTCCCAGGCGAGGTTGAAGCCGAGCGCCGGCAGCTCGAACGTATCGAAGCGGCCGGAGGACAGCGTGTCCCAGTCGAGGATGTCGAACAGGCTTCCCGCCGCCGGACTGAAGCCGGCGGCGAGCAGCACCGAGAGCGTCCCGTCGAGGGCCAGGTCGCCGTTGACGTCCAGGCTGTCGTGCGTGCTTCCCAGGTCGACGAGGTAGGTCGCGGCGGCAGTCATGGTGAAGTCGCCGTTGACGGTCAGCCTGCCGACGGCGCCGAGCGCCCCCGGGGCGAGCCTGCCGGAATTGAGCACGTCGCCATTGATGGTGCCGGTGCCGATCAGCAGCCCGCTGCTGCTCAGCGTACCGCTGCTCGTCAGGGTGCCGCGGTTATTGAGCGTCCCGGAGCTCGTGAGCGTGCCGGCATTGATCAGGCTGGAGAGGTTGGTGAGCGTGCCGCTGTTGGCCAGCGTTGCGCCGGACTCGTTCCTCAGCGTCGCAGTATTCGTGAGCGAGCCGGCGTTCTGCACGGTCCCGCGACTGGTCAGCGTCCCGGCGTTCGTCAGCGAGCCGTTGATTGCGAGCGTGCCGCCGAGCTGGTTCGCGAGCGTCGCGCCCGACTCGTTCACCAGCGCCTCGCCGGCGACGATCGTCAGGCTGCCGAAGTTCGTCAGCGTGGCGAAGTTCCTCACCTGCCTGAAGGGATTGGAAATGAGCTCCTGCGCCACCACCAGCGTGGCGCCGGCGTGGTTCGTGATCGTGCCGGCGTTTAACATCGAGCTTACGAGCCTCAGCGTGCCGGAGTTCGCCACCGTGGAACCGGTGAAGTTCGTGAGCGCCCCGGCCACCGTGGTGCCGCCGAGCTGGTTGACGAACGCGCCGGCGTTGCCGAGCGCGACGAAGTCCATCTGTCCGGCATTCGTCCACGTCGCCCCGGCCTGGTTGTCCAGGTTTGCGCTCGGCGAGGCGCTGAAAGTTGCGCCGGAGACGTTGCTCAGCGCCGCGCCGGAGAAGTTGGTGAGCGTGCCGCTGCTCGTGAACGTGCCTTGATTCTGCAACGTGCCGCGGTTGGCGAACGTTGCGCCGAACGCGTTCGTCAGCACGCCGCGGTTGTCCAGCGCGGCGCCCGAGGAATTGGAGAAAGTCCCGTTGTTCTGCAAAGACGCGGTGACCGAGGTCGCGAACAGGCCGTTGTTCGTATAGGTGAATCCGGCCTGGATGTCGCCCAGGACGGTGACCGTCAGCAAGTTGCCGGTGGGGTTCAGGCAGGACGTCGGGCAGGTGAGGAAAAGGACCGTCTGCGCGGAGGCGCCCGCCGGGGCGAGCATGAGAAGCAGCGCCAGCGCCAGCGGCCTTGAAATGGGGCCTGTCCCCATTTCAGGCGCCGCGCCGGCGCGCGGCCAAGCCGAGCATGCCCAAGCCGGCGAGGAGCAGCGCCAGGCTGCCGGGCTCGGGAATCGTGGTCACCGTCAGCAAGAAGAAGTCGGCTGCAGTTTCATCGGCAACCACCACATCGAGGAAGCCCTTTGCATTGAGCATCGGCAACAGGTCCAGCATGCCCCCGCCGGCGAGCGGCAATGCGCCGAGATCGAGGAGCAATAGCGCAGTGTCTGTGTTGCTCCAGGTCGTGGACTGCGCCAAGCCGTCGTCCGGGTCGGAGAACACCGTGCCACCGCCCGCGAAGGGGCCGAAGGTGCGCTTGAACTCGATCGCGTCCAGAAGCGTAGGGGTCGTAGCGTCCGCAAACGCCAGAAAGACGCCGTCGTTGTTCACCAAGAGATTGTTTCCGCCGCGCACCCTCATCTCCAAAGTCGCGGCGAGGATGCCCGCCGGAAGGCCGGCGAACGTGTGTGCGACATTCCGGTCAGCAGACCCGCCGTTCAGCCCCGCCGTGAGATCGAAACCCTGGACCGGCGACGGCGCGAGCAGAGAGGTGAGCGTTGCGCTGGGGCTCGCGGTCTCCGCAGGCGCGGCGAAGAAATCGTTCTGGCCGGCCTGGAATGCGAACACATCCGCCTGCGCCGATGCGGCACAAGCGGCCCACAGGGCAAAGGCGGACAGGATCCTGAGCATCAAATGGGGTACGTCCCTGTTTTTCGCCGGCGCGCGGCGAAGCCGAGCAGGCCGAGGCCGGCGAGGAGCAGCGCGTAGGTCTGTGGCTCGGGGATGGGCGCTGTGTTACCCAGGGTGACATTGTCGAGCGCGGGGGCGGCGCCTTGGCCAAGGTGAGAGGAAAAGCTCATCTGCGCAATGGCCTCACCGCCTCCGGCGATGAATCCAAAAAACCTCATGCCGGCGTTTACGTTCGGGACCAGCACGTCGGCAAAACTGTATGACGACAGATTGGTCGTGATGCTGAAGTCGATCAAGCTGTCTATGTTAAGGATGCCAAGATCGAACCCGAGCATGTCGTGCAAGCCGGACAGCGTGCCGGAAATAGGAGTCCAAACGTTACTGATGATGACGTTGCTTGCGGGCGCGTATTGCGCAGCCGGCCCTACGATCAAGTTTTCCTGCGAAGTGTAAGTCACTCCGTGCGCGGTGTACGGCGTCCCGGGGAAAGCGAAACCGTTAGTGGTAACCCAGTCCTCGAAGCCGTAATTCTCCGCAATCGTTCCCTGCGCTTCGAAGCTCGCGCGGCTGCTGTAAGAGGTAAGCGCAGCTTCGGCTGCGACAGACAGAAACGTTGCCGCAGCAAGGAGCGCCCGCACTGCAAATCCGACTACGCTCTTCACAAGGAAGGGCATGCTAGGCAGGGGCGGAGCGAGCGTCAATGGCTAAAAAGTACCAATGCCGGGGGTCCGGCGCTCCCGGGAATCCCGGCGGGAGCCGGTATGCTCCCGAGGATGCCGCGCTCGCCCTCGCTGCCCTACGTGCTGCCCTTCGCCGTGCTCATCGGCCTGCTCGCGGCGATGCCGGGGCTCGCGCTTTCGCCCAGGCTCGAGCTCGCGGTGTGGGTGCTCGCCCTCGGGGCGGCGCTGCTCGTCTTCAGCCGGCGCGCGATCGACTTGTCGGTGGGCAATATCGCCGGCTCCCTGGCGGTGGGGCTCGGCGTGTTCGCGCTCTGGATCGCCCCGGAGCTCGTTTTCCCCGGATATCGCGAGGCGCTGTTCGGCGAACAAACGGCCTCGTTTCCCGCCGAGGCGCGCGGCGATCCGCTGGCGCTCGCGCTGCGCGCCGCGCGCGCGGTCGTCCTGGTGCCGATCGTAGAGGAGCTCTTCTGGCGCGCCTGGCTGCCGCGCTGGCTCATCCGGCACGACTTCCATGCGGTGCCGCTGGGCACCTATACGCCCTTCGCGTTCGCGGTCACGGCGCTGCTCTTCGCCGTGGAGCACGGGCAGTACTGGGATGTGGGGCTGCTCGCGGGTATTGCCTACAACGCCTGGATGTGGCGCACCAGGCGCCTGGGCGACTGCATCCTCGCCCATGCCGTCACCAACGCTTGCCTTGCCGGGTACGTGGTCATCGCAGGGCAGTGGCAGTACTGGTAGCTTCCATAAAGCAAAAAAGCCCCGCCGCCGCGGGGCTTTTTTGCGCAAGCCTGCTTTCAGGCGAAGGCGCGGAGCGCGCTCCTGCGCCGGCGGGCCATGAAGCCCATCAGGCCGAGGCCGGCGAGCAGCATCGCATAGGTCCCGGGCTCCGGAACCGACAAGGCGACGTTGTCGATGAGGGCGGAGCTGAAGCCAACGGTGGTGCGGTCGACGAACTCCAGGATGATCTCGCCATCGGGCGCGATCAGGTGGATGAGCTCGCTGGCGAAGCTGCCCACGCCGGTCGCGGTGAACGTGCGGGTGAACGTGCGCAGGAGCACGCTGTCGACGAAAACGTCGAAGGTGTAAGTCCCGGGCAGGTTGTCGCCCCAGTGATCGAAACTCAACTCGTACGTTGCCCCCGCCGTGACGGCGATGCCGGGTGTTTTCATGGCAACACCGGAGGCCACCGGACCGCTCGGCTCGTTGAGCTGGATGGCCTGGTCGCTGCCCGGGGCAAGGGTGTTCCTGGCGAGAAAGGTATTCTCGAAAAATTCCCACTGATTCGCCGGATCCTGGGGATTGGGCGCGTAGCGCGTATCGGCCCATCGTTCGCTGTCGTTTCCCGGTCCTCCGCTCAGATCGAGGAATGGCTCCGCGATGATGCCGTCGAACGTCTCGCTGAAGATCACCTGAGCGGATGCCGGGCCTACAGAGCCGATCAGGAGCGATGCTGCTGCCGCCGCGATGCACGCTTGACGCTTCATGAGTATCCCCCGACGATTGATGCTGGTGCCTGGATATTCTCTCCCTCCCCGAGCGGCCAGATCAATAGCTACTAAGTACTAACGGTTGCCGCGCCGCCTCACCCCCAGGGTGACCAGCGCCAAACCCGCCAGAAGCAGCGCATAAGAGCCGGGCTCGGGCACGAGCGTGACCTGGCCTACGTAGAGATGCTTCGCGTCGCCGGGACCGGCGAAGCGCGCCCTGAGCTGCGCCTCGTCGGCGCGCGTCTCGAGGCCGCCGGGGGTGACGCTGAGGTCGAACACCCACTGGTAGTCGATGCCGGGCCCGTCGGTCGGCACCGGCACGCCGCTGCTGAAGACGTTGACGCTGCTGGCGCACACCGCCCCGTTCGAGCTGTCGATGCAGCCGTCGCCGGTGGTGTTGCTGATCACCAGCTCCCAGTTCGACACGCCGAACGGCGCGCTCAGGAGCGAGGCGGCGAGGAAGGAATCGGCGCCGCGCACCGCCTCGAAGCCCGCCTGGTCGATGGACGAAAACCCGCCGAAGTAGCCGTCGGCGTCTACGTTGAGGCTGATGCGGAAGGTTTCCTCGGTCGCGCTCGCGGCGAGCGGCTCGCCGCTGTAGGTGAGCGACCAGATCGAGCCGTCGAAATCGACGCTGGAGGCGGCGTGCCCGGACGCCGCGAACAAGAGCGAGGTCAAACCACAGAGCAGCGCCGATGCGAATCGCCTGTTCATGGGCGAGCGAAGCTACAGGAGGACGGCCGGATAGGCAATACAGCTATTTTGGACTAATGCGCCGGCGCGCGGCGAAGCCGGGCAGGCCGAGGCCGGCGAGGAGCCTGGTGGCTCAGTACGCGAGCCAAGCGCCGAGCGTGGCGAGGGTGCCGTGGTAGTCGAAGGCCGGATCGTTCGAGCTGCGCTTTTGCCGCTGCACGCTCGCCGTAATCGTCGCCAGGCGGTGCACGCGCCAGTCCCAGGCGAGCGAGGCGCCGATGAAGCGGTCCTCGCGCGGCGGCCCGGCGAGCGCGAGCAGCGGGTCGCGGAACTCGCTCGTGCCGCGGTACACGCTCGCGCGCAGCGCGGCGCGCGCGCCGAGCTCCCAGGCCGCGCCCGCCGTATAGCGCTGCTCTACGCGGCGGTTGAACGCGTCGGACGAGGGGCTCTCGTCGCGGCTTGCGCCGAAGTCGAGCGCGAGGCGGGCGGCCGCCGCCCAGCGCGCACCCAGGCGCGCCGCGGTGCCGGAGAAGTCGCGCGCGGCGAAGTGGTTCGATTCGTAGTCGATGCGCGCGAGGCGGCCTTCGAGCGAGGAGCGCCCGCCGAGCACCCACGACACCGCCAGCTCGTCCTCGGTGCGCCGAAAGCCGTTGTCGAGCAGCGTGGCCGCATCGAGCCCGCGCTCGAGGTACTCGCCGGCGAGCCAGCGGCGCAGCAGCGCGAGCGTGCTGCCCGAGCCGGCGATGTGCCTGACGCCGAAGTCGCCGCCCGCCTGGCGAAAGCCGCGCTCCTGCAGGAAGGTCACCGAGTTGCGCGACTCTTGCTGCACGAGCCGGCTGGCGAGGTACCAGCCGCCGGTGAGCCAGGAATCGACCGTGAACGCGCGGTTCTCGCTGGTGCGCAGGTTGCGCTGCGAGGGGTCGCGGAAGTCGCTGTAGTTGACGAGCGACTGGCTGCGGTCGGCGGTGAGCGTGCCGGCGAGGCGGTTGCTGAGCCGCCAGCTCCAGGCGGCGCGGTATTGCGTAGCGTCGAAGTCGAGGTGCGAGAAGCGCTCGTAGCGGTAGGCGGTTCGCGTGAGGTCGAGAAAAAAGCGCTGCTGCACGTAGGGCTTGTCGAAGCGCACGCCGAGATAGGTGGAGGAGAAGCGATCGGAGCGCGCGGATCCAGCTGCCGGCTCGACGTTGTCGGGCAGGCGGAAGATGTTGTCGTCCCAAGTGACCGACGTGCCGGCGGTGAGCTGCAGCGCCTCCTGCGCCGCGACCGGCAGCGCGGCGAGCGCGAACGCGCACAACGCCAGTGCCTTCTTCACTCTCCCTGTCCCCCGCATTTCTTGGCAACTTAGCACGCCCGGGGACAGGCCCCGTTTCCGCCGGCGTTAGTACGAATTAGCTATTGCCCCGGAATGCCGCGCTGATTAGGCTGCACTGTCCGGGGAGGACAACATGGCACGCCGGAACTTCCGCTTCAGCCTTGCGGCCGCCGCCGTAGCAGCCGCCTTTGTCGTTGCTACTCCAGCCGCCGCGCGTGACGAGACCGTCGCCCTCTCCGGAACCCAAGCCCCCGGCCTGCCCGCGGGCGTGAACTTTGGTTTCTTCAGCAGTGCCCTGCAGCTCAACGACGCCGGCCAGGTGGCGTTTTTCAGCGGCCTCACCGGGACGGGAGTGGACTTCACCAACGATGGGGCGATCTACCGGGATACCGCGCTCATCGCGCGCGAGGGCAACGCCGCCCCCGGCCTGCCCGCGGGCGTGAA
>Ga0214472_10004186_pt1 | contig 15208 bp, 14 predicted proteins | sample RVTome_6_FD_207662 | JGI IMG/M metagenome (GOLD analysis project Ga0214472, IMG submission 207662) | Soil microbial communities from uranium-contaminated site in the Upper Colorado River Basin, Wyoming, United States - RVT140D175 | ecosystem: Environmental > Terrestrial > Soil > Contaminated >...
GAAGTAGTCGCTGAAGCGAGTAGTGGAGAAGAAGCTTATCGTTTGCACGGAATGTACGAGCTAGATGTGATTGTTATGGATCTTTCTCTGCCGGGGATAGGTGGGATAGAGGCGATTAAAAGAATCCATGCACGCGATAGTAAAATTAAAATTCTTGTCTTTAGTATGCATGAAGAAATAATTTTTGTAGAGCAAGCGTTACAGGCTGGCGCTAGTGGCTATATTACCAAGAGCACTGATCCCCAGTTGCTTGTTGATGCGATAAAACGTCTATCGAAAGGCGAAAAGTATATTGATCCAGAGCTTGCGCAACGACTGGCTTTTGAGAAATCCAGAGGACAGGATTCACCTCTATCAGATTTCTCAACACGTGAATTTGAAATTTTTTGTATGTTAGCTGAAGGTTTAAATACCAGCGAAGTTGCAAAACGACTTTCGCTTAGTTACAAGACCGTTGCTAACTATAGTACACAAATAAAAACAAAACTTGATGTTGCTACTGTTGCCGATATAGCAAGGATAGCGATTAGATATAATATTATTCAGGCATAATTCGTGGCTCGTTGTTCGTTGCTCGTATCTCGTGTAACGGATCACGAACAACGAGATACGAGTAACGAGCTAATCGTTAATGACAACGCCCCATGGGAATTCGCCAACATCAATTGTTTTTATTACTTCATTTTTATCTGTGTCGATAACAGAAACTGTACCACTCACACCATCTGTACTAAACACACGCTTCCCATCTTTGGATATTGCCAGCCCCCAGACACGTTTGCCTACAGGAATGCCTTTAATAATTTCAAGTGTGTCTGCATCCATAACGACAACTTTATTCGCACGGCCACCAGCGACATAAATCACTTTTTCATCTTTACTTAAAACAACATCTTTAGGCTTTGATTTGCTGTCGCCAGTGCTTCCGGTTTTTAATATTTCACCAGTATTCATATCAACTTTGACAACTTCACCACTAATTTCAGCGGTGGCAAAAGCAATATCGCCTGATTGAGTAAAGGTAGCAGCGCGAGGTCGAGAGCCAACAAGAATATTTTTTTCTATAGTATTTTCAGATGCTTTTATAACATGAAGCATATTAGTTGATTCGCTGGTAACGATGACACGTTTGCCATCGGGGGAAATGGCAACGCCTTCAGGTTCCAGTCCAACTTTTATTTCGGTAATTAATGTACCTGTTTTTGGATCGATCACGGAAGCTTTTGCTTCATCTTCATTAGAAATATAAATATTACCATTCGGATGCACTGCAAATGTTTCCGGATCAGAACCTGCTTCAAATTCTCGAAGAATTTTTAGTGATGCAGGATCAATGACCTTAATTTTATTCTCTTCGCTGACAGCTACATAAAGTTCACTGCCATCAGGTGAAAGACCGATTCCGCGTGGACGTTCGCCAATTTCAATGGTTGCTTCCACTTCAAGCGTCGAACCATTAATGACAGAAACAGAATCACCTTTTTCATTAGTAACAAAAATTCGTCCTGTTGGTGTTGCATTTACCGATACTGAAATAAATGCCATTAGTAATATTGATATCCAGTGTATTAATTTCATTTTGTAGCTCCTGATATATTTTGAATTCATTTATTTATTAGATCATTTTGCGCAGTCTAATGTTCCAAGACTATCCAGTGTTGGTGGTTTTGCAATTCCACGAACAGGTGCTTCAGCAACAATTTTGTCATCTTCAACCAATAATAATGATTGTCGTAATTGTCCGGTCTCTCTGAAATTCATGGTGTCACCTTTTTGTCCATCAAAAGCAAGATCTGTTTTAAGATAATTTAACATCTTCGCTGGTTCAGTTATTTGTGTTCTTGCAACAGAGTCAGCCGTCATTTTGACTGCGACCCAACCAGCCCATGAATAATCATTCATTGCAGTATTATGGGTTATGGTAAAACGTTTATTCAAATCACGAGCAGCAAATTTTACAAAATCTGGATGCCATGCTTGAGCGCTTGCTTTTGAATCAGGTTCTTTCTGCTGCCATTGTGCTATTGCATCAGCAACCATACGATCACTTGGAATAATATGTAAAGCATTGTTAAAACATGCTGTTCTGAGAACATCATCGTTAAGAGAAAGATTAAAAACAGGTGTGTCTGGCAACTTTGTAGCCAGGTTTTTAAAAGTGTCAGCATCAACTGTAGTAAATACAGCGATATAAGCAGAAAAATCATGCGTCTGACTATCCTTCGCAGAAACGATATCAAGGTTATATTTTTGATTTAGAAACTGCCCTTGTAAATTTGACTCTTCCAGGCCTTGCCTGGCACCAAGCAAAGCAGAGTGATCAACTTCTCCGACATAGGCGAAATTGACTTCGACTATTTCAGCAAAAGCTGTTTGATATAGTGAAAGCGTAATAATCAAACTATACAAAATTGTTTTTATGGTTTTCTTTAACATTGTCCTTACCGTTATATTGAGTTAATAGACATGATATAAATCATTATGCATGAATTCGAGTAAGTACTACTCAATATCCACAAGCGTAGAGATTGCCAGCTGAAGTAATTAGTATGACTATGGAATATAAAATAAATTCAATTGAAACTGGATAGGAAAATTGCCTGTTTTTTATACCCAAGATACCTGAAGATGCGGAATTTAGAGTGCGTTTGTTTTTATTCAGAGCGAGACGCGACGACGCGCATGGCCGCTCCCTGTAAGGAGGAGCAACGAAGCTCTGGATGAAAACAGACGTGATATAAACCTGCATCTTCAGGTGTCTTGGGTATATAGATAAGCCAGATTTTGGTAATTATTCCTGCCAGTTTTTACGACGTCGATATATTGTTGTGCGATTAATATTCAAAATTCTCGCAGCTTTGCTTATATTTCCATCTGCTTGCAACAGTGCTTTTCTTATTAATTGATCCTCATTTGATTGAAGGCTGAATGAAGCAGAGTGGTGAAATTTTTTATCAATAAACATGACAAAGCAGCCTAATGTTTCTCTATTTACTTTAACAGGCTCGATATGCAATCGTGCATGATCAGTAAGTGTTTGTTTTATTTCTACTTCACATTCTTTTTCATATCCGTTTTCCAGACATTCATGAACCGCTGTTGAAATCTCGGGAAAAAATGAATGAACAGGTTGATTTAACATGCGCACAGGATTATCAAGCAAAGTGTATGCATTTGAGTTGGTGTCGATGATAAAGCCGAACTCGTCTATAACAAACGATGCATTACCTGGCCATTTAATCTGAAAATCACAATAGGCAAGTCGTAATTTTTCACGCCTAATAAGTTGAGTTATCGATAAGTCAGATTCGATAGAATGAGTGATTGATATTGCCAGTGCCATAGCTTCAACACATACTTTATCTGCGGAACCTGTAATATCAACACAACCAAGTACGGAACGATTACCTGGATTATGTATCGGAGCACCATAACAAACCCAGGGTTGCCAGCCCTGACAAAAATGTTCTGAACCCATGATAAGTTCCGGGCGACCTAGAGATAATGGCGTACCAACCCCATTGGGGCCGACAATATCTTCGTTCCATTCACTGCCAGGGCGAAAGTTAATCTTTTCCAGATGCTCTTGAATTCGTTGATGACCAACTGAATATATAATTCTTCCCGATCTATCTGCCAGCACAATAACGTGCCCGGTATCTTTTACCGTATCAGACATTCTATCCAGAACATTCTTACCAGAAATACCCAAATTTTCAGAATGCAGCCTTTCTTCAATTTCTTCATTGGAAATAACAGATTGAGCACGATTAATATGTGGGTTTATGCCAAGGTCACGACATCGTAGCCATCGATTAGCAATAACAGGACGAAGACGAGTATCGTTTAACTCACCAGTACCGACAAATTTTTCCCAGATATTCGCAACTGTATGTAACGCCGTATGAGGGTTTTGTGGAATGAAAGTTTTAGTAGTCTCTAGTGTCGACATCTATATGTACCCTTGATCATTACGATTGCCATTTTTTAGTTAAGGTATTACTGGATGATTATAGTAGGTTTGGTTTCATTTTTTTTATCTTTAAGCGTTGCATTTTGCAACACACTAATTTTAAAAGAAAATTTATTAGGTAATGACTTACATATTTTACTGATATCGAAAAAAATACAGTTTATACTCATTCGCATAACATAATAAATTTATGTCTATAAACAACTAAAAAGTTAGTTTGATATTGAATCGTTAGAATTCAAATCAAGAAATAACCACAAGAGGAGTATGTTTATGTTGAGATCCTTACAGATCGAACCAGAAAAATGTACTGGTTGTCTGCAATGCGAAATGGCGTGTTCTTTCATTGAGACTGGGAAATATAATCCTGCAAAATCTCGAATCAAGATATTTACTTTTCACGAAGAAGGACGGTTTGTTCCTTATACCTGTACACAATGCAGTGAAGCCTGGTGTATGCATGCCTGTCCTGTTGAAGCTATCGTTATAAATCAGGTAACTGGCGCGAAAGAAGTTATAAATGACGTTTGTGTCGGGTGTAAAGTTTGCACCATAGCCTGCCCATTTGGCACGATTAACTACAATCAGGAAGCAGGGACAGTTCATAAATGTGATCTGTGTCAAGGTGATCCTGAATGTGCCAAGGCCTGCCCGACAGATGCGATTACATATGTTGACGCAGAAGCGGGTGGACTGGAAAGAATGCGTGCTCATGCAGCACAAAATCTTCCTCAAGATAGCGCACAAGCGTAGGAGTGTGAAAAATGTCTTGGACTAAAAAAGTATTACGTGTGAATTTAACCAAGGGTTCAATTACCGAAGAACCCTTGAATATGGAATGGGCGATGGATTATCTGGGTCAACGCGGACTGGCAACCAAATATCTGGTTGAAGAAATTGACCCTAAATGTGACGCCCTGAGTCCCGAAAATAAAATGATAATGACTACCGGCCCACTGACCGGCACGATTGCGTCAACCGGAGGCCGATATTCGGTTGTTACCAAGAGTCCGTTAACAGGCGCAATCGCCTGTTCCAATTCAGGTGGCTATATCGGTAACGAGATGAAAAACGCGGGATGGGACATGGTTATCTTTGAAGGTAAAGCCCCGAACCCGGTGTATTTGTATATCGAAAATGAAAAGGCCGAATTACTTTCTGCCGATGATCTTTGGGGTAAATCTGTTTGGGAAACAGATGAATTACTTCATACGAAACATCAGGATCCTCAACTTAGAGTTGCTGCCATAGGCCGTGCTGGTGAGAGTGGTTGTTTATATGCTGCCATTGTTAACGATTTACATCGTGCTGCTGGACGTTCCGGAGTTGGGACAGTCATGGCATCCAAGAATCTCAAAGCAGTCGCAATACGAGGTACATTAGGCGTTGGTAACATTAGGGATCCTAAAGCCTTTCTGCAAGCAACCCAGGATGGTAAGAAGGTATTGGCCGAAAATGCTGTAACGGGAGAAGGTTTACCTGCACTTGGCACACAAGTATTGATGAATGTGATTAATGAATCCGGTGCATTACCAACACGCAATCACCGTGAAGTCCAGTTTGAAGGGGCGAGCAAAATCTCGGGTGAGGCGATGCTAGAGGTTCGTAAGGGTGATGGTAGAGCAAATCTGACAACCAATGCGGCGTGTTTCGGATGCACCATTGCCTGCCAGCGAATTTCAACCGTAGACAAGACTCATTTTACAGTGAAGGACAAACCAGAATATCAGGGTAGTAACGGTGGTCTGGAATTCGAAAACGCCTGGGGCTTTGGCGCTGATTGTGGTGTTGACGATCTGGATGCAATTACCTTTGCTAATTATCTATGTAACGAAGATGGTATCGATCCCATCAGTCTTGGTCCAACAATAGCTGCGGCTATGGAACTATTCGAAGCAGGTGCCATTACGCTCGAAGATACCGGCGGTGTGGAACTGAAATTTGGTTCGGCAGAAGCATTGGTCTGGGCTGCTAAAGTAGCGGCAAGAGGTGAAGGTTTTGGTAAAGATCTCGGTTTGGGTTCAAAAAGGTTGTGCGAAAAATACGGCCACCCCGAGTTTTCAATGACAGTTAAGGGGCAGGAATTTCCGGCTTATGATCCGCGCGGCATACAAGGTATAGGCTTGGGCTATGCTACGTCTAACCGAGGAGCCTGCCATTTACGAGGATACACGGTCGCTTCCGAGATCTTGGGAATCCCTGAGAAAACGGATCCACTTGAGTCTGAAGGCAAGCCAGAATTGCTTAAAGCATTTCAAGATGCAACCGCTCTTGTAGATTCTGCCGGAATCTGTGTCTTTGCCACATTTGGCTGGACTATGAATGACATTGCACCTCAGATTGATGCCGCTTGTGAAGGAGATTGGAGTGTTGATAAATGTATAGAAGTGGGTGAGCGCATCTGGACTATGGAGCGTGATTTTAATTTGGCTGCTGGACTTACCGGTAAAGATGATACGTTGCCGAAACGCATGACAAAAGATATAGCTGCTGCAACAGGTCCTGCAAAAGGCAAGTTCAGTGAACTGGATATAATGTTACCGAAATACTATGAGGTTCGTGGTTGGACAGCAGAAGGTGTACCAACAGATGAAACTCGTCAAAGACTTGGCCTGTAGGAGATATTGACATGTTTGGTTTCATGAATTTCTTCAATAGTATTTTTATGTCTTCATCAACTGAGAGAAAAGCTAAAGATAAAGATAAAGATAAAGATGGAAGGGATGGTACGCGGCATGTGATTATTGGCGCAGGTCCTGCTGGCGTAATAGCTGCGGAAACGATTCGTAAAGCTGATCCTTCATCATCCATTACCATTGTCGGTGCAGAAAAAGAAACACCTTATTCACGTATGGCGCTTCCCTATCTCCTGCATGGCAGGATAGAGGAAAAGGGAACAAACCTACGTACTTCAGAGGAGCATTTTAAAAGCCTGAATATCGAATTGATCAGTGCCAAAGTGGATAAAGTAGACCCTCCCAACAATAAGGTGATACTTGATAACGGTGATTCTATTGATTATGACCAGTTACTCATCGCCACAGGTTCACGACCCTATACCTCTAATCTAGATGAACTCAATTCTCCCAGAGTACAATCCTGTTGGACCCTGGAAGACGGTCGCAAAATCATGGAGTATGCCAATAAAGGCGATGATGTGTTACTGGTTGGAGCAGGATTTGTTGCCTGTATCATCATGAATGCACTGATAGCACGTGGAACGAACTTAACGACTATTGTTCGTGGTAAACAAATGGTCAGAAGCATGATGAACTCAACAGCGAGCGGTATGGTTAAGCGATGGTGTTTAAAAGAAGGCCTGAATGTATTGACTGAAACCACCATAGAAGATGGGCTTATTAAAGATGACGGTAGAATCGAAGTTAGCTTTAATACGGGTGATAAGATGGACGCAGATTTAATCATTGTTGCAACGGGAGTCCAACCCAATGTTGAGTTCCTTGAAGGAAGTGGTATCGAAGTAGACAATGGCGTTGTCATAGATGAATATCTGCGTTCCAATATCCCCAATATTTATGCTGCAGGTGATTGTGCACAGGGGTTTGATTTTTCAACGGGTGAGCAATCTGTTCATATCATCCAGCCTACGGCAGCTGACCATGGGCGAGTTGCTGGGCTTAATATGACTGGACGTAATTCCAGGTTCCAGGGCAGCATTTTGATGAACGTGTTGGATACGATGGGTTTAATTTCAGGTTCTTTTGGCAGATGGCAAGGTATTGAAGGAGGCGAATCTGCGGAATTACTGGATGAAGAAAATTTTAAATATATAAATCTTCAATTTGACGAAGACCGTTTAATAGGTGCCTTGACACTTGGTCATACTGGACATGTCGGTGTAATGCGCGGACTTATACAATCCAGAGTCAAATTAGGAAACTGGAAAGATAAACTAAAAGAGGATCCAACTTTATTTATGCATGCTTATCTAGCCAAGACACAGGCGCTTGGCCACAATGCAGAGGTTTTCTCCTAAGAAGTTATCGTTTGTTAATCTTGTTTTAATTGAACATGAGGCCTGTGTCACTGGAAACATTGGCTTATTCAAACCTTCTTCAGATAATTCGCCAATAAAAATAATTAATTCAATCTATTCTCTATAGATGTCTGTTAAAATAGCACTATAACTAGTCTATTATAAAAAATAATAGGTTTTGCAGAGGAGATTAGTTCATGCATCATGTGATTATTGGTGCAGGGCCTTCAGGTGTCATTGCAGCTGAAACCTTGCGTAAAATAGACCCAGTATCAAGTGTTACTATTATCGGTGATGAACCCGAAGCACCGTACTCTCGTATGGCCTTACCTTATTTAATCATTAATAAAATTGATGAATCAGGCACCTACCTTCGTAAAGATCCTTCCCATTACAGTAATAAAGAAATAGATGTTATTAGAGATCGAGTCAGCGTAATTGATTCGAAAGCAAAGACATTAGAACTTCAAGATCACGATCCTGTTTCATATGACAAACTTTTGATTGCGACAGGCTCTCATCCAGTTCGTCCCCCTATAGAAGGAATGGATTTGCCGGGCATTCATTCATGTTGGACATTAGAGGATGGTCGAAACATTATCAAGAAAGCGAAACCTGGTGCGAATGTTGTTTTAATGGGCGCAGGATTTATTGGATGTATTATTCTGGAAGCACTTGCTTTACGTAAAGTGAATCTTACTGTCATTGAAATGGGTGACCGAATGGTTCCTCGAATGATGGATCAGACTGCTGGTAACTTAATTAAAGACTGGTGTCAAAAAAGAGGCGTTGCAGTGCATACTTCAACAAAGGTTGAAGCAATTATAAAAAGCGGCCTGCTGAATAGAGGTTTAAAAATCAAACTAAGTAATGGTGAAACTTTAAAGGCGGATCTTGTTATCTCTGCGACAGGTGTTGCTGCAAATATTCAATTTCTTGAAGGTAGTGGGCTTGAAACGGATTTTGGCGTGCTTGTTAATGATCGGCTTCAATCAAATGTTTCTGATATTTACGCTGCCGGTGATGTGTGCCAGGGTAAAGATTTTTCAACGGGTGAATATAGTGTACAAGCCATTCAACCTACAGCGGCTGATCACGGTCGAATAGCAGCAATGAATATGGCAGGAAGAGATACTGTTCATCAAGGCTGCATTAATATGAATGTACTCGATACCATGGGATTAATATCCAGTTCCTATGGTTTATGGATGGGAGTTGATGGTGGCGAGTCAGCGCAACTTTGTGATGAAAGCCATTTTCGATATCTCAAACTTGAATTTGAAGATGACGTTTTAGTTGGTGCGCAGGCATTAGGATTGACTCAGCATGTTGGTGTATTAAGAGGTTTAATACAAACCAAACTGAAATTAGGTAAATGGAAAAATCATTTGTTAAAAGATCCGACTCGCATCATGGAAGCCTATCTCGCTAATACACAAGCTATTGGTCATAACGCTGGAGTAATTTAATATTTTAGAAAATGGAAATTACTTTAAAGCTTTATGCCGGTTTAAGTCAGTACCTTCCTGAAAATTCAGATAAACACGCTACTCAACTCGAAATCTCATCATCAGCAACAGTGTTTTCTATTCTGGATAAATTTAACGTACCAAAAGAATCTGCTCATTTGGTATTATTAAATGGTGTTTATCTTGAACCGGAAGAAAGAGAAAAATCGATTTTCAACGAAGGTGATACGCTCGCCGTTTGGCCACCAGTTGCTGGTGGTTAAGTTTAACTATAAATGATTCAACGCCATGAACGTGAGATGAGTATATCCCATCAGGATTTTTATCGTTTATTACCTATCGCTTTAAAAAATATCGATTATGAAATCAGCAATGATAATCAAATCAACCTGTCTTATGCTGGCGGTAAGCTACAAATAGCTCCCGGAAACGAACATAAACGCAAAATTGCTTCTTTAGAATTACCAGTCTTACTTGTTGTATTTACTTTTGTTGATATTCCTGAAGATGATATATCGTTATTTTTTACTAATTTTAGCCGAACATATCAGCGTGGTGGTGGATAGTAATTTGTAATTAATAAGCTAACCTATTGAAATTAAATAACTTTATTTTAATGTTGTATATTAACAACAATGCTTGTTTTTAATTAAATTTGTGCTAATCATTTTAACATTAAGATTTGAATTATAATCATTGAAAACTATATAGTTTTCCGTTCAATGTTGTGAAAAAACAACGAATTACACAGTAAATAAATTCTGTTGTTTAAATACAAAAAAACATTTGCAACATATAGAAAACTGTTGTATTTTTCGCTCTAAGTTTTAACTAAGGCCTTTTGTGCTTTATTAATACTTAGAATAATAAATCTCTAGAGAAACAAATGTATTCCTAAAGGAGGATATACAAGTGAATAAATCTAAATTATTAAAAGGAGCAGGTCTTGTCGCTTTAACCGCGATGCTACCTCTCTCTCAAGCAGCCGCTGAAGGCAACTGGGGAATTTCAGGTTGGATCAACGAAGGTGTGACTTATTGGGATGATGGTGTTGGTAGTGATATAACGCAAATTTCTGATAACGGTACTACTTTAGGTAGCCGTATCACTCTATCTGGTTCTACCGACTTACCAAATAGCGGTTTAAGTGCTGGTTTTGAAGTTATATTGGAACCATCTTCCACAGGTGGACTATTAGGTTGGGGTACTGGTCAAACGAACCAATTTGTATCTCAAGGTGCAACAGGTTTTGGTACCGCACCATCTGCGACTTCTGGTGATATAAACAACCATGATATCGGTGTATTAGGTAACAGCGTTAACGTCAGTGGTTCTTTTGGTAAAATTACTGTTGGTCTACAAAGTATGCCTACTGATAACATTGCTGTGTTAGAAGACCCTTCATTAACTCTATGGTCAAGTATTTCTCCAGTATTCCGTGGTGTTGGTGCTACTATACAAGGTGTAACAGGATCACGTGCTACTTGGGGTAGTTTCTTAACATGTAACTTCAGTGGTCTGGGTATTGGTATTGATTGTAACGGTATTTATCGCAGTGGTGTTCGTTACGATTTACCTGCGTTCGGTCCTGTTACTGTTGCAGTTGGTTGGGCTAATGATGATATCTATGACATCGCCGCTAAATATAAAGGCGCATGGGGTGGTATTAATACGCAACTTGCTCTAGGTTATGCAATTAATCAGGGCGGAGCTGCTGGTGGCGTTCAAGTAGGTACAGAAGCTGAAGTATTCCAGGTACAAGCAGGTGCAATGGATCCTGGTACAGGTATCTTTGGTTCTATTGCCTATAATGCAGAAGAAGGTAATGGTGCGACAGCAGGTAGTAGTGATGATGGTGATGCTTGGTGGTTAAAAGTTGGTATTAAGAAAGCTTTCAATAGCTTGGGTGATACCTCATTTGCATTTCAATATGGTCAATATAACGACCAGTTTTCTAGTGGTGACACAGGCGCAGGCATCACAATTTCCGGTTCAGAAGTTGAACGTATCGGTTTTGAAGTGAATCAATACTTCGGTAGTCGTTTGATCCTTTACGGTGTTTGGGAAAACCTAGATTTGAGTGTTGATGGAACAGGTACTGCAGCAGCTTATGGTGGTGCTCAAGATCTTGATATGTTCACAACTGGTTTGACTTTTTTCTTCTAAGATTTTATCTTTTTAGAAAAATTAGTTAAGCAGTTTTACTGCTGAAAAAGGACCTCTTCGGAGGTCTTTTTTTTTGTAGATTTTTTGTGACTTTAATTTTTAGATAAATTTAAAATATATTATCTATTGCGATTGTGAATTGAATCCATGATTAAAATATATTGAAATATTATGGCGAGAAGAGAGAAAAAACTGTCCAAAAAACACCAATTACGTGCTGCAAAATTAATACAGGAAGCAATAGCATATCTTAATACTGGACGTAGTAATGAGGCAGTAAATCTTTGTCGGACAATTTTAAATAAATACCCGAAATATTCTGATGCGATGTTGTTATTGGGTAGTATTGCAAATCAATCAGGTGAATTTGATTTAGCTATCTCTAGATTTGAGGAGATTCTGACACTTAATCCTGACTTTGCTGAGGCACATAATAATTTAGGTAATACCTATCAGGCTCTTGATCAGAAAGAAAAAGCCATAATCCATTTTAACAAAGCTATTATACTTAAACCTGACTTAGTTGAAGCTCATTATAATCTCGGACTGATTTATGCTGAGTTAGGTAATATGGATAAGGCTAATATTCATTTTGAGCAAGTAATTACGATAAAACCTAGATTTGCAGAGGTTTACAATGTTCTAGGAAATTTACTAAATGAAGTTGGACGATATGAAGAAGCTATAGAACGATATAAAAAAGCACTTGAAATTAAGCCTGATTATACAGAAGCACACAACAATCTCGGTTTAGTGTATAGAAACATGGGGCAGCTAAACAAAGCTATTACACAATTTGAAAAAGTCCTTTATTACAAGCCTACCAATGCTAAAACTTATTTCGATATATCTATAGTAAGGCCTGAACTAGAACAAGTATCGAGTATAGAAAGGCTTTTAGCTAAGCCCGCAATCTCGGATGAAGATGCAATGTATTTACACTATGCACTTGGTTATATTTATAATCATACTGAATCATATTCTGATGCATTTAATCACTTTAGTAAGGCTAATAGTTATATACGTAAAACGATTAACTATGATTTAAAACAACATTCATCTTATGTAGATAGATTGATTAAAGTTTATTCACATGATTATTTTCAACAACAAGAAGCTATCATTTCTGACTCCGAATTACCCGTGTTTATTGTTGGCATGCCGCGTTCTGGAACAAGTTTGATTGAACAAATTTTATCAAGTCATCCTAAGATATATGGAGCAGGTGAACTTGCTTTTTTGAATCATTTAGAAAAAGAATTAGCCGACCAATTTAAGATGTCGAGTTCTTATCCCGAATGTATATCACAATGTGAGGATTCAATTAAATTAAGATTGTCAGCGGGGTATCTTGAAAAAACAGCTAAACACTCAGAAAAAGTAAAACGTGTTATAGACAAAATGCCAGATAATTTTCTTAGAATAGGTCTTATTAAAACACTATTTCCTAAGGCAAGGATAATTCATTGTCAGCGTAATTCTCTTGATACTTGCATATCAATTTTTTTAAATTTTATCAATATTAAAGGAAATGAATACTCATTCGACTTGGCTGAAATAGGTCACTATTATCTAGATTATTTAAGACTGATGGAGCATTGGAATAATCTATTTCCATCTGAAATATTCAATGTGCAATATGAAGAATTAATAGAAAATCAAAGAATGATTAGTCAGCAATTAGTCGAGTATCTTGAGTTGGAATGGGATGATAAATGTCTTGAATATTTTAATAATGATCGAGTAGTAGCAACAGCAAGTACATTGCAAGTACGAAAACCAATATACAAGAAATCAGTAAATAGATGGAGATTATATGAGAAAAACTTAGAATCTTTGATAAATATTCTTAGGGATTCGCCAAAATAAGATGTATAGAAGTTAATTGAGCATACGGATTATACGGTTAATTTTTTTTCTTTACTCTTCAGTTTTATTATTAGTCAACAATCTTTTAAGGTTATTATCATTTTTCCTATTCGACAATATGTTGTAAACTTTCCGGCATTTAGAAACTCTATATATCCAAGGTTAAGTAAACATTATATTTGCAAATGAAAATACTCTTTAAATATCAAATTGTTACTCTATTATTTAGTTCGTTAATATTTTTCTCAAACTCTATTTTTGCCGTTGACTGGTTTGGAAGCGAAGATGATAAGGATATTATTTGGAAAATAGGTCTTAATCAGTATATAAAATATGCGGAACAAGATTCGACAAAATTTGGTAAAAATGAGCATCCTGTCGAATTAAATGAAAAAGAAATAGATTATGCTTTGAAAGCATTGGAGTTTGAAGAGAAAACTCTCCTTTCTTTTACTGAGCAAACAAGAACTGTTTTCACGCCCCTACAACTGAAGGTATTAAGTCAGTCTTTATCGCAAGGTTTAAAAAAAGCTAAGCCAGATCAGGATATTATTTTTGTTCTGGAAAGATCAGAAAGTAAATTGCTTGGTATGAAAGAAAAAAGCTTTCATTCCGGCAGGATATTTTATAAAGACGGAAAATTAAACATTATTATGGGTGATTATGATTTTTTTCGTAGTGAAGCCTTTGAAAAAACATATGACCCAGGCGGGCAGTCGGCCATACCTTATTCATTCAATTTTGGGAAACGAACTAGACAGTCTAAAGCATTTGAAGGTGCAAACTTTAATATTACTGGTGTTGGTAACAAACAATTGAACGGCGATCTTAGACACGATTGGCTTGTCATCGATGTGAAAACAGCTGCAAATGCTTACATTGCTGGTGAAAATAAAAGACAAAATCCTGTTACAGCTGCCGATAAAAAATTAGAGGAAGAAGCAGCAAAATTAGCCAAGCAACGCCGTGAGATGCGAGCTGAAATGGCACGTATGCGTAAGGAAGTACAGGATATTTCTAATAAAGAACCTGCTTCAGCGCAATCGATTGAAGAACGTATGGCGACGTTAGATCAATTGTTAGATAAAAAACTAATCACTAAAGAAGAATACGACAATAAGCGTAAAGAAATTTTGAGTGATATATAATTATAAAAGTTAGTATTGATTATATGTCGTGGCAGGCCGCCAGACTTAAGTTTGACAGCTGATGGTTGAATGTAAAAATTTTTGTTTTTTATAAGGAGATACAAGTAAATAAGTGCAAATATGAACGAAAATTTAATAGATGAAAATCTGAGACACGAAAAAATACAGGCAGAAATTGCTAAAATTTTTACTGAAATCGAAAAAATGAGAGCAGAAACAACAAAAGTAAACAGTGAAAACAGATGGTATCCTTTTGCAGTAGGTTCGACGATAACACTGGCTATTGTTGCTTTAGTCAAATTATTCCTATAATTCTTCTTAACTGTGACAGGTGTCAGACTTAAGTTTGGAGTCTGATAGTTGAATGTAAAAATTTTTGTTTTTTTATAGGGAGATACCTTTGCACGAAGCTAACACAGCTCAGTTTTGTATAAATTTGTATAAAAACACCAGCGTTCTGTCGTTCCCGCGCAGGCGGGAATCCAGTCGAATCAAATACTTAACTAGATTCCCGCCTGCGCGGGAATGACGAGAGTGCCAGGATTTTGGGTTAAATAAGCACTCGTGCAAAGGTCTCAGGGAGATA
>Ga0214472_10004187_pt1 | contig 15206 bp, 16 predicted proteins | sample RVTome_6_FD_207662 | JGI IMG/M metagenome (GOLD analysis project Ga0214472, IMG submission 207662) | Soil microbial communities from uranium-contaminated site in the Upper Colorado River Basin, Wyoming, United States - RVT140D175 | ecosystem: Environmental > Terrestrial > Soil > Contaminated >...
CAACCCATGAATTTTAATGGAGCTTTTTGTCTAATAATAATTGAACATCTCTAATATCCTTTTCAATTCCTATTTAACATACTTACCATTCTTATTAACAATAAACCATCCATCACCTTCTATTAATCCTACCAAATAGGCAAATACTAGATCTCCTGCATTTAATCTCTGAATAGCTTCAAAATTACTCTAATTTTTAACCACTGCTGATTGTCCTCTTGTTGTTGGCTTTTTCACGTTTTGATAATTAAGATTAGGAACGTATCCAACTCCTAAAATAGAGGATGTTCCAGCAATAAGCAGGATTTGCAACAAGATATCACTATTTTGTGGTGCCAGTAAGACACTGAAACCTCCCCATATAACATGATTATTACCGATATAGCATTTAACTATATCTTCTTACTATCACTAGCAAGATTAGACTATGTCATCTACCAGAATAATTAGTTGGTAGTAGGGCACTCGTGTCCGGATTATTGCTAGTGCGGCTCACCGATTAGTCGTTGAACGTTCGTACATCTATTAAAACACTGATATACGCTTCGCTGCAAGTTGTCTCTATACTTAGAGAGATTCTTGCAATTCACCCTATTTGCTAATAAGCCTCTCGGCTTAATGGAACTCATTTGTATCTTCAATTATCTCTTTTACCTATTCAGCTTTGTGGAGTGATGGGGCTCTAAAATTGGATTACTTCCAATAGTCGGTTCCTTTGTAACTGTGGAACCAGCTAAAATAGCTAGAATAAATAGAGAGATAACTGGTAGATGAGGGAATTCTACAAGGTCCGTTCCAATCCAAGGTATAGCCGAAAGGAGGTTAGTTATTACGGTTGCCAAATCTCTTATTTCTACTATTTCCCTCATTCTAAATTGCTTCGCTAGAAACAGGCTTTGTTTGAATGAAAAGAAAAGCGAAATACCTGTATTCTCTTTATTTATTACAAATTGATCCTTATGAAGATCTAAAGAGAACCTTGGAGCAAATGCAGAGATTCCGACTGTACATTAAGCAGCATAGGCCTGAAAAACACCGATAAATTAATTAGAAACCAATTTGATATAACATAGAAGGAACCATATAAGGTAACACAATTGTTTGTAAGGTATTCATAGAATCCTCTCTAATATTGATTTGATTTAGTCTATCTAAGTGTACAATTCAACCGATACTTAATCATAAGCACATTTAGTAGCAGAACAACTTCTTGAATAGTAAAAGAATTTGTACATAAAATTAAACCAACAACAATACCCTTAATAGGAATTGATAGGTTGACTATTGAACTAATTAAAGGAGAAAATCTTGAAACTCCAACATTTGAGGGTAAATTTACTCTCCATAATACAACATCTGTGCTTTCACAATAAGTAAATAATAAATCAAAAGGTGAAATCATCTCTAATAGAGCAAATTCATTTGTTAATATATCCTTAAATAATTACTTCTTAAATACGGAGTTCCATCTAATTGTCTTAATGTATCTTATCACTCTTTATTAATTTTAGATGTTAGTATGAACAGTTTCTCGGGTCTTTCAGGCAGCAGCCACCCACCGATGAACCAGTCTGTAGCGATGCTACACATCACCGACGGTCTTGAATATCCTTAGACTAAAGAACTATTTTTTGACCGTTTTCATCAGTATCGCTAAGAATCATATACTACTCGTTTTCTGTGTAAATTGCCGAATAATTGAAATTCTTAACTATGATGTTTTCTTTTACTTATTTTCCTAGTTGATTTAATTCCTTCTAGAAAATTTGACCAAATTTATACTTCATACTAGAATGTAAATAGGACTTTACCATAGATTTGCTAATGTAAATTAAATATTGATTAATAGCACCTGTCTTATTAATAGATATTTTTCAGCATCTCCTAATTATGAACCTATAATAATACTTAGAATATTATGAGGGCCAATACGCTTTATAGCTCTTGTTCTTGGAGAATTAAATATGTTGTGGTAGGGTCGTATTAGGTTTCATTTGGTAATTTGACTTAGAAGGGAATTACCTGGGAAAATGTAAGAAAAGAAATCACCATTTTGGGCAATAAAAAATTACCCCAATAAGACATTTGTCCCCAAGGTAACACGTACAATTTTTCCGAAGATAAGCATAAATAGAATATTTACTTCTAGCTTATCTCCCCTGTACCTCATCAGCTTATTAATCCCCGAGTTTTACTCTTTCTAATAAACATCTCTTGAGGCCTTGTGAGCATAAATTTGCTGGAAAATTCGACTGTACATTAAGCATCCTTACAGATACCCATTAGTGACCCAGTCTGTCGCGATTATACACATAACCGACGGTCTGGAGAAAGAAGTATTCTCTTTAACCGTTTTCACTAATGTCGCCAGAGAGATTTTAGATCCTCTCCAATACCTCGGTAAAGGTATTTTACCCTACTGAATTGTTTTTCTGTGTAGATTGCCCAATCCTCCAGGTAAGACTATGATTAAATATGAACTTTAGTCCAAATCAATTATAAAACTACTAATTGTCATCCCTATTTAACCATTTTAGGCACGTTATACCTAGGAAGGCTGTTATGATCATAACTAAAAAAATAACTACTCCTATTGACCATAGTAGGATTCTAGGTGCTCTAAATGAGCCATAGTATAAGGCTTTAGCCATGTGGATGTAAACGAAAATGAAAAAGAAAGCTGCACCGTTGCTATGTAAATACCGAATCAGCCAACCTGAATTTACATCACGCATTATATGTTCTACAGAAGAAAAAGCAAGGTCTACTGATCCAATATAATGCATAGCAAGTGTCACCCCTGTTATGATCTGTAGGGCTAGACAGGTTCCTAAAAGTGAACCAAAATTCCAAATATAGCTTAAATTAGAGGGTGCGGGAGAGTCGATAAGATAGTTATTAACTAAGGCGATTAAAGGATGCCTTTTTACCAGCTTCATAGCTGTAATGATGAGCTTAGGTGGTATAAAAATACTTGCCACTCTTAACCTTGGCCGGAGGAGCCTCAAGGAAACACCCCACGTTCACAAGGTTGGATGCCAAGGTAAGGTTATCAAAGCGGCTATTGTAATTATAGTAATAGAATATTTCCAATCGCTGCGGATTTCTAAAATAATTCAAAACAAAAAAAAGTAGAACTTCTAAATACAATTCTAATTAGGTTCTCTAAGTGCTTTACCCCTAATTTAACTTGTAGAAGAGTAAGAGGGCTCCTTGATTTCTCAGAGGAACTTTGCTTTACATAGAACAAGCATATCAATTCCAAAGAGGGAAGAATACCTTTTGAGATTTAATAACCCAACTAAATACTATGAAAGTGGAGGCTCAGATAGATAACAAACCTAACCTACAATTCGAAACATAGCAAAACTTTAGCTGATAAATTATTAGATTAATTAGGTTATGGATTTATTAGAATTAAATTAAAAGAAAATGCTTGTGTATTAACTATATCTCCTTTAAAAGGATTAATTAATGTAATACATTTATTAAATGGTAATATGAGAACGCCAAAAATTCATCCATTATACTTTTTAATTGATTGGGTTAATACTAATCATAATACTAATTTCTGATTCTTGGTTAGCTGGTTTTATTGATGCTGATGGTTGTTTTTTAATTAGACCTTCTACTTTAGAAGGTAATAATCCAATTTATATGGCTGCTTGGTATAAAGAAACAAGCTAATCTATTAAAGTGTTAGTATTATAACCTTTAGGTTCAATTATTGCTTCCAGATCGGCAGTGACAATTTGATCTTTGAAGGGTTTGGTGTTTTTAACCTTATTTAATAAATCAATTTATATTACTTAGTAGACGTTAGAAGGTAAGAGAGGTTCTTTTGGTTGTTTGTTAGGTGATCTTTGCCTTTACAAGAAGCCTAACGGTTCAACCCAATTTAAATTCGAGCAGGGGTTAGTTCATAGCAGCTACCTTTTATGATTATTGCGGGAGTTCCCCTCAGGGTTCTGAGAACCAACTATTTGAACCAATAGAAGTAGTATCTAAAGGAAGTAAAGGAATAGAATCTGATTGATAACCTTGTAAGTTTACCAGATTAATAGCACTATAAAGAGCCTCTATTTTAGGAGTTCTCATTTTACCATTTATAAGGTTGATTATAGTTAGAACCCCTTCCTTGCTGTAAAAGGTTAGTTGACCATAGTTCTTACCTTTCCTTTTTTAGTTAGGAATTACATCGATCTAAAAAAGTTAGGAAAAGACATTTTACCAAATATAAGACTTCTCTGATCTTTTCAGCCCAAGGTCCTACTATTCCTCAACCTGTTTCTTCTTCAGCTATTCCAATAAAACCAGGTAGTCCCATTCCTTGTGATGGAAATAGCTATTGGAATCTCTTACCTTCTATCCATTCAGCTAACTTCTGGGAAAAACTTGAACAGCTTTTATGTAGTCTTCATTCTGACTCTGATCAAATCTTTTCTGTACTAATCCAACCTCAATTTTCTAATGGACAACGTAGAACCTTAGGAAGTTCTTTCTTAACAAGTATTCTTCCTAATTTGGTAGAACTCAAGAATAGACTAGAACCTTTAATAGAGAACTTTGAGGCCCAATCTGGTGATGGGTTAGGTCCTCTTACTGACTCTACTTATATTTGTGTGACTAATGTAACTAGTCTTCCTGAACCTCAGGCTCTGCCAATATCTTCTTCTCAAGCTAATGTAGAGGCAAAAACATCCTTACGTCACGAGGCTAAATTAGAACGTAAACGGGCTGGAACTGTAACAAATGTTCAACTCCTTAATTCAATCAATTCTATGAGTTCCGACCTAAATGCAGGCCTTAAGGAGGTAGTACAAGCAATTCAAAGTTCTTCAACTACACAATCAACGTCAATACCTTTGGGTGTTAATTGGACTCCTATTATCCAGGGGCTTGTTAGCGGGGTGGCTACTTCATTAGGTGCTACCCTTTCATTCCCTTCTAGTACAGCCCAAGCAGGCACAACAACCCAAGCACAAACTCCTTCTAATAGTTCACCTTTAGGTGTGAATTGGACTCCTATCCTTCAAGGTTTAGTCTCAGCTGTAGCCACTACCCTGGGTTCCTCAGTTAAGTTTACTCCCACAGGACAATCTTCAGATGAAGTACCGCTTGCTAACTCTTCTACTTTAGGAACACCTGTTTCACAGGAAAATCTGACTCCTATTGAGTCTAGACTTAATAACCTTGAGTCAACTATTTCTTCCCTGAATACTAAAATTCATAATTTTCAAACAACTCAAGTTAACCTAAATAATACAGTTAATTCTTTGGCTTCTACTGTTGACACTTTAGCTCAAGGACAAGTAAGTCTGACTACTTCTCTTAATACTTTATCTCAAACTCTAGAGACATTTATCAAAGCCCAAATTTCTAATTCAGGTAACTCTTCTGGTTCTAATGGAAATACTGGATCTAATGGCTCTTCTTTGCCCCCTTCGGGCACTTCTACTACTAATGGTAACTCTGCACCTTCTGGTGTTCCCCAATCTTATTTACATGCAAAAGCAGAAAAGGAAGGCAAAATAATCATAGAATATCCTTCTTGTACTATGATAGCAGTTCCTCATCTTAATTCAGATAATGATGACGTCTATTTCACAGCAGATGACTTTCTTTCTACTTGTTTTTCTAGAAGGAATTACATCGTCTAGAAAAACTCCTCTAAAAACCCCCTAGATGATATTCCTAAGGATTCTACTCATCTTCCTGAAATAGTGCCTCTTCGTCCAGCTGATCAAGGGGAAGGTTATGGTATGGACATTTGTACGGCTGATTTGGAGGCAATCATAGAACCTAATGGAAATAATTATGTATACATGGCTGCCTGGTATAATGGGGAAGCAAACCCTCATCCTATAAATAAGAGAATATTTTCAATAAATAATTCTTCAAGGGAGTTGTCTTCTCATTTATAATTACATTACAAGAAGTTGTGTTTAATAAAGAAATTAACCAATTTTATTATCCTTCTTTTATTACAGGTGACCTAGTATTGGTCCTAATTATACTCTTAAAGAATTCTTAACTTTGAGGCTCAGTCTGGAAGTGGTGAAGAGGGGCCTTCTGTTATAGATTGTAGAGCCTTAATAACTAATATTTCTTCCTCTCCTAATCCTTCTGCTCAACCCTTTAGCTCTGACCCTTCTAATTTAACTAAAGTAAATCCAGATGAAAATGGTGATCAAGTGGTGGTAACTCTTCTCCTTCCCATTGCACAAATCATTGCTAAATACATTAGAAAGATACTCCTTACTGTTACTCCCCTATAAGGTATAAGAGTACCTACAAGTGAATCCTTTCCTAGGAGTTACCCTGTTCTTTATAATGTTGCCAAAGGCTATACAGTGATTTCTAATAACAGGTTTCCTGTCATATCTTTTAGAAGAGTAATAGGTATAAAGAATATGAACCTCTTTGCTATAATGGTTTTGGCGGGATTCGAACCCGCATGCACTAAGCACTGAATTTTAAATTCAGCAGGGCTACCAGTTTCCTCACAAAACCTTTCAAGGTCAGACTACAGGGGAATTTTAAGAAAGTTGATTTTCTCTAAGTGACGAGTCGAAGCAGTTCCTGCTACGTAGACCGTGGCGGATGTTGCCTCTAGAGAAAATAAAGTAAATTAAGTGAGTAAGATGACTAATATTAGGCAAAGTAAGAAAAGCCGAGGATCTGGGAGGTAAAAGACAAATATGATAAAGGCAAGGAGCCCTATTAACATTAGAAGAGTATAATGAGGAATGAACCCAGTGTCCAATTTAGCCCAATTACGAGCGGTCTGACTTAGCAGGTTAGTTAAGCCGTAGGGACCTAATAGCTCCAGTACCCCCTTATCAACCGTTTTAGCTGTTGTGTAGCCAAACTCAAGGAATAGGGCTGCCAACCGTGCGTAGAGACCATCAAAAAGATAGGCTCGGTTGAAAAAGCGATAGAATCCCTTACCTACTTTGGTAGAAAGTAGCCCTATTAAGAAACCAGGGAAATAAGAATAAAGAACTATGAGTAGTAGTGGGGTAAATAGAGCACCTGCTACAGGCAGAATTCTGTTCAATAAAGGAATAGACCATTCACCTTCGATAATATGGTTAGGATGCTGGAATAAGGCATTGCCAAAGATGGCTGAGCCAGGTCCTACAAAGAGCTGCTGGGTTACATAACCAAAGAATAAGCTAAAGAGAGCTAAAATTGCTAAGGGAAGAGCCATTACCAAAGGTGGTTCATGAACAGAAAGGTAATTAGCTTTAGGGCCATTAGGACGACCTAGAAAGGTTAAATAAAGGGAACGAACAGAATACAAAGCTGTGAATGTAGCTGCTACTGTGGAGATCCAATATGCCAGATGTCCGCTTATAGAGTATGCTGCGTATGAGGATAGAATAATTACCTCCTTAGAGTAGTAGCCTGTTAGGAAAGGAAGAGCCATTAAGCTGAATGATCCAATCAACATTAGAACATAACAGAATGGTAATAAAGTAACCAATCCTCCATATTTTCGAAGGTCTTGTTCATCGTTAAGAGCATGTATTACTGCACCTGCTGACAGAAAAAGCAAGGCCTTGAAGAAAGCATGATTTACTAAATGAAAAAGGGCAGCATTGTATTGAGATAGACCGCAAGCCACCATTAACATACCTAATTGACTACAAGTTGAGTAAGCAATCACTCGTTTGAGATCATTTTGGAAAAGACCAGTGGTAGCCGCCATGAAAGCTGTCAAAGATCCGATCCAAAGAAGTAATAACAGAGCCGTTTCACTGTACTCTAACAAAGGAGAAATTCGGAGAAATAAGAATACACCAGCTACAACCATGGTTGCTGCATGTAAAAGGGCTGATACAGGAGTGGGCAAATTGTGTTGAGACTCCTCCTTGAAGGAGTATACGCAGTTATTTTCATAACTGTTCGGACTATATCTTCATTAAAATTATCGATTCATTTTATTAATTCAATCTTTGATTCGGTTAAGCCCACCCTAAGCTTTAAAGAATATTTGTAATGCAATTTATCTAAATTAATAGTCATATTATATCCTTCATAACTCTTAAGTAGATTGAGTTACTTTAAATTCTAAATAACCATTCTTATTAAGAATAAACAATTCATCACCTTCCCTTCTTAGGCTACCTATGCCGCTAAAGGGTTCTGTAAAACCAATATTTGAATGTTGAATCGATAATATTTAATGTTTCCCATTTAGTCTCTGAGGATTCTATTTCATTATGTTTCCTGCGAATTGTCCTACCATTTGGATTTTTCCGAACAAAAATAACTTTTGAGTGGAACAAATAGTTTTAGGATGTTCCCGCATATAGAGAAATTTAAGGAGAGCCTTCTCCCCTTCGGCCCTTGAGCCCTAAAGGGCCCTCAGGTCCTACGGCCAAGGGGGCCCAGGTAAACCAACCCTCCATTGCGTTAGGAAGCCAAGTGTGAAGACCTATTTGAGCACTTTTCGCCATTGCCCCTATTAGTAACCCTAAAGCTATTAGAGTAAATAAAGCCTCATGAATCATTGGAGCGATAGAAAATAGAGTGGAATACTCTAGAGTTCCAAACAGCCAGAATAAGCCGAATAAACCTATTAAGAAAGCCCAATCCCCTACCCTGTTAACCAAGATGGCTTGCAGAGCTGATTTAGTTGCTTGTACTCGAGTAAACCAAAAGCTGATGAGTAAATAGGATGAGATACCTACACCCTCCCACGTTTTCTAGGAGATAGGGAACATATATTTGAATAAAAGATTATTCACTAATTTGATATTCCATTGAAGAGTGAATATAAATAGAGACTAATGCTCTAACTTTATTAGGAATTAAAATAGCCCATTGATTTGGTCTTCTTTGACTCACTTTACATACTAATTCAATTTTTGATTTAATACAGATACTAACAATTCAACTTCTTCTAAAGTATAACTATTTGTATGGAGTAATAAATCACCATAAGTATTTTGACCTCCATCATTCATTTCAGTTAAATATTCTGAAGGTTTTTCTTTAGGAACTTTTTTAAAAAGGAAGGAATTACATCATCTAGTAAAAGTTTAGTGATCAAAAACTAATCTAGTATTATAATGAGCCTTAGGTCTACTAGCATAGACATCATCTAAATTTAAAAAAGAAGATAGTTTCATTTATATTCTTACTTTTCTTAGAATAATATCTATGTGTTGGTAAAAAACCAATTGGCTAATTGAATAATTTAACAGAGTTTTATGCTAGAAAGAAAACCAAACAAGCCCCCTAGAACCTTATATCTTTCAATATAAGAACGGACTATATCATCACCCTGATATATACCAGGGGCATCACGTTTAGTCTCTGAGGAACCCATTCTTATACGGTTTCCTACTGATTGTCCATTTTACATCCTAATTATTGTTACCATCAAGGTAAATTAGGTTTTAGGATATTCCAGTATATAGTGATATTTAACCATACATCTTACGACATAGGTAGGCTGAGAGGAACCAACCAATGAACATTACTAGAAAATTATCTCCACAGACTAAGAGCAGCATGAAGAATGTAAACATTGATAAGTAGGCAAAAAAACGCTGATGATGTGGATCAGGAGCCATATACCCTATCGAATAGATGTGAACTAGTGCTGAAACTATTAGCACAGGGAGTAGCATTGAAACCGTCAAGCTATCGAACAGAAAGGACCAAGATAGGTCAAGCAGCTCGGAATCTAACCAGGTAGCTAAGGAAACTGTAACTGAGGAACCAGCTAAAGCTACCTCGAAGAATGCTACGCAACTTAGTAAGGAGGCAAGGACCACTGCTAAACAAGCCAAAATATGAACACCTGTTGTACCTAGTTTTCTACCTAAAAGCCCAGAGGCCATAGAAGCTAGGAGGGGTAGAACAATAATAGCAAGGTACATTGTCTTTTGCAATGATTTTTACTTATCATAAATGTCCAATAAAACCGGTCTTCACCAGTATCTTAATATTTATCAAAGGGAGAACCTAAGAAGTGAGGTTGCCTTGGCTCCCCTTGTTCACAGACCTGAACACCCTTTAGGGCTCAAGGGGGAGGTGGGCTCCTTAGGTGTTTGAATCTAAGAAAAAAGGAACTGAAACTAGTAAGAAGACTAAGAATCTAAAAGAGGAGGTAAATCAAATGAAAGAAGATGAGGAAGATCAAAAGACAGAAAGTAAGATAAATCATTATATTTAAATACACGTTTAGAGGCAATGCGTCTGGTTACAGTATTTCGATTAATAGCCAGAGCGGTAGAACAACGTCCAATATTAGGAAAGGTTACAGCTAGTTTAAATCCGGAATTTCTTTAGAAGGAATTACATCGATCTAAAGAAACACGGGGTTACTTCGATAAGGTATACAGGTTTGCCAGTATTATAACTAGGATGTAGGTTGCCTCTCCAACCCCTAGACAGAGTATCTTGACGATTCTTTTCTTTAGCCTCATCAGAATGTTTGAAGCCTAAAGGACTTGCGTTGTAGACTAGTTTAAAAGTATCAAGAGCATTCTGTTCTAAGGCCAAAATCTGGTCCTTGTTGACAGAGTTCAAGAACACTACTATAAGTACAAAAGACTCATGTCCATATTTAAGGAGGGCTGAACGAATGATGGAAGTACATCTTGGACTAGTCTCCCAATAATTGGCTAATCTTTTGGACAAGTTCAGAGAAGATCCAATGTACATTTTACCATTCTGAGTGTTTAACCAAAAGTAAACTCCCCCATTAAACCCCAATTTGAACAATCGGCGTGCAAGTCCTATTATTTCACTTTTAGAATCAAATCAAAATTGTAGATAAACCTAGCAAAAGATGTTTGTTGGGGGGCCCGGACCCTTGAAGGCTACCTTACTACAACTTAACACCAGTTACCAACCCCTACTAACCAACCAGAGATTTAACTAAGAATAAGTGGAATACACACTGTTCCTAATCAAATTTAGTTAGCTTTGTCCGGGGCCAATTTCCAGCGCCTGATGGATAGTTCTTTGGATTTTGTTTAATCCTTAATTTTAGTTAGAGATTTATCTTTAGAAAGAATATACGAAAGACCTTTTACTTGAAAAATAGTTTGATTTTTGACACGATTAAAAAGGGTTGAGGCAGCAGCTCTAAATCTATTAGGGAAAGTAGCACTGAGTTCCAATTTGGTAGAATGAACCTCGTAAAGGTATACCGGAGTCCCTTTGTTGAATCTAGGGCTTCTGTCCCCTGTAAGAGAAGCAGCTATTTTAGCCTTAGTTTCCTCTGTATGAATCGAACCTTCCCTAGCAAATGCAATCTTGTTCTTGTGTTCCACAGAAAGGATCCTTCCAGCCGAAGAAATAGCATTGAGTTGTATGTTGTACTCTGGTTTCCAAGTATCCAAAACAAACTGTTCCAACTTAAGAACTCCTTCCTTGTTTGCATTAGGAATAATGAAAAGAACTAAGGTGAAAGAATTAATACCATATTTAACTAAAGCATTGAGAATTATACCAGTTGCACCACAAAGAGAAAAGTAGCCTGCCATTCTATTGTAGAAATTGAGAGTTGAACCTACGTTTTTTTAAAAGGAATTACATCGATTTAAAAAAACTACATAAAAATGACCGTTATTTTGATTTACCCAAAGGTAAATACCCCCTGTTAGTTTATCTTGAGCCTTTCTATTTAAAAAAGCTCTAACCTGATCTTTAGATATCCTAGATAGGTCAAATATCTAATGTTTCATTAAAGAATGCTTTTGATTTTACTTATCATAAATGACCTATAAAATAGGTCTTCACCTATATCTTTAAGAGAAAGGGGGGCCCAAAGGGCCGATTGATTCATTTCAGGGCCAGATTCCTCTAAGGGAGATCAAAAGAAAGAATATGGGGAGAACCGTTATACATAAATACCTTTTTAGAGACAGTACGTCTGGTTACAGTGTTACGGTTGATAGCCAATGCAATAGAGCAACAACGAATGTTAGAAAATGTAGCAGTTAATTTTAGTTCCTCTGGCAGTACTTCTATAAGGTATACTGGTTTTCCAGTGTTAAAGCTGGGGTGAGTTTCCCCCTTCCAGCCCCTTTTTAAAGCTATTTGCCGTATTTTTTCTTTAGATTCTAAAGAGTGTTTGAATCCAAAGGGAGAACCTGCAACAAGGAGTATATTATATTCAGGTTGAAGAATGTCAATGACCAACTGTTCCATAAAGAGTATAAATTTTGAATCAGTAGATGACACAAGAAAAGCTAATAGCTTGAAATTAGAGTGAGTATATTTAGCCAGAGCTTTGCCAATGATAGGTGGGACCAAGGACTATTATTGATATAGAAGTAATTAGCTAAACGGGTATATAAGTGTACGGAGGACCCCACATAACATTTAAAATTAACCATATTTCTAAAGATGTAAACCCCTGATCGCAACCCTTGATGTTTTAGGGTACGTAGATCTTCCATGATCTGCTCCTTGGAACATATCGAAAGGTCCCAGATTTTTATTTGCATGATATTATAGAATTGTCATTGTTTGGTTTCGTATTCAACTTAGTCTTCTAATTTAAAGGATTAGTACGAACTGATATACACACCTTCTTTCATTAATAATTGGATAATTTCAAACCTTAATTTGATTGAAGTTTATTGGGGGGCCCAAAGGGCCGATTTATACATTCAGGGACTCGTTCCCGAACCCCTACCTTGCTACGACTTAACAGAGGTTGCCGAATTCTCTTGACCAACAAGGGATTTATTCAACAGAAGAGAGTATACCCAACAACTGCTGACGAAATTTAGTTAGTTTCTGACGAATTCAACTTCCCCCGCCTGACGGACAGTTAGGGCGCCTTAAAAGTAATTTTCACCGCGCCGTGCTGATGCGCAGATTACTTAGCAATTCCTTCTTCATGAAGACGAGTTTCAGTCTACAATCCGAACCATTATCTTTCGTTCGGGATTATCTCCGGCTCACACCATTGTCTCCCATTGTTAAAGATTTTGTGGCACGTTACTATAGCCCACTCCATAAGGGCCATGAGGGCTTGTCGCCGTCCCCAATTAATGGCACTTTTAGTACCATACCCTATTAGATTGACTTTCAAAAGAGTCTAGACTGTAGCTACTAGGCTACTAAATTAGTTTGTGGAAACAATTTTTGAAGCTCATTAATAGTGTAGTTTATGTTAAAATGAAAGTAAGTATAACTAACAGGAGGGGTTTCGTTCGTTAGCGGAATTAACCTGACACCTCGCGGCACGAACTCAAGACAGCCATGCAACACCTGTGTAACATACAAGGAGTGGTAAGGTTTTTCGCGGAGTATCGATTTAAACAACATGCTTCACTGCTGGTCTTTAAGGCCGTCTAGACGTTTGGGTTTCAAAGTTGCCTTCATACTCCCCAGGCGGGAGGCTTAATGCCTTCGCTTCTAGGATGAGAATTATCCTTTAAATTGAGTTAAAGGAAGAATCCCAACCTATAGCCTCCATCGTTTAAGGTGTGGACTACGAGGGTATCTAGTTGGAATAGGTAGGACCTTTCAGTCTTTCCCCTCCTCAGAACCGTACGTGCGACTTTCACCGCATACGGCTCAAGCATAAAAGACGAAATAATTAAGACTCTAAGCGGTATATTCAGAAAGCCATCTTTCATATTGCTCCTTTTTGTAACCTTGCAGAGGAATAATCTGATCATTACTAAAGAATTTGATTAAAGATTCAAGGTCTTTTTTAGAGCTGATATATAGAATATAGGTATCTTTCCTTCCTTCTTGTCTTCCTGCTCTAAAATTAACCTTAGGACCAAATTGCATTCTTTTTCTAATCAATTCTAGAACGTCCTTATCAGTGTGCTCAATAGAAAAGACAAATATCCCTTTAGCTAGGATGGAGAATGAACCTTCCCCATTGATGAAACCTGATATCCAGTTATCAAATAAGGTAGAATCATTAAGATCAATCTTTCTAGATTTTAACCAAGTAGAATGGTCTCCCAAGAAATTGAGATAATCAGAATAGCTTTCAGCTCTATTAATTTTGGTTAAAACCCCATATCTTAATCTGCTGAATCTCTCCCACTGGTGGTCTGTTAATAAAGGAAAATGGTCAAAGATATTTAGTATAACCCATTTTAAATCATTTAACTTAGTTATAGCTAAATGTGCTTCACTTTTATTGTCAGCATATTCATAAATCCTTCCTAAGTTGTTTAAATTAGAACGAATTGTCTTAATTAAAGCCAAGTCTCTTAAAGACAAACCTAGATGAAAGCCATAGCCTATGTTATAGTGAGTTATAATAGAATTTTTCGACCGCTTTTTAGGAAAGGTTTGAAAATTGCCCTCACTTTTTTTAAAAGGAATTACATCGATTTAAAAAAAGGCAGCATCAGCAAAACCTATGAACCATTGAATCCATTTTGGATCTATTTTATTTAGCATGATGATATGTTTGGTTTCTCCAATAACTTCTAAGTAGGATGTGAAACTATTCTTCCCGTCTTTTACACCCCTGCATAAGTCAGCCAGCTTTCACTGTAGGTTATACACCCTATCTCTTCCATTACAGAAGAGCCTTTGCTTTTTATGCTGTCCTTTACCCACTGGCTGTTAAATAAAATTGCTTAAATCCCTCCTTGATATTTCATAAGTGAATCCTTTCTAAGAACAAAGTTATTTTTAGATAAAATCCTCTAGGAAATCTTTCTCAAGGAAACCATTGGGCTTACCCAGTTCCAAAATAAACACATATAGCCTCCCTTAGGTTCCAACTTTGATTGATAATCTATAAGTCCATCTATGTATAACCGAGGACTCGTTACACATCCAAATCACCAACCTTTGTTTACGCTGGTTCGATTTCTCTAACCTTAGGAGACAGCCCAACTTTCTAAAGCTTTACACAAGACCGTTACCAGAATAAGGGTAATCTACCCTTTCTTGCATATTTAGGTGGGCTATTGCCAGATGGAAAGCAATGAGGTATGATACCCCAATGTTTATTTTAGCTTTGCTGGTCGCACATCCTCTTCGCTCCCCACACTCTAGTCTCTCAGCGTCAGTGGTTACTTAGAATAGGGCCTTCGCCATAGCGGTCTTCCAGGGATCACCGGATTCTATCCCTACTCCTGGAGTTCCCTGATTCCCCAATTCCACTCTAGCTTGCTAGTTGTAATACTTTTTACCTTTACAAGCAGCCTACAGACACTTTAGGCCCATTCAAGACGGATAACGCTAGCCCC
>Ga0214472_10004188_pt1 | contig 15202 bp, 15 predicted proteins | sample RVTome_6_FD_207662 | JGI IMG/M metagenome (GOLD analysis project Ga0214472, IMG submission 207662) | Soil microbial communities from uranium-contaminated site in the Upper Colorado River Basin, Wyoming, United States - RVT140D175 | ecosystem: Environmental > Terrestrial > Soil > Contaminated >...
GTCAAGGAAGCTTTGACCGATTTTGCCCGCATCACTGTGGCCAAGGATTTCTCCCTCTGAATCGACAATGGCTATATACAGGATGTCGGGTTGTACAGCAGTTTCCCTGATGAGCGTATCGAGTCTAGGCGATGTCCCAAACTCACCCATCATTCCGGTCCGCGCTCCCGCCTCAAAGGCACGAATGAGAGAAGCCCCTTTTTCGCTCAGGATTTTAGCCATATACTGTCTCTCCCGCTTGTAGTTCATCATGGCAAGGCCAATGACCACAATAGCGAGGATGACGCTCATCCCGACTACTAACCAATAGGAAGCACTACCAAAATGTCGATTGAATCGTCGAAGCATGTTAATTCCACCCTAACACCCCACAAGCGGGTACTCTTTTCAGATCCCCCTTGAGGGATGGAAACAATAAAATTTCTACGGTACTGAAAACCAGCAATGTGTTTAATTATTAATCACTGTGCAGTGGCAGTGTCCGATTATTAAACACATGTTGAGCATAAAACAACAGCGTTTTTGCCTGTTGAATTGAGGGGCCTGTGTATTTGTCTGTTAGTAAAGGTTTTGTTCTGTAAATATTATTTTGGCATGGTTTCTGCTTTACTCTCTGTAACCAATAACCAGAGACGATCATGTCTCAAAATCAAAACAGGAGATAGTTATTATGAAAGGTAAAATGATCACCGCAGTTGTAGCGACAGCACTCATCGTTGGTTTTTCCGCCATGAATGCCTCGGCATGGGGTGGGGGGCACCAGGGCCAAACGATGGAACATGGAATAATGAACGGCGGAGCCTATAACGCCAATGTGAGCCAGGAAACCCTCGATGAAATCAACAAGATCAAGATCACAATGGCAGCTGACCAGGCCGAACTGTCAGCTCTTAGTTCTGCGGCGAATCCGGATACTCAGCGAATTCGTGCGTTGGCGGAACAGATCTCTACGAGTCAGTTAGACCTACAGAAAAAGCGTGGGGCGGCTGGGTCTGGATACGGCCATGGCATGATGGGGCCGGGTATGATGCATGGCGGATATGGGTGTTGTTAATCGGTTTTCTCAACAATGAACACCAGGCGGGATTACTACCCGCCTGGTGCAGAAGTGACTACGGGGAGCGGTTATGTGGAATTGTGATGGCTGGTTAACCGGGGACTATCCAGGCGCCGGTAATTTTCTATTTGGATTTGGTCCTTTCGGGGGGATCATGGGAGTATTGATTATCATCGTGCTTCTAATCCTGCTCTATAAACTATTCAAGGCATTAACCCCGGGCACGAACGCTGCTTCGGATAAGAACGACTCTCTCATGATCCTTAAATCCAGATTTGCCCGTGGTGAAATTTCTCTGGATGAATACCAGCGCATGAAAGATACTTTGATGCATCGATAAGTTATGCACACCTTGCACTATGTGAAAAAAAGAAAAATCGATAAGAAGCATTTCTTTCCCCCCACCATTTTTTTGTTCACCACAATGTGACATATTCGTCGGTCACTCGTAGATACTCACAAGAAAGCAATATTCCTTGCCCCGCTGCTCTTCCAATTTGAACAAGACCTGCAGCAGAACTTTCTCCTACACTTTAAGAGGTTGAATAATGACAGTGAAAAAGTTAATTGTCCTGGCCGGCTTGATCGTTCTTTTGAGCGGTTGCTCAGCCGGACAGATGCTTAAAAACAGTTTTCAAGGAAACAGATATTTAGACAACAAAGATTACCGGCAGGGTGAATTGGTCTTTCGTGATAACATAGCTCAAGATCCTGATGACCCCCTGGCCAATTATTACCTGGGTCGTTTCCTTCTTGCCCAGGAAAAACCGCAGCAGGCTCTGCCATATCTGCAGAAAGCCGCATCGCTGGAGCAGAGCAAAACCGACTATCTGTTCTGGCAGGGACGGGCGCAAGGAGCGGCCGGTGACCTCCGGACGGAGCGCGCCAGCTACCTCAAAGTCTTACGGATAAATGAGAAGCACATCCCAGCTCTGACCTATCTTGGTCACAATCAATTCAAGCAAAAAGAGTATAAAGCTGCCCAGGCCACCTACGACAAGGTGCTTACCCTTCAGCCGAACAGTCCCTCCGCCCTGTTCAATAAGGCCCTGCTTGCCAGGATTCTCAAACATCCCAAAGAGGAAAGAGCCGGCTGGTTGGCATATCTGAGAAAATATCCTGCCGGAGATTTTGCCGTTAAGGCCACTGGCTATTTAAATCTTTCAGGAGATTTTTCCTACCAGATTCACAATATCGGAGATCAGGAAATTGCGTTGCCGAGAGTCGTATTTGAGCCACTCACAGCGAAAATAACCTCAACTTCCCTGCGCTCGATCAATGTCGCCGGCATGGCTGCAACGAAGATGAAAGACCGCAAATTGCAGGTGGTGGTTTTTCAGCAAAACAACAAGAAACTCGCCAAGGCTCGCGCAATCAGTATCAGGCAATATCTGCTTGAGAAGTTCCCCACATTGACGCCTGAAAGAATCGGCGTCAGCTGGTTCGGCGAACCGGAGAAAACAGTGATCCAAGGGAAAAAAATACAGAACCCGGAATCGGTGCGCTTCTTTTTTACCGGCCTGAAGTAAGGCATGGAGGCGACAAAAGCCTAAACGATGAAAAAGACAGGTACATCGGTACAATTTTCGGCCTGTGACAAAAAAAAGACCATCACCATGTGACGATTGCGGCGGTCGCTCAGTATAGAAGGATAAGGAAGCATGAAAGACACGAGTGACGAAACCTTGGTTCAGCTGGTGTTGAAAGGAGAGACACATCTCTTCGCCAAGATCATCGAACGCTATGAACGGCCTGTTTACAACCTGATGTTTCGCTACTGTCGCTCGGAAGAGGAGGCGGCCGATTTGAGCCAGGAGGTGTTTCTGCGAGTTTACGACCGGCTTTCATCCTTCAACAGGAGCCGGAGGTTTTTCCCCTGGTTGTATACTCTGGCGGTCAACAGGGCCAACGACTGGCACAGAGCGAAATCGAACAACAGGAAAAAATTGGATCAACTTTTCCGGGAGATTCCTAAAATCGAAGCCGGTTCGGAACAGGAAGGCAGGATGCTTGACCAGGAAGAGGTCGACAATTTGTATAAGGCACTGGATCAGTTGCCGGAGGTAACAAGGGAGATGATCATGTTGAGGTACCGTCAGGAGTTTCCGATATTTGACTTAGCCGATATTTTCAAGGTTTCTGAAAGTGCGGTGAAAATGAGGTTAGCACGGGGGCTGGAAAAAATGAAGGCTATTCTGGGAGGTGATCGCTATGAATCTATGGAAGACTGAATCATCACTTGAAGAGAAGATTGGCAATCTGCCGGACAAAAACCCACCTGCCGATTTGCGGAAAAGAATAATGCTGGCCCTGCCGGAATACAGAGAGCCCTGGTTCAGGCGCATGCTGCGGCTAGTCGGCACCAGCCCTGTCGGTTATCGCGCCGTGGGGGTTATGGTCAGCCTGATCCTGGCTTTTTATGGAGGGATGCAGTTTGACCGGATCTTCCAGGGAAGCCCGGCAGCATCGAATGAATCCTTAACCGTCATGGGAGACGTGAATGATGAGGCCCTGTTCTATCTTGGCAGAAGTCTGCTCGCAGCCGGTCAATCGACGGAGGCCTTGAACGCTTTCAGCAGGGCCGAATTGCTGCAACCGGACAATCCTCAATACCCTCTGTGGAAAGGCAAAGCCTACCGCGCTCTCGGAGCGCTCGACAAGGAGCGGCAGACGTATCAACAACTGGTGAGTAAAAGGCCTGATCTACTGCCGGCCCGTTTACAGCTTGCCGACAATTTATTGGAGGATGGCCAGGCCTTACAGGCGCAGCAGCTCTATGAACAGATTCTGGCGAATTACCCAAGGGAGGAATCAGCTCTATATAACCGGGCAATAGCTTTAGATATCCAGGGAAACCCCAATGCCGAAGCCGAGGCCTGGAAAAGCTATCTTGAGCACTACAGAACCGGGGACTCCGCGAGCAAAGCACTGCAACAGCTCCAGGACCTGGGAGACTACAGCTTTCGCAAATACCAGCTTGGGTCGAAGGCCATCATTATCAACCAGGAATGCTTGCTCGACCCCGAAGGACACAATCAGAATCGAGAGATTGAACATCTCGTACGTCACTTAAAGACTGATTCATTGGACAAATTAAGCATCGTGGTTTTTATCCAGAACGATGCCCAACGGGCAAAAGCAATTGCGCAATCCCTGCATAAGGCAATCGCCGGGACAGCTGAGGGAATGGAAAACGAGTCTGTGGGGCTTAGCTGGTTTGATAAGGCTGAGCCGGTGGACACTGTAGACAAGGGCACAATCAGTTTATCAGAAGGGGTGCTGATTTTCAGTGCTCCACAAGACAACCGTAATAAGGAGAAGACAATATGAAAAAAGTAAAATTCTATCATTTGGCAGCATTGCTGGCAATATCCGTGTACACAATAGCCCCGTCGGCGATAGTGTATGCGGCGCCCACGAACACGCAGTCGGTATCGTCGAAGGCAGATAATGCGGATGCGATACAGCCTGAGTTTGCAACCGTGGAGGAGGCGTTACATGCTGCAAAGCGTGCCAACGTGCAGTCAAGCATTGCAAGCAACTCAGGCAACGCAATGCACGATGCCCAGAACCTGAACGACGACATGAACAAGAATGACCACAGGAACATGGATGACGGCATGAACATGGATGACGACAGGGAGGCAGATCATAACTCCAGGAGCGGTGGTTTGTCAGGAGGCCATGACGGGTCAATGAGTGGCAGTGGCAGTTCAAGTGACCATGGCGGTTCCGGTGGTAGTGGTGGTTCAAGCGGCAGTGGCGATTCCGGCGGGCATGGTGGTTCTGGCGGTAGTGGTGATTCCGGTGGTGGTCATGGTGGTTCTGGTGGTGATGGCGGTTCTGGTGGTCATGACTGATGGTAAAACACAGGAGAACCTTTCTTCGCCGTTCAGCATGGACACTCTCGCTATAGAATGAAATAGCAGATTTCCGACGAATGTTGCCGTACAAAAACTAGAAGTTATCCGCGTAAAATCAACGAGGCAGGAAGAAGTCATCATTTTTCTGCCTCGTTTTTTAGTCGATATCTTCATGGGGCTAAAAGGAAGGTTTTGACCTCAACCTGTCAATATAACGCTTTTCAAAATGCATAAAACTGGTTACAGACAAGCCAATGCAAACTGCTCTGGACCAGAAAGCTGAAACTATTCATGATTCACAACACTTTAATACCCAGTGCAATACCAATTCAGTTAAATTATGACAGGCAAATTAACATCCATTTTACTGACTTTTGCTTGCGCTGTCTTTTTCTTTGCATCCTTGGATATTTCATCAAATAAGAAGAAACCAAAGATCGAGAACAAAGAAAATATAAATACTACCAATCAGGATACTATCATAAATATCAAATCTCAATCTGGACTCAATTTCCCAAAGATCGAAAGCAGTGCAAACCAATCGGCTCCTCTTTTTACTAAGAATTTGCTGAGTGACAATAAAAATCCTAATAATTTTAATGTCCAAGAGATAGAGAGACTTACATTAACTGCCAAACGAGTGCCGACTGAGACAAAAATCAGAGCAAATATTCGCAAGAAAATATTCGTCAGCAAACCACAACGGATAGTAATTAAAAGATCCACCGCTACTAAGGTTCTGATGAGATCCGCAACAATTGCAAAACATGCTAAGAAAAAATCTTCACTTTTACTTCAATCATTGGCAAATGGGATCTCCTCCAGTTATGGAAAAAGAATAGACCCAATCGACAATACTGTGAAATTCCATAAAGGTATCGATATATTCCGCGCACCAGGAACCGAGGTCTTTGCCTGGTCCGATGGTGTAATTTCACGAAGTGGATGGTTGAGAGGATACGGACTAACCGTAGATGTTACTCACGCAAACGGCATTAAAACCAGATACGCTCACCTTATGCGTGCAACTGTCAAAAAAGGACAAAAAATCTATAAAGGGCAGATACTTGGTCAAGTGGGTGAAACGGGGCGCACTACCGGTCCCAATCTCCATTTTGAAGTAGCAGTTGCTGGAAAAATTACCGACCCCCGGAAACACCTCTCAAAGATTACTGAAATTGTTGGAGACGATAGAAGTGCAATAAATAATGGATAACGATTCATCAACCAGCGTAAAATGATGGCATAAAGGCCATAATCTAATCCGTAACTTTCTATTATATACTGCTTCAACATTTCTTTTCACAAAGTTGAAGCAAGGAGCCTTTCGGCGTCCCGTCGGAGAAAACCTCGCTCACCTATCAGAGCGATCACTCTATCCACGTCGTAATCCACTCGTCTGACTTGCAAAATTTTTCGATCGCTATCCCATATCACATATTTTGCACGCGGATCGCCATCTCGGGGTTGTCCAACTGCGCCGACATTGGCGATATACCGATATTTCGACCTCAGTTGGATGGTTTCTTGCTGTGCACCCACACCAACCCAGATGGCACACAAATGGCCCCTTTCGCTCATCTCAAATTTCCATAGGTATGATGCCGTAACACGTTTTACTTTGATGAAGTATCTCACAGTGCAGAAGCACTAATCATCAAGATATTTTTGAAGTTTCGTTAGTAAAAAACTCAAGGTATGAAACAATACTTCCTCAGTTGATCTCAGGATATGCTTCTAAAAATATGGCCGATTTTTTTAAAAAAACGATTCTTCTCCTTCATACCTTCTTCATCTTGCTTAGCTATTCTGTTTCCAGCCATAGATCCGACCTCACCAAACCACCAAACAAAAGAATGCAAGGTAAAGGACAACATGCAACGTTTCTCTATTATAATTCCAACATTGAACGAAGTCGAAAATATCGAGCCGCTGCTTGACCGTATTCAGCTAATGGCCCAGCAGTACCGAATGAATCCGGAAATTATTTTTGTTGACGATGGTTCCATCGACGGGAGCCGTGAGCAGATCAAAACATATGCAGGCCCGCTTCAGGTCAAAATGATCGAACGGAATCAGGAGCGGGGACTTACCGGTGCGGTTGTTGCCGGAGCCCGTGCATCCGGTTGCGACCTGGTTGTGGTTATGGATTCAGACCTCAGCCACCCACCCGAGTCAATTCCCGCACTGCTCGAGCTACTGACGGCAGGCACTCATGATATGGTGATCGGCAGCCGCTATGTAGCCGGCGGAGAAATCTCCGACTGGCCATTTTTACGCAAGGTCGCCTCAAAAATTGCCTCCTTGCCTGCGTGCCTGCTCACTGGAGTAAAAGATCCTCTGTCCGGTTTTTTTGCTACCTACACACAAAATCTCATCGGTGTGGACTGTGATCTATCAGGATTTAAGATCGGCCTCGAAGTCATCGCCGGAGCAGGCCGCAATTTCAAGGTCGGCGAAGTGCCGATCGTCTTTCAGGATCGCTCTTACGGCCAGTCGAAAATGACCAGCTCGATAGTCGGCAAATATCTCCATCAACTTGTACGACTTTTTTTCAAAATGCCGAAAGTGCGCAGCAGCCTACCATTGATAATCATCGCGATACTTGCCGGCCTGGTAGACGCTTACTTCTTCAGCCTTTTCACTTCTATGGGATTAGGCCTGGACACCAGCCACATATCCAGCTTCCTGATAGCTGCCTGCTTCTGCTATTTTATCACACCGATACTCGACCACAGCAGGCGGAACCCAGCCAATGTGGGCGGCTTATTCCGCTTTGCAATTATTACCCTTTTCATACTCAGCCTGCGGGGAGGGATTCTCTCCCTTCCGCTAACAGGAATGTCATCATCACCGAGGCTGTTGATGCTGTTACTGGCTGCCACCACCTGCTGTAGTCTCCCGGCATCCCTCTGGATCAGTCGGCGCCGCTCATCGGCAAAAAGTGTCAACTGGCGCGTATTCGGCTTCCTGCTCATTGGCTACACTCTCCTGCTCCGACTGATATATCTGGGTAACATTGAACTGCTACAGGAGGAGGCCTACTACTGGAACTATGCTCAGCATCTGGCCCCCGGCTATCTCGACCACCCGCCGATGGTCGCCCTGCTCATCTCCTTCGGTACCCTCTTGTTGGGCAACAATGAATTCGGTGTGCGCTTGGGAGCCTTTATTTGCTGGTTCATCACCGCCTTCTACGTTTATAAGCTCACTCAGACGATATTCAACAAGGATGCAGCATTCAAGGCTATCATACTCGTGGCGGTGCTCCCCATTTTTTTTGGTGTCGCTTTGGTGATGACTCCGGATGCGCCGCTCATTGCCTGCTGGTCGGGAGCACTCTACTCTATATATCGCGCACTTGTACAGGGCGAGCGAACAGCTTGGTATCCCGTCGGAATATGGTTGGGTCTAGGTCTTGCCTCGAAATATACCATCGCCTTTCTTGGGCCTGCGATAGTCCTGTTCCTGCTGCTGGATGCTCCTTCCAGAAAATGGCTTCTCAAGCCCGAACCATATCTTGCAGCCATATTGGCCTTGGTGATTTTTTCACCGGTCATTTGGTGGAACTACCAGCATGACTGGGTTTCATTTCTATTCCAGAGCAAGCAACGTTTGGAAGGCACACCTTCGTTTTCAATCGATCAACTTCTGGGCTCCATTCTCATTCTACTTACCCCGACCGGTTTTCTGGCCGCTCTCTACACCATGCGGCCGAGGTTGGCTCGACTCGAATTTCTTCACGCAAAACCAGGAAATGTAAGCAGCCGAAACTATTTATATTGCATGATTATGGCCATCGTTCCACTTTCGTTTTTTGCTCTGTTGAGTCTCAGGAGTGGTATAAAATTGAACTGGACCGGCCCAATTTGGCTGGCGCTTCTCCCATTCATCGCCTGGACCATGACGCGCCACAAGGATAAACCGCTGTGGCTGGTGTCCAGGCTCTGGCCCAACACATTAGTAATAATCACATTGGGGTATGCCATCCTGCTGCATTACTTCGCAATCGGCCTTCCCGGTCTTTCATATAGCAGTAGTGATTTTCTCTTTGGATGGGGAAACTTGGCCCAACAGGTGGAAATCAAGGTGCAAACAATAGAGATAAATGGCGGTGACAGGCCTTTGGTTGCCGGAATTGATCGTTACAAAACAGCCAGTGGCTTGGCATTTTACCGCAACAAACAACGAGACGACAAGGACTCTGACTATCTTGTTGACGAAACAACGGGGCGACAGCTCTTTGACAGCAATGCCTTGATGTACAATTACTGGTATCCATCAGTCTTGGCCTCCAAAAAGGATATACTCGTCATCTCGCAGAAAAAAGAACGGCTTGCTCCCCCTGTCCTTCAGGATTACTGCCGTCTGCTTGGTGAAATAGGGGAGATTACGGTGACCAAGCGAGGGAAAAAGGCTGGTCGTTACTATTATCGCCTACTATCATGGTACATTCCAAAGAATGTATAATACTGTAAATAGTCTCTTAAAACTGGCACAGGCAGAAAAAACCGAGGCGCAATAATATGAATATACTTATAATCGACGATGAACATGAGCTTCTTGAACGACTCTCAAGTGTTCTGACAAAGGAAAATTATACTGTGACCACCGCCGCCGATGGTCGGGAAGGCCTTGATAAACTCTGGGATGATCGGTATGACCTTATCCTGCTTGACATTATGCTGCCGCACATCGACGGTCTCAAGGTGTTGCAAGAGATACGCGCTGCCGGCATGACCACCCCGGTTCTTATGCTCACCGCCAAAGGCGATATCGGTGACAAGGTGACTGGGTTAAACCTCGGCGCTGATGACTACCTTGCCAAACCGTTTTCTTTAGCCGAGCTCATGGCCAGAATACGGGCACTTCTCAGGCGCTCCACCTCTGCCAACCCAATAATCGAGATTGGCCATATTCAGCTCAACACCATCAGCAGAGAGGTGATGTGTGATGGTAATTTGTTAACTCTCACCGCCAGGGAGTTCTCCATTCTGGAGTTCCTCATGCATAATAAAAACAGAGCGGTGTCCAGATTCACATTGGCCGAACATGTCTGGGGCGACGACTTCGATCCTTTCAGCATGTCCAACTTCATCGATGTTCATATGAAAAATCTACGTAAGAAAATATCTGCTGGCGGCAAATCCCAGCTCATCGTAACTGTTCGCGGCTTTGGCTATCGCCTTGAGTGAGTACGGAATGCTATGAAAGTCAGAACAAAATTTACTCTCCTGATTTCCTTTGCCTCGCTGATTACTGTGGCATTTTTCTCGTCATTTCTCTATAGCCAGGTTAAAGAAGAGATCTATGAACTCATCGACTTCGAACTGGCCGATGCGGCAGAGTCAATATACAAGAGACTCGAGACGGCAGGCGACAATGGCACTCTGTCGGTTCTGGGATTTCCCGGCTTTCTGCTGAAGGACTATTGGTTGCACGTTTACACCGAATCCGGACGAACCCTCCTTGCCACCAAACTCGTGCAGTTTGCCGGTATGCCTAAGGCAGAGAAAAATCAGCCCTATTTTGTCACTTTGCCGATTTCGCATAAGTACTTAAATATACCTGACTCAGAAAGAGATGAGATAACCGATAGGGACAATGTGAAGTTGAGAGTCCAGATGTTCAGCAGGCAGCTGGATGGTGAAAAGGTCATTGTTCATATCGGCAAACCGATTCTTCTTCTCAATGCAGAACTAGACGAAATTTTGCTGGAAATGATCTGGGGGATTTTTTTCACTATCTCTCTAATTATTGGCACCTCCTATTTTATCGCAGGCAGGCTCCTTAACCCGCTTTCGATCATTAACCGTAAGATTGTGGCAATTCGGGAACGTTCTCTGCACGAGCGGATTCCTTTGGGAAAAAACAGGGACGAACTCTACATCCTGTCGTCTTCTCTGAACTCGATGTTTGACCGTCTTGAACACTCATTTCTTACACAGAGGGATTTTATCGGCAACGCTGCCCATGAAATGAAGAGTCCGCTTACCATACTGATGCTCGGTCACGAAGAGATGCTTGCCGCTGATCCCGAAAAGGAGATCAGAAAGTCCTTGGAAAAACAGCTCTATTCCATGCAGCGACTGAACAAGCTGATCCGGGATCTGCTTAAAATCGCCCGCCTGGAAGAGCAGGATACTCTCAAAAAAGAGCTGGTGGATCTGAAAGAACTTATCATGAACATTCTGGAAGACTACGCTACAGTAACCAGCGCCAGGGGCATCTGCGTCACAACCCAGCTGGAACCGCTAACCATTTCGGCGGATTATGAGAAGATCCAGCGACTCCTTATAAACTTGGTGGACAACGGCATAAAATACAATCACCCACTGAATGGACGCATCCAGGTTTGTACCAAAAAGGTGAAAGGCAGTGCAGTCATCGAAGTCACCAACGACGGCAAAACCATACCTCCAGCGGATATCCAGCACATTTTCAAACAGTTCTACCGAATAGAAAAGTCACGTTCGCAAGCCTATGGAGGGAGCGGCCTTGGCCTGACCATTGCCCTGCGTATCGTTGAAATGCATGGCGGAAGTGTAGTGGTGGCAAGTGCCAATGAGGCCACAACCTTTACTGTGACTCTGCCACTCGCGGCACTGTAGGGGGCCTATCTGAGATCAACTTTCAAGTGACTAGTAAATAAGCAATATTTTTCCGACCATTATCATTACTAACTTGAGATTCACCGGCAGCGAACGGAAATTCGATTGATCTGAAAAATCTTCAAACTAATCAGTATTATCCTTCATCAATTCTTCATAATTAATCGAGTATATTTCAGGAAATGAGCAAATAAAACCAGGCTACATTTGAAAAATGTCTAGTGAAAAACTCTTCGAAAATTTGAAGAACACATGAGGGGATGACAAATGAAAACGAACAATCAGATATTAGTTTGGGATCTTTTTGTGCGGGTTTTGCACTGATCGTTGGCCTGGATGGTTCTTTTGATTTTTGTGCGCATATTTGGGGTTGCTGTCTCAAGCATACTGCATAATGAAAATTTTGTCAGAGCAATGTTTACAGGAAAATAGGCTCAGAATGAATCCTATTGAACAGGGATACGCATCTGGTATTTTATGCAAGTAAACATTAGGTCAGCACGCATTTCTTCTTGCTTCTATAAGTTCGCTTTCGTTGGTGCGCTTGGTACGTTGTTGAACCTTCTGCTGATGACTTTCATGGTCGAAATTTTTGCAACAGGTGTTCTACCAGCCTCAGTCGTTGCAATAGAAATAGCGATCATACATAATTTCTTTTTCAACAATTTCTGGACATTCGGTAAACAAAGATCCAAAAGATTACCTGTCAAACGGTTTCTGCGCTACAATCTGGCATCTTGCGGAAGCTTGGTCATCAATGTATCTGTAACCGCACTTCTTGTTCGTATTGGTGCCTGGTACCTGCTCGCACAGGCTATAGGCATCGCTACCGCCTTCACCAGCAATTATCTCATTTCAACGCGTCTGGTTTTCAATGATTTAGGACGGCCTCGGAAAGCGGGACAACATACTGAATAAGGTCAACAACTGCCAGGTTGACCTTACCCAACAGATCAGCAGTAAGTAGGGAGGAATAAAAGCAAATGCCTGATGAACTAACCATCATTGTTCCAGTCTTTAATGAGGAAGAGAGCCTTCCTGCATTCTTTATCGAAATGGACCGGTTTATCGAAACAAGCCCGGTATCAAGCCAAGTACTCTTTGTCAACGACGGATCAACGGACAACAGTTTGAGAATACTTAAAAAAAAGAGCAATGAGGTGGGCCAATATACTGTTTTATCCTTAGATAAAAACTATGGCCTGAGCGTGGCAGTTAAAGCCGGAATTGATCATTGCCAGACCTCTCTGGTCGGTTATATTGACGCAGATTTGCAGACACATGCTTCCGATTTCCTCTCATATTTCGAATACTTTCCTGAGTACGATATGGTCAATGGCATTAGGGAGAAAAGAAAAGACACATTCGTAAAAAGACTGTCATCAAAATTTGCCAATGGTTACAGACGAATGATGATCAATGATGCCATCCAAGACACCTGTTGCCCTTTAAAGATATTCAAGCTCTCTTATGCTCGTGAAATGCCGTTTTTCATAGGAATGCATCGTTTTATTCCTGCTCTGATTCAGCTGCAGGGCGGCAAAGTCAGGCAGGTCCCCATATCACACTCACCCCGTTATGCCGGAAACAGCAAATATCATCTCTTCAATCGCCTTGTCGGTCCTTTTTTTGACACTCTTGCCTTTCGCTGGATGCGCAGGCGATATATCCGCTACAAGTTAACAGACCAGAATACATGAACAAGAATCTCATTTTCTCGATAGGTTTTCTGGCCCAGATACTTTTTTCAGCACGGCAGCTTACCCAATGGATTGCCTCGGAAAAGGCTGGAAGGATTCTTTCACCTTTGCTTTTCTGGCAGCTGAGCATCCTCGCCTCATTTCTGCTGATGGCCTACGGTATTCTGCGCAACGATCTGGTTATCATCCTCGGGCAAGTCATCACCTACGGGATTTATATCCGGAATCTATATTACCATGGGTTTTGGGAGAAAATCCCATTCCCTGTACGCTTTCTCGTTTTTGCTTTTCCCGGATTTGCCTTCTGCTGGCTTCTGACTGGCGAAACGTATAACATTCATAAGCTGTTTACCAACACGGAAATTTCCTCGACTCTTATGATTTGGGGTGTCGCCGGCCAGTGCGTTTTTACCTTTCGCTTCATTTATCAGTGGCTCTATAGCGAAAAACGGAAGCAATCAATATTGCCTGTCGCTTTTTGGACAATCAGCATTGTTGGCTCTGTCATACTTCTCAGTTATGCAATTTTTAGAAAGGATCCGGTTCTCTTTGTCGGCCAGTTATTCGGGATAATTGTCTATAGCAGAAATATTTCGCTCGGCCTGCGGCAGGGCCTGGTAAATGAATTCCAATCAGAGGATAATAATTGAGATGACGATTACCAGACTTGATTCATTAATGATTTCTCCCAAGCGGTTCAAGATCTTTCTCGGAGTGATAGCTGTCACTGCAGCAGCCATCTATCTCGCCTTTACCATAAGGGTTGCAGGAGCTTCTTATATTGATAGTTTTCCAAGGTTAAACTATCCCTTCACTGCGCTAGCCGATGATCTCCGCCAGATCGGTTTTTCAAATGGTTTAATTATAAGCAACAACCGTTTCCTGGCGGGCAATATGCATATTCAATTTCCAGACAGCACCGCTCTTATTCCCGGCTATCGGTTTGAGAGCCGAACAACTCCTCACAATTTGTCGGCTGCAGTGGTTTTATGGGAAGCCGATCTTTTTCCGGCAATGCCCCCTGAACTGGAATCTTTTTTGATGAAGACTTACAATATTGCCCCAACCGCTTATCCGGTCAATTACTTCGAGCATCGAAATAAATACGGCCGAACGGAAACAGTGAAATTTGCAGTTATGCAGTTTCCTCTGCCTGAGCTCAAACAAAGGTAGCCTTATGCTCGCCTGTTCTGAATGGTTGATGGCGTCGTAAAAACTCTTCATATTCCGGCCAGGAAATTGAATGTGGTTTCTTAAATTGTAGCGACCAGTAATGATAACCACCCGGGCAATAATGATTAATCTGGACCCACATTAACAACAGGCTGGAAACTGACAAGACTTAGGTAATTCAGATGCTGACAAAAATTCTTGTGGTGGGTTATGTACCTTTGTTTAGATAAACCCAACGAAGCAGATGAAATGCGACGCCAAACTTTAAATTGTGGACCACCATACAGCGTTCGGATATGTCCGTCCATCTGCATTGCCGGGAAAAAATAAGGAAACGATTGTTAAGGAGCCAGATCTATAGCGCTGTATCGCCTGCCGGTAATATTTTTTGGAAAGATATCGATATCGCTGAAACTATACAGACATTGGCAGGTGTTTGAAATTTTCATTATAAAATCGGCCAGTTTATCATAAAGCGTATCCGGAAGAGACTGCTCGGGGCCGGTAAAGAGCAATATTGGCTCAGTTTTGCAGGAAACCTGGCTGAAAGCGACGGCTAAGCAGGCTCTGGCCTCTATCTGCCGGAGCAGCGACAAAGGGTCATCGGCTGATTCGCAGTAGGATTTGTCGCTTACTACTTGCAACTCTCCTGCCGAAGACCTGTCGATTCGCAGTATTATATCGGAAAATTGTAATGTCGCGAGCTGCTCGTTTAATTCGTCCAGAAAAATCTGTTCTTCCTTACTCGATTTTCTGCCAAGGAATTCAGCTCTCCTGGAAATCAGATGCAATAAATCA
>Ga0214472_10004189_pt1 | contig 15201 bp, 10 predicted proteins | sample RVTome_6_FD_207662 | JGI IMG/M metagenome (GOLD analysis project Ga0214472, IMG submission 207662) | Soil microbial communities from uranium-contaminated site in the Upper Colorado River Basin, Wyoming, United States - RVT140D175 | ecosystem: Environmental > Terrestrial > Soil > Contaminated >...
TGCCGCTTCAATATTTTCAGCTTTACCTTCCCATGCTTTTAAACATGCTGCTTGTAGTGCACGTCCATAAGAGAAACTTAATGGCCAGGGCAGATCTGGATTGCTGGCGTTCATCGCGTTAAGGTGCGCTGTTGCGAGTTCATCACTTTGTCCACCGGAAAGAAAAACAATACCGGGAAGTTCCGCAGGCACATTCTTAAGCAAACACTTAACCGTTTGATCAGCTACTTCCTGAACATCTGCTTGCGTTGGACATTGCTTGCCGGAAATGACCATGTTGGTTTTTAAAATAGTATGTTCAATACTGACATCCTGACTCTTAAGTGTCGCGAAAAGAGTAGACAATGTTTGTTCAGTCACTTCATAACAACGTTCAATAGTGTTGTCTGCATCCATTAATACTTCAGGTTCAACCATGGGAACAATGCCAGCTTCCTGACAAAGTCCGGCATAACGAGCTAACGCATGTGCATTAGCTTCAATACAAGCCTGACTCGGGATATTGTCACCAATAGTAATAACCGCACGCCACTTGGCAAATTTTGCGCCGAGTGTTTTGTATTCTGCCAAACGCTCACGTAAGCCATCGAGGCCTTCAGTAATTTTTTCGTTTGCATGTAGTGCAAATTCTTTAGCGCCGGTATCAACTTTAATGCCAGGCATAATGCCTTGATCAATTAATGCTTTTGCAAAGGGAACACCATCGCTGGTAGATTGACGAATCGTTTCATCAAAAAGAATCATGCCGCTGATGTATTCATTGCCGCCGGGATTCGTAATTAATAAATCGCGATAGGTTCTGCGATTCTCTTCAGTTGATTCAAGATTAATTGTGTCGAATCGTTTACCAATAGTCGGCGTACTTTCATCTATAGCAAGAATACCTTTGCCAGTTGCTACCATTGCTTTTGCTGTTGCTTCGAGTTCTGCTGCGCTCATTTTATTTGCCTCTTGATATCTCTTTATTTATTTAAAAGTTTTTCATAAATCATGATGTGGTAATCACGTACAATAATACGTTTCACGCCTATAGAGTATGTTCCAGTGCCTGACCCACTTGAATGATCTTCATATTGTTGGTTCCGCCACGTTTGCCACGTAAGTCACCTTTAGTGATGATAACAAAATCACCATCTTCAACGGCTCCTTGAGCCATTAACTGATCAATCATTGCTTTGTTAGCTTCGAGAGGATCGGTATGAGTAATATCAAACTTCATCGGATAAACACCACGATACAATGCGACCCGTCTACGTGTAGATGTGTGTCTGGTGAATGCAAAAATAGGCAAGCCGGAACTGATACGTGACATCCACAAGCAAGTGCCACCGGTTTCAGTTAAAGCGCATATTGCTTTAGCGCCGATATGATTAGCGGCATACATGGTTGACATAGCAACCGCTTCCGAAATCGTTTCAAAGCGTTGGTTAATTCGGTGATCTGATATTCGAACGCTACGTTGCTTCTCCGCTTCTTCACAAACACGCGACATGGCTTCAACCACTTTATCCGGGTAATGACCAATACTGGTTTCGCCTGATAACATCACGGCATCAGTGCCATCAATAACAGCATTGGCAACATCAAAAACTTCAGCACGAGTCGGGATTTTATGTTCGGTCATGGACTCCATCATTTGCGTCGCAGTAATTACAGCGCGATCCATGTCTCTTGCCATTTTAATCAAACTCTTTTGTACAGGAGGTAATGCGGCATCACCAATTTCTACACCCAGGTCACCACGAGCAATCATGATGGCATCAGAACCTTCAATGATGTCTTCAATATGATTTAATGCTTCAGCGCGTTCGATTTTTGAAATTAGTCTCGCAGAACAATCACAAGCCTTCATCATTTCGCGCGCTTTTTTTACATCGCTTCCATCTCTTGGAAAAGAAATGGCTATATAATCAACCTTTATTGATGACGCATGTTTCATATCTTCAATATCTTTTTCAGTTACAGCACTTGCGGATAAACCGCCACCTTGAAGATTAATGCCCTTGTTATTACTTAATTCTCCGCCGTTAATAACTTCGCAATCAATAATGTTTCCATTGACTGAGTTAACATGTAAAACAACTTTGCCGTCGTCGATTAATAAGGTGTCATTAGCTTTTACATCTTTGGCAAGTTTTTTATAGGTAACACCAACCTGAGTTTCATCACCGTCTTCAGTAGCAAGCTCGGTATTGATTTTAAAGTTAGCGCCTTCACGTAATTGAATTTTTCCATCTTTAAAATGTTCGATGCGTATTTTAGGGCCTTGTAGATCGGCTATTACAGCAACAGCATGTTTGTGTTGATAAGATAATTGACGAATTTCTTTCATTCGTCTTTCATGATCAGCGTGAGTTTGATGAGAATAGTTTAATCGAAAGACATCAACGCCGGCATTAATCAATTTTTCCAACATACCAGGCCGATCAGTTGCCGGCCCCAGAGTTGCAATAATTTTGGTTCTTCTCATCTAATTTTAGTTATCCTTATATTAATTATTTTTATAATTCTCTGGCTCGTTCCATCGCTTCCCATGCACGCGCGGCTTCTTCAAGAATCTCGATAGCCGGTAATTTTTTGCCTTCAAGGAATTCCAGAAACGCACCGCCGCCGGTTGAGATATAAGAAATACCATTCTCAACATTGAATTTGGAGATTGCTGCAATGGTGTCACCGCCGCCGGCAATAGAATAGGCATCACTTTTTGCAATGGCGTTTGCCAGACTTTCAGTACCCTGACTAAATTGATCAAATTCAAATACGCCTAAAGGACCATTCCAGACGATGGTTTTTGCCTTAGCTATAATGTCATTAAGTTGTTTCGATGTTTCAGTACCAACATCCATAATCATGTCATCTATAGCAACATCGTTAATAGATTTTGTTTCGGCTTTTGTTTTTTCGTCAAACTCTTTGCCGCAAACAACATCAATCGGTAATGGGATCTGGCAGCCATTTTCCGTGGCTTGCTTCATAAGTTTACTGGCAACTTCAACCAAATCTGCTTCGTAAAGTGATTTGCCCACTTCATAACCAGCAGCCTTTAAAAATGTATTAGCAATGCCGCCGCCGACAATAAGTTGATCGACCTTTTCCGAAAGTGTTTCAAGAATAGTGAGTTTGCTGGAAACTTTTGAGCCACCAACAATAGCAATAACCGGCTTTTCCGGTTCTCGCAGCGCTTTGGATAATGACTTTAATTCATTAATAAGTAACGGGCCCGCGGCAGATACGGCGGCGTATTTAGCAACACCGTGCGTTGAAGCCTGTGCGCGATGCGCTGTCGCAAATGCATCATTAATATAAACCTGACAAAGTCGCGCCATCTTGCGCGCAAGTTCATCATCATTTTTTGTTTCGCCTGTTTCAAAACGTGCATTCTCGCAAAGCACAACCTGATGATTTGTCATGTCGATGCCATTAATCCAATCTTTAATAAGCGGGACATCTATACCTAAAAAATCACTTAAAGATTTTGCTACCGGAGCAAGAGAATATTTTTCATCATATTGTCCGGCAACGGGACGACCTAAATGAGAAACCAGAATTATTTTCGCACCTGCTTCAAGCACCTCTTTTAGCGTTGGCAGGGTTGCCCGAATTCGTGCATCGCTAGTGACCTTCCCGTCTTTTACCGGGACATTATAATCTTCGCGGATAAGAACAGTCTTCCCCGATAAATCCAGATCAGCAATTTTAACTAGTATCGACATTACTTACCTTATGCCCCAAGAGAGCTTTGCACGGATAGAGATTTTGTTCTCAGACGAGGCAAAAATGCGCGCAGAAGCGGAGTTTATATTTAATAAATGAGCATTCGAGCACATTTTCACCAACAGTAGGCGCTTTAGGCGACGAAGTATTAAATAAGGACAAAATATCATTCGTGCATAGTTCTCTTTATTTAGCGTTCATTAAAGCAACAGTCGTATCCAGCATACGATTAGAAAATCCCCATTCATTGTCGTACCAGGCGATCACTTTAACAAGCTTCCCTTCAAGTACTTTGGTTAATGATGCATCAAAGGTTGATGATGCCGGATCATGATTAAAATCAACAGAAACCAAAGGCGCTTCATTATAAGCAAGTACGCCTTTAAGCGAACCTTCAGCCGCTTCTTTCATTAATGAATTAACTTCTTCTATGCTTGTATCTCTTGCAGCGGTGAAACTTAAGTCCACCATCGAAACGTTAATTGTTGGAACGCGAACAGAAAAACCATCCAGCTTGCCGTTCAGTTCCGGTAATACCAGACCAACAGCAGCAGCAGCACCGGTTTTGGTTGGAATCATCGACATTGTTGCAGAACGAGCGCGACGTAAATCCGAGTGATAAACATCCGTTAAAACCTGATCATTTGTATAGGCATGAATAGTCGTCATAACGCCGGCAACCATACCAATGTTTTCGTGAATGACTTTTGCAACAGGCGCAAGACAATTAGTAGTACATGATGCATTTGAAATAACAGTATCAGTAGATTTCAGTATGTCATGATTTACGCCGTAAACGACAGTCGCATCAACATCATTTCCGCCTGGTGCTGAAATTATTACTTTCTTTGCTCCGCCATCGAGGTGAGCACTGGCTTTTGCTTTACTTGTAAAGAAGCCGGTTGATTCGAGTACAACATCAACACCTAATTCACCCCAGGGCAAGTTAGCGGGATCACGTTCTGAAAGAACACGTACCTTGTCGCCATTAACTATCATATTGTTACCTTCGACAGAAATAGTACCCGGGAATTTTCCATGAGCGGTATCATATTGCGTTAAATGTGCATTGGTATTTGCATCACCTAAATCATTAATAGCGACGATCTGAATTTCATCTGTGCGTCCTGCTTCATATGCAGCACGTAAGATGTTGCGACCGATACGCCCATAACCATTGATACCTACTTTAATTGCCATGTTTTTGCTCCACTCTTTTTATATTATATTTCTTAATTATTTCTATTTTGCTAATAAATCATTAACCGTTTGTTTTAGATTCGTTTCGGTTAAACCAAAGTACTCAAACAATACCTTGGCCGGTGCAGACTCACCAAAGGTATCTACGCCCAACGCTTTTCCATCCAGACCAATATACTTTCGCCAGTAATCAGTAACGCCGGCTTCTATCGCAACGCGTTTTCGACAGGCGTCGGGTAAAACGGTTTCCTTATAAGCATCGTCCTGTTGATCAAAGACATCAGTACTTGGCATTGATACGACACGAATATTTTTGCCTTCTGAATTTATTTGTTCAGCAACATTCATTGCCATTTCAACTTCAGAACCGGTGGCAATAATAATGGCATCAGGATTATCAGATCCCTGAATTAAAACATAAGCACCGCGTTGTATATTATTTAGCTGTGCGTCATCTCTTTTTATGTGTGCCAGATTTTGACGAGAAAATAACAAGCTTGTTGGCCCATCGCGTCGTTCAATTGCAGCTTGCCATGCAACCGCAGATTCTACCGCATCACAAGGTCGCCACAAGGACATATTCGGCATTAAACGCAACGTCGATGCTTGCTCTACGCCCTGATGTGTCGGGCCATCTTCACCCAAACCAATTGAATCATGAGTGTAGACAAAAATATTTTGAATCTTCATTAATGCTGACATACGTAAGGCATTTCTGGCGTATTCAGAGAACATTAAGAAAGTGCCGGAGTAGGGAATGAAGCCGCCATGTAAGGCAAGCCCATTACCAATTGCGGACATAGCAAATTCACGCACACCGTAAGAGATGTAATTACCATTTTTATTTTTGCCATCAACAACGACCGAACCCGACCAGTTAGTTAAGTTCGAGCCGGTTAAATCGGCTGAGCCGCCTAACATTTCAGGTAGATGATTTGCGAATGCTTCAATTGCATTTTGCGATGCTTTGCGTGAGGCAATCGTTTCGGCTTTGTCGTTGCAAGTAGCGATATAGTCTTTTGCAATGCTGCTCCAGTTATCCGGAAGTTCACCTTTCATGCGCCGTTTATATTCTGCCGCTAATTCAGGATAGGCAGATTCATAGGCAGCGAATTTTTCATTCCATTCGGATTCAAGTTTGTTGCCTCGCTCTTTCGCATCCCATGCAGTATAGAAATCATCAGGAATAACAAAGGCATCATGCTTCCATCCGAGTTTTTCACGAGTCAGTTTTATTTCATCATCGCCGAGTGGTGCGCCGTGACAGGATTCTTTGCCCGCTTTATTGGGCGAGCCCCAACCGATAATCGTTTTACAACAGATAATCGTTGGTTGTTTATCGTTTTCTTTTGCGTCAGTTAATGCTTTTTTGATGGCATCAGGATCATGCCCATCAACATCACGAATAACTTGCCAGCCATACGCTTCAAATCGCTTGGGAATATCTTCAGTAAACCAACCGGAAACATCGCCATCAATTGATATTTTGTTATCATCATAAAGCGTGATTAATTTTCCCAGCCCCATTGTTCCCGCCAGCGAAGACGCTTCATGAGAAATACCTTCCATTAAGCAGCCATCACCAACTGAAACGTAAGTATGGTGATTAACAATGTCGAAATTATCTTTATTAAATTTGGCAGCAAGCACAGATTCGGCTAGCGCCATGCCAACAGCATTAGCAAGACCTTGTCCAAGTGGACCGGTAGTTGTTTCTACACCGGGAGCATAGCCGTACTCAGGATGTCCGGGTGTTTTTGAATGTAATTGACGGAAATTTTTTAATTCTTCCAGAGGCAGATCATATCCAGACAGATGTAGTAATGAATAAATCAGCATAGAACCATGACCATTCGACATAACAAATCGATCACGATTATCCCATTCTGGATTTGTCGGATTATGTTTTAGAAAATCATTCCATAGGACTTCGGCAATATCGGCCATGCCCATGGGCGCGCCCGGATGTCCCGAATTTGCTCGTTGTACTGCATCCATACTTAATGCACGAATTGCATTGGCTAGTTCATGCCTTGAAAGCATAGTTTCCCCCAGTAAACAGGCCGTGGCCTATAGAAATAATAGTTATTAGTGCCGCAACGAAGCTTGGAGTTGTTTCATCAATTTTACGATGTTCAAAGTGCTAAGCTTAAAATCCGCTTTAATGCGGCGATACAGGCAGATGCTGACTCAAAAATTTAAGCCGTGCATTGTCGCTTACCTGCTCGTTTTGAGCAAGATCTAGCTATTATTTTTCCATTTAATTGAGCAGCCAATGCTGGGGATTTGTTCTTTTGGTCCGTGGCCGGATTTAGCCACTTCGAGCATCGCTTCCAGCAAATCTCTTTCGGGTGCTTTTTCTGCCGGTTTCATGCCACTGGCATCAAGCCGACCTCGATATTGCAGTTCGAGATCGGCGTTATAGCCAAAGAAATCAGGTGTACATATTGCGCCGTAAGCTTTAGCTACTTCCTGTGAACTATCAATTAGATAGGGGAAAGGGTAGTTGAATTCATCTGCAATTTTTTTCATGTTTTCAAATGAATCTTCCGGATAATCAGTTGGGTCATTTGACATGATGGCGACACTGTTAATGCCGGCATCGATCAACTTCAATGTGTCTTCGACCAATCGGGTTTGTATTGCTTTCACATAAGGACAGTGATTACAAATAAACATGACCAGCGTACCTTTTTTGCCGGCACAGTCTGCAAGTGTCCATTCTTTTTCATCGGTTCCACGAAGTTTAAAATCAATTGCTTTTTCGCCGAAGTTACAAACCGGAGTTTCCATAAAAACCATAGTTCAAGATTCCTGTACAAATGACTGTTTAAAATTAAATTCTATCGCGTTTTATAGAAATTTCGTCATATTCCGTGCGATAAGGTGTGAATGAGGATAGAATGCGCGCCGTTCAAATTTTAAAACACTATGGAAGATTAAATGGCTGACAATTATTTATTCACTTCAGAATCAGTTTCTGAAGGACACCCGGACAAAGTAGCAGATCAGATCTCTGATGCAGTTGTCGATGCAATTCTCACTGATGATAAACAGGCACGTATTGCCTGTGAAACCATGGTTAATACCGGCATGGTCGTGCTTTCAGGAGAAATTACTACATCAACGTATGTTGATATGCAGGAAATCGCACGACAAACCATTCGTGAAATTGGTTATAACAGTTCAGAAATGGGTTTCGACTGGGAATCTTGCGCCGTATTAGTTTCCATTGATAAACAATCTTCTGATATAGCTCAAGGTGTGAATGAGGGTGAAGGTCTGGATTTAAATCAGGGCGCCGGTGATCAGGGTTTGATGTTCGGTTATGCCTGTAACGAAACAGACGTATTGATGCCGTTTCCAATTACTTATTCTCATCTTTTGGTGAAAAGACAGGCAGAAGTACGAAAAAAAGGTGTCTTACCCTGGTTAAGACCCGATGCGAAATCACAGGTTACCGTGGTTTATGAAAACGGTAAGCCGGCTTCAATCGATACGGTTGTTTTGTCTACGCAGCATAATCCCGAGATTGAACATAAAGATTTGGAAGAAGCGGTTATTGAAGAAATCATTAAGCCGGTTCTGCCTAAAGAAATGATTACTGATAAAACCCGTTATCTGGTTAATCCTACCGGCCGATTTGTAATTGGTGGTCCGGTTGGTGATTGTGGATTAACCGGTCGTAAAATTATTGTTGATACTTATGGTGGTATGGCACGTCATGGTGGTGGTGCATTTTCCGGTAAAGATCCTTCAAAAGTGGATCGTTCCGCTGCTTATGCCGCACGATACGTTGCCAAGAATATTGTTGCAGCAGGTCTTGCTGATCGTTGTGAAATACAAGTGTCTTACGCCATCGGTGTGGCTGAACCGACGTCGATCAGTGTTGAAACATTTGGTACCGGTAAAATTGATGAAGCAAATTTGGTCGAATTAATTCGTGAGCATTTTGATCTTAGACCAAAAGGCATTATTAATATGCTTGATTTGTTACGCCCAATTTATCGTCAAACGGCGGCATACGGTCATTTCGGTCGTAGTGATATTGATTTGCCATGGGAAAGAATAGACAAGGCGGATGCTTTGCGTAATGCTTAAGTAATAATGTTCAGATAAGAATGGCACTTAAGTTAAGCGATATGTGCCATGATAATAACCGAACAGCCTGCCCCGTCATTGCGGCGAACGCCTGCACGGACGCAGGCGGTAGAGTCGAGTCTGGAACAGAGACCGAGGCCGCAATCCAGTCAGATTAATGAGCGCTGAAAGCGCACTTTGTTTTACTGGATGCCGGAACAAGTCCGGCAAGACGCTGTTTTTCGCTTAACTAAATGCCATTCTGTTCAGATAAATTCTAAAGTGTTATAACAAGCATCCGATAATATTTTATGTAGCATCAGGTTTGAACCTCGGAGCGGGTCGGTTTATACTCCCGCTTCTTCAAATACAACCGTAGTTCTAAGGAGCGTTGCGACGGATAGAAGTAGATATCCGCTAGGCTTGGAACAAACACGGAAAATGAACAACGGCGCTCGCTTATTTTGTTATTAATAGGAGAACAACATGAGCGTAGCTATGAGCGTAGCTGAAAATTCACTCTCATCTGATTATCACGTAGCTGACATTTCTTTGGCCGAATGGGGTCATAAAGAAATTCGTATTGCAGAAACTGAAATGCCCGGATTAATGTCAATCCGTGAAGAATTTAAAAATGAACAACCTTTAAAAGGGGCGCGCATTGCCGGTTCATTACACATGACAATTCAAACGGCGGTTTTAATCGAAACCTTACGTGCATTAGGTGCTGAAGTGCGCTGGGTGTCCTGTAATATTTTTTCAACTCAGGATCATGCTGCTGCTGCAATCGCTGATCAAAGTATTCCGGTTTTTGCTTATAAAGGTGAAACGCTTGAAGAGTACTGGGATTATACGCACCGCATAATGAAGTGGTCTGATGGTGGTTCGCCAAACATGATCCTGGATGATGGCGGTGATGCAACCATGCTCTTGATCCTCGGTACCAAGGCAGAAAGCGACATATCTGTTCTTGATAAACCAGGTTCAGAAGAAGAAATCTGTTTGTTTGCCTCTATCAAAAAGAAACTGGCCGAAGACGCAACTTTTTATTCACGTACTCTGGCTTGTATTAAAGGTGTTACCGAAGAAACAACAACCGGTGTTCAACGCCTTTATCAGATGCAGAAAAAAGGCGAATTACCTTTCCCTGCTATTAATGTAAATGACTCAGTTACTAAATCAAAATTCGATAACCTTTATGGCTGTCGTGAATCTTTGGTTGACGGTATCAAACGTGCCACGGACGTTATGATTGCCGGCAAAGTTTGTCTGGTATTGGGTTACGGCGATGTTGGTAAAGGTTGTGCGCAATCATTACGCGGTCTGGGTGCTACTGTTTGGGTAACAGAAATTGATCCTATCTGTGCATTACAAGCTTCAATGGAAGGCTACCGCGTTGTAAAAATGGATGATGTTTGTGATCAGGTTGATATCTTTGTTACTACAACAGGTAACTTTAATGTGATTCAACATGATCATATGCTGAAGATGAAAAATCAGGCAATTGTTTCTAACATCGGGCACTTTGATAATGAGATTGATGTCGCGAGTCTTGAAAAATATGAATGGGAAGAAATTAAACCGCAGGTTGATCATGTTATTTTCCCTGATGGCAAACGTATTATCCTTCTAGCTAAAGGTCGTTTGGTTAATCTCGGTTGTGCAACGGGTCATCCAAGTTTTGTTATGTCTAACTCTTTTACTAATCAGGTTCTGGCTCAAATCGAGTTGTATACCAAAGGTGAAAATTACGGCAAAGATGTTTATGTCCTGCCAAAGCATCTGGACGAAAAAGTAGCGCGTTTACATCTAGGAAGAATAGGCGCGAAGTTAACTACATTGACCGAGGCGCAAGCTGATTATATCAACGTGACGGTAGACGGTCCTTATAAGCCGGAACATTATCGTTACTAATAACGTGAAACGTTAAGGGTGAAACGTGAAAAGTCAGTGGATTGAATCAATCAGGATAATGGCGTTTCACGTTTCACGTTTCACGTTTCACTTTTAACGCTTCACGTTTAAAAGGTTTTAAAAATGGAATCACAAAAAAAATATACGCCTAAATTCAGTTTTGAGTTTTATCCGCCTAAAACACCTGAAGCGATAGGTAAATTACAAACCACTCAAACCGAATTAGCTAAGTTAAATCCGGATTTTTTCTCGGTAACGTTTGGTGCTGGAGGTAGTACGCGTGATATGACCTTTGAAACGGTTATGGATATTCGTAGTAAAACGGGTATTGAAGCCGCGCCGCACATTTCCTGTATTGGAGGCCAGAGTGATGAAATAAAAGCGATTCTGGATAAATATATCGAAAATGGTGTAAAACGAATTGTAGCACTTCGAGGGGACTTACCTTCTGGCTCGGTTGGCTATGGTCAATTTCGCTATGCGAATGAATTGGTTGAATTCATCAGAAAGGAAACCGGAGATCATTTTCAAATTGAAGTCGCTGCTTATCCTGAATTTCATCCACAAGCACCAAACCCACATTCAGATATAGAAAACTTCAAGAAGAAGATTGATGCTGGTGCGAATGGTGCGATTACACAGTATTTTTATAATCCGTTTGCCTATTTTCGTTTCATTGATAATTGTGAAAAACTCGGCGTGACGGTTCCGATTGTTGCCGGCATCATGCCCATTATTAGTTGCACACAATTACAACGGTTTTCGGAAGGTTGTGGTGCGGAAATACCGCGTTGGATACTTAAGCGACTTCAGGAGTTTGGTGATGATCGTGTTTCTATTCGCAAATTTGGTGTTGATGTAACAACAGAACTCTGTGAGCAATTACTTACTAATGGAGCACCGGGCTTACATTTTTACACAATGAATCAATCTGTAGCGAGTGTCGCTATTTGGAAAAATCTTGGTATAGATCAAAGAGTTAACGACTAGATGATTTAGGCAAGTTCCGGCCTGATTTTGTAATCTCGATTTTCTTTTCTGTCTCTTTCTATAATTACTTTAATTGTTCTTGCTGTCGCCCCATTAAGACTGTATGTTTGTTCATAAAGTATATAGGAATCAATGCCTTGTCATCGAATTCTCAAAAGTTAGATATGCCAGTAAGCGCGACAAAGCCCTTATTATTGTTTGTTGATGATGATCCCATTATCGTCGATGCGCTTTCTATCGTTCTGCAAAATGATTTTGATGTCATAACAGCTGAATCTAGAAAGCAGGTTAAGTCATTACTACAGGATTTATCGGTTAAACCTTCACTCGCGTTAGTTGATCTTGGTTTGCCACCAAAACCGCATTCGCCGGAAGAAGGGTTTAAATTAATTGAAGAACTAATGTCATTAAATGACAGCTTCAAAATTTTAGTTCTGTCGGGTCAAAATGAAGATATCAATATTCATCATGCTTTAACTTTAGGCGCTGTCGATTTTATTCCCAAGCCTTGTGATATGTCTCTATTGAGATCCAGACTGGAATATCAAATGACGATGTTGCAGGCGGAATCCTCAGAGAAAGAACTCGCGCTTAATGAAACAAAACTACTCGGTGAAAGTGCCGTACTAAAAACATTACGTGATTTGATTCAGCAATTTGCTGATACGCCTTTTCCGGTTCTTGTTGAAGGCGAGTCGGGTACGGGTAAAGAACTTGTTGCAGAAGAACTACATATTTCAAGTAACCGTTCCAGGCTGCCGTATCTAACAATCAATTGTGCTGCATTTACACCTGAATTATTAGAAGCCCAGTTATTTGGTCATACAAAAGGTGCTTTTACTGGAGCCACAACTGAGCGTGCCGGCTTTTTTGAAGAGGCCGGTGAAGGCACATTGTTTTTGGATGAAGTTGGCGAATTGCCCTTGCCACTACAATCAAAATTATTAAGAGTATTAGAGAATGGTGAATTTTATCGTATTGGCGAAACCAAACCGCGTTTGTCCAGAGCGAGAATTATCACAGCAACAAATCGTGATTTAAAAGAAGAGATACGTGCTGGTGGTTTTCGACAGGATTTATATCACCGACTTTGTGTACTTACGATTCACGTCCCCGAATTGAGGGAACGGGAACATGATGTGTTGATTTTAATGGAGTACTTTAGAAGTATGTATGCTGCCGGAAACCCGCCATTTGAATTAGCAGATGAAGCCAAAGTAGTATTGGAACAATATAGCTTTCCGGGCAATATCAGAGAGCTTAGAAATATCGCCATTCGTCTTTCTGCAAAATATGCAGGAAAAGTGGTATCAGTAGAAAATTTACAGGCAGAATTAGAGAGTGATTTTGATCCGCAAAAAATCGATGTTGGTAATGAAGACGAGTTTGTTGCCCGGGAATTGAAAGATAAAAGTTTTAACCTGGATAACAAGATTTCTGAGTGGGAAAGAAAATATATTAATTATGCGTTGGCGAAATGTAATGGCAATTTAAGCAAAGCTGCGCGGATGTTAGGCGTAAACAGGACTACACTATATAGTAGGTTACAGCGCTTAAATATAGAGTCAAACCCGGAATGAGCAGACGGTAAAAATCAATGTACTATGAATATTTTGGCTTAAAACAACCGCCTTTCAGGATAACGCCTGATACGAGTTTGTTTTTTCCTGGTGGTGATCGTGGTGCCATTCTGGATGCGCTGATTTATGCCATTGTTAGTGGCGAAGGCATTGTTAAGTTAGTCGGTGAAGTGGGTAGCGGCAAAACTACTTTGTGCCGCATGTTAGAAAAAGAATTGCCGGACAACGTTGAAATAGTTTATCTAGCCAATCCGAGCCTTTCTCCTGACAATATTTTGCACGCTATTGCTTTCGAACTTAAATTAAAAGTTCAACCAGACGATAGTCGTTTAAAAGTAATGAATTCATTACAGAATTATTTACTTGAACGACATGCCGAAAATAAACAAATCGTGGTCTTTGTTGAAGAAGCGCAAAGCATGCCTATTGCAACACTTGAAGAAATTCGATTGCTTAGCAATCTGGAAACAGCGCAAAATAAATTATTGCAAATAGTTATCTTTGGCCAGCCAGAATTGGATATTATGATTTCCAAACCTGAAATCAGGCAACTTAAAGAAAGAATTACTTATAGCTTTTATTTATCGCCATTCAAACCCAATGAAGTTAAAGATTACATTAATTCACGTTTGCGGGCGTGTGGTTATCGTTCGGTTGAGTTGTTTAGCGACAAGGCAATAAAAACTATTTCAAAATATTCAAATGGTTTATTGCGACGAATTAATATTCTGGCTGATAAAGCCTTATTAGCAAGTTATGCAGATAACCAAAACACGGTTTCTGTAAAACATGTAAAACTTGCCGCGCATGAAACAGAATTTTTTGATAAGCATGCGTTTCCGGTTTTTCATTGGGGTTTAATTAGTCTTTCAGTCATGATTATTGTTGCGGTTGTAGTTTGGCTAAGTATGAATGTTTCATCGCCTGAATTAAATGACACCAATATTATGGGTCAAAATAGTTCAACAATAAAAAAAGAAAATAGCGAATTATCAAGGTCGGCGAACGCCTCATTAATGTTAATCAAAGAAGCGCGTGAAAGCGTCGAGATGCCATCCCGGGAAAATACAGTTGCTGAATCGGTAGAAAATAATGCCGTATTTTCTTCTGTTAATGAAACACTCGAAAATGAAACTGCTTTTAACGTAGAAACTGATAATGTGAAAGCTGAAATGTTCGTTCCAAAACCTGCGCCAGACGAATTGGAAATGGCTCAATGGCAGTCGACAGAACAGGATGTTTTTTTCTATCCAGAGACGATTGTAAATACATTAATAGCTGAGACAAATACTGAAGACGTGTTAAATGAAAGTGGTTTTTTTGAAATACGGGATTTAACAAACGCAGTAACTGAACATGGCGAAGATGACAAGGCATTACTGAATCAGTTAGCTACGTTGCCTTCGGAAACGGCTATCAACTATAAAACCGTGGCGACAGAGCTTGCGTGCAAGCTCTGTAGTACAATTATTTACCGGCCATTAAAAGAAGATAAAAAGTTATAATGAGACCTTTGCACGAAGCTAAATTAAGCTCAGTTTTGTATAAAAACACCAGCGTTCTGTCATTCCCGCGCAGGCGGGAATCCAGTCGAATCAAATACTTAACTGGATTCCCGCCTGCGCGGGAATGACGATAGTGCCAGGGTTTTGGGTTAAATAAGCACTCGTGCAAAGGTCTCATAATCTAATGAGTTATAAAATATGAAAGCTGAATTTCGGGG
>Ga0214472_10004190_pt1 | contig 15199 bp, 13 predicted proteins | sample RVTome_6_FD_207662 | JGI IMG/M metagenome (GOLD analysis project Ga0214472, IMG submission 207662) | Soil microbial communities from uranium-contaminated site in the Upper Colorado River Basin, Wyoming, United States - RVT140D175 | ecosystem: Environmental > Terrestrial > Soil > Contaminated >...
CCCGCTTCCGATCACCAGGAAGTCGAACTCTCGCAACTCGGTCGGCTCGGACACGGCGCCCATTATGTCCGGCCCGATCGACGAGGACAAGCTCGCCCCCGCCGCCTAGAAGCTGTAGCGCGCCCGCAGGTAGACGTTCGTGGCGCGCTCGAGCTGGCCGAAGAAGGTCGCGTCGTCGCCAAGCATCACGTTCGCCCCGCCCGTCAGCCGCAGGGCGTCGCTCCACTCGTAAGCGATGGAGGGGCGCAGGTGCGCATCTCCGTCGTTCGGCGAGGCGAACGCGAAGAGCGACACCGTGAGTGTCTGCTGGACCAGCCTGTACGTCAGGCGGGTGGTCACCACGTGGCGCGTCTCGGAGGGCTCGACATGCGGAGCGGAAGAGGCCGCCAAGAGCCGGTCGTGGTCGACGGTGTGCTCCGCGTAGTATTGGATGCCCCACGTGAGGTCGGGGAGGAGCTCGCGCTCGTAGCCGGCGAGCCCCCTCCACTGGGAGTTCGGCACGAGCGGCTCGTCTCCCTCGTCGTCGGCGCCGTCATAGTAGGCCGTCTCGGCGTGGGCGATGCCGCCCGCGACGGAGCCACGCACGCTCGCACCATGGACGTTCAGCCGGGAGTGGCGCGGAGGACCGCCCGGTGTCTCCAGCGCGGTCGGCTGCTTGGTGAAGCCGGCGTAGCCGTAGAGCGCGAGCTCGTATCCGGCCACCGTCCTGAAGAGGCGCCAGGCGAGCTCACCGTTCCCGAGTGTCTGCGTGGGTCTCGTGGGCTGCTGCAAGACAGACGACGAGGCGCTCACCAGCTGACCGCTCATCGGGTCGAAGTAGGAGATGCGCTCGCCCGTGATGGAGCGGTCCGGCTCGAAGACCGGCGTCGCCACGACGTCGAGGTTCGCCAGGGGCGAGTAGAACGTGAGCCTGAGCGCGTTCTGGGGCGCCTTGAGGTACTCCTCCTCCCTCCCGATGAAGAAGGACACGAAGTCCTTGGGGAAGAGGTCGTTGAGGAAGACCAGGTCGCCCGTTCCCCAGGTGAGCACCTGCCGCCCGGCGCGCACGTCGAGCCAGTCGGTGGCGCGCAGCCCCATCGTCGCCTGCCGCACGTCCACCTGCACGCTGTCCACCACGCCGTCCGCCGTGAAGTCCGTCTTGACCGCCAGCTCGGCCCGGTCGCCGTAGTGCGCGAGATCGAGCTGGAAGCGCGCCTCGTTGAGCAGCAGGTCGCCGGGCTGCAGCGCATCTGCCACCACGCGAGCACCCACGCCGAAGTCCGCGAAGCCGTACAGCTCGACGTCCTGAGCGGCGGCGGGCATCGCAAGCACGAGGAACGCCGTCAGCGTCGTGGCCAGCCTGCACGAGCTCATCGCGCCGGCAGCCACTGACGCGGCGGGTTACGCAGCGTCCGCTCCGTGAAGACGTCCTCGGGAATGCTGAGGTCGTACTCGATGTCCGAAAAGTCGGAGACCGTGCTCCCCCCTGAGCGCAGATCCGAGGCCCGCATGCGGGTCACCGTGGCGTGCCCTCCGATCTCCTCGACCGCCAGCGCCTCGATGCGGCGATACACGTCCCCGGTTTCGTCTACGTAGTCCATGCGCGTCGGCAGCAGCGTCGACTTGTCGATCCACACGGTCCAGTGGGCGAACTCCTGCCCGCCCGCGTCGAGTGGAGTGTTCCTCACCACGTAGTGCGTGGCGGTGGTCTCCACGAGCTCGTGCCGGTCCTCGGACGTCCGGCGGCCCGACACATCCTCGTAGAGGAAGTGTGATCCCACGAAGCTCGTGCGCTTGTCTCCGGCGGCGATCCGCCTCACGAGGTCGAGCCCCGGAAGGTAGAGCCAGCGGTCGTCATCGGAGTCGACATGCTTCTTCACGAGGAAGACCGTGTTGCGTACGTCGGCCGGGCGGCTGAAGAGCACGACGTAGTCCTGGTCGCCGCCGTCGGTCACGTCACGCCGGAGCATCACGAAGTCGCGAGTGCGCTCGCGTCCCTGCGCGTCCGTGATGGTCATACCCACCCGCGCGCGCCCGTCGTCGCCGGCGTAGTAGGCCGCGAGGTTCGCGCGCTCCACGATCTGGGTCACGTCGGTCAGGTCCTGCGCCGCGGCCCATGTGGGGTCGACCGGCGCGAGCCCGAGCAGGGCGAGGACGGAGATGGCGAAGGGGAATCTCATGCGGTGATCTCCTGTGCTGTGACGTCGTTCGGCCCCTCCGCGAACAGCCATCGCTTCACCAGGTGGATCACGCTCGGCAGAAGCACCAAGGTGACCAGACCCGAGGCGGACATGATCGCGGCGAGGAACAGGCCGACGGTGTTGTAGGGAACGAGAGGCGACGCGAGCAGCGGCAGGAAGCCGACCGCGATGAGGATCGCGTTGCGGCTGATCGCGCGGGCGGGCTCCGCGAACATGCGCTCGACCGTGAGCGCCCAGTCGCCCGTCCCCGCGTGAATCACACGCGCCCGCTGCAGGAAGTGGATCGCGAAGTCGATCGAGAGGCCGAGCGTGAGCGAGCTCAGGACGGCGACCGGCATGTCGTAGTCCTTCCCGACGAGGCCGATCATGCCATAGATGAAGCCGATCGTGATCGTCAGCGGCAGCATGGCGAGCAGCGCGAAGCCGAGCGAGCGGAAGAGCACGACCATCATGATGAAGACGATCACGAACCCGCCGAGCAGCGCCTTCAGCATCCCGCTCACCATGTGCTGCTGCCAAACGACGTTGAGGTAGGTCAGCCCCGCCCACTCCACCGTCATCTCGCCGGGCGGCGGGTTCTCCGCCACATAAGCGTCGACGGCCTCCGTCACGCGCACCATGTCCTGGTTGTCTCCGCTCTTGAGCTGGAGCCAGATGTTGGCGGCGCCGAAGTCGGGCGTGACGAAGTGCCAGAGATCGTCGGGCCGGTGAGACGACTGGTAGCTGAGCAGCGTTTGCGCCACCGCGCTCGATTGCGCCGGAATGGCGAATGCGGTCGGGTCTCCTTCGCGGAGCTCGCGGTGCACCGTCTTCACGATGTCGGTGACCGCGACCGACTTGCCGACGAGCCCCGACTCGTCGAGCCCTCGCTGCATGTCCTCGACGTAGGCCAGCGCCTCGGGCGTCTGGAAGACCCTCGCCGCGCCCTGCGCATCCTCCAGCCGCACGATCACCTCATCCCAAAGGTCGGCCTCGGCGTCGTCCGTCGCTTGGTCGAGCCGCCCGAACGCCTCGTCGATGAGATAGGCGAGCAGCTCGCCATCGGGCTCTGCCGCGGCAGCGGCGACCGTCTCGGCCCACGCGCCCGTGAGATCGGGCTCGCCTTCGGCGGCCGCCTCGGCGAGCTGCGCGCCGACGTCGGCGCTCAGCGCCTCGAGGCCGGGCCCCGCGCCTTGCGACTCGAGGACCAGAAAAGCGTTGTACGTGCCGGCGAAGTGCTCGTTCAGCACCCGGTCCGCCACCCGGATCTTGTGATCCGACCGGAACCAGCGCACCGGGTTGTCGTTGATCTGGATGGTCGAGATGCCGACCACGCTCACCGCGCCGAGCACCGCAGCGAGCGCCACCAGGCCCTTGGAGTGCCGGAGCGTCCACGGCCCGGTCCACGCGAGGAGCCGTGCCAGCGGCGCCTCGTTGTGATGGGGACCGGGTGCGTGCCGGAGCTTGGCGATCTTGGCCTCGTCGATCGTCACCACGTAGGCGGGGATGAACGTGATGGTCAGCAGAAAGGCGAGCCCGATGCCGATCGCGACGAAGACGCCGAAGACCTGCACCGGGGGAATCGGTGTGAAAGCGAGCGACGCGAACCCCGCCGCGGACGTGAGCGAAGTGTAGAGCATCGGCTTGAACAGCTCGCGCATCACCACGCTTACCGTCTCCCGCCGATCGCCGAGCCGCGGGTAGGTGTCGGCGAACTCGCTCAAGATGTGCACGGAGTCGACGACCGCGATCGGCATCAGGAAGATCGGGATCATCGAGCTCATGATGTGCACCGTGAACCCGGCGCCGATCAGGAGCCCCATCGTGATGACGACGGTCGCCATCGCGACGAGCATGGGCGCGACGACCAGCGTCCAGCTGCGGAAGAAGAAGAACATGAGGAGCAGGACGAGCAGCCCGGCCGCCGGGGCCGCGATGCCCATCTGCTTGAACATCTCGGCGCCGAACGTGTCCTCGGCGACCGGCAGGCCCGTCACGTGGTACTGCTCCGAGCCGCCGAACTCGGCGACGATCGCCTCGATCTCCGCCGCGATCCGACGGCTCTGGTCCTTCCGCTCGAGGGGGACGTAGATCGCGGCGGCGCGCCCGTCCTCGCTCACGAGCGTCCCGCGGACGGTGGGGATCCGCTCCGCCGCCGCGCGGACGGCGAGCGCCTCGGCGGGCGTCGCGGGCGGGCTCTCCATGAGCCAGTCGAAGCGGACCTCGCCCGGCCCTCCCTGCTCCACGTTGTCCACGGTCGAGAGCGACATGACCTCCTGACGCACCACCCCCTCGAGCGTGAGAATGCGGTCGGTCAACTCGTGAACGTGCGCGAGTGTCGAAGGCGTGAAGACGCCCTCCGGGCTCGCCTCGTCGACGATACCCACGACAAGCATGTCGTAGAGCGCGAACTCGCGTTTCACTTCGTCGTGCAGGAGACGCGCACCCTGGTCGGCCGGCAGCATGTTCTCCGGATCGGTGTCGATCTGGATGCGCGGGATCTGGCTGCCGAGACCGATCGTCAGCAGGGCGACGCCGAAGAGGACGACGCTGGGCCTCCCGAGCGAGAAGCCGACGATGTGCTCGCGGAGACTCATACGCGCTTGGCCACCCCGAGCTTCGCGAGGATGTCCTCCATGAGACACCACTTCGTGAAGCTCGATTGCAGCAGATTGAAGCCGACGAACGCCGTGAAGAGGAACCACCAGGGGCTGACCCAGTAGCCCAGGGCCAGCGAGGCCAGGACGAACGTACCGGCAATCCGCCGAATGATGTAGTGCATGTGCATGATCGTTCCAGGTTGTCGAGGGGGTCTGATTCTTGGGTGACACGGACCGCCGATCAGGTTCCCGGTCCCGCCCCCGGCCCCGACGGCGTACGTTTCGGGTATATGACCGACACCCTCGCCGGAACCCCCGCGGAGTCCGCGATCCCGCGGCTCATGGTCGACTACGCCGACCGTATCTACGGGCTCGGGCTCCGCATGTGCGACGACCCCGAGAAGGCCCAGGACCTCGTCCAGGAGACGTTCATCCGAGCCCTGAGGGGGTGGGACGGCTTCGACGGCCGCTCCGAGCCGTCGACGTGGCTTTACACGCTCGCCTCCCGGGCTTGCCAGCGGATGGAGCGGCGCCGCGCCGGCGAGCCCAGGCGCATGGAGAGCCTCGATCAGCTCCTGCCCAGCGGCGAGACGACGATGGTGGATGTCCCCGCCGATGGGGAGACACCCCTCGAGTGGGTCGAGCGCAGCGATGTCGTGCACGCCGTGCGGCGAGCCATCGAGGCGCTCCCGCTCGACTTCCGGCTTCCCGTCGTCCTCAAGGAGATCGAGGGGCTGAGCGTGCAGGAGGTGGCCTCCGTCCTGGGCGTGAAGCCGGCCACGGTGAAGACGCGCCTCCACCGCGCCCGGTTGCTCCTGCGCAAGGCGCTCTCACGGGCCCTGCCGACCAAGCCGGCAGGCGACGACCACGCCGAGGCGCCCGACTCATCCTGCTTGGACCTCCTCTGGGCCAAGCAGGAGGCGCTGGACCGCGGGGTCGAGTTCCCCATCCCCGCGGCGCACCTTTGCGAGCGCTGCCGTACGGTCTTCGCCACGCTCGACCTCGCGAGCGACGTCTGCCACGCCATGAGTGGCGCCGAGCTGCCCGACGAGATCCGGCAGGCCATCGAGGCCCGCGTGATGGGTGAGCGCGGCTGATTCGTCGGATCCCTTCTCCGAGCCGCTGGCCGCGCCCCGGCCGCCCGGCGCTAGCGCAGGTGCTGGTTGAAGAACGCCATCGTGCGATCCTGCGCGAGCCTCGCGGCCGCCTCGTCGTAGCGCGGCGTGGTGTCGTTGTGGAAGCCGTGGTTGGCGCCCTCGTACATGTGCATCACGTACGTCTTTCCGTGGGCGCGTAGCGCCGCCTCGAACGCCGGCCACCCGGCGTTGATGCGCTCGTCGAGCCCGGCGTAGTGGATCATGAGCGGCGCCTGGATCCGTGGCACGTCCTCCACGGGAGGCTGGCCCCCGTAGAACGGCACGGCGGCCGCGAGCTCGGGGAGCCGCACCGCGAGCGTGCCCACCATCCCGCCCCCGAAGCAGAATCCCACCGCGCCCGCGCGGCCCGTCGACAGCGCGTGACTCATGAGGTACTCGGCGCCGGCGATGAAGTCCTCGGTCATCGTCTCGCGGCTGAGTTGCGCCTGCATGGTGCGTCCGTCGTCGTCGTTTCCGGGATAGCCGCCGAGGGGCGTCAACGCATCGGGTCCGAGCGCCAGGAAGTCCGCTGCCGCGAACCGCCGCACCACGTCCTCGATGTAGGGGTTGAGCCCCCGATTCTCGTGGATCACGAGCACGGCTGGCCAGGGCCCCGTGCCGGAGCTCGGGCGCGCGAACAGGCCGCGCATCGTCCCTGAGCCCCGCGGTGACGCGTACTCGATGGTCTCCGCCTGGATGCGGGCGTCGTCGGGCTGGACCTGCCTGGCCCACGCGTAGCGCGGGCGCAGCGCCTCGAGCATGGTCGCCGCCGTCATCCCGCCCACGGCGAACTTGGCGGCGCCGTCGAAGAACGCCCGCCTGTCGATGATCCCGTGCACGTACTTGTCGAAGAGCGAGAGCACTTCCTGCGGGAAGTCGGTCGCCTTCCTGCGCTCGTCGGTCATGCCTGCCTCCGCGCTACGGGGCCCCTCGGGGCCCACCTGTTCAAGGGCGGACAAAGTACGCCCGGACGCACACGGGGACGAGGTCGCGGCGCGCCCTACCCCTCCTCAGTCCGCGCGCAGCGCCACCGCCGGAGGCGTCCTCGCCGCGCGCGCGGCGGGAACGAGGCTCGCCCCGGCGGCCACCACGAGAAACACCACCGAGACGCCAACGAGCGTGATGGGATCTGCTGGGCTCACCCCATAGACGAGGGAGCTCATCACGCCTCCCAGCGCGAAGGCCCCCGCGAGCCCCGCCACGACTCCGATCATGGCGAGCATCATCCCCTGTGACAGGATGATCTTCCGCACCGTCGCGGCATCCGCGCCTAGCGCGAGGCGCACGCCCATCTCGGCGGTACGCTGGCTCGCCACATAGGAGAGGACGCCGTAGATGCCGACCGATCCCAGGAAGAGCGCGACCACCGCGGCCAGGAGGAGGAGAGACATGGTGAAGCTCGTCCGGCTCAGAGAGTCGCCGAGGATGTCCTCCATCGACTGAAGCTCGGTGATCGGCAGCTCCGGATCGAGTCCCTCCACCGCGGCCCGGATTTCCGACACGAGCGCCTCCGGATCTCCGTCCGTGCGCACGGTCATCATCATCGGCCGCACGCCGCCGCCGACCGAGTCGAGCATGGGCTTGTAGATGAACTGCTCCGCGGGGATCTCGAGACCCGTGTCGTGCACGTCGCCGACCACGCCCACCACACGCGCAGGCGCACCCTGCGTGGTGAGACGCTTGCCCAGCGCGCTCTCGTTCGGCCAGTACTGACGCTTGATCGACTCGCTGATGATCAGGGAGCCCAGCCGGGCGTTGTGGTCGTCGGAAGTGAATGTCCGGCCCTCCACCACCGGCATGCCCATCGTCTCGAAGTAGCCGGGCGTGGCGCGACGGATGAGGAACGTCGGCGGGAATTCGCCCTCCGGCGTCGGGAAGTCGTCGATCTGCGTGGTGAGGATCGCGCCCCCTCCGGTGAGGGGCAGGTTCGTGATGCCGCCGGCCGACGTCGCCCCCGGGATCGCCTCCAGCCGTTCGATGAGCTGGTCGTAGAACTGCGCCGTCGCGTCACCGCCGGGATACTTGCTCGGTGGGGGAGACAGCCGGAAGGTCATCACGCCCTCGGCGCCGAAGCCCGGGTCGACCGAGCGGAGCTGTTGGAAGCTGCGCACCATGAGCCCCGACCCCACGAGGAGCATGAGCGCGAGCGCCACCTGACCCACGACGAGCACGCTGCGCGCACGGTGCCGGTCGCGGCCGATGGTGGAACCCCGACCCCCGTCGCGGAGCGCGGCAAGGGTGCGCTTGGAGCCGGCGCGCAGCGCCGGGAGCAGCCCGAACAGGAGTCCTGCGGCCACGGACACAGCCGTCGTGAAGAGGAGCACGTTGGTGTTGAGCCCGATCTCCTCGAGACGAGGGATGCTCGCGGGCCCGGCGGACACCAGCGCTCTCGTGCCGATCCATGCGAGAAGGATCCCCACGGCGCCACCGACGAGCGACAGGAGCATGCTCTCGGTCATGACGTACTGTATGAGACGTCCGCGGCCCGAGCCGAGCGCGATGCGAACGGCGCGCTCGCGGGTCCGGGACTCCGCGCGCACGAGCAGCAGGTTCGCCACGTTGCTGCATGCGATGAGGAGCACGAACGCGACCGTGCCCAGAAGGATGAGGAGCGGCTCACGGGAGTCGCCGATGATCTCCTCCTTCAGCGTGCGCACGACCGCCTCGCCGCTGAAGATGCCGACGAACCATTGGGGCCCGTAGCCGACCTCGTCGAAGCGCGCGATCAGGCTCTCCGCATCCTGCTCCGCCGACTCGAGGGTAGCGTCCGGCGCGAGGCGCGCGATGCCCGTGAGGTGGTGGCCGCCGAAGTTCTCGCTCGCCGGGTTGAGCCGGTCCGGCGCCCACACGTCGGTCTGCGTGGTCGGGAAGTCGTAGTCCGGCGGCATGACGCCAATGACCTCGCGGGTCACGCCGTTCAGCTCGATGGTGCGGCCGATGATCCCCGGATCGGCGCCGTAGCGGTCGACCCACAGACCGTCGCTGATCAGGACGACCTGCGGCGCGTCGGGGACGTCCTCCTCGGGCGTGGGAAGCCGCCCCCGCTGCGGCTGCACGCCCAGCACCTCGAACGCGCTGAGCGTCATGAGCGCGACGTCCACCTGGAGCGGCGGCCCGTCGTTCGTCAGGGGCCATTGGACGTTCCCCGCCTCGTAGGCCCCGAACGCCTCGAACGACCGGTTGTTGTCCTTGAAGTGCCAGTATCCCCGATCGGAGAACGGCGCGACAGGCCCTCCGCCCGCCTGCGGGAGGACGCCCGCCGAGACCCGCACGATTCTGTCGGCGTCGGGATAGGGCAGGGGGCGCAGCAACACGCCGTCGACCACCGAGAAGATGGCGCTGTTGGCGCCGATGGCGACGGCGAGCGTCGCGATGGTGACCAGGGCGAAGGTGGGCGCCTTGGCGAGCGCGCGGACGGCGATGCGCAGGTCGTGCAGGAGCGAGGACATCACAGCGGCTCTTTTCGGGAGGCGGGCGAACGGGAACGGACCGTGCTCGAAAGATACGACGAGGTTCCGCGGCCGAAGGTTGCGCAGCGAGTGGCGTGGGCGGAACGGCGTGGCGAAACCGAGGCGTCGGCCAGGTCGTACTGAGAGCGAGTCGACCCCTCCCTCCTTCGGTTCCGTGACCCGATCGACCTTCGTCGCTGCGACGGTGCTGGCCATGAGCTTCATGGCCGCTCATAGCGGCGCCGCCCAGGAGCCGGGGCTCAAGCTCGCCGTCGGAGACTTGGGGCTCGGCATCGGCGACGTGCCCCGGCTCGATGGGCTCCGGCTCAACTTCCGCGACCGGCACCTCGAGCGCGTCCGTGGCATCAACGCGACGATCTGGAGCCCGCACGAGGACGCCGACGGTACGGTTCGCGGGATTGCGCTCGGATTCCCACTTACGGGCGCGGGCAGGCTTTCGGGGCTGGCGCTCGGTGCCGGCGTCGCGGTCAGCGAGGAGTTCAGGGGCGTCGGACTCGCCCCCTTGGGGATGGGCGCGGGCGGCCGCATGACGGGCATCATGGTCGCCGGTCTCGGAATCGGCGGCGGGGGCGACCTGGAGGGGATCATGCTCGGCGGGTTGGGAGCAGGTCTGGGTGGCTCGGTGACCGGCATCGCCGTGGGCGGGTTGGGAATCGGCGCTGGCGGCGACGTGACGGGACTGCTCGTCGGAGGACTCGGTGGCGGCGCGGGCGGCAACGTGACCGGGATCGCGGTCGGGGGGCTGGGCGTGGGAGCCGGCGGCGACATGAGGGGGGTGCTGGTCGGCGGGCTCGGCAGCGGCGTGGGCGGCGACCTGGAGGGAATCGCCATCGGGGGCGTCGGAGTCGGCGCCGGTGGCGAGATCAGGGGCGTTGCCGTGGGCGGGGTCGGCGTGGGCGCGTCGAGGCTCCGGGGCGTCGCGCTTTCGGGGGTGGCCGCCGGAGGTGGCGAGGTGCGCGGCGTCGTGATCGCTCCTGCCTACTTCCGGATCGACGAGGGCGGACTCCTGCGCGGCGTCTCGGTGAGCGCCTTCAATCACGTGCGCGGACGCCAACACGGACTCAGCATCGGCCTGCTCAACATCGCGGACGAGTTGCACGGGGTTCAGGTGGGCATCCTCAACATCTCGCGCAACGACGGCTCGCTGCGGGTCGTCCCGATCCTGAACTACATCCGCTGAGGCTGCGGCCAGGCTCGCGTAGATGGTGCGGGGTGCCGGCGTCTGTCTAGCCGTAGAGGGCGTACGCGACCAACACGAGCACAGACAGCCCCGGCGCCACCAGGTTGAAGGCACCAAGCATCCGCTCGCGTCCGCCCTGCGCGGCGAAGTCGCCGCGCCTGTCGATGCTCGGCCGGCACGGCAGCTCGTCGAGCAGCGCGGCGTCGCTCGGGTTGCGGGGATCGTAGACAAGACGCTCCTGCGGTTCGTCCTCGAGCTCGTACGGCCGGTGCGTCTTGCCGATGACCTCGTATATGCCACCGCCGTCCGCGGGAAATTCGAAGGTGAGCCGGTACACGGTCTGCTCGTTCACGCGCGTGTTGGTCGGCTCCTTCGACTTCAGCGTCCCCAGCGCGAGCCTGCCCGTCGACATGAGGCGCCGGGCCTTGAGACCCTTCTGCATTCCCACGACGGCGAGCACGAAACCCACGAGCGGAAAGATGAGAACGAACGCGACGGTGAGCCCGCCCGCGCTCGTGCGCATCCCCTGGATGCGGGAGATCGATGGATCGCCGGCCAGGTACTCGACGGTCACCCGTTGCGACTGGTCGACGTACCCCCCCGTCTGGTACGACGCACCCGAGAGCCGCTGGCCATCCGGGAGATCGAAGTCGTAGAGCGTCTCGAAGACCCGCACGTCGTTGATCGACATGCTCGTCTCCCGCCAGCGCGAGACGATCCCCTCGGCGGTGGCGAGCTCGCCGTTGAAGCGCACCGCCGAGATCAGCGCTCCACCCGGATCGAAGGCCCACACGAACACCAGCCCGAAGAGGACGAAGATCCAGCCGATCTGGCACAGCACGCTGCCGAGCACGACGCGGATCGCGAGCGTCGCGGGCACCGCGCGGGGCGGCGGCGAGAGGTGGATGGGCGGCGGCGCGCTCATGGTCGACGACAGAGTAGCAGCCGCCTGCGTCGCGGGCGATCCCCCTCGGCCCACCTCGGGCGACGCGACGAGAACCGCCCCTCTTGGAGAGCCCGCCGGCGGCCTGAGCAGGCCCCTCAGATCCGCTCTTCGGGCTCCCCGGGGCCCGGCGTCCAGGCGATCCCATACAGGTCCGTGCGCCGGTCGGCCCACGTCTGCACTGTGCCCTCATACCGTTGGCGGCGCAGCAACTCCAGGTCCACGTCCGCGACCACCAACGTCTCGATGTTGGGCGTGGACTCGTCCGCGATGCCCTCGCGTGCAAACGAGAAGTCGAGAGGCGTGTAGATGCCAGATCGCGCGTAGTGTGTGTCGGCGTGCGCCACGAACGGGAGATTGCCGGTGGTTCCCGACGCCACCACGAAGACGTCGTTCTCAACCGCCCTCGCCTGGCAGCAGTACCGGACGCGCAGGTAACCCGCGCGATCCTCGACCGAGAACGGCACGAAGAGAATCTCCGCTCCCTTCCCTGCCGCGATCCGCCCGAGCTCCGGAAAGAGCACGTCGTACGACGTGAGGATCGCGATCTTCCCCCTGTCGGTGTCGAAGACGCGCAAGCTCCCACCCGGCTCGACGCCCCACCAACGCCGCTCGTCCGGGAACACGTGCAGCTTCTCCTGCCGCTCGATCGTGCCGTCGCGCCGGAAGAGATACGCGACGTTCAGCAGCGTATCCCCCTCGAGCGTGAATTGGGTGCCCCCGATGACGTTCACGTTGTGCTTCACGGCCACCCGTGAGAAGAAGTCGAGGTACTGGGGCGTCAGCTCCGCCAGCGCACGCACCGCATCGGCCGGCCTGCGGCCCGACTCCACGCCCATGAGCTGGCTCGTGAGAAGCTCGGGGAAGAGCACGAAGTCGGCCTTGCTGTGCGCGGCGGTGTCCACGAAGAAGGAGCACTGCTCCTCGAACTCTTCCCAACTGTCGATCCAGCGCATGCGGTACTGGATCGCGCACAGACGCACCTTCGAAACGCGGTGCCATTTCTGCTTCGGGTCCGGCACGTAGTCCAGATTGGTCCACTCCAGGTGCGTCGCGTAGCCTCGAGATGCCTCGTCCGACGGGAAGTAGTCCGGAATGAGTCCCCTCAGCACGAACCCGTTGGCGAGCTGCGTCGTCAGGACGAGGTCGTAAAGGCCGCGCTCGCTCACCTTCTCCACGTACTCGCGCGCCGTCATCTCGACGGGCTGATCTCCGTATCCAGGAATGCGCCCGCCGATCACGATGCGCGCTAGGTTGAGGCGGCGACACAGGTCCTTACGCGCCTCGTAGAGGCGTCGAGCGAGGTGCATGCCACGGAACTCAGGATCGACCATGATCTCGATCCCGTAGAGCGTATCGCCGTCCCGCGTGTGATTGCGGATATACCCGCTGTCGGCGATGACCCGCCAGTCCTGCCATTCCTCGTAGCGGTCGTACTCGACCACGAGCGAGCTGGACGATGCGACGACCAGCCCCTTGTACTCGATGCAGAGCTGGCCCTCCGGAAACATCGCGAGCTGGCTCTCGATCTGGTCGCGGCTCCAGGCCTTCATGCCCGGGAAGCAGTGCTCCTGTAGCTCCACGAGCGCAGGGTAGTCGTCCAGCGTGAGACGGCGAATGCTTATCTTACGCTCGAAGTCGCGAAGGCGTAGCTTCGCGCCCGATGCCGGTCGCTTCGACTCCTTCTTCTTGTCCGCCATGGTCACCGGAGGTACGGGTCACGATGCTGATCGACTGCCATGTCCATCTCAACAACTACCACAAGACCGACGGCGAGACCCCTCGGCCCACGGAGGAGAACGTCACCCGCCTCTTCGAGGAGATGGGCCGTCACGGCGTCGATCACTCCATCGTTCTCACGTCGTACAAGGTTGACGTGGACCGGCCGAGCGTCGAGCACGTGCTCGAGATTCTCGCCGAAGATCCGCGAACCACCGTGGTGGAGGGCCTACGGTGGCGCGGCGAATCGCGAACCGACCTCTTCCACATGGAGGAGCGTATCCGGGACGGCCTCGTGAAGGGAATCAAGCTCTACCCGGGGTACGATCACTACGCCATCAACGACCCCTCCCTCGAAACGGTGTTCCGGATCGCGGCCAAGCACGACGTGCCCGTCATGATCCACTGCGGCGACACCTACGCGCGCCACGCCAAGGTCAGAATGGCGCATCCACTGCTCGTCGATGACATCGCCGTGGACAACCCCGACGTCCGCTTCGTGATCTGCCACCTCGGCAACCCCTGGTTCCAGGACACGGCGGAGGTGCTCTACAAGAACGACAACGTGTACGCTGACATTTCGGGGCTGATCCTCGGGGACTTCACGTACGACTTCGAGCGCTACCTCGTCACGCGCGTCAAGGACCTGATCGCCTACATGGGCGACCCGGGAAGCCAGCTCATGTACGGGAGCGACTGGCCCCTCGTGGAGATGGGCCCCTATGTGAAGTTCCTCGAGAACCTCGAGTTCGACGACGAGGCGTGGGAGAACATCGCCTGGCGGACCGCGGCCTCGCTGTTCGAGATCCCTACGGAGAGGCTCGACAATGGCACCTCGACGGAGTGACCTGGTCGCGTGCATCGCCCTCGCCTCGGCGCTCCTCGCCGGGTGCGGGCCGGAATCCGACGAAGGCACGCCCCGAGGAGGCGCCTTCGAGCTCGAGCTCATGGCGGCCGACCGGGCCTTCAACGAGGCCACCCAGGCGAGAGGGTCCAGCGGGTGGGTGTCGTTCTTCGACCCCCGGGGGTCCATGATCCAGGCCAATCGGGGCGAGATCCGGGGCCTGGACGCGATCGGGGAGGCCATCGCCGGACTCGACGAGCCCGGCTTCACGCTCGCCTGGGAGCCGTTGCGCGCGGAGGGCGCGGACGACGGCACGCTGGGCTACACGGTCGGCCGCTACGTGAGCACCGTCGCGCTGGCCGCGGACACCACCATCTCCCGCGGCCTCTACGTGAGCATCTGGCGCCGCCAGCCCGATGGAAGCCTCAAGGTCGTGATGGATCTGGGGAACCCGTTCGAGGGCTGATTCTCCGGCGCATCCTTCGAGGTGCGAATATTCGATAATTTCCATTGCGTTTTTCGCTGACGGGCATACATCTTTCGGTGATAAAACAAATGTTTTCACCGCTCGACACACCGGAGTGAGTCCCATGCGTCGTCTGCTTCTGACTTTGTCCACGCTCGCGGCCCTCGTGGCCCTCGCCCAGCCCGCGGAGGCCCAGCTCAAGTACGGGCTCCAGGGCGCTCTGTTGACGGGCCTCGATGAGCTGAACACCCTCGACGGCACGATCGGTATCGGGCCCCGCGTGGCGCTCCAGCCGCCACTCCTCCCGATCGGCGTCGTCGGCCAGGGCGTCTACTACTTCCCCGAGGGCGACCTCGGCTACATGACGTACTCGCTGGCCGCTCAACTCCGCCTCCCGCTGCCGATGGTCAGCCCGTACGTCATCGGGGGCTGGCAGTGGCGGCGTGCGAGCCTGAACGACGTCAGCAACACGGAGAGCGGTGCGATGGTCGGCGTCGGCGTGCAGCTCAACCTCGCGGTGGCACTCTTCCTCGAGGGCACGATGGAGTTCAACGAGGCACCGTCCGCGAACATCGACGCGGACAACTCGATCGTCATCAAGGGCGGCGTGCTGCTGGGCGGCTGAGGCCAGACAGGACGAGAGATCCGGGCCTACCGGCCCGACCCGCGGGGGGCCGTCGAC
>Ga0214472_10004192_pt1 | contig 15196 bp, 14 predicted proteins | sample RVTome_6_FD_207662 | JGI IMG/M metagenome (GOLD analysis project Ga0214472, IMG submission 207662) | Soil microbial communities from uranium-contaminated site in the Upper Colorado River Basin, Wyoming, United States - RVT140D175 | ecosystem: Environmental > Terrestrial > Soil > Contaminated >...
AACCCTGGCGTAGCCCGGCAGCCTGTCCGGGAGCGCGCCCATGTCGCACGCGCCCTGCTCGTTGGCCTTGGGCGCCATCGGGTTCACGCCGCCGCCCGGCTTCCCGGCGTTACCGGTGACAAGCGATAGGTATGAAAGCGCGACCGATGCCGCGTACCCGCCAAGCTCCGACGTCACGCCTCTTCCGAATATTATCGCCGCGGTCTCCGCCATCCCGAACGCCTTGGCCGCTGCCACGATAGACTCCGCGCTTACCCCTGTCTTCCCGGAGACCGCATCCGGCGTATACGCCGCGACGCCTGACTTTATGCTCTCGAAAAGCTCCTTGTGCTTTTCGCCAAGCTCGAGGTTGTCCATGCTGTGCGCGAAGACCGCGTTGATGAGCCCGTTTATGAGGTCGAGCGCGGTCCCGGGCCTGTACGTCAGCCTCATGGACGCGTGCCTGTCCATCCTGTTCTTGGCGAAGTCGGCGACGATGAGCTTCGCGCGGTTCTTCTGCACGGCGGTCTTCACGGCGAGCCCGGTTATCGGGTTGTCGCTGGACGCGTCGGTGCCGACCATGAGCACCGCGTCCGCGCGTGCTATGTCCTGTATCCTGCCGGTCATGGCGGGTATCCCGAGCGCCGCCTCTATGCCGGTAATCGCGTTTATGTGGCCCATCCGGGCGGAGTTATCTATATTGTTCGTCCCGATTACCGCGCGCATGAACTTCTGGAGGAGGTACGCCTCCTCGTTGGTGTTCCTGCCGCCGGTAAGCGCGCCTATCGAGTCCGGGCCGGACGCGGACTTTATATCCGAGAGCTTCGCGGCCACGAAGCCGATGGCCTCGTCCCAGCCGCACTGCGCGAACGCGCCGTTTCTCTTTACGAGCGGCTTTGTTATCCGCTCCTTGTGGTTCGGGAAGTCGAGCCCGTAGCGGCCACGGACGCACAGCCTGCCCCTGTTTGAGCCGCGCGAGTACGTCTCGTCCGCGACGGCGCGGACAATCTCGCCCTCCCTGCTCTGGAGGGTCAGGAGGCATCCGTTCCCGCAGTACGGGCATACGGTGTCGGCCTCGCGCTCTACGTACCACGGCCTGATCTTGTGTTTGGTCAGCCTGCTCTGGATCGCGCCGACAGGGCAGTTGGACACGCAGTGGCCGCAGTGTACGCATTCCTCCTCGCGGCCCATGAACGAGCCGAATATTACCCTCGAGCCCCTGTTCATGTCGTACAGGACGTGGTCGCCCTGCACCTCCGCGCAGATGCGGACGCAGCGCTTGCAGCTCACGCACCGCTCCATGTTCCGCTCGATAAGCGGGTTATTGTAGTTCACGGGTATCTTGCGCTTCTTCTCTATGAACCGGGAGCGGTCCGCGCCGTACTTGAACGCGTAGTCCTGGAGCAGGCACTCGCCGCCCTTGTCGCACTTCGGGCAGTCGAGCGGGTGGTGCGTAAGCTGGAGCTCCAGTATACCGCGCCTTGCCTTCGTGAGCTTCTCGGACTCGGTGACGACTTCCATCCCGTCCGTCATGACGGTGGTGCAGCCGGCGACCGCCTTCGGCCTGCCCTTGACCTCCACCATGCATATGCGGCAGCCCGCGTAGAGCGTCAGCTCCTTGTGGTAGCAGAAGTGCGGCACGTGTATTCCTACCTTCTTGGCCGCCTCGATGACGTTCATCGGCCGCTCTAACTCTACGGATATGCCGTTTATCTTTACCGTTATCATACGCTTAGTGTCTTTCCCTGGCCTTCAGGCCCTTGGGACAGCCCTTGCCCTTGATATGTTCCTCGTACTCGTCACGGAAGTGCTTCAGCGACGACAGCACCGGCATGACCGCGCCTTCGCCCAAGGGACAGAAGCAGTTGTTGTGGATGGTGTGGCATACGTCAGAGAGTATGTCCAGGTCCTCCATCCTGCCGCCGCCGTTCTCTATCCTGGCGAGTATCCTCATCATCCAGTCGGTGCCCTCGCGGCAAGGCGTGCACCTGCCGCAGGACTCGTGGTAGAAGAAGCACATCGCGCGCCATACGACGTGCACGATGCATGTGTCCTCGTCCATCACGATTGTCGCGCCGGAGCCTATCGCCGAGCCCGCGTCCTGGAGCGACTTGACGTCCATGTTGATGTCCAGGTGCTCAGGCGTGAGGAGCGAGGTGGATATCCCGCCTGGAATAATGGCCTTCAGCTTCTTGTCGCCCCTGATGCCGCCGCCGTGCGTGTATATCAGCTCGCGCAGAGGCACGCCCATCGGGAGCTCGTACAGCCCCGGCTTCTTCAGGTGGCCGGATATGCCGAACACCTTGGTCCCCGGGGAGTCCTTGGAACCTATGTTCGACCACCAGGCCGCGCCGTGGTTTATTATGTGGGACACGTTCACGAGCGTCTCGACGTTGTTGACGACGGTGGGCTTGCCGTACGCGCCGAACGTCGCCATGTACGGAGGACGGACGCGGAACTGTCCGCGCTTGCCTTCGAGCGACTCGATGAGCGCGGACGCCTCGCCGCAGATGTACGCGCCCGCGCCGGAGTGCACCGCGAGGTCGAACGAGAACTCCGTGCCTTTTATGTTCTTGCCGAGCAGGTCCCTGTCGTACGCCTGCTTGATGGCGGCGTTCATTATCCTGTAAGCGTCCGGGTACTCGCCGCGCAGGTATATGTACCCGCCCGATGCGCCGATGGCGTAGGCGGACACGATCATCCCCTCTATGAGCTGGTGCGGGTCAGTCTCGAGGAACGGCCTGTCCTTGAACGTTCCCGGCTCGCCCTCGTCCGCGTTCGCTATCAGGTATCTCGGGTGCTTGTCCACCTCGGCGCAGAACTGCCACTTCATACCCGCCGGGAACCACGCGCCGCCCCTGCCGCGAAGCCCGGAGCGCTTGACCTCTTCCATGACGTCGTTCGGCTGCATCGCGAACGCCTTGTCGAGGGAGATGTACCCGCCGTGGGCGATATATACGTCGATGTCGTTGATGTTCGGTACGTCGACGTTTTTGAGGAGTATTTTTTCCATAATTGTGCTCATACCATTTCCCCTCCCCTTTTAACGGGGGAGGGCAGGGTGGGGGTGATGGCCGCTATAGTCACCCTCCCCTACCCCCCTCAAGGGAGGGGGGTAGGGGAGGGCGTTATTAGGACCCGCGCCCTTATAATAGCCTTTCAGTACTTCGCCAGTATCTCGTCTATCCTCTGCTCGGTGAGGTCGTAGTAGTACGTCTCGTTCACGACCATCGCCGGGCCGCTCCCGCAGGAGCCGATGCACTCTACTTCCATGAGCGTGAACTTGCCGTCCGCGGAGGTGCCGCCCTCCTTAACGCCGAGCTTCTTCTCCAGGTACTCGAGCAGCGTCTCCGCGCCGACCAGCGTGCACGACACGTTGGTGCAGAGCATCACGACGTTCTTGCCGACCTTTTCCTTCCAGTAAAGCGAGTGGTAGGTAGCGACACCCTGCGCCTTTGCCTTGGGCACGCCGACCGCTACGGCCACCGCCTCGATCACCTCGAGAGGTGCCCGAACTGGCGCTGCGCGGCCCAGAGCCCGGGCATCAGGGCGCTGTTTCTGTCGGGGTACTTCGCGGCCGCTACCTCTATCTCATTTATCGTCTCTTCGCTTAGCTTTACCATATGACCCATTTATTAGTAGTGGCAACGGCCTGATTGTGGTCTTGAACAAGCAAAACCTGGGTTCCCGTTTTCACGGGGATGACATCGTTAAATGTTACAGGCGGGGAGTAACCCGCCCCACTTTACTGCCCGGACTACCTGTCCACTTCGCCCAGGACTATGTCGATGCTGCCTATGCACGACACGATGTCCGCGAGCATCCTCCCGTATACCATCCTTGGCAGGCACTGAAGGTTTACGAACGACGGGGAGCGCACCTTCATCCTTAGCGGGCTTGTGCCTCCGTCCGATACGATGTAGAAGCCGAGCTCGCCCTTCGGCACCTCGCAGCCGACGTACACCTCGCCCTTCTGGACCTCGAACCCCTTGGACACAAGCACGAACTGGTGGACGAGCGTCTCGATGTCGGCCATCACGCGGTCCTTTGGCGGGAGCGTCACGGCCGGGATGTCAGCCTTGTACGGGCCGTCCGGCATGTCCTTCAGGCACTGCTTTATTATCCTGATGGACTGGCGCATCTCCTCGACGCGGATAATGTACCTGTCGTACACGTCCCCGTGCGTGCCGAGCGGGACGTCGAACTCGACACGGTCGTACGCGGCGTACGGTATCGCTTTCCTGAGGTCGTAGTCCACGCCGGAGCCCCGGAGCGAGCCGCCGGTAAGCCCCCAGTCTATGGCCTCGTCGTAGGGTATGACGCCTATGCCCTTGGTACGGCCGAGCCAGATGCGGTTCTCCATTATAAGGGTGTTGTAGTCGTCTATCTTGGCCGGGAGAATCTTTATGAACTCGTCGCAGCGGTCGAAGAACTCCTTGGGCGCATCGCGCCTGACACCGCCGATGTTCACGTAGCTGACCGTGAGCCTCGCGCCTGTCAAAAGCTCGAAGAGGTCGAGTATCAGTTCCCTCTCGCGGAGGGTATACAGGAGGACGGTGACGGCGCCGATGTCGGCGGCGTGCGTGGCGAGCCAGAGCAGGTGCGACGAAATCCTGGAGAGCTCGGCGACTATCGTGCGCAGGTAGTCCGCGCGCTCCGGCACCTCGATGCCCATCAGCTTCTCGACAGCTATGGCGTACGCGAGGTTGTTGTTGCCGCACGAGAGGTAGTCGAACCGGTCGGTGAGCGGCACTATCTGCTGGTAGGACTTCACCTCGGCGAGCTTCTCGGAGCCCCTGTGGAGGTAGCCGATGTACGGCTTGCAGGACATCACCCGCTCTCCGTCAAGCTCCAGCACAAGCCGCAGTACGCCGTGCGTACTGGGGTGCTGCGGCCCCATGTTTACTGTTATCTCTTTTGTCGTAATCGCCATTTTTGTTTATAGAAGGGTTTATCCAAGAAGCTCGTTAAATCTATCACTATAAGCGGGTCCGGTACTGTCAGCCCTCCGGCCACGGTTCGAAGGTCCATTTCGGGCCCTCGATCGGGTAGTCCTTCCGGAGCGGGAAGCCTTCCCAGTCGTCCGGCATCAGTATGCGCCTTAGTTCCGGGTGACCGGTGAACTCGATGCCGAACATGTCGTAAGTCTCGCGCTCGTGCCAGTTCGCCGTACGCCACACGGACGTTACGGACTGTATGGTGGCGTCCTTCTCTTCCACTGGCACCTTAAGCCTGAGCCTGTGGCCGTGCTTAATGGAGTGGAGCTGGTATACCACCTCGAACCTCGGCGCGCGCGGCATATAGTCCACAGCGGTGACGTCTATGAGGTAGTCCATCTTTATGTCGGGGTCTTCCTTCAGGTACCGGCAGATGTCCGCGACGCGGCCCTTCCCGAGCACCGCCCAGGACTGGCTGGCGAAGCTCCCCTGGCCCGTGACCTCGCCCGGGAACTTGCCCTTTATCAGCTCTATTATGAGGAATGGGTCCATCAGGCGGTTTCCTTGATATCGGGGAGCGGCTTCCTGACGTACCTGCCGCTTTTAATCTTCTCCTGTAGCTGCATCATGCCGTAGAAAAGCGCCTCCGGCCTGGGCGGACAGCCCGGCACGAACACGTCCACCGGGACTATCAGGTCCACGCCCTGCACTACGCTGTACGTATTGTATATGTTGCCGGTGCACGCGCAGCTTCCCATGGCCATGACCCACCTTGGCTCGGGCATCTGGTCGTATACCTTGCGGAGCACCGGGGCCATCTTCTTGGTAAGCGTACCCGCGACTATCATCAGGTCGGACTGCCTGGGGGTCGCCCTCGGGATGACGCCGAAGCGGTCGAAGTCCATCTGGGGCGCGCCGTAGGCGTGTATCATCTCGATGGCGCAGCATGCGAGCCCGAAGGTCATCGGCCATATGGACGCGGCGCGGGCCGAGTTGATAAACCAGTCCACGTTCGTGGTGATTATATTGTCTTCAAACCGGCCTTCGATCAGTCCCATTCGAGGGCGCCTTTCTTCCATGCGTAGACGTAACCGACCAGCAGTATGAATATGAATATGAACATCTCGGCCAGCCCGAAGAGCCCAAGCCAGTCGAAGTTGATCGCCCAGGGGTACATGAAGACCGCCTCGAGGTCGAAAAGCACGAACAGCATTGCTATGATGTAGAAGTGGACCGAGAACCTTTCGCGGGCGTCGCCAACCGGCGGGCAGCCGCATTCGTATGGAGAGAGCTTGGACGGGTTAGGCCTGCTTGGCCGCAGGACGATCCCGATGGATATGGTGAATATCCCGAACAGGATGGCTACCAGGCCGTAGATGACGACCGGCCAGTAACTAATCGGGATTATGCTTCCAGGTGTTTCAATCACTGCAACCTCCTGGCCATAAACATATCTTATCGGGGTATTACTTCAAATCCGGCACATGATATTCTAAAGAGGTTATATTGTCAAGCGGAAATTTCCCTAAAACTGCAATTTTGGCTGGGGTGCCATATGGTGCGGAATCATTGTAATTTTTCAGGGCCTGTCAAACGCTGTTTTACGAAATGGAGGCCCTTTTCAGCTCCAGATTGTCCCCTCGTCCTCGACGTCCTCGAAGGCGTCGGAAATGGGTTGGGACGTTATCTTGTCGAATACCTCGTTACAGTCGGCGCAGCGCCAGTGGTATATTACCCAGTACTCGTCGTCGGCCTCGATCTCGGTCTGCTCCTCTTCGAAAAGCTCGGCCCCACCGCAGAACGGGCACATGATGGGCTCCATCATAATATAGTTGCTCCTTGTCTCAGAACCATTTCTTCTTGCCGCCCTTTTCGTCGCCGTGGAGGTTGCCCGCGATGTACCTGAGCGCGTCTTCCTGCTTCTCATGCGCGTCGGTGTTTGCCTTGCCGGCCTCCCTGTTGGCCGCGAGTATGGATAGGAGCAGCTTGTCCTGGCCTTCGAAGGCGTCCTTTATCTCTTTTCGCATCTCGTCGAGTGCGGACTGTACCTCCGGCCCCATGCCGCCCTGGCCGTTCTGCCCGGGGCGGGAAGCCTCTTTCAGGAGCGTAAGCCCAAGCCTTAAAGCCGAGACCTCCTGCTCTATCCTGCCGAGCGACTCCTTTATAACGTCCAACTCCGGCGAGATGTCCTGCTGCACCGGCGGGGCCGCGGCTTGGGCCTGTCCTTCCCGCGGGACGGCCACTTTTGTCCCGAGCAAGGCCATATCCATGGCCAGCTTGGCCAGTGTGTCCTGGACGGCATCGAACTTCCTGTCTATACCTGACGTATCTATCACTGCCGGGGCCGGAACCTGTATGGGCGCCGGGGGGGCGGGCGGCTGGGCCGCTTTCGGCTCGGGCGCAGGCTGGGCGGCCGGTACAGACGGCTTGGGGGGCGGCGGAGCGGCGGGTTTCGTGGCCTGGGGCCGGGGTGTTGGAGCAGGTACAGTCCGTGGGGCGGAGGGCTTATCCATTATCGCGCCCCCAAGGTCCATAATATGCTCCGGCTCCGGCTCGGAAAAATCCAGTTCGTCCGGCGTGAGTTCCCTCTCGTAAACCTGCTCGGACTCCTCCTGCCTTTCGAATATGATTTCGGCCTCGCGCGATATATCCGGCATGGGTGAAAGCTCTACGCCCGGCTCGACTAACTCTGCGCTGAGCGCCTTCTCCCTTGCCTCCTCGGTGGACGTACCCTGCCTGACGTTATCGAAAAAAGCCTCGGCCTGCGAAGCGTCCGCGAGGGATATCGTCTCCACCATGTCGAGGAGTTCACCGGAGACCACTTCGTCACCTTGTTCCTCGTTGTCATATCCGGAGCCGTGCTCTATCTCGAACACTATGTCCTCGGCGTCAAGGACCTCCTCCTCGGCTGCGGGCGGCTCGTACTCCTCGAAGACCTCCGGCGGCAGTTCCTTTATTCCCCCGCCGTCAAGCATGGCGTGCTTCCTCTTGAGGTCGGTTATCAGGTACCTGGTTATCTCCTTGAAGGTGTCCATGACGCCCGGCCCTGTTACCGCCACGGCCTCGGTATACGGTACGCCGCGCCAGTTGACCGTCTTCTCCAGGTCCTCTACCTCCATTATGCCGTTTAAGTCCCTTTTGTTGTACTGTATTACAAGCGGGATGGTCTCCGGGTCCAGGTTGTTCTCTATCAGGTTCCGCTTCATGTCCTCGATGCTGTCCAGGTTCATTTCGAGGGTGGCTTCCTGCGAGTCCGCGACGAATACGACGGCGTCAGCGCCCTTCAATACGAGCTTCCTGGTAGCGCCGTAGAACACCTGGCCGGGGACGGTGTACAGCTGGAACTTGACCTTGAACCCCTGCACGCGCCCAAGCTCCATGGGCAGGAAGTCGAAGAACAGCGTCCTGTCCGACTCGGTGGCAAGCGATATCATCTTGCCGCGCTTTTTGGGGTTTAGTTTCGTGTAGATATACTGAAGGTTGGTGGTCTTGCCGCAGAGGGCAGGCCCGTAGTACACGACCTTTGCCACTATCTCCTTGGTGGCGTAGTTGATAAGGACCATTAAACTAAACCTCCCGGGCCATAAATTACTTGTTGCCCGCTACGTATACGTCGTTTCTCGTCTGGTACTTGACCCTGTACATGGCCTCGTCGGCAAGCTGGAGCAGTTCTTCCTGGCTCGATGCGTGGTCAGGGAACGATGCGATCCCGAAGCTCGCGGTCAAATTCAGCGAAAGGTTCTCGGACTCGAGGAACACTTTTTTCTCTATAGCCCTCCTGATCCGCTCGGCGATAAACCTGGCGGACTTCACGTCCGTCTGCGGGAGGACTATCACGAACTCGTCACCGCCGTACCTTGCGACTATGTCTATCTTCCGGAGGCCCTTCAGCAGTATCTGCGATATCTCTACCAGCAGCTTGCTGCCTATCAGGTGGCCGTAACGGTCGTTCACGTCCTTGAAGTGGTCCACGTCCATGAATATCAGGGATACGGAGAGGTTGTAGCGCGTGGCGCGCTCTATTTCCACCTCTAGCGTGCGGTCCAGGTAGCGCAGGTTGAAAAGCTTTGTCAGGTCGTCTGTTATGACGAGGTCTTCCATCCGCTGGTAGAGCTCGGTCCGCTCGATAGCGAGCGCGGTCTGGTCCATGAGCAGCGAGACAAGCTCGACGTCTTTCCTGGTGAAACCGCCGGGGATCTGCTTGTTTACGAGTTCGACCACCCCAAGAAGTTTGCCTTCGCATATGATGGGGACCGCCATTACCGATTCGGTGGTCAGGCCTGTGGTGCGGTCCACCTCCCCGGAAAACCTCGGTTCCAGGGAGACGTCGCGCACAACCTTGGGCGAGCGGTCCTCCGCGGCCCATCCGGATATGCCCTCTCCAGGCCCCAACCTGAGCGGACACTCCTTGGAGGCCGGCCGGCCCTTCGCCGAGTTGAACATAAGCCCGCCGGTGTCGCCGTCCACGATGAAAAGGACCCATGACTGGGCGCCGGCCACCGACCTTGTATGTTCAAGTATCCTGGCCATCACCTTCGAAGGGTCGAGCGAAGAAGACAGCACCTTTGTGACTTCCATCACGCATGAGAGTTCTTTTGTCTTCTGTATGAATTCCGACTCGAGTTCGGCCACTTTCTCCGTCAGGGCCAGCAGCTCAGCGGTCCCCTTGAGTGATGTCACAAGGTCTTTCTTCAGGAACTTCTCCGGGAGGGTGTACCTCGCCTTGCCGGTTATCTTCTTCAGATAATCAGACAGCGCGGCCTTTTCCCGCGACACCAGTATTACCGGCAGCTTGCCGTCCTGGTCGAGGAAAGACGCCAGCAGGGATTCGTCCCGTGGGGTTACCGACGCCCCGAAGACGAGCAGTACCGGCCTCCCTCCCTCCAACGGGAGAGGCCCCGCGGGCGAGGTACATTCATCCAGCTCAAAACCGCGCCGTGAGAAGAATGCCGCATACTCGCCGGCAAACCCGGGTACGGCGCCAAAGGCCAGTACTTTTCTCATACACCCCTGCATATATGTTGACGGATTTTACAACTATAACAGGAAAGCCCCTAACAATTCAAGTGCATTATCCACGTTGCCCCCCTTGGGACCGGCATTACTGGCCGATTTCCTCATCGGCGCCCCTCTTTCGCCCCTTCATGAATATCCTGACCGGATTGCCCGCAAAACCGAAGTTCTCCCTTAGCCTGTTCTCCAGGTACCGGAGGTAAGAGAAATGCACCCCCTCGGGGTAGTTGGCGAATATAATGAAGGTCGGCGGGGATACCGCGCCCTGGGTGATATAATAGAACTTGAGCCGGCGGCCCCTGTAAATGGACGGCTGGTGGCTTTTTATGGCATCCCCGAGGACGTCGTTCAGTTTAGGCGTCGAGACCCGCACCCTGCCCGCCTCCACCACCTCGTCGATAAGGCCGTAAAGCTTTCCTATCCTCTGCCTGGTGAGCGCGGATATCGTTATTATAGGGGCGTAGTCCAGGTATTTCATGCCGAGACGGACGTTCTTCACGTATTCGCCAAGTGTGGCGTCGTCCTTCTCGACCAGGTCCCATTTGTTGAGGACGATGATTATGCCCTTGCCCTCCTCGTGGGCCAGCCCGCCGATCCTCTTGTCCTGCTCGGTCAGCCCCTCGGACGCGTCTACCATCAGGAGGGCGACGTCGCAGCGGCCGATCGCCTTCATAGCCCTGATGACGCTGTATTTCTCGACGCCCTGGGTTATAGCCCCCCTGCTCCTGATGCCCGCTGTGTCTATTATGTTGTAGGTCTTGCCGTAGAACTTGACCTTCGTGTCTATGGCGTCCACCGTCGTGCCGGGGTGGTCGTGCGCGACCATCCTCTGCTCACCCGTGAGCGCGTTCAGAAGGCTCGACTTGCCGACGTTCGGCCTGCCGATAATCGCGATGTTCGCGTATACATCCTCTTCTTCGGTCGCCCCCTCGTCTTCGGGCAGCATCGACAGCAGCTTGTCCATCATGTCCACGAACCCGGGGCCGTGGAGGGCGGACACAGAGAATATTTCTTCCGCGCCGAGCCTGTAGAAGTCGTATGCGTCCTCCTCGAGCTTCGGCCCGTCCACCTTGTTGACGCAGTACATGGCCGGCTTGCCGGAGCGCCTGAGTATTTCGGCGACCTGAAGGTCGGAAGCGGACAGCCCCTCTTTCACGTCCATTACGAATATGATGACGTCGGCCTCTTCAATGGCCAGGTTTGTCTGCTCGCGCATCTGGATTAGCAGCCCGTCTGCGGCGGCAGGCTCGAACCCGCCGGTGTCGATAAGGTTGAACCTGCGCCCGTCGTACTCGGCCACGGCGTAGTTCCTGTCCCTTGTCACGCCGGGGACGTCCTCGACGACCGCAACCTTCTTGTGCAGTATCCTGTTAAAAAGTGTGGACTTCCCGACGTTCGGGCGCCCGACTATCGCAACCGTGGGTAATGACAAGCGGCATCTCCTGTTGAGTTTAATGTAAACGTATTAAAATAACACACATAGCTGCACCATGCAACATAATCGTTCCATAAGGGGGTTCCAGGAGGCCTGCAGTGCGCCGCCGGAACGTAATAACAATGTCCATCCATGGTCCAGCTCAGTCATAATCTTAACTTTTGTGTTGACTTAAGCCCGCGTTGTTCCTATTATAGTAAAAGTTATCGCCAACACCGGAGTTTTGTATTATGAGTAAGTGGATAAGGCTATCCATCGCCCTCCCGCTCATATCCGCAGTCCTTCTACTGACGTTTTCCGGCGTGTCGCACGCCGGGAGTACCAGCCAGTCCCTCTACAAGAAAGCGACCGGGAAGTTCGAGCGGCTAAAGAAGGACACGAAGAAGCGGCGCCTCCGCAGCCAATGGGAGACGGTAATAGCGGGTTTCGACAAGATAGCGCAAAAGGACCCCGGCTCACCCTATGCGGGTTACGCGCTTTTCTCGAAAGCCGAGGCGGTGTACGGTATGTACCGGGTATCCCGCACGGACGCCGACCGCAGGTACGCGCTTTTGTCCTACCAGGACTTTGCCGAAAAATACCCATCTAACGAATATGCCGCCGAGGCGCTGAACAAGGCCGGGGAAATGCAGCTCGACCTGGGGGAAAAGGAAGCGGCCGCGAGATGCTACTCCACCCTTGCAGCTGATTACCCTAAGAGCATTTACGCCGCATCGGCCGCCGAGAAGCTGAAGTACCTCCCGAAACTCAGGACCGGCAAGGCCGGACCGGACGCCATCGACACGGATGCCGTTAAAGGTCTTTACCGGGTGGCGGACATACGCCACTGGTCCAACCCGGACTTCACCAGGGTCGTCATTGAACTGGAGGGCGATTTCACTTTCGACTCCCACCTTATAAAGGCGCCGGACAGGCTTTACTTCGACGTCAAGGGCGCGTTTATCAATAGCCCGCTCAAGGACAGGCCAATCGACATAAACGACGGCATACTGAAGGCTGTAAGGACGAGCCAGTACAACAGCGACACCGTCCGGGTGGTGCTGGACCTCGAAAGCGTCGGCGCCTACAAGACGCTTATGCTCCCCGACCCGCCAAGGCTGGTGGTGGACATAGCGGGCAAGGACGCGAACAACAAGAACGACAAATCGCGCAAGATATGCCTTGCAAAACCGGAGTCACAGGCCGCCGTCCAGCCGGACACGAAACCGGACGTCACTCCGGCACAGGCATCCTCGCAACAGGACCGCAAGCCGCTGACCCTTTCGCAGCAGATGGGCCTTTGTGTCGCAACCATAGTAATAGACCCCGGCCACGGCGGCAAAGACTCGGGGGCGGTCGGGAAAAACGGGCTGATGGAGAAGGACGTCGTCCTCGACATAGGCCTCAGGCTTCGCGATATTGTAAAGAAAGAGCTCGGGTGCAATGTGTATATGACGAGGGCGACCGACGAGTTCATCAACCTGGACGAAAGGCCGGGCATCGCGCTCAAGCACTATGCGGACCTGTTCATATCCATACACGCGAACGCGAGCCTGAACAGGAGCGCGCGAGGCATTGAGACTTACCTCCTGAACACCACCAAGGACAGGAACATCATGGAACTTGCCGCCAGGGAGAACCTGACGACCATGAAGAAGATGAGCGACACGTACATGATACTGAAGGACCTCCTGCTCGACAACAAGAGGGAAGACTCGCTAAGGCTCGCGCATGCGGTCCAGGCGAGGCTCGTGGGCGACCTGAAGAAGCAGGACAGGGACGTCGTCGACAAGGGAGTAAAGCAGGGTCCTTTCCTGGTGCTTTACGGGGCCGAGACGCCGAGCATCCTTACAGAGGTCGGGTTCATATCGAACCCGGACGAGGAGAAGCTCCTGAAATCCGCGTCATACCGTCAGGAGGTCGCGGAGGCGATATATAACGGCATCAAAGAATACGTCGGCACAACGAAGGCCGCATCATACAATACAGCGCTCCAGATACCACGGTAAAATCCCGGAAAAATAAAAGCCCCGGCGGAGCGGGCTCCGCCGGGGCTTTATAGTAAGAGATACTAAAGTCAGGCGGCGACCACGTTGTTGGCCTGCGGGCCCTTGGGGCCTTCGGTCACGTCGAACTCCACTTCCTGGCCTTCCGTAAGGGTCTTGAAGCCCTCCATCTTGATCTGGGAGAAGTGTACGAACACGTCGTTGCCCTCTTCCGGCTGGATGAAACCGTAACCCTTGCCCTCGTTAAACCACTTTACTGTTCCCCTCACTGCGAGACTCCTTCTTCCCGGAATACGGGTCTGTGCCCGAACCCCGTTACTGCCCGGCAATCCTACTTATGAAGACCACAGGCAAACTTTGGTGTATTCCGCGGCACCGCGCCACGGCTCGAACTGTGGGTTAATCTATATCAATATTTTCGCAATGTCAACCAAAATATACCGTGTAAAAAATTAATACGCATGCCGCGGACTGGCGTATTACGCCGTGTCACGGGGTATACCCTGTATTTTAGTTTTCATTTTATGGACCGCGGCCAACGCCTGTCCGAGAGATACGGAGCCGTCGTTGGCAGGCAGGCGCGAGTGCGAAAGCACCCGGAACCCTGCCCGCATCAGCCCGGCCTCCACACCCCCGAAAAGGAGCGCGTTCTGGAACACCCCGCCGGAGAGCGCGACGGTATCGATGCCGGTTTCGTCACGTGCGTCCCCGCATATCCCAGGCACCATATCAGCCACTGTGTTATGGAACCTGGCGGCTACGACCCCGGCTGGAACCCCGCCCGCGACGTCGTCAACAACGGCGCGGATGAGGGGGCCGGTATCCAGTATTACCGGGTCGCCGCCACTTACTCCGAAAGGGTAAACTCCCGCCTCGTCCGGGAATACATGCGCCTTCGCTTCGAGTAGTATCGCGGCCTCGCCCTCGTAGCTGACCTTGTCGCACACGCCCGCTATGGACGAGACCGCGTCGAAGAGCCTCCCCATCCCGCACGACAAAGGCGAGTTTATGCCGCGCTCCAGCATACTGGCGACGACCCGCATATCACTTTCAGAGACTGTGCCCCCCTTGAGCCGCCCCATAACGGACAAGGCTTCGTCCGGCCCGTAAGCCGATACGAGGCAGGAAAGCGCGGTCCTCCACGGCTCCCTCACAGCCATGTCGCCGCCCGGAAGCCTCATATAGCTTATGTGCGCGAACCTCGTGAAACCCGAGTAGTCCGCGAGCAGGAACTCGCTCCCCCATATGTTGCCGTCCGTCCCGTACCCGGTGCCGTCAAGCGCGACGCCTATGACCTTGCCTTCGTACCCGTTCTCCGCCATGCACGCCGCGATGTGCGCGTGGTGGTGCTGGACAGGGACAAGCTCCGTTTTTCCGCCCGCGCCATAATCTTTAGCGAAGGAGGTCGACAGGTAGTCCGGGTGCATGTCGTGCGCAACTACCCCTGGCTCCGCCCTGAACATGCCCTTCAGGTTGCCGAGCGTCTCCCCGAAGAAACGCATCGCCTCAACACCGGCGAGGTCGCCTATGTGCTGGCTCATTATCGCGTGCGTGCCCTTCGTTATGGTAAGCGTGTTCTTCAGCTCGCCGCCGCAGGCCAGGACCTCCGGCATCTCCCGGCCCAGGTCAATGGTCTCCGGCGCGTAACCCCTTGCCCTCCTTATTACCCTCGGGATACCGGATACGACCCGCGCAATAGAGTCGTCCACCCGCATGTAGACGTCCCTGTCGTGCAGGAGGAACGAGTCCGCCATCCCGGACAGCTTTTTCAAAGCCTCGCCGTTGTCCGTGACGATGGGCTCCTCCGCGATGTTACCGGAGGTCATGACGAGCGTGTCGAGCCTTCC
>Ga0214472_10004195_pt1 | contig 15188 bp, 12 predicted proteins | sample RVTome_6_FD_207662 | JGI IMG/M metagenome (GOLD analysis project Ga0214472, IMG submission 207662) | Soil microbial communities from uranium-contaminated site in the Upper Colorado River Basin, Wyoming, United States - RVT140D175 | ecosystem: Environmental > Terrestrial > Soil > Contaminated >...
CTCGCCTGGATCCTCCCGCCCTTGGCCATCGCACTCGCCTTGGCCATGCGGAACGTGAAACCCTTCAACCCGCGCTATGTCATCAGCATCCTGCCGGCGCTGCTGATCGTGCTCGCCGTCGGCCTGGACCGCCTGCGGCCGAAGGCGGCCATGAGCTTCCTTGTGGCTTGGTTGATCCTGAGTGGCGTCGCCCTGTACCGCGGCTGGTACGTGCCGAGCTACATGCACGAGGACGTGCGCGGCAGCGTCGAGCTGGTGGAGCTGCGCCAGGGCGACGACGACCTGATCCTGGCGCCGCTGATCAACCTGGTGGTGGAGCACTATTACGACGGGTCCGGCGAGGTCGTGAATCTGACCCCCGCGCAGCGGAGTGCGCCCGGCGGCATCGCCACCGCGCTGGCCGGGCTGCCGTCGCAGCCGCGCTATCTCTGGTATCTCAGGGCCCGCCCGTGGTCGGGAGACCCCGGGGGAAAGCTCCTGGCCGGACTCGAGGCCCACTATTGGCGGCTCGGTCACTTTCCCCGGCCGGGAGTTGCGATCTACCTGTACGATCGGCAGCGGCCGCCGGGGGAGAGTGCCGTCGAGCCCTGATGCGGGGCGTCGGTGCCGTGCCTGTTTGACCCTCGTCTCTCACGGGTGATACTCTCTTCTTGAGCTTCCCGTCTCGCGATGCGAATGGGCCGCTGCTTCTGTCACGACATCTCTCGCCGCCTCAGAGACGCCGAATCAGCCATGACTACGCTCCTGTCGCGGGGCTCCGAAGTGTCCGCCGAGGAATGGGCCACGATCGAAGCTCCGACCTCCATCGGCTACGAGATCAGCAAACGCGCCATCGACATCGTCGGCGCCGTCGCCGGCCTCGCGTTGTTCGCGCCGCTCTTGATCTACCTGGCCATCATGGTGAAGCTCGAGAGCGACGGGCCCGTCTTCTTCCGGCAGCGGCGCGTCGGGCTGCATGGCCGCCAGTTCGTCTGCTACAAGATTCGCTCCATGGTGGCCGATGCCGAGGCGCTGAAGGACAGCTACGAGTATCTGAACGAGGCCGATGGCGCCGCCTTCAAGATTCGTCAGGATCCACGCGTGACCCGCGTCGGCAAGTTCGTGCGGCGCAGCTCCCTCGACGAGTTCCCCCAGCTGTGGAATGTCCTGCGCGGCGAGATGTCCATCGTCGGCCCGCGGCCGCAGATCCTCGAGGAAGTGGAGCAGTACACGCCCGAGCAGCGGCAGCGGTTGCTCGTGAAGCCGGGCATCACCTGCCTGTGGCAGGTCTCCGGGCGCAACGACGTCGACTTCGAGGAGTGGATGCGCCTGGATCGCGAATACATCCGTCGCCGCGGCTTCAAGACGGATGTTCGGATCCTTCTGCAGACGCTCCCCGCCGTCATCGCGCGCAAGGGAGCCTACTGAGTGATCGTCGGGCTCGGGATTGATCTCTGCCAGGTGAGCCGCATCGCCGAACTCGAGCGGCGCTACGGGATGCGCTTCCTGCAGCGTGTGTTCACCGAGGGCGAGCTGTCCCGCTGCCGCAACCCCCGGCGCCTGCATGAGTGCCTCGCCGGCCGCTTCGCCGCCAAGGAGGCCGCCCTCAAGGCGCTCGGCACCGGCCTGTCCCAGGGCATCGCCTGGCACGACGTCGAGCTGGTCGGGGGGGAGTCGCAGCGGCCGCGCATCGCCTTCCATCGCCGCGCCGGAGAGATCTTCAAGGCGCGCGGCGCGACGACCAGCTGTGTCAGCGTGTCCCATGATTCCGGCTTCGCGGCGGCCGTCGTGATCCTCGAGGGTGACCCCGGTTGACCGGGCGGAGCCTCACGCGCCCGGCCCTGGGAAAACCCGGAGCGGCCGAGAGCGGGGCCGATAGGGGGCCCGAAAACCGCCCGATCTGGGCGGGGGAGGGTCGAAACGTCCCCATCCTGGCTGGCAGGTCAGTTGTTCCATTCCCTGGGAATTGGTAGACTTAAGTCCGATTTGTAGGGGGGGATTCTCGTATCCCCTGATCCGTCCAACCGGCTCCCTGGGTCGGAAGCCGCTTCGGAGGACAGGCAGCAACTTAGGCTATCGATGAACCGGGCCCTGACACCCGGAAACTCTGGGGGACGATTCGAGGCGGCAGCGCATGTGCGCTCCTTCGGGAAATGATTCCCAATCGAAAGTCCTGACAAGCCAGAACGGTGGCGATGCGGGGTGCTGCTCGGACGGACACATACGTCCTGGCGACAACTCAATTGCGCACCGCTCTGCCTCAGCTGCAACGTGGGTCGGAGAGTGGTGATGTTTTCAGATCAATTCGAATTGAGACGGCATCTGCCGTCGAGTGGCGGCGTGCGCGGAGGACTGCGCGCGCTGGTCGTCGGTTGCTGTCTGGCGCTCGTGGTGGGGTGTGGGGCGTCGGCGAGGAAAGACTTTGATTTGAATCGTGGGGAGGCGGTGGATGACTCGGCCGCCGCCGAGGTGTTTGGCTGGGACGATTGGGTCACTTCTGCCGATGATTCGAGCGCGACCGAGTGGAATTACGCCGTGGGAGAGGGTGACCGACTGGAGATCACTTTCTTCAGCCATCCGGAGCAGAACAGGCATGTCATCGTTCGACCCGACGGTAGGATCAGCATGCCGTTTGTGGGAGAGATCCAGGCTGCCGGCCGCAGTGCGACTGTGATCGGCGAGGAACTCGAAGAAAAATACGCATCCGTTCTCATCGACCCCGTGGTCGACGTGATCGTGCACGAGACGGGCGCCCGCTTCTACGTGATCGGCGAAGTGCGCACGCCCGGCGAGTTTGCTTTCAACCGCCCGGTAAGCCTCCTGCAGGCAGTAGCGCGGGCTGGCGGTTATTCCGGTAATGCGCGATTGAATAGTTTCGTTCTCATGCGGAGACTCGAGAATGGGCAGAGCGTCGCGGCTGTCTTGAATTTTCGGGAGTACATGCAGCTCAAGGATCGGCGTGGAGACATAGCGCTCCGGCCATTCGATATCGTATGGGTACCCACCGACGCGATCACGCGGATGGACAACGTGGCGAAGAAGGCATTCTCGGGCATCCTCGGCGCTCAGGAAATCGTCATCCAAGGCTGGAGTCTTGCGAACTTCGAAGAGGTCTTTCAGAGGGGCACGATCCGGCCGTAGCGCACGGCAAGCACTGCGGAAAGGAAGAAGCATATGTCTGGAATCTATATGAGAGGAGGGAGTCCGGTCGAGCGCGACACGACGATGCGCGATCTGCTCGCCGTGGTGTTCAAGAGAAAATGGCTGATCCTCTCGGTTTTCGTCGTTGCCGTTACATTCGTGAGTATACAGACCTTGTCGAGTCCGGTTACGTACACGGCAGACTCGACACTACTGTTGAGCCGTGCTGGCCTCCGCTCCAGCGTCTTGGATAGGGCAGGTAAGTCCCTCCCCTGGGTCGAGGTGGTCGAATCCGAGATCGAGGTCGTTCGAAGCACGCCAGTTCTTCAGCTCGCCATCGAGAAGCTTGCTTCGCCGAGTGACGGCGAGGCCCCGATCGACATCGCGTTCGATCGGATTCAGAAGAGTGTTAAGGCCGGGGTCATCGGCGAGTCAAACGTGGTCTACGTTTCCAGCACGGCACGGGATCCCGAACGCGCCGTTCGCGTCGCGAATGCGGTCGCTGAATCCTACGAAGTGTACCATCGAAGACTCTTCAAGCTCCCTGACGCGAGCTTGGCCATCCGGGCGCAGATCGACTCCATGGCGCTGGCGCTCGACGAATTTCGGACGCGACGTGCGGCAATCCTGGAGACCGTCGGCCTCACGGACATTAGAGAAGAAGAACGCTCGATCGTGCATCAGCGCACTCGATCTCGCCAAGAACTCTCCACGATCGATGTGAACATGTCACGCCTCGAATCAGAAATGGCGGATGTGGAGAGTTTCTTGGCAACGGACTTCGAGAGTGGTCAGACGATACCGTTTCAGGTCAACATGTCTTCTTCGCAAGGGAGTAGCCTGACCTTCGAGATCAAGGAATTGCACGAGCGTACGCGTGACCTGGATCAGCTGCTCAACAAGTACACCGAGCAGCATCCCGCTGTCCGTGAGGCGCGGGCAAAGGTCGAGCAGAGCCGTGTCGAGGTGCGAGAGATCGCGCGTAGCGTCCTCATGAACCGGCGTTCCGAACTGCGCATCGCCGAAGGAGAAGCGGTCAAGTTGCGGTGGCAGGTCGCCGAGCTGGACCGGACTCTCCTTGCCCTGCCCGAGGTCAACAGGCAGCTCGAGAGTCTTGATGCCGCCATCGATGCGACGGAATCGCAGCACGGCGACTACCTCAAACAGATCGTGGCAGCGGAAATCAACAGCGCCTCGGTGGCGGAAGACGGCGTGACGATTCTCTCTCCGGCGATCAAGGCTCGCCGCAACGCAAAGGGCGATGCAGTTCGCCTCGCGCTTGGCCCTATTCTGGCGCTGATCGCTGGGATCGGACTGGCGTTCTACCTGGAGAACATGGACCACAGCCTTCGAAATCGCGAAGACGTGGAGCAACATCTGGAGATCCCGGTATTGGCGAGTTTCCCAGAAGTCGACGTGGGCGACCGCACACCGTCGGGTCGCGGGCGGCGAAGTCTTCCTTTCCAGAAACGCGCGAAGGAATAGGGGCGCAGGCGCCCGGCAAACGCTCATAGGCTCTCGGAGAATTCATGTATCGAATTCACTTCGATCTCCATGACAAGCCATTTCGGATCCCTCCGAGTCCGAAGTATCTCTACATGTCCGACACGCACGACGAGAGCCGCGCGCGCATTCTCTACGGCGTGCAGGAGGCCCGCGGGTTCGTGGTCGTCAGCGGAGCCATCGGGCTCGGAAAGACGACGGTGCTGCTGTCGGTTCTGGACCAGCTGGATCGGCGCACACGGACGGCGGTTCTGACGCAGCCCATCGGCAATTTCGTGCAATTGCTTCGCATGACTCTGCACGAGTTCGATTCCGAACTCGAAGCAGCGAACAGCACTGATGAGGTTGAGCTTCTGCAGGCGCTGAACCGGTATCTGATCGGCCGTCTCGCTGCCGGGCAGACCTGCGTTCTCATGATCGACGAGGCGCAGAATCTGTCGATCGAGCTCCTCGAACAGTTGCGCATGCTCTCGAATCTGCAGACCGAGGAAGCTTCGTTGTTGCAGATCATCTTGGTGGGCCAGCCGGAGCTGCTGCAGAGGCTGGAGGAGCCGTCCATCGCACAGCTCAAACAACGTGTCGGAGTCTGGTACGAGATCTTACCGCTCACAGCCCCGGACGTCCGCGACTATATCCACCATCGGCTTCATGTCGCCGGCGCTCAGGCGCCGCGGCGGATTATTCCAGACGAATCGTGCAACCTCGTCGCTGAATTCAGCCGGGGCGTACCTCGGCTCATCAACCAGATCTGCGATACGGCGCTGGTCATCGCCTTCGGTCAGAACGCGCCACTTGTTACCCAGGAGCACGTCAACGAAGCAGCGACGGAGCTGCACCTTGGTCCGGCTGTTCGCCTGCGCGATGACTCGAGTTCCCAACGGAAAGTGTCCGCCGTACCAAGTTCCGAAGCCAGGTCGTGGAGATCCCTTGCCAGCGTGGCCAGTTTCGCTGTAGTTCTTGCGATTGTGGCTCTTTTCGCGGTGGGAGCCGTCCTGCAGAATGGGCGAGGGCTTCCAATTTCAGCTCGCGGAGGCGCGGAGGCGCAGCGACAGCCAACAGGACCGACCGAATCGGTGGCGATGACAGCCGAACCGGCGCCAGCAGAGAGAGTTCCAGAGCGGGCGGCTCCAGAAGTGGTAGAGTCGACACCAGGTGCCCGCAGGCCCCCGAGCGGAGTCCATTTCGCCGTTCACGTGGCGAGCTTTCGAGACAACGGCGGGATCGAAATGTGGCTCGCCCGCGAAGTTCGAACCCAGGCGGGCTGGAAATGGCCCGTCTACGTGAACCGGACCGACGGTTCGGATCCGTGGTTTCGGGTGCTGGTCGGTGGGTTCGAAGACCTGGCCTCGGCGCGCGATTGCGCGAACGAGCTCAAGCGAGGATTCGGCAAGAGCTATGCTCTGCCGGCCCAGCTCGCCGCGGAGAGTCGGGAAGTCTATTCCCCGACGGAAGTGGCCTTAAGGCAAGAGGAAGAAGCCAGATGAGCAGCATTCGAGAGGCCCTGAAGCGGGCGCAGGTAGAGCGACAGGATAGGCTTGACGAAGAGGCAGCGAGTAAACACGCGGAAACACGCGTCGAGACTGCCGCGGCAACTTCCTCGATGCACTTGATGAATTCGAAGGTTCTGCGCCTCCCGGAAGTCCCCATCGAATTCACCGAGGAATTCGCCCTGTTTCGGCAGGCTGTGGAAACTGCCCTCCCGCGAGCGAATCGCTCCATCGTCATGACGAGCGCGAATTCGAGTTCGGGCGTTTCGACCATCTCGCAATACGCCGCCGTGAGCTTGGCTATCCGTGACGGCCAGAAGACCTGCCTCATCGACGGGAATTTCAAGTCACCGAGTGTGTCCCAACAATTTGGCCTCTTGGGCGACCCCGGCCTCTCCGATTTCTGCATGGGTGACAACGAACTGACCGAAGTCCTCCAGCGAACCGAGTGTCCAGAGCTGTATGTCATGGGCATCGGCACGCAGATCCAGAATCCAAGCCTTGTATTGAGCCGCGACCGCGCGCGTACCCTGGCGAGCAACTTGAGTCAGCGTTTCGATTATGTCATCTTCGATGCGAGCGCGGTTCTCAGCAGCGCAGAAAGCTCGCTGCTCGCTGCCAGCGTCGATGGTGTCGTTCTCGTCGCCCGCGCGGGACGGACCAAGCGCGAGGTACTTGTGAAGGCCGAGAAACTGATCCGATTCAGCGGCGGGAAGGTGCTTGGCGTCATCCTCAATCGCCGGCAGTTCCCCATCCCAGACGCCATCTACAAGCGGCTGTAGGGACTCGGGTAGCTCCGGCATCCATGGGCGCGCCCGAGCCAACCGGTCATGGGAACAGGCGCAGCGCCGCCCGGCGCGAGACGGAGCGGCGCATCGAACTACTGAGTGAACGCTGCCAATCGCTCCTGGGCAACTCTCTGCTAGGGATCCTGCTCGTAGGGAGCGCTGCCAGAGCTCGCGAGAGCTACGCCATGGAGGGAGAGAAGCTCCTTCTTCTCAGCGATCTGGACCTCTACTGCGTCGTCCGCCGGTCCGAGACGCGGAGTGCCGATACTGTTCGTGAACTCCATGAACTCGCCGACTCCGATCCCTTCTTTCTGAACGGCCTGGACCTTTCCATTGTCGGACAGGGGGCGTTGGAGGGAATGGACGACGCGCTGAAGGCCAGCCAGGCGAGAGGCGCGCATCGCTGGGTATGGCGCCGGGATGGCTGGGAGGCGCCGACGATTCGGGCCACGGGCGACCGCGAACCGGGCGCCATCGACGCCTTCCGCCTGGTCTGCAATCGAGCCGCGGAGGAGCTTCTACACACTCGTCCCGACGGCAGGCCCGAAGACACTCTGCAGGCAGCCTACACACGCTGGAAGTTGCTGAGAGATCTCCCGCTCGCGCTCTACGCAGCTCTCGCGCCGGAAGTACGAGTTGCCACGGCTCGGGCAGACATCGCGGGCGAGCTAAGGACCCGGTTGCGCTGGCCCCGACTCGATGGTCTGCTGGATTCGATCGAGAGCCTGAATGTTGATTTCGAGACCGGGCCCGTAACCAAGGCAAGGCTGGATGCGGTTACCCGCGTCGATACGTCTGCGCACCGTCGCGGAATCAGTCACCAGGAGCTGATCGAATCGGTCTGGCCCGCATACCGCTTCGTGGCACTACGGGCATGCGAGTCCGGCCTCTCCATCGAGCTGTGTATCGAACGCTCCGAAAGCCAAGGTTCGAATTGCACCGATGGCGACCTCGAACTCTTTCGCTCCGTCCCTCGACGCGGTGGGACGCTGGGGACACTGCGCCGCGCGTACCTCTATCGCCGCGAGGCCCCGAAGCGGACTCGCCCATGGTGGCGCTACGCGCTTGACGGCCCCGGACCGGAAAGGGTACAAGCGGCTGCGGCCCTTGCATTTGCCGGGTCTGCTGACCCTGCCAGCCTGCTCCGCGACCTCTATGGGGAGTCGGACCTCATGCGTCGAGGGGCCAGTGGCAATCCATGCGATGCCCTCTGGTATGGCCAACAGTGGCGCGATTGGATCCTCGGTGAGGCCTGAATCATGAAGAGAGCTCGTGTCGGCCTCTTTGTGATGATCGATGCTGTCGGCGGTCGCTATGCCCAAGAGCGTGAATTCCTGGCGCACTTCGAGCAGAAATCTTCTCTGAGGACGGTCCTCGGATACAGCTGCTCCTGCCAGCCCACGCTGCTCTCGGGAAAACTGCCGCGAGAACACGGACATGGTCCGATGTACCGCCCCCGGGACGGCGCATCCGCCCTCGACTCTGCCAAGACCTATGCCTGGCTGCCACGCCGCGTTGCGGATAGCTGGCGTGTCAGGAATCGCATCTATGCAAAGGTCTCCCAACAGGTCGATGGCTACTTCAGCTTGTACGAATGCCCGACGCGTCTCTTGCCGAGATTCGATCTCGTCGAACACCGCGACATCTTTCAACCGAAGGGTCTGCGCCAGGCAGAGAGCATTTTCGACCGTTTCGTTGAACTAAAGCTCGAGTATTCCACCTTTTCGTGGAGGACTCCTGAAGAGGAGAATATCGCGTCCGTCCAGGAACTCCTCCGCGAAAAACGGAACGATGTAATCTTCCTCTATCTCCCAGAGGTCGACGGGCTTCTCCACGCCGGGGGGAAGTCCAGCGCGGCGGTCCACGAGCGACTCGGCTGGTATGAGGATCAGATCCTCGGTTTGCTGGAACTGGCAGAGCAGAACTACTCCGAAGTGGATCTCCTCGTCTTCAGTGACCACGGAATGAGCGACGTCCATGGCAGTTTCGATCTGAAATACGAGATCGAGTCACGCTTTGGACAGAACGGTGGACAATATCTCGCGTTTTACGACTCGACCATGGCACGCTTCTGGTCGGAGGATGAGGCGCTCCGTTCGCAAATCGCGGACCATTTGGCCGCACGCGCCGGAGGACGGCTCATCGAGGCGGCCGAGTCCCGAGATCTCGGCGTCGACCTCGCGAACGGGGACATGGGGCAGATCCTGTTCGTCGTCGACGAGGGAGTATTGATTCTGCCAAGCTACATGGGCAGCGCGCTTCTGGCAGGGATGCATGGCTACCATCCGGACGCACTCGACGCCGACGCCTGCTTTTTCTCCCCGCGGCGTCTCGAAGGACCTGCCGAGCACATCGTCGACATCTTCTACCACATGGACGCGATCGCCACGAGAATCGCCCAGGAGAGCCGTTGAAGCTGGGCATGTCGAGCTTCGCGCGCTTCGGGGCCTGGAGTCTGCTGGCTCAAGCGATTCAGGTCGGCGGGGCGTTGCTTCTGAGCGTGTTCATCGTGCGCTCGCTCGGTGAAGAGGGCTTTGGTGAGCTCAGCGTCCTGAGGCAAGTCGCCGCTGCGCTCGTGACCGTTTCAGGCCTGGCTCTCGATCGAACCCTGCTGCGTTATCTTCCCGAGTTGCACCTACGCGCCTCGGGTTCCCGCGCCCGGAGATTCTTTCTCACGAGTCTCTTCGTCAGAGTGCTCGCCTGGGCGATCATCGGCGGCGTCTTTGTCGCGCTCTCACCACAGCTCTCCGCGGTCTTTCACCTGGACGACCCCAAGCTCGTTCTCTTGACGGTTGCCTGCGCCCTTGCCTTTTCGATCTATGTCCATTTCCGGGCCGGCGCGATCGCCAGTTTTTCGACGCGCGCTGTCGCCGGGGCGAGCGTCCTCTCGCTGCTTGCAACGCTCGCGCTGACCCTGTACGTCCTGAACCGTGGCGCAAGTGTGGAAGGAGTTCTCCTCGCATCAGCACTCGGGCCTTTGCTTGCGTTGCCCCTGCTGGCGATCCCTTCGCTGAGAGGCCGTATCGTTGGGGCGGCTGCAGGTGCGGAGCCGGAGGCCGGCGAGCCTGAGTCGATTCCGGTCGGAACGCAGGCGGGGGCGTTTCGGCGGCGTGTGTTCAGATATACTTCCATTTTCGCGGCAATCGCCGTACTGAACCACATCGTCCACAGCCAGACAGAGGTGTTACTGCTCGGTCACTTTCGCAGCGTTCAGGAAGCCGGGTTCTTTCAACTGGGATTCAGCTTCGCGCAGCGGGTCATCGACTTTCTGCCTCTGGCTCTGTGGGAAGTGTCGATGGCGGGATTCAGCCGGATCGCGGTGGAAGACCCTAAGCAGCTCGTGGGCGCCGTCCACACCTATCTCAAGCTCCTCTATTTAGGCGTCCTCCCGGTAGGCACTCTCGGTATCGTCTTTTCAGGCAGCATCATTCGTTTCCTGTATCCCGAGGCGATGGCGCCGGCGATCGGCGTGAGCCAGGCCTACTTCTTTATCGCGCAGGTGGCGGCTGTTGGAGCACCGCTGGGGATGATCGTCTATGCGCGAGAGAAGATGGGGGCAGCCCTCCGCGCTTATCTCATCTTCTCCGTCCTCAATGTAGTGCTCGATTTTGCCCTGATTCCGCGCTTCGGAATCCACGGAGCCGTCGCCGCCCTGGCCGCGGGCAAATTTGCCGCCGTCTACTTCATGGGTCGAATCGCCCTCCGCGAGATGCCCGAGATCCGTATTCCCCTGCGATTCATCTTCAGGACGGCAGCGGCGTGTTCGCCCCTGGCCATTTGGTTTGTGATCGAGCCCACGGCCCCGTCCTTTTTCGTGCTGTGTGGGGCGGGTTTGGGCGCGATGCTCTTGCTCCTCCTGTCGTTCCGGCTCTTTCGCGTGTTGGATTCGGAAGACTGCGAACTCCTGCGCTCCACCGGGCTGCCGGGAAGCGCGATTCTCCCTCGGCTCCTCGGCGGAGGCTGATCCGTGGACCGCCGGCCACCCCTCACTTTCTTCAGCGATGCGAATCGCTTTGGCGGTGCCGAAGGCTACCTGGAGATCCTCCTAAGGGGTCTCGGGCCGACAGCGGGCTCGCTGGTGCACTTCGACGGCTCAGAAGACATGGAGGCATGGGGAGCTCGGCTACGCAAAGCGGGCTTCATCGTGGATTCGCTCTCGGGGAGGGGACTCTCTGCCCGCTCTGCGGCACTGCTCCGCTGGGCGACAGCTTCCTCACCGTCGGCGGTGCACGTGAATCTCCCCGGACCGTACGATGGGCTCTTTGCGATTGCACCGGCCGTCCTGCGCGCCGCGCGCGTCCGTGCTGTCGTGGTCACAGAGCATCTTCCCAGCGTTGGACGTGTCGGGAAACGCTACTGGCTGAAACGCCTGGGAGTCGGCAGCATCACGGCCGCCATCGCTCTCTGCAGGAAACATCAAGTTCTCCTGAGCGAGACCTTCGGATACGCGCCCTCGCGCTGTCATGTCGTGGCGAACGGAGTGAATGCGCCCACGGAGATACAGTTGAATTCCTCTTTTCCGGAGGATCTGCGGACGCGGGAGACGTGGCCCGGGCTTCCCCGAATCGTCCAGGTCGGCTCACTCGAGCGCAGGAAGGGCGTCTGGGTCGCTCTCGAAGCGGCCGAGCTGATGAATCGGTCGGGGATCCGATTCAATATGTGGTTGGTCGGAGAGGGGCCATTGCGAGGCGAGGTCGAGTCCGTGATCACGGCGCGCGAGCTGGGAGATGTCGTACGGCTCTCAGGACAGCGGGCCGATATCCACGCGATCTGGCAGGGTGCCGACATCGCTCTCTTGGCCAGTTTCAGGGAGGGAATGCCCCTCTCGCTCATCGAAGCGATGGCGCACTCCGTCCCATGCGTTGCCACGACAGTGGATGGCATTCCTGACCTCATCGAGAGCGGGAGGGAGGGTCGCCTGGTTCGGCCTGACGACGCCGCGGCCCTGGCAGAGGCGCTGTCCTTACTCGTGGCGGACGAACGCACGCGGCTTGGGATGGGGCGGGCCGCACGCGAGAAGTATGTACGCCAGCACACGGCCGCTCACATGATCGAGCGGACGCGCGCCGTCTATCAAGGCATCGGGCTCTCGGTATGACCCGAAGATTCGCCATGGTGATGCCAGAGCTGCCTTGGCCACTGGACCAGGGAAGTCGTCGGTTCATGTTTGACGCGGCGATGCTCCTCAAGTGCCATGGCCAGGTCGATCTCTTCACGCGTGAAATCGGTGACCAAGCTGAGGCCATCCGAACTCTCGAGGCGCAGGGTTTCCATCTCGAACTGGACGGCAGTTACCGGGACCAACGCGCTGGGGCCAAGATCGGCCGGCGGCTCGGCAACGAACTGCGAGCGTTGAGATCCAGCCGTCCTCGCGAACTGCATTACACGGCGACGCCGAGACTCTCCGAAAAGCTCGCCACGCGGTCCGAGCAGGTCGACTATGCGGCAGTCGTCGGAGTCTTCTGGCAAACTTGGCCCATCATGAAGCTCGCGCCCGCCGGTCACCGAGTCCTCCTCATTTCCGATGTCGAGCACGTGCGCGCGGCCGACGCAGATCGCATCGTTCAGAGACGCGGCAGTCAGAAGTTGCAGGAGCGTCTTCGGAGGGCGGAGATCGAGGCGTGGCTCGCGGCCGACTGGCTGCTCTGCATCAGCGAACTGGATGCAGAGCGCGCACGCGACGCGCTCCGGGATCTTGACGGCGCGCCGGAAATTGCAGTGTGGCCCATCGCATTCGGATCGGCGCCAATTGCGCCCCGCGCGACGAGAAACGACGCCAAGCTGGAACTCCTCTGCTATGGACATTGGGAAGCGCCGTTCAACCGCGACGGCCTCCTGTGGTTCTTGAGAGAACTCTGGGGCCCGGTGGCCGGGCGTTTTCCGGACTGCTCGTTCCGAGTGGCCGGCAAGGGACTCGACGCGGAACTGCGACGCCTGCTCGCGGAGGTTCCTTCGGTGGAGCCACTCGGCTGGGTGGAGTCGCTCAGCGATGAACTGCTGCGCGCTGACGCGGCCGTGATTCCTCTTCGCTATGCGGGGGGGCTACGCTATCGGCTCCTCGAAGCGATCGCCGCAGGATGTCCCGTCATCTGCAGCGATGTCGCCGCCGCCGGCTCCGCGTTCTTGGCGGGCGAGCACTACATACCGGCAAACAACGCCACACAACTCGCCGACGCGATGATGGCATTGCGGGGTGACAGAGGGCGAGCCGCGGCCGTCGGAATGGCGGAGAGAGCGTCTATCGAGCTGGAGACGAGTTATGGTCGGGATAAGGCCGCGAACGAACTAGCTCGACTCATCGATCGAATCGGACGGCACGCGAGCGACGAATAGAAAGGAAGATCCATGCGCAATTGGTTCGTCTTGGGCATCTGCCTCTCGATGATGGTGACGGCCCAGATCCTCTGGAAACTGGGGCTGGCCAAGCTCGGGAGCATCGATGTCGGCCCCAATCTGCCCGGCCAGATCGTGAAGCTCCTGCGGTCGTGGCAGATCCTGGCCGGCCTCGGCATCTTCGGCCTGACGAGTCTCATGTGGTTCGATCTGCTCAGCAAGATGGAACTCTCGCTTCTCTATCCATTCACGAGCCTGTGCTACGTCCTGGCGTTCTTCGCGGGCTGGTTGTGGCTCGGTGAACAGGCGCAGTGGGGGAGACTCGTTGGGATCTCGATCATCATGCTCGGCATCTTCCTGGTCTCCAGGACCGCGGCCTGATTCGCATGCTGCAGCGGCTGGGATTCTGGAGCCTTCTCGCGGTCGTCGCGGCACTGGGCTGCTGGTTCCTGCTGCCACGAGTCGTGCTGCGACCAGCCGTCGAACTCTCCGTCTTCTGGTGCGTGGCGCTCGTGCTCCCGGGATTCCTCTGGACGCGCCGATGTGGGGGGGCAGGCGGCTTTGCCGTTTTCGGCTGGCCGCTCACCATCGGCCTGTTGCATCTGACACTCCTGATCGGCGGGATGCGTCTCGCGGGTCTCGGATATCGTACCGGCGAGATTCTGCTGCCTGCCGCCTTGATCGCTGCGCTCTTGCTCGCTCCCGGGAGTCATCGGCCGAAGCTCGAACGTAAGAATCTGCTCCTGGCAGCAGCTTCGATCGCCTTGGCGCTCGGTGTTTGGATCGCGCTGAATCCTCGCTCGATGCATATCCTCAGCGACGCCCCGGCCCATCTCGGCGCGGTGCGTGACGCGCTGGCACAACGCGCGTGGCGGCCGGTGGACGTCTCGGTCTCGCGCTCGAGCACTCTTGTCGATCCACGGTTTGGTCTGTTTCACGGCCTCTTTGGATTCGCCGCCGCGTGGACAGGCATCGATGCGAGCGCAGTCCTGAGTTCCTCTGCGATCATCCTGAGTCCCATTTGGATTCTCCTGCATCTCTTCCTGTTCGGCAGATTCACTGGCTTCCGTTGGCTCACGCTGGCGCTGGCGTTGATCTACACGCTGCAGGTGGCCGCGGGCCGCGCTTTCGGCCTTTGGTCCGTCGTCTATCCCGGCAACATCGCTTTGATGTTCGCCGCAGGCTGCGTTGCTGCCGCGATCCCATATTTCGAGAGGAAAGAGACGCCGCGATCCGTTCCAGTCCTCGCGGCCATCGCTTTGGGCGTGAGCTGCTGGATCCACCCCTTCGCATGGTGGGGCTGGAGCGTCATGCTCATTCATGCCATGGCGATCATGTGGGTGGGAAATCGTTCATGGCGAGTTCTCGAGCACCCGATCCGCTTCGTGCTGCTCAGCACGGCCGTTGGCCTCCTGATCATGCTCCCAGACGCGCTGGGCCATCTGCGCTCGCAGCCCGGTTTGCACGACGTCCCCGTGTTCGTCGTCTACCTGGGAGAGAATCTGTTCGTCGCCGATCCGGCTCGCCTGACGCGCTGGGGCGGCGGCCTTACGGTCCTCGCGCTTCCACTGATGGCGGTCGCCCGGCGGCGCTGGCTCCAGTCCTTCGGCGGCGCCATCCTGCTGGCTCCAGCTCTCGCCGTCTGGACGATCAGTCTGAACCCGCTCGCCAATCCGCTGGTCTATCGACTCGTGGGCTACTTCCCTGAACGCCTTGGCGTGTTGCTGTACATTCCCGTCGCCATGGCAGTGCTCCTGGGCTGGGCCGGTTATGGAATCTACGCGTCGGGAAGTCGGCTCAGGCGCGGGGCGTTGGGGGCGTTCGCGCTCCTCGTTCTGGCCGCTTTCTGGACCGACTTCAGGCAAAGCGTCGGTGTCCTCCGGGCTGCCGATGCACGGAATGTGGCGTATTGGGGGGCCATCCAGGACATCGCTTCGGCGCTCGATGAAGCGGGGGC
>Ga0214472_10004196_pt1 | contig 15188 bp, 11 predicted proteins | sample RVTome_6_FD_207662 | JGI IMG/M metagenome (GOLD analysis project Ga0214472, IMG submission 207662) | Soil microbial communities from uranium-contaminated site in the Upper Colorado River Basin, Wyoming, United States - RVT140D175 | ecosystem: Environmental > Terrestrial > Soil > Contaminated >...
GACCGCCGACGTGGCCGCGACGACGCGCGAGGAGCGCGGCGCGGGCCCGGCCCCGCAGGCTCGGCGATCAACGGGACCGTGCGGCGTGAGGTGGAGGATGCAGCACCGGGCCCTCGTGCTGCTCCTGATCGCGGGTCTCGCGGCCCCCGCGCTCCTGCCGGCGGCGGAACGGGGCGCCGACGAGAAGGAGAAAGCCGAGGACCTCAGGGAGCTGACCGCGCGGCTGAACGGGCTGGCGTCGGAGCCGGAGCTGTCGGAGGAGCAGGTCTTCCTGCACGCCCGCGTCTCGGAGCTGCTCGGTCGCGCCCGCGAGGCTCCGGCCGGCTCGTACCTGTTCGACCGGCTCGAGTCCGCCATCGACGACCTCCTCGACGCCAGCCGCGAGCTCCAGAGGATCAGGGAGCCGGACGAGGACGAAGAGGAGGAGGACCGCGAGGGCGACGCCCAGCGCGAGACGGCGCGCGATCTCGAGAAGGCCTACTTCCGGGTTCGACAGGGTGAGTACTTTGCCGAGCAGAGCGGAGACCCGAAGGCCGGCGAGTACGTTCGCCTCGCCCAGCGCCTCTACCAGCAGGGCCGATCGGCCTACGACGGAGGCCGGTACTGGCGGGCCCGCCGGTTCGCGGACGCGGCCCGCGAGGTCGTCGAAGGGCTGGAAGGGCTCGCCCACGCGGCGGTGCGCATACCGGAACTCCCCCCGCTGTGAGGTTCGGACAGCATGCGCTGGTCCCTCGACAGTCTGCGGCTCCAGGCGGCGGTCATCGGCCTGGCTTCTCTCTCGATGGCCGCTCTCGCCGTCATCCTGATCCAGGACGCGCTGAGCCGCGCCGAGCAGACCCTGCTTCGTGAGGCGGCCCAGCAGTCCACGTCCGCCGCCAGTGAGCTCGGCCAGCAGTTCCGCGAGCGCGCGAGCGTCGAGGAGGACCCGCTCGCCGCCCTCCCGATCGAAGCCCAGGACCTCTCGCTGCGGGGGCTCTCCGGCGCCGTCCTTCGGGCGTACGAGGGCGTGGAGGGAGGCTTCCTGCTCCTTTCCGAGCGCCGGGTCGTCGGCTACTCGGCCCCGACGCGCGCCGAGACGAAGCTCGCGCCGACGGAGGATGAGCTCCAAATGCTCCTCCAGATCGCCGCCGGGCTCGGAGACAGCGGGCGCACCGCGACCCACCAGCTCGCCCAGGGCACGGACTGGCTGGTCTTCGGTGTGGCCCCCATCGAGAATGCCGGCTCCGTGGCCTGGACGCTGAAGCGCCTCCCTGGGGCGCGCGATCCGGTGGGGGAGCGGCGCCGGTGGTGGCTGGCCGGGCTCGTGCTCTCGGCGCTCGTCGGGCTCGGGGGCGTCATCTCGATCGGCGTGCGGCTGCGCCGGGGCGCCGACGCCGTCAGCGCGGGCCTCGCCCGCCTGGAGAGCGACCTCGGCCACCGGCTGCCGGCCATGGGCGGGGACTTCGGGCGGATCGCGGCGGCGGTGAACCGGACGGCTGAGCGGCGGGCGGCCCTCGAGGCGACGGTGCGCCAGCAGGACCGCCTGGCCGCCCTCGGGAAGGTCGTCGCCGGGGTGGCCCACGAGATCCGCAACCCCCTCAACTCGATCCGCCTCGGGCTGGAGTTCCTGCAGCGGCGAATGGAGAAGGGGACGGCCCGGGTGGAAGAGGTCCGAGGGGCGATGGACGAGGTCGACCGTCTGGACCGGATCCTCGCCCGGCTCCTCGCCTTCGGCCGGCCGGCGCTCGAGGACCGGGTCCTCCAGCCGATCGCGCCCCTCGTCGACCGGGCGGTCGCCATGGTCCACACGCAGTCCGAGCAGAAGCGGGTGTCGATCCTGGTGGAGGACGGAGGGGCGCCGCCGCCGGAAGCGGACGTGGACGGCCTCCAGGTCGAGCAGGTCCTGGTGAACCTCCTCCTCAACGCCATCGACGCCTCTCCGGACGGAGGGACCGTCCGGGTGGGGCTCTTCCGGGAAGACGCGTCCGTCCGCATCGCGGTCAGCGACCACGGGTCCGGGATCCCGGAAGGGGCGCGCGAGCACGTCTTCGACCCGTACTTCACGACCCGGGATTCGGGGACCGGTCTGGGCCTCGCCGTCTCACGGGAGGTCGTGGCCCACCACGGCGGCTCGCTCTGGTTCGACACCGATGCCCGGGGGACGACCTTCACGCTGAGACTGCCCGTCCGCCGGGGCGGCCGATGAGCGCCGGGCCCCGGATCCTGATCGCCGAGGACGACGCCCGGGCGCGGGACTACCTCGGCGCGCTGCTGAGGGACGAGGGCTACGCGGTCGAGACCGCCGCCGACGGGACCGAGGCCTGGCGCCTTCTGGAGGAGGGGGGGTTCGACGGGCTGCTGCTCGACGTGCAGATGCCCGGCAAGGACGGGCTGACGATCCTCCGGGACCTGCAGGCGCTGGCCCAGCCCCCGGCCGTTCTCGTGATGACCGCGTACGGCAGCTCGTCGGTGGCGATCGAGGCGATGACGCTCGGTGCGTACGACTACCTCACGAAGCCGCTGCACTTCGACGAGCTGCTGATCCAGCTCGCGCGCGCGGTCGCCGCGCGCGCGGAGGCCCTGGAGCTGGAAGCGTACCGATGGGATGCCCGGGTCGAGGACGAGCACCCCGCGCTCGTGGGCAGCGGCCCCGCCATGCAGGGCGTCTACAAGCTCGTCGGCCAGGTGGCGCCGACCGGCTCGACCGTCCTGATACGGGGCGAGTCGGGCACGGGCAAGGAGCTGGTGGCGCAGGCCCTCCACGTCCACAGCGCGCGCCGGGATCGTCCCCTGGTGAGCGTCAGCTGCGCCGCGATACCGGAGACGCTCCTGGAAGCGGAGCTCTTCGGACACGAGAAGGGCGCCTTCACGGGGGCGATGGGCCGACGGCGTGGGCGGTTCGAGCTCGCCGAAGGGGGGACGATCTTCCTCGACGAGATCGGCGAGCTCTCGGGGGCCACACAGGTCAAGCTGCTGCGCGTGCTGCAGGACCGGGTCATCGAGCGGCTCGGCTCCGAGCAGTCGACGAAGCTCGACGTCCGGATCATCGCCGCGACCAACCGGGACCTGGAGCAGGCGGTCCGAGAGGGCGCCTTCCGCAAGGACCTGTACTACCGGCTGAACGTGGTCACGATCGCCATCCCTCCCTTGCGCGAGCGACGCGAGGACGTCCGAGAGCTCGCGGAGCACCTGCTGCGGAAGCTGGCGCGCGAGCGTCGGCTCGCTCCGGGGGAGCTGACCGCGGGCGCGGTCGAGCGGCTGCAGGCCTACGACTGGCCGGGGAACGTCCGCGAGCTCGAGCACGCCCTCGAGCGGGCGCTGATATTGAGCCACGGCGGCCACATCGCTTCGGAGCACCTCGCGCTGTCGACCGCCACGGCAGGGGCCTCGGGCCCGTTCGACGGCGTGCCCCTGGAGAAGGGGATGCACGCGGCGGTCGCGGAGCTCGAGCGCCGCCTGATCGAGCGGGCCCTGGCCGCGGCGGGCGGGAACCGCTCCCGGGCGGCGCAGATCCTCAGGATCAACCGCCGGCTGCTCTACGACAAGCTCCAGGAGTTCGGGATCCGGTAGGCCGGTGTGAAGAACCCACTCACCGGCCGTGCGAGAAGCGCACAGCTCGCCGCGGCCGACGACCGTCCGGGCAACGCCCCGGGGGCTCTTGGGGCTGGCTCGCCAATTGCCAGAGCATGTCATCACGAGGAGGGCCGTGGCTCGCGATCGCGCCGGCGGACGACTCCCCATGGACCGCTTGATGGGACCGGCTCGGCACGGAGGGGAGGTGAGTTGGAGCGGCGCGGTCTTTCGAGCCGCTCTCCTCGCGCTGCTGATCATCGGTCCCGCCCTCGGCGAGGAGACGATGCTGCCCGACGCCGCATCCGCCGCCGGCCTCCGTGTCTTCCTCGATTGCGGCGACGCCGACGACCAGGACTGCGACGAGGCCTGCGACTTCGACTACCTCCGCCAGCGGGCGACCTTCGTCGACTACGTCCGCGACCCGCGCGACGCCCAGGTGCACGTGCTAGTCACCACCCAGCCGACCGGCGGGGAGGGCTGCGAGTACAGGCTCGAGTTCATCGGCCGCGAGCGGTTCTCCGGGATGGACCAGGTCCACCTCTTCGTCTCTCCCGAGCCCGACACCGAGGACGAAAGGCGGCGGCGCCTCGAGCGCGTGCTCGAGCTCGGGCTCGTCCCCTATGCCCTCCAGGAGCCGATCGGCGAAGAGCTCGAGCTCCGGCACGACGTCCCGTCCGCGCTCGTGCGCATGGGCCGGCGCCCGGAGGACGATCCGTGGGACTCCTGGCTCTTCCGAGCCGAGCTCGAGGGCCAGGTGGGCGGCGAGGCGCGGAGGGACGATGTCTCGGTGGACGCGTCCTTCACCGCGAACCGCACCACGCCCGCGTGGAAGACGGAGCTGGATCTGGACCTCGAGTACGAGAGGACGACCGTCGACCTCGACGACCAGCCCGACTTCCGGAGCAGCCTGCGCGACCACGGGATAGGCGGCCAGGTGGTCAAGAGCCTCGGGGCCCACTGGGGGGCCGGCGTCGGAGGCTGGTGGGGGGCCGACAGCTTCGTGAACCTGGCCTCTTCGGCCCGGGCCGCCACTGCCCTGGAGTACAACGTCTTCCCCTACGACGAGTCCTCCCAGCGAAGGCTGAGCTTCGCCTACTTCCTCGGCGCGAGCTGGCTGCGGTTCGAAGAGATGACCATCTTCGGCCGGACCGGGCAGACGGCTACGGACCACGGCCTGACCGTGGTCTTCGACCTGAACCGCCCCTGGGGCCGCAGCCGGCTGGACGTCGAGATCTCGCAGCTCCTCCGTGACCTTTCCCGGAGCCGCCTCACCCTCCGGGGGGAGATCGAGTACCGGCTCGTGAGGGGCCTCTCCCTGAGCCTCCAGGCCGACGTCTCGCGCATCCGCGATCAGATCTTTTTGCCCGCGCGCGATGCCACAGACGAGGAAATTCTACTGGAGCGGCGCGCCCTGGAGACGGACTTCCGCTTCGAGATCGGGGTCGGGATGAGCTTCACCTTCGGCTCGATCTACAGCACGGTCGTGAACGCCCGCCTCGACGGGGCCGAGCGCGGGTTTCACCGGATCCCCCTGGCCGACGACTGAGCACTCCCCTCAGGGCGTGAGGACGTGGTGAGCCACGCGCGAGAGATGGATCGGGACCCCGCGCTTCATCCTGGCCTTCACCACCACCTGGAAGGCCCGGGGCAGCCGGCGGGTCCCCGCGTCTACACCCATCTCCCGGAGCAGCTCCCCCACCGTGTCGGCGCGGGTGAGGTACTCGGCCGCCGCTCCCGTCCCCTCGGTCGAGGAGCACGAGAGGACCATCAGGTGCGTGCCGGGGATGAGGCCCTCGTAGACCGAGACGAGGGCGAACTCCTCCAAGACCTCCCCGTTCGGGCTGGTGCGGACCGTGAGGTAGTTCGTGGGCTCGTCTCCGGCCGGCCTCAGGTTCACGACCCGCGGAGGGTCGCTCGCGACCTCGAACTTCGGGTTCACGGGCAGCTCGGGGAGCTGCGAGAGGGACTTGTGCGAGCCCAGCAGGATCACGTGCTTGCCCTTCATGTCCTCCCAGCTCAGGTGGGCCGAGCGCTGGACCGACAGCGGCACGCCCTGCGAGGCGAGCAGCCGCGTGATCATGAAGAGCGCTTCGGCCTCGCCCACCCCGGTGTAGATGACCGCCCACCGGCGCTCTGACGGATTGAGCGCCCGCACGACCTTCTCGAGGGACTCGGCCCGGGCTCCCTCCTCGGGGCGGTTCACGCGAGGATCGCGATAGAACGCGTGATCGAGCTTCAGGATGAGCGGCGTCCCGTAGGAGATCACCGTGGGCACCGAGCGCTGGAGGAAGGGCGCCCAGAAGGCCTGGAGCTCGGGAGCGAGCGCCGGCGCCGGCGATTCTCGGAGCCGCAGCGAGACGAACCACCACCCCGCGGCGAGACACGCCGCCGCCGCGGCCGCGGCCAAGAGGCCCCGCCACGGGAGGAGTGTCTTGCGTGGGGCCGGTACCGCCTGGTGCGGCCGGACGAAGGCGAGATGGTATTCGCCGCGGGGGATCTCGAGGTGCACGGCCCTCGCGGCGCCCACGGTGTCGTAGTACTCGCGCAGCCTGGCCCTCAGCTTGCTGATGTCCACGCGGACGGTCGGATCCAGCCTCGGGTCGTAGTCTCTGGGCTTGCCGAGGGCCTCGACGCCGATCGTGTACTCCTTCAGGGGATCCCCGTTCTCCAGGGACTTCTTGCCGAGGTAGTCCAGGAGGGTGTGGAGGTCCGTGTTCTCACGAACCAGCCCCGATCGCAGCAGCGCCGCCAGCTCCCGCTTCTTCTCCCCCTGGGGGATGTACTCGGTCTGGGGCACTCTCGGGGGGGTGCCGGCTGAGGAATCTGTAGCCATCTCTCAACCCGATCGGCGATTCTCAGTGTAACAGCGCGAACGACATCCGGAAATCTACCGTAACTTTCTTCCCTCGAGCGGGGCGCTCGCAGTCTACTCTCGAAACCCCAGGAGCGACCACCAGGGGGAGGCTTGGGCGGGTCGGCGGCCGCCCGCTTCGACGCTCGTGGGTTGTCACTGGCTCGTCATTCGACCGACACGCGCGGGCCGCTCGTCGAAGGTAGGCTCCGTCCGCGCGGTCGGGCCGGGGAAGCGGGTACCAGGAGACCAGGAGGAGGCGGAAGATGGGAGCGAGCAACGCCTTTCGGCCCAGGGTGTGGGCAATCGTCGGGACCGGGTTGATCTTCGCGCTGGTGGCCGTCACACCCGCTCTGGCGCAAACCGGGGCCAGCACGGGGCTCGCCGGCCGCGTGACGGACCCGTCCGGCGCCTCAGTGCCGGACACGACCGTCACGGTGACCAAGGTCGACACCGGAGACACGCGCACGGCGACGACCGACCGGGAGGGGCACTGGGAGGTCCGCTTCCTGGCCCCCGGGCCCTACCGCGTGGTCTTCGAGCGCTCGGGCTTCAAGACGCTCAGCCGGGACGGCGTCGACGTCACCACCGCGGAGATGGTGACCGTGGACGCGGCGCTGGAGGTAGGCGAGATGACGGACACGGTCGAGGTCACCGCCGAGGCGGCGATGGTCGCCTCGTCGCCCACCGTCGTCCGTACGCTGGACCAGAAGGAGCTGGAGTCCCTGCCCACCTCGGCCCGCAACTTCACCCAGCTCCTGGTCATCGAGCCCGGGGTGTCGGCCGACATCTCGGACCTCCTCTCGAACGACAACGCGTCGATCTCGCCCAGCGTCAACGGCGCCCGCACCACCGACAACAGCTTCGTCTTCAACGGGATCGACGTCACCAGCATGCTCTGCTGCAACAGCCGCACGAACCCAGGCGGCCGCGGAACCATCGACGAGGGCGGCGGCACGCTGTCGCGCAACCTGGCGCCGGCCCCGGAGACGCTCCAGGAGGTCAAGCTCCAGACGAACCTCTACGACGCCGGCACCGGCCGCAACGGTGGCGGCAACTTCACGCTCGTCTCCAAGAGCGGCACGAACACCTTCCAAGGGACCGCCTACTACTACCACCAGAACGACGCGCTCATCGCGAACGACTGGTTCTTCAACCGCGCGGGCATCGACCGGCAGGAGCTGCGCCGGCACGAGGGCGGCGTGACCATCGGGGGCCCCATCGTCAAGGACAAGACGTTCTTCTTCGCCTCCTACCAGCGGACCGACGCCCGGACCTCCTACGTGGACGAGGCGAGCAACACGATACGGATGCCTCGGGCCCTCACCGACGACCGCTCCGACGCCGCCATCGACCGGTTCGCGGAGACGGTCTGGACCGACGACCACGGCCCCTTCAACCCCGCGGCCATCAACCCGATCTCGAGGGCGCTCCTGAAGGCCCAGTACCCGGACGGCACGGTCCTCATCCCTTCCGGCGACCAGGGCATCAACTGCGAGGTACGGGAGGACCAGATCGCCGAGAGCTGCCAGGTGACCTCGGTCATCCCCGCCACCTACGAGCAGGACCAGTTCAGCCTCAACCTCGACCACCGGTTCACCGCGTCCAACAAGGTGAGCGCCAAGTTCTTCTACGCCGACCAGCCCAGCCGCGACCCCCTGGCCGACGGCGACGCCCTGACCCTCCAGGAGGCGCTGGAGGACACCGCCCAGACGGCCTTCTCCTTCACCGACATCCACATCTTCGGCCCCACGGTGGTGAACGAGTTCCGGGCGGGCGTCTTCCGCAACCGCAACGACCTCGTGCCCGTGATGTACTTCACGAACGCCGAGTTCGGCATCGAGAACCCCTTCGCCGACCAGGTCCCCGACCTGAGCCAGATCACCATCGACGGCGACGACGTCGGGCAGGAGATCCAGTTCGGCACCGAGGCCGACGGCGTCCGGATCTTCGACAAGCAGACGACCTTCACCATCGGCAACACCCTATCGTTCACGTGGGGGAACCACTCGCTCCGCGTGGGGGGCGAGTACCGGCGCCACCACCTCGACGGCGACCTGCAGGAGGGGCGGAACCGCCGGCACAACTTCGACGAGTGGTTCGACTTCCTCACCGTCGGCTACGCCGATCCGGACGACAGCTTCCGGGCGCGGCAGATCTCCGACTCCTCCCTGAACTTCGGACAGACCGTCCGGCAGTACCGGCTGACCGACTGGAACTGGTTCATCGCCGACGACTGGAAGGTGTCGCCGAGCCTGACCCTCAACATCGGGATCCGGCACGAGTACTTCGGCTTCCCCTCGGAGGTGAACGGGCTGGTGAACCTGTTCGACATCGACGCGGCCGTGGCCGCCGGCAGCGTCCAGGACGGCTTCACCTTTCCGTCGAACCTCAATTTCAGCATGGTGCCCGGCGCCGCGGAGGCGGGCGTCCGCCTGGCCGACAGCACGGTCCTCGTCCCGGGCGACTACAACAACTTCATGCCGCGCGTGGGGTTCGCCTGGTCCCCGTTCGACAGCAAGAGCGTCGTCCTGCGGGGCGGCTACGGGATCTTCTTCCAGCGCATCACGGGCTCGTTCGCCAACTCGCAGCGCCAGTCGTCGCCACTCTTCGTCGAGGGTCAGCGCGACGACCTCGGCGACTGGAACGACCTCCCCACCGAGTTCCCGCCGTTCCCGATCCTCGATTTCGTCGTGGGCTTCGACGACGGCGAGCCGCAGGTCGAGACGGCCCAGAACCCCGGCGTGGAGTTCGAGACCTACGAGTCCCAGATGATCTCCCCGGACCTGGCGACGCCGTACATGCAGCAGTGGAACCTGAGCGTGCAGTGGGAGTTCAAGCCGGACTGGCTGCTGGAGGTCGGCTACATCGGCTCCAAGGGCACGAAGCTCATGCAGCAGCGCAACATCAACCAGGCCCTGGACGTGGACGCGCTCGGCTTCCTGGCGCGCCCGGGCGTCCCGGGCGGGGGCTTCTTCGGAAACTACTACGAGGTCGGGCCCGACGACGAGTTCATCAACACCACCGAGCCCACCTGCGACCTCTTCGACGACCCGGACGACTGCGTCATGTCGGCCGAGGTCCGCGCGCCCCTGCTGGGCTTCGACGAGGACGAGGGGGTCAACACCATCACCTCCGACGCGAACTCGATCTACCACTCCCTGCAGACGAGCCTGACGAAGCGGTTCAGCCGGGGGTTCATGTTCAACGTGAACTACACCTTCTCGCGGTCGATCGACCTCTTCTCCGACGAGGGGATCTTCCAGGTCCAGAACGACCAGCTTCGGCCCTTCCTCAACCGGGGGCTCTCCGACTTCCACCGCAAGCACCGGCTCATCTTCTCCTGGGTCTGGGACCTCCCCTTCAGCGGCAACCGGTTCGCCGAGGGCTGGCAGATCTCGGGGGTGGGCACCTTCCAGTCCGGGCGGCCGCTCACGGTGATCGACGACGACTTCAGCGGGATCCTCTTCGATCCCGCGGACCCCCGGCCCAACCTGGCCCCGGGGGCGACGCACGCGGACCAGACCACCAGCGGGTCGGTCAGCTCTCGCGTCGACAACTACTTGAACCGCGACGCCTTCGTGCAGGCCGGGCTGTACTTCGGAATGCTCGGCCGGAACACCGTGATCGGGCCCCCCCAGCGGCGGCTCGACGTCAGCCTCTCGAAGATCACGAAGCTGACGGAGAGGACGTCGCTCGAGCTCCGGATCGAGGCCTACAACGTCACCAACACGCCGTCGTTCCGGCAGCCGGGGAGCGACATGAGCGAGGGCGACTTCGGCGAGATCACCGAGATGCGGGGCGGCCCGCGCGTGATCCAGCTCGGGGCCAAGTTCCGGTTCTGACCGCGTCGCCGACGGGGCGACCTTGCGTTCGGGCGGCGCGGCCTGGAGGCGGACGGCCAGCGTCGTGGCGCTGGGTGACGCCGCGGGGCTGCCCACCCTGCACGGCGCGAGCGTCCACGCCTACGGCCAGCCGCGGGGGCTCTACCTCCACACCATGCCGCACTTGGCGCTGGCTGAGACCTCCACCGCCTCCGAGTGGGTGACCGACTCCGCGGCGGGCATGACCGCCATCGTCACCGGGCGCAAGACCCACAACGGGGTGGTGGCCCAGTCCGAGACCGCCCTGCGCGGGACCAGGGACGGCGAGCCGCTCAAGACCATCCTCGAGCACGCAGAGGAGCGCGGACTGGCGACCGGCGTCGTGTCCAACAGCTCCGTCCTCTCCGCGACGCCGGCCGCCTGCTACGCGCACGTGAACGACCGCAAGAAGGAGATGGACATACTCGTGCAGCTGCTGAGGCCGCGGTACGGGACGGCGTCGACGTCGTGATCGGCGACGGCTTCGACGACGTCCGGGAGGCGGCGACCCAGGCCGGCCTGGACGCCCGCACGGCGCTCGGCGAGGCCGGCCTGGAGCTGTACGCCTCGCTCGACGCCATCGCCCCCGGCGCGCGGCGCGCGCCCGTGCTCTCCGAGGACCAGTTCGACCTCGACGCCGCCACCCAGCGCGCGATCGACGTGCCCTCCCGGAACCCGAAGGGCTACTTCCTGATGGTGGAAGGCAACGTGCACGTGGAGGAGCTGATCCGGGGGCTCGACCGCACCGTCGAGCTGGACTGTGCCATCCGCCGCGTGGCCGAGCGGGTGGGGCCCGACACCCTGATCCTCTTCACGGCGGACCACTCCTCGATTTCCGGATCCACGACGGCCGGAAGGACGAGCCCCTGCTGCCCGGCGTGACTGATCCCGGGTTCGGGGACGACGTGGACACGGTCCGGCTGGATAACGTCCGGCGCGACGACGACCACACGGCCGAGGAGGTGGTGGTCGCGGCCCGGGGGCCCGGCGCCGAGCGCGTGCGCGGCTTCCTCTCGAACACGGACGTGTTCCACGTCATGATGGCCGCCTACGGGTGGAAGCCGGCCGGGGCGGCCGGGGGACGGTGAGCGGCCCGAATGTGAGGCCCCTGAGGGTGTAGCTGCTCTCCATAGGGCCGCCACGTCTCTCCATCCACTCCCGGTGCCGCATCCCGCTTGAGGCAATACCGCGCTCTCTGGCGCTCACGCAACAGGAGGAGGTGGGCCCATGCGTACTGTTTCTTGTCTCGGCCTGTCGTTGCTGGTGACACTTTCCGGGACAGGCCGCGCCCAGACCCACATCGAGATCGTCACTCCGATGTCGCCTCCCACCTGGGCGCTCCTGCAGCGGGAGCTCCTCCGTGCCAACTCGCGAGCCGTCGAAGAGTTCTACGCGACCTATCACGACGAGCGAGGCTACCTGTTGCACACACCGAGATGGGGAACTCTCGACGGTACCGACGACGCCATCAAGACCTACGCCAACTGGACGCTGCTGCACATGCTCGGTGCCTCGGATTCCGTCCTGCACCTGTTCAAGAAGGCCCTCGAGGGACACCTCCGGCAATACAAGGAGCTGAAGACCACGACGACGGAGATCGCCAGGGACGGTGCGTACTACAAGGAGTTCATGCCCATGTCCGACTGGCACCACAACGGAGAGGGAATGCAGGGGGTCATGAACCAGGGGCTCTCCGACGCGGTCGATCTCCGCCTTCAGGCTCGAATGCGCCGTTTCGCCGGCTTGTACATGAACGAAGACCCCGAGGCCCCCAACTACGATGCCGAGAAGAAGATCATCCGCAGCATCTGGAACGGCAGCCGGGGGCCCATGCTGAGGCGGGCCACGCGCCACGACTGGGTGGGCGATCCGGCTCAGGGGCGGTTCCACATCCTCCACAGCGCCTCGGGCCGGGAGACGATGCTGGACTTCGAGGAGGCGTATCCCGAGATGCTCGCGCACTGCGCCGAGTACCTGGAGAGCGCCGGGGACCATCCCCTCAACCTGCTCGCCACGCAGCTCGCCCTCAACGCCTTCGCCCTGTCCCACGAGGAGAAGTACAGGCGCTGGCTGCTCGAATACGTCGACGCGTGGAAGGCGCGGATCGACCAGAACGGCGGCAACATACCGTCGAACATCGGCCTCGACGGCACCATCGGCGGTGAGACGGGCGGCAAGTGGTTCGGCGGGACCTACGGCTGGGACTTCTCCCCGTGGTCACCGGAGCACGAGGTCGTCGCTCATCGCAACATGTTCGCCAAGGGCATGTGGCCCGGGTTCGGAAACGCCTTGATGGTCTCGGGGGATCCAGGCTACGTGGACGTCCTGCGTCGGCAGATGGACAACATCTACGCGCAGAAGAAGATCATCGATGGAGCGACGACTATCCCCCAGAATTTCGGAGTGAAGGGTCCCAAGACCGGGCCGCCCCTCTTCGAGACGGTGGACGGCGAGCTCTTCTGGCGGGAGCGGATGACGGGAGAGCCAGGCTGGTACAACTGGACGACCGACCTCATGATCCCCGAGCTGATCGACATCTACATGTGGTCCATGGACCTGCGGGATCTGAAGCGCATTCCCATGAGCGGATGGATCGCCTTTCTGGAAGGGAAGAACCCTGACTATCCAGAGCAGGCGCTCCGGAGCGAGCTTTCCTTCGTCAGGAAGCAACTGGAAGAGATGCGCCGCGATCCCACGACACGCGATACGAGGCTGGCGGATTGGGCCATGGGGCTCAATCCGGCCGCGACCCACGAGCTGTTCAAGCTGATGCTCGGCGGCTACCTGCATGGCCGAATCTGGGTTCCCCACACTCGGGTCCGTTACTTCGACCCGATCGGACAGCGAGCAGGCGTCCCGACAGACGTCGCGGCCCTGGTGACGGAGATGAGCGACGAGACGGTCCGGCTGACTCTGGTCAACGTGAACCAGGTGGAGCCGCGCGAGCTCGTCGTCCAGGCGGGAGCCTACGGGGAGCACCAGGCCCTGCGGGTGGAGATGGGTGAGCAGCAGATCACCGTCGATCACCGGTTCTTCCACGTTCGCCTGGCGCCGGGGGCCGGTGCGGATCTGACGATCTCCATGCGCCGCTATGCGAACCCACCGACGCTCGCCTTTCCGTGGCACGGCCCGCGCGTTCCGGCCCTTGCTGGCTCGGGGGGCAGGGCCACCGAGTACAGCTCGCGCCCGGACACGTCGTAAAGCCGGGCCGTCAGCAGGCGGCTCGCGGGGTCGATCTCCAGCGTGCCGAAGAACTGCAGTCCCTCGCTCGGCGGCCGGTTGGGCTTCATGCCCGCCGGAATCCCCAGGAAGCGCCGCTCCGGCCCGAAGGTCGGATCGAGCGGCGTGGGGCCGTACGTGCCGGCATGCAGCGGGCCGGCGACGAACTCCCAGAACGGGTCGAAGTCCGTGAAGCGGGCGCGGTCGGGGTGGTAGTGGTGGGCCGTGGCGTGATGGACGTCGCCGGTAATCCACACGACGTTGCGCACCCGCTCGGCACGCAGGAAGCTCAGCAGCTCGGCGATCTCGAGCTCGCGCCCGAGCGGCGGCCCGGGGTCGCCGTTCGCCACCGCCTCGTAGCGCTCGGACCCGTCCCTCACCACCATGCCGAGCGGCATGTCGCTCGCCACCACCTTCCAGACCGCGGTGGAGCGCGCGAGGCCCTGCTTGAGCCACTCGAGCTGCGCGCGGCCGAGGAGCGCCGTCTCCGGCCCCGGTGCCGTCTGCCGGTTGGGCGAGTTCGCGGCGCGCTCGCTGCGCATGTCGATCGCGAACAGCTCGAGCAGCGGGCCGTAGCGGACGCGGCGGTAGATGCGCTCGGGATCCTCGCAGGAGTAGCGGATCGGCTGGTGCTCGAGAAAGGCGCGCTTGGCGCGCGCGGCCAGCAGTGCGACGCTCTTCTCGACGTAGCGCTCGTCCTCGAGCCGCTCGGTCGGGTACCAGTTGTTCAGCACCTCGTGGTCGTCCCACAGCACGACCTGCGCGATCTCCGCATTGAAGCGACGCACGTTCTCGTCCAGCAGGTTGTAGAGGTAGTTGCCGCGGAACTCGTCGAGTGTCTCGGCCACCTTCGCCTTGGCCGGCGTCACCACGTTGCGCCAGACGCTGCCGTCCTCGAGGGTGATCGCCTCCGGGAGCGGCTGGTCGGCATAGATCGTGTCGCCGCAGTGGACGAAGAGGTCGGGCTCGAGCCGGCGCATCGTCTCGTAGGTGCGCAGGCCGCCGCGCGCGACGTCAATGCCCCAGCCCTGCCCCACCGTGTCCGCGGACCAGGCGAGGCGCACGGCGCGCGGGGCGGGCGCGCCGGGAGCGGGCGCGCTGCGGAAGCGGCCCCGGGCGGGGAGGCTGAGGCTTCGGAGGTCGGCGAGGTCCTGGAACAGCACGCGGTAGACGATCGTCTGGTCGGCGGGCAGCCCCGCGAGATCGACGCGCGCGGTGAAGCCCGTCTCCGGCAGCGCGGCCGGGCCGACGATCCGGCGCGCGTCGGCGAAGGACTCGCGCGTCGACCACTCGACGATCATCCGGGCCGGCCGATCGGTCCGGCTCCAGACGACCGCGCGGTCCAGGGTCACGTCGCCCGCCATGGTGCCGTGGGCGACCTCTGGGCGCGCGCCTTCCGCGGTCACGAGACCCGGCGCGGAGCGCGGCAAGAGCGTCCCCCCGGCAGCGCCGGAGAGCAGCGAGACGAAAGACCGCCGGGAGCTCATCGCGCACGAGCATACACAATGGGGCTCTTCGTGGAAGTGAGTGGGTGAAATCTTGGACCTGAGCGTGGTTTCGCCCGCTCTGTATGCGACTGGGAACGGACCCGAGGGAGCACTGGAACGTGGCACGGTTTCGGCATGCCCGAGGCCCGCCGCCCGCTCCGCCTTGAAGGGTCGTACCGCTTCGCCGGCTTCCGACCGGCGAGGACGGTTACGGGG
>Ga0214472_10004197_pt1 | contig 15185 bp, 15 predicted proteins | sample RVTome_6_FD_207662 | JGI IMG/M metagenome (GOLD analysis project Ga0214472, IMG submission 207662) | Soil microbial communities from uranium-contaminated site in the Upper Colorado River Basin, Wyoming, United States - RVT140D175 | ecosystem: Environmental > Terrestrial > Soil > Contaminated >...
GTCGACGGGTCGGGGGCGATCCCGTGACGCGCCTGGACCTCGGCGAAGGCCCCGGCTGCGAGTTCCGGCGTGTCCCGGATCAGGACGTCGAGCATCACGGTCCGCCGGATCGCCTCGAACGGCCGGCCCGCTTCCGCGCAGCGCTCGCGAAGCCAGCCCGAGACCTCGGCGATGCGGTCGGGGTCGCCGTAGCCATTCCAGACGTCCGCGTACCGGGCCGTGGTCGCGAGGGTCTTGAACCGGCCCGACCCGCCGACGAGGATCGGCAGGCGGGGCTGGATGGGCCGGGGCAGGCAGAGGGCATCGCGGAACGCGTAGAAGCGGCCCTCGTGGGTGACCGTCTCGCCGTCGAGCAGCCGGCGGATGAGCCCGACGGCCTCGTCCAGGCGGTCGAGCCGCTCGCCGAAGCCGGACCCGAAGTCGATGCCGAAGGCCTCGTGCTCCCGCTCGAACCAGCCACCCCCGATCCCCAGGACGAACCGACCGCCGGACAGGTGGTCGATCGTCGTCGCCTGCTTGGCGATGAGGCCGGGGTTGCGGAAGGTGTTCGCGGCGACGAGGTGGCCGAGCGTGGCCCGTGACGTGATCGTGGCAAGGGCCGCCAGGGCGGTCCAGCCCTCGAGCTTCGGCGCGTTCGGGTCGCCCTCGTCGGACAGCAGGTGGTCGTCCAGCCAGATCGAGTCGAAGCCGGCGGCCTCCGCCGTCAGGGCCGCATCGCGCAGGGACGGCCAGTCGGTCCGCTGGATCCAGTACGCCGCGCCGAATCGCATCGCCGCTATCGTACGGGCGTGAGCATCCCCGACGCGGCGACAGGCGGCGCAGTCGCGGTCGGTCCCGCCCTCCGGGACGCGATCCTGGCCTGGTTCGATGCCGAGGGCCGGCCGCTGGCCTTCCGCGGGACGTCCGATCCGTGGGCGATCCTCGTCTCCGAGGCGATGGCCCAGCAGACCCAGGCGGCCCGCGCCGCCGAGGCGTGGGGGAGGTTCCTCGCCGAGTTCCCGACCGTCCACGCACTCGCCGGTGCGACGCCGGCCGCCGTCCTCCGGGCGTGGCGCGGTCTCGGCTACAACCGCCGGGCCCTGGCCCTGCGACAGGCCGCGATCGCGATCGTCTCCGAGCACGGCGGGCGCGTCCCGTCCGACCTCGATGCCCTGCGGCAGCTCCCGGGCGTCGGCCCGTACACGGCGCGAGCCGTTGCCGCCCTGGCCTTCGGGCGGCGGGTCCTGGCGGTCGACACGAACGTGCGGCGGGTCCTCAACCGGGCGGTCGGCGGGCGCCCGGGCGCGTTCACCGACGCCGAGCTGCAGGCCGTGGCCGACGCGAGCGTGCCGGCGGGCCGGCCGGGCCACTGGACCCACGCGCTGATGGACGTCGGGGCCACCTTCTGCCGGCCACGGGCCCCGCTCTGTGGCCCCTGTCCGGCGCGCCCGTTGTGCCGGGCGGCCATCGACGGGACCGCGGAGGCGTCCGACCCGGGCAGGGCCGCCCGGATCCGGGGACACGGCGTCCGACGGACGTCTGCCCGTGAAGACGAGGCCCCGTTCCGCTCGACGTCGCGCTGGCTGCGCGGGCGGATCCTCGACGCCCTTCGCGACGCCCCGGCCGACGGCTGGGCCCGCCTCGGCGCGCCGCTCGGGGATCACGACGCACCGGCCCTCGAGATCGCGCTGGCCGGCCTCGCCCGGGAGGGCCTGGCCGAGCGCCACCCGAGCGACCCTCGCCTGGCCCGGCTGCCGCTCGCGTAGCGTCCCGCCTCGTGTAGCATCCCGCCTCGCGCAGCGCTCCGGTAGGCTTGACCGGCCGTGAACGTGCCCGCCGTTTCCACCGACCTGCCCGCGCCCCTGCCGGCCGACGATCCTGCCCTCTTCTCGCTCGACCTCCGTGGCCTCCGGGCCCGCTGGGCCGCCGCGGCGGCCCGCTCGCCGATCGGTGCCGAGGCGATGGCCGGGGCGGATCTCCGGGCCCAGGCGCTGGGGGTCCCGGGCGAGCGGCTCATGGAGCATGCCGGCGCCGCGGTCGCCGCCGCGGTCCACGCGATCGCCGTCGCGACCGGCCGGGTCGGCAGGGGGCCAGTCCTCGTCCTGTGCGGGCCGGGCAACAACGGCGGCGACGGGCTCGTGGCGGCGCGCCGCCTCGCGGAGGCCGGGACGGAGGTCGTCGTGGCCCTCGTCTCGACGGCGGCCCGACCGTCGACCACGGACGCGGCCCGCAACTGGGATCGCCTCAATGACCTCCACCGGGTGACCCGCGTCCAGACCCCGGTCGCCCGCGACACGGCGATGCTGGCCGCTGACGTCGGTCGGGCGTCGGTCGTGGTCGATGCGCTCCTCGGGACCGGCGTGCGCGGCGCCCTCCGCGAACCGATCCGCGGCGCGGTCGACCTCGTCGCCAGGGCGAGGGCCCTGGGCATTCCGATCGTCGCCGTCGACACCCCGACCGCGGTCGACCTCTCCTCGGGCGACCCGTCGGATCCGGTCGTCCAGGCCGACCTCACGGTCACCTTCCACCGGCCCAAGACCGGCCTCCTGACCCGGCGCGGGGCCGCCCTCGCCGGCCGGGTCCTCGTCGCCCCGATCGGGATCCCGCTCGAGGCCGATCGTGGCTGAGCGATCCGAGGTCGGTGCCCGCGACGTCGTGATCGTCGGCGGGATCGCGGTGGCCGCCGTCCTCGGGGCGGCGGTCCTGACGAGCCTCCTGCCCGAGGGGATCCAGCGGTTCCTCTTCCACGAGCCGGTGACGATCGCCGTCCTGGTGGTCGGGACCGCCTTCGTCCTGTGGCGCGTCGCGACGCGCCGACCGCCGGCGGAATGACGAGCTCGCCGGCGACCGGCGAGGCAACCACCCCGCCGGCCCTCGCGACCCGGCGGGCGGCCCTCGTTGCCCTGACCGCGGAGCGCTTCGACGTCCTCGTCGTCGGCGGCGGTGTCGTGGGCTCGGGCGCCCTCCTCGATGCCGCCAGCCGTGGTCTGCGGGCCGCCTTGATCGAGCAGACCGACATCGGGGCGGGAACGTCGAGCCGGAGCTCGCGCCTGATCCACGGCGGCCTGCGCTACCTGGAGCAGCTCCACTTCGGGCTCGTCGCGGAAGCGCTCGAGGAGCGAGCCCGCATCCTCCGGCTCGCCCCGCACCTCGTCCGGCTCGAGCCGTTCCTCTTCCCGATCTACGGCCTGCCGCTCGTCCACCAGGGTTTCTACGGGGCGGGCATCTTCCTGTACGACCTCCTCGGGTCGCGCCACGGAGCCGGGTTCGCCCGTCACATGCGCGCCGAGGCGGCCCGCGAGTTCGCGCCCCAGCTCCGGCCGGAGGGCCTCCAGGCGGGGATCGAGTACCACGACGGGGTCGAGGACGACGCGCGCTACACCCTGGCGGTGCTGCGGACGGCGATCCAGACCGGCCCGGGCGCCGTCGTCGCCACCCGCGTCCAGGGCCAGGCGACGCTGACCGAGGGCGGCCGGGCCATCGGTGTCCGGGCGCGGGACCTGGCCTCCGGCGAGGAGCTCGACATCCGGGCGGCGCGCGTGATCGATGCTACCGGCGCCTGGGCGGCCCACGCGGGCGACGATGGGGCCGCACCGGCCTCCGGCGCGGCCCGGATCGTCCCGAGCCGCGGGGCCCACCTCGTCATCCGGCGCGAACGGCTCCAGGCACGTGGCGGGATGACCCTCCGGATCCCCGGTCGGGTCGTCTTCGTCATCCCCTGGCCGGATCGCTGGATCATCGGCACGACCGATCACGCCGACACCCGGCCACCCGAGCGGCCGACGGCCCTCGACGAGGACGTCGACGAGCTCCTCGAGGTCGTCAACCACCGCCTCGACATCGATCTCTCGCGGACCGACATCCTGGCCACGTTTGCCGGCCTGCGGCCGCTCGTCGGCGATGTCGGCGGCTCGACCGTCAAGGCCTCCCGCGAGCACAAGGTCACGACGGACGAGGCCGGGGTCGTCCGGATCGGTGGCGGCAAGTACACGACCTACCGGGTCATGGCCCGCGACACGATCGACGCCGCGCTGGGGCGCGACGAGGCCCGCCGCCGGCCGTCCGCGACGGCCGAGCTGCCGCTCCTGGGGGCGACCACGATCGATGCGCTCGGGACGCTGGCGACCTCGATCGCTCGCCAGACGGGGCTGTCGGACCGGGTCTCGCGCCGGCTCGTGGACCGCCACGGCTCGCGGGCGCTCGAAGTCGTCGCCCTCGGCCGCGAGCTCGACCTGCTCCGCCCGCTCGCGCCCGACATCGACCATCTCGAGGCCGAGGTGGCCTGGGCGGCCCGCGACGAGCTCGCCGGGTCGCTCGACGACGTCCTCGCCCGGCGGACCCGGCTCGCCCAGGAGCGGGCGGATCACGGCGGGGCCGTGGTGCCGCGGGTCGCGGCGATCCTCGGCGCGGAGCTCGGCTGGGATGCCGCGGCGCAGGCCGCCGAGATCGCCCGGTACGTGACGTCGGCGTCGGTCGAGTTCGCGGTCCCCGAGGGCACGGCCGCGAGTGGAGTGCCCTCGCCCTCCGGGGAATCGGCGGTGTCGAGCCCGGCCGCGCTCGTCCGCGACACCTGAGCCGGCGTGCGCCGGACCGCCTCGCGATCGTGACCGCCCCGGACCTCGTCCTCGCCCTCGACCAGGGCACGACCTCGTCCCGGGCCATCGCCTTCGGGCACGACGGGCGGCCCGTCGCGAGCGCCCAACAGGCGTTCGAGCAGCGCTTCCCCGAGCCGGGCCACGTGACCCACGACCCCGAGGCGATCTGGGGCACCCAGCTGGGCGTCGCCCGCGAGGTTGTCCAGCGGATCGGCGGGCCGGAGCGGATCGCCGCCATCGGGATCACCAACCAGCGCGAGACGACAGTCGTCTGGGATCGGGCCACGGGGGCGCCCGTGGCAGACGCCATCGTGTGGCAGAGCCGGATCACCGCTCCGGCCTGCGAGCGGCTGCGTGCCGCCGGCCTCGAGGCGCTCTTCCGGGAGCGGACGGGGCTGCCGCTCGATGCCTACTTCTCGGGCCCCAAGATCGCCCATATCCTCGACGCGGATCCGACGGCCGGGCTCCGGGCGCGGGCGGAGCAGGGCGAGCTGGCCTTCGGGACCGTCGACGCGTTCCTCGCCTGGCGCCTGACCGGCGGCCGCGTCCACGCGACCGACGTCTCGAACGCCAGTCGGACGCTCCTCTTCGACATCGGCCGGCTGGCCTGGGACGACGAGCTGCTGGGCCACGTCGGGGTTCCGCGGGCGGTGCTCCCGGAGGTCCTCCCGACATCGGGCGTGATCGGCGAGACGGACGCCTCGATCTTCGGCCGGCCCATCCCGATCGCGGCCCTCGCCGGCGACCAGCAGGCGGCGACGTTCGGGCAGGCCTGCTTCCGGCCGGGCGAGGCCAAGGTCACCTACGGGACCGGCGCGTTCCTGCTCCTCAACGTGGGGGATCGGCCGGTCGCGTCGCAGAACCGGCTCCTGACGACGGTCCTCTGGCAGCTGGGCGCCGGCGGGCCCGTGGCCTACGCTCTCGAGGGCTCCGTGTTCGTCGCCGGGGCCGCCGTCCAGTGGCTGCGCGACGGCCTCCGGGCGATCGATGCTTCCGCCGACATCGAACGCCTCGCGGCGAGCGTCCCCGATAGCGGCGGGATCGTCGTCGTGCCCGCGTTCACCGGCCTCGGGGCGCCGTACTGGGATCCCGACGCCCGCGGCGCAATCCTCGGGATCACCCGGGGGACGGGGCTCGCCGAGATCGCCCGGGCGACCCTCGACGGCATCGCCCAGCAGGTCGCCGACGTCGTCGAGGCCATGGCTACCGACACGGGCCGACCGCTCGAGGCGCTCCGGGCGGATGGGGGAGCCGCGGCCAACGACGGCCTCCTCCAGCTCCAGGCCGACCTCCTCGACCTCCCGGTCGAGCGACCGGTCGTCGCCGAGACGACTGCTCTCGGGGCGGCCTGTCTCGCCGGGCTCGCCGTCGGCTTCTGGCGGGACACCGCCGAGATCGAGGCGCACTGGGCGCTCGATCGCCGCTTCGAGCCCTCGATGGCCGGGGAGCGGCGGGCGTCGATGCGCCGAACCTGGGCCCGGGCCGTCGATCGCGTCCGCGGCTGGGCCGGGGACGATTGATGAGGGAAATCGGGACTAGGCAGGGTCGAGGATGTCGCGTATGCTCCGCCTCGCCCAGACGTCACGGCACACGGTCGTGACTGCATACGCGTAGACGACCACGAACCGGACTCCTCTCACGGCTGACGCGAGAACCCGAGCGCGGGATCGGCGTCGGCTACCGAGAGGAGTTCTTTTGTACAACGACAAGAATCTGACCTGCGCGGACTGCGGACAGGAGTTCGTCTTTACCGCATCCGAGCAGGACTTCTACGCGCAGCGCGGCTTCACCGAGCCGCGCCGCTGCCCGTCCTGTCGAGCCAGCCGCAAGGCAGCTCGCGGGTCGAGCGGCGCGGGCTACGGCTCGGGCAGCGACTACGGCTCGTCCTCGGGCGGGGGTTACTCCGCCGGCGGCAGCTACAGCGCGGGTGGCTACGGTGGTGGCGGTGCCGGCGGTTACGGTGCCGGACGCGACCGGGGCACCCGGGAGATGTTCACGGCCACCTGCTCGAACTGCGGTAACGAGGCTCGCGTCCCGTTCCGCCCGACCAGCGGCAAGCCCGTCTACTGCTCCGATTGTTTCCGGACGATGCGGGGCTAACACTCCTCTCGGCACGCGGGTCCAGCGGGGACCCGCGAGAACCAGAGCTCACATGACGACCCGGGCAGTCAGCCGGCCCGGGTCGTTCGATTCCCCGCCGGTCCCCTCTCCGCGAGCGCCCGTGGATCAAGGACGTGCCGGTTTACGGCTTCGTCTGCGAGGTCGGATCAGGGCGCCTTCGCGAGGTCGCCTGACGAGTCGCTGGGGGGAGCGACCGCGATCGTCGCTCCCCCCAGGGCGGTGTCTGGTCGCGGAGCGGGTCCGCCAGGCCCGACCGCAGTCCCAGCTGCCAAGTACGCTCTGTCGGTGACATCGACCTCACCGGCGACGCCAGTCGATGATGGCCCGCGCCATTGATGACCGACAGGCTCGGTTCCCTGTTCCGGCGGACCCGATCGCGGCGGCCGTGGCCTCCGCCCCTGGTTCCCACGCCCCTCAAGCTCCTCGTTGGGACCGTCGTCCTGGCCCTCGTGGCCGTCGGCATCGGTGGCCAGCTCGAGAAGGCCCGGCGGACCGCCGAGGCCGATGTCGAGATCCTGGCTGCAGACCTCCAGGTCGGGGACCGCGGCGGCTACAACGCCGTGCCCAGCGGCTGGCACCTCCGATATCGCTTCACCGTTGCTGGTGCAACCTATCTCGGTGCGGCGTTCCGCAACTGGACGCTGCCGAGCATCCAGCGGGCCAAGGTCTGCTTCGATCCCGGGAATCCCCGGAACCAGATCCTGGTTCTCCGACCTGCGTCGTGTCCTCGATGAGGGACTCTGGAATGGCCTCGCCCGACAGCGTCGATGCCTACCTTGCGACGCTCCCCGACGATCGGCGCGCCTGGATGCAGCGGCTCCGCGAGACGATCCGCGCCGCCGCGCCCGACGCTGTCGAGGTCATCACCTACAGGATGCCGGGCTTCAAGAGCGACGGCTCGTTCCTCGTCTCGTACGACGCCTTCAAGCGCCACTACAGCCTGTTCCCGGCCAGTGAGGCCGTCGTCGACGCCTGCGGTGACGAGCTCAGGCCATACCTGACCGGCAAGGGGACCATCAGCATTCCGATCGGCACGCCGGTGCCGGTTGAGCTCGTCACAAAGATCGTCCAGGCCCGAGTCGAGGAGGTTTCCGCTCGCGGTCATCGCTGAGGGCGGGGAAGGCATCACCTGCCGAGGATCGCATCCTCGAAGACCGGCCTGTCGGCCGCGCTGATGTAGGTGTGCATCGAGCCACCAAGCTCGTGCAGGCTGACCGTGTATCCCAGGCTCTCGAGCCGGGAGCTGAAGAGACGATCGACGTCCGCCTGAGAGAGGATTCCATCGTCGAGCGCCCCGGCTTCCTCGAGCTCGGCGAGGAATTCGCCCGTCGGGTCGCGCAGCGCCAGCGTCCCCGCGTCGTAGGGCGCGGAAAGGGTCGGGTCGACCGAATCGATGACGTGGACGGGCATCCGCGCGGCCGACTCCAGGTCCGACCACGGTGTGGCGAGGTCGATCACGCTCGAGTCCTCACGGAGGAGGTAACTCAACTCCGGCGCTCCCAGGAAGAGCCAGTCGCCCTCGAACAGGACGAGGATCTCCGGGACGATCCAGCCCGCGTCAGCGACGCACCCGGCCGAGACCTCAGGTTCGGCGAACGCGATCTTGGCGGCATACGTGGCCCCCGCGGAGTGCCCGTAGAGCGATAATTGGGAGGGATCTCCGCCGAACCGAGCGGCCTCGGTCCGGGCGAATCGCACCACGCACGCCAGCATTCCGAGGTTTGGATTCAGCTCCGCGCGGAACGCGGCTGCGTCCGGCCAGGGCACCTGAGTCGACCACCGCGGCGCGAACACGACGGCGCCCAGGGCCGCGATCGTCGAGGCGTCGGGAAGGAGGGGATAGCCGCCGCCCCCGTGGAGCATCACCGCCACCGGCCACGGCCCGCCATTGCCGAGGGGGGCGTACACGCTGGTCAGGTGGCGCCGGCCATCCGGGTCCTCCTGGTAGAGCACGTCGGCGGTCTCCCGGACGGTCGGCGGCGGTTCGGTGACCGGGGCCAGGCTCTCCGTGGCCGGTGGCGTCGGGGCCAGCGTGGTCGTGAAGGTGGGGCTGGGTGTCACGACGGCCGAGCCACAGCCAGCCGGCGCCACGATCAGGACGATCGCCGCGAGCAAGACGAGCAGGCGCGTCGAGCGACTCATCGGGGTGCGTGCGACCCGACCCCCGTCCTCCGGACCGGGCCCGATCGATCCATGGTTCATTCGACGACAACCCCGTTCGATCGACTTTCCAGAGTGACCGCCCGGGCCGGGCCCGCCAAGGGGCATTCGTCATCAATTCTCGGGCCGGCGCAAGCCTCGTCGGCGGGGCCGGAATGCGCGGCTCCGAGCCCCGGGCGCGAGCTGAGGGTGGCCTACGCCGCGCCGCCGCCCCGGCGCCCGCCGAGCATTCCGAGGTCGAACTTGCGCTCCGTGCCGTGGATGAGGCGGTTGATGTTGTCGGCGTGGGCCAGCCAGATGAGCGCCGGCCCGACGGCGGCCCAGACGAGGTACGCCGGTGGCACGGTGCCCGAGGCGACCGCCCAGATGAGGAGCATCGCCGGGAACATCGCCGCCGATCCCAGGAGCGAGCCGAGCGAGACGTAGCGCGTGATGAGGATGGCGAGGAAGAAGACGGGCGCCGCGATGATCACGGCGAGCGGCTGGATCACGAGCATCGTGCCGACGCCGGCCCCGACGCCGCGCCCGCCGCCGACGAAGCCCAGGAAGATGGAGCGCGACGCACCGACCACCGCGGCGAAGGCACAGGCGACCTCGGCGACCGGATCGCCGCCGGTCACGAGGCGGGCCAGGAGCACCGGCAGCGCACCCTTGGCGAGGTCACCGAAGACGACGACAGCGGCCGACTTCCGCCCCATGGCCCGCAGCGTGTTGGTCCCGCCGGTCCGCCCCGAGCCGATCGACCGTGGGTCCGGTCCGCCCGAGGCGCGCGCTACAAGGACGCCGATCGGAACGGACCCCGACAGGTACGCCGCGAGGACGAGGAGCGCGCGAAGGACGATCGCGTCCACGGCATCCCTTCCAGCCGCGAGCCCGAACCGGCCCGCCGGGCTCCGAGTCTAGCATCGGCCACACTCGGATCGAGATCGACAGCACAGCCCTCGCCGCGTCGCCGACTCGGACCCTCAGTCCGCGAATCCGACGCGCGCCACCCGATTCCGGACTGGCAGTCCGCATGGCGACCGATTTGGTGCAGCCTATGTCCCGAATGGGTCCGGAGTCGGACTCCCAGCCCGACCGGCGACCACAAGCGCGCGGAATCCGGACTGCCACGCCGATCGGATAGGTCCGGGGGAGGTGAGTGGACGAGGAAACGCGGGTCGGTTGCGCCGCTCGGGACCCCGCGCGTACCATCGGCCCCGATGATCCACCCGCCCCGCCGGGCTTCCCGGGCGCGCCTCGACGTCGCCGGCGCGGGCCACTTCCAGACGCCATCGGAGATCGCCTGACCATGGCCGTCGGCTCCTCGAACGACTTCGATCTCGTCGTCCTCGGGGCCGGTACGGGCGGCTACACGGCCGCCTTCCGGGCCGCCCAGCTCGGCCTCAAGGTCGCCCTCGTCGACGAGGACAAGATCGGCGGCACGTGCCTCCATCGGGGCTGCATCCCGACCAAGGCCCTCCTCGAATCGGCGGCCTTCACCGAGCGCATCCGGCATGCGAAGGACTTCGGCATCGAGGCCGGCGACCCCGTCGTCGACTACGCCCGGATGGCGGCGCGGCGCGACCAGGTCGTGAAGCGGATGTGGACCGGCCTCAAGACGCTCATCGACAAGAACAAGGTCACCTGGATCGCCGGCCGCGGTCGTCTCGACGGCCCGACGACCGTCCGCGTCCAGATGCACGGCGAGGACGGCACGCCCGGTGCCGGCGGCGAGCGCGTCCTCAAGGGCACCGACGTGATCCTCGCCACGGGCTCCCGGGTGAAATCGCTCCCGGGCCTCACCCCCGACGGCAAGCGGATCGTGACCTCGGACGAGGTCCTCGCCGCGGGCACCCTGCCGAAGGACGTGATCGTGGTCGGGGCGGGCGCCGTCGGGGTCGAGTTCGCCTCGATGTACCACGACCTCGGGGTCAAGGTGACACTCCTGGAGTACCTGCCGGCCGTCGTGCCGGCCGAGGATCGCGAGGTCAGCCAGCTCATCGAGCGGAGCTTCACCCGCCGGGGCATGACGGTCATGACCAACGCCCGCTTCGACGTCAAGTCGGTCAAGGCCGGCAAGGACGGCGTGAAGCTGACGGTGGGCCCCGAGGGCAAGGACGCCGCCGAGATCTCGGCCGAGCTGCTCCTCGTCGCGACGGGCCGGGCCCCCAACGTCGAGGAGGTCGGCCTGGAAACCACCAAGGCCGAGCTCGACCGCGGGTTCGTCAAGGTCGACGGCCGGATGCGGACGAAGGAGCCCCACCTCTACGCCATCGGCGACATCGTCGGCGGCCTCCTCCTCGCGCACACGGCGGGCCACGAGGGACTGGTGGCGGCCCACGTGATCGCGGGAGAGGTGGACGTCCATCCCATCGACTACGTCCAGCAGCCGCGGGCGACGTACTGCCGCCCGGAGATCGCCTCGGTCGGCCTGACCGAGCAGCAATGCGAGGAGCAGGGCATCCCCTTCAAGGTCGGCAAGGTGCCCTTCCAGGCGATCGCCAAGGCGATCATCGGCGGCGAGTACGAGGGTTTCGCCAAGGTGATCGGGCACAAGGAGACCGACGACACGCTGGGCATCCACCTCGTGGGACCGCACGCCACCGACCTCGTCGCCGAGGCGTCGCTCGCCTTCACCCTCGACGCGACGCCCTGGGAGATCGGCGGGGCCACGCACGCCCACCCGACGCTCGCCGAAGTCGTCGGCGAGGCGGCCATGGCCGTCGACGGCCGCTCGATCAACTTCTGAGCGCGGAGGCGGGCGTCCAGCCATGACGGTGACCCGCAAGACCCGCTCGAAATCGGGGACCTCGGACCTCGCCGCTTCGGTCGGCCTGACCAACGCCGACCTCCTCGCGATGTACCAGAAGGTCGCCCTCGCCCGCGCGGTCGACGAGCGGATGTGGATCCTCAACCGGGCGGGCCGGATCCCGTTCGTCATCAGCGGCCAGGGTCACGAGGGCGCCCAGGTCGGGATCGCCTGGCCGCTCGAGCGCAAGAAGGACTTCATCGCCCCCTTCTACCGCTCGATCGCGACCTGCCTGGCCTTCGGGATGACGGCCCAGGACATCCTCATGGCCCAGTACGCCAAGGCGACCGATCCGTCGTCCGGGGGTCGCCAGATGCCCGGCCACTACGGGAATGCCGAGAACAACCTGCTATCGCTCTCCTCGCCGGTCGCCACCCAGATGCTCCACGCCGTCGGGATCGCCCTCGCGGCCAGGATCCGCAAGACCGGCCAGGTCGCGATGACGGCGATGGGCGAGGGGAGCTCCAACCAGGGCGACGTCCACGAGGGCCTGAACTTCGCGGCCATCCACAAGCTGCCGTTCATCCTCGTCATCGAGAACAACGGCTACGCGATCAGCGTCCCGACGGCGAAGCAGCTGGCCACCGAGAACGTCGCCGACCGGGCGTCCGGCTACGGCATCCCCGGTGTCGTCGTCGACGGCTCGGACGTCCTCGCCTGCTACCGGGCCTCGAAGGAAGCCGTGGATCGGGCGAGGAAGGGCGAGGGCCCGACGCTCATCGAGGCCAAGGTCATCCGCCTGACCGGGCACTCCTCGGACGACCAGCAGACGAAGTACCGGCCCGAGCAGGAGCTCGCCGAGCTCCGCGGCCACGATGCCCTGCCGCGCTTCCGGGACCAGCTCCACGACGCCGGGGTGATGACGGACGAGGCCGAGGCGAAGATCGCGGCCGAGATCAAGGCCGAGGTCGATGCGGCGACCGACTATGCCGAGGCCCAGCCTGACCCGGATCCCTCGACCGCGATGCGCTGGGTCTTCGCCGAGGACTGGCCGTCCGAGACGCCGCCGGCCTGGGGCTTCGGTGGCGGGCACGGCACCGAGGGCCACGAGGGCGACTCGTCCGCCGCCGAGGGTGCCAGGGACTGATGGCCCTCAAGACGTTCATCGAGGCCATCCGCGAGACGCTCGCCGAGGAGATGCGCCGCGACGCGTCCGTCATCGTCCTGGGCGAGGACGTCGGCAAGAAGGGCGGCGTCTTCCTGGCCACCGACGGCCTGTGGGCGGAGTTCGGCGACGAGCGGGTGATCGACACGCCGCTGACGGAATCGATGATCGTGGGGACGTCGATCGGGGCGGCCGTCAACGGTCTCCGGCCGGTGGCCGAGATCCAGTTCGCCGACTTCATCTTCCCGGCCTTCAACCAGATCCTGTCCGAGGCGGCCCGGATGCGCTACCGGTCCAACAACGGCTTCGGCGTGCCGATGACCATCCGGGCCCCGTACGGCGGCGGCGTCCACGGTGCCCTGTACCACTCGCAGTCCGTGGAGGCGTTCTTCACCCACATCCCCGGCTTGAAGGTCGTCATCCCCTCGACGCCCTACGACGCGAAGGGACTGCTGCGGTCCGCGATCCGCGACGACGACCCGGTCCTCTTCTTCGAGCACAAGAAGATGTACCGCTCCGTGCGCGGCGACGTGCCGGACACGGAGTACGTCGTGCCGCTGGGGCGCGCGGCAATCACCCATCCCGGGACGCAGATCACGGTCGTCGCCTACGGGCTCATGGCCCACTACGCGCTGGAGGCGGCCGACGTCGTCGCCGACGAGGGCATCAGCGTGGAGGTCGTCGATCTCCGGACGCTCCGCCCCATCGACAAGGAGACGCTCGTGACCTCGGTCCGGAAGACCGGCAAGTGCCTCGTCGTCTACGAGGACAACCGCTTCGGCGGCTACGGGGCCGAGGTTGCCGCGATCGTCGCCGAGGAGGCCTTCGACTACCTCGACGGCCCGGTCACCCGGATCGCCGGCCCGGACGTGCCCGGGGTGCCCTACAACCACGTCCTCGAGGACTGGTTCATGGTCAACCCCGAGAAGCTCGCCGACGGCATCCGGAAGCTCGCCGCGTACTGAGGCAACCCGGGGGTGGGGGACCTGACCGCCGTCGAGGCGCGGCTCCGGGCGCTCCTCGAGCCGTATCGTACGCACCTCGAGGAGGGCACGATCTACGGCGTCCCGATGCTCCGCCGGCCCGGCGCGAAGGCCCACGACTGGTTCGCCGGGGTCCAGGCGGCCGAAGGCTACGTGAAGCTCAACTTCCTGCCGATGCACGGCCATCCGGAGCTGCTCGACGGGATCTCGCCGGCCCTCCGGAAGCGCAGGACCGGCGCTTCTGTGTTCAGGTTCGCGGAGCTCGACGAGGCCCTCTTCGCCGAGCTCGAAGGGCTGCTCGCGCGAGCGATCGATGGCTACATGGAGGGGGACCGACGTGGCTGACTTCCAGGCGGTCGAGGCGCGGCTGCGACAGATCCTCGAGCCGTACCGGGATCAGCTTTCGGTGACGACCGATGGACCCGGCGGGATGGTCCTCGAGCTGCCCGGCTACGAGGGCAAGCCCTGGGGCTACGTCGCCGGCACGAAGATCGGCAAGAGCTACGTCAGCTTCCACCTCATGAGCGTCTACACCGACCCGGAGCTGATGGCCTCGATGTCGCCCGCGCTCCGCAAGCGCATGCAGGGCAAGTCCTGCTTCAACTTCACGAAGGTCGACGAGCCGCTCATGGCCGAGCTCGAGGCCGTCGCCGCGAAGGGCATCGCCCGCCACCCGGCCATGGTCGAGGCCGCCCTCGCCGCGAACCCGAAGAGGTAGGGTGCCTGGCAGCGACCCTGGCATCCCCTGGCATCCCCTGGCATACAGCCAGTCACCGGGTGCCTCCTGACCGCTGACGGGCCCGGAATCGACGCCGGCCAGTCACGCAGTGACTCGTAGGCGCACGACACGGCCGCGACCGGTGCCGACAGGGCCCTCGAGGTGGTCGCGGCATGCACGCCGTCAGCCACGAGACAGCCTCCTGATCCGCTTCCGGCTGACGGAACCCGATCTACCAGTCACTCCGTGCTTTTCCGACGTCGACAGGACAGAATTGCGCCGTCCCCACCGGCTGGCCGACGGAGCCAGCTCCGCACCGCCGCTCCGCGCAGCGGATAGGCCCGCGAGAGCACCGGGTCGTGGCGAGCGACACGGCGTCGCGGAGTGGACGCCTCCGGCAGCACGAGCAGCCGGGCGCCGGACCGTGGCTCCCATCCGAATCGTTCCTGGACGAGCCGAGCTCCGAGTCGCGCCTTCACGTCGTGGCGGCGGAGCGTCTCCTCCACGGAGACGAGATCGGTTTTCACCTCCACAATGGCCAGGATCGAGCTCGCTGGATGCCATCCGACCAGGTCGATCGAACCGCGCTCTCCGTAGACGGAGAACGTGACCTCCGGCCGGACGACCCAGCCGGCGGCCTCGAGGACCTTCGCCACCCGCCCGAGGAGAGCCGCGTGACCCTCATCGAGCAGGCGGTCGAGATCTCCGCCGCGCCACCGGACCATCACCACGA
>Ga0214472_10004198_pt1 | contig 15183 bp, 17 predicted proteins | sample RVTome_6_FD_207662 | JGI IMG/M metagenome (GOLD analysis project Ga0214472, IMG submission 207662) | Soil microbial communities from uranium-contaminated site in the Upper Colorado River Basin, Wyoming, United States - RVT140D175 | ecosystem: Environmental > Terrestrial > Soil > Contaminated >...
AATGGGAGAATGACCACCCGCAACTATGCCGGCCCGTGGCCGAGGACCCCTGGCCGCCTCATAGGCGTCGGCCTTGTGCGGCTCTACCAGCTCACGCTTTCCGGTTTCGTCGGCAACTCTTGCCGGCACATGCCGACTTGTTCCGAATATGCCTATGAGGCGATCGCCCGCTTCGGCCTCATCCCGGGTGGCTGGCTCGCCGCGCGCCGAATCGCGCGCTGCCATCCGTTCGGCACCAGTGGCCACGATCCGGTGCCGCAGCGCATGAAATGGTGGTAGGCAAAAAGCGCCAACCGATTCTTGGAACTCCATGAAATCGCTTCCCCCTCTTGTCGTCGAAGTCACCCGCAGCGGCCGCGTCGAAAGCCGCCATCTCGTCGATGCCGTGATCGCCGATGCTTCTGGCAAGCTGCACACGTTGCATGGCGACGCCGCGCGCCCGGTGTTCCCGCGATCCTCGATCAAGGCGCTGCAGGCGTTGCCCCTGGTCGAATCCGGCGCGGCCGATGCCTTCGGATTCGGCCAGGCCGAAATCGCGCTCGCCTGCGCCTCGCATCATGGCGAAAAAATCCACGTCGATGGCGCCGCCGCAATGCTCACCAAAGCCGGCCTCGGTCCGCAATGCCTGGAATGCGGCGCGCACTGGCCGCGCCACGAGCGCGCCCGCAACGCGCTTGTGCTCGCGGGCAAGGAGCCAAGCGCCCTGCACAACAACTGTTCGGGCAAGCATGCCGGTTTCCTCGCCTTTGCCGCACATTCAGGAATTCCGACGCGCGGCTATGTCGGCCTCGATCATCCGGTGCAGAAGGCAATCGCGGCCACGCTTGCCGAAACAACCGGCGCTCCGCACGAGCCTGCCAATCACGGCATTGATGGCTGCTCGATTCCGACCTATGCGATTCCGTTGCGGAATCTGGCCGTTGCCTTCGCCAAATTCGGCGTCGGCGAGGGCGGGGGGCCGCAAAGGTCCAAGGCAATGTTGCGCATTCGCGATGCGTGTTTCGCTTTCCCGCAGATGATTTCGGGCAGCGGCGGCGCCGATACCGAGATCATGTCGGCGCTGAAGGGCAGGGCATTCACCAAAACCGGTGCCGAAGGCGTCTATGTCGCGGCATTGCCGGAACGTGGCCTCGGCATCGCGCTGAAGGCGCGCGACGGGGCGACAAGGGCATCCGAATCCGCGGTCGCAATGCTGATCGAATCTTGCCTGAATCTCGAAGATGCAGCGCTCAATACGCTGAATCGAATCCGCAATCCCGTCCTGGCGAACTGGAACTCGATCGAAGTCGGCGAGGTCCGGACCGCCTGATTCCCGATTTCCGACCGGCGGCCGGGCTATCGCGTGGAAAGGAACAAATCATGCGTAACCTGCGCGAACTTGTTCTCGCTCTTGTTCTGACACTGGCTTCCGCCTCTGGCGCGGCGGCGCAGTCGGAAGCTGCAGCCGACCCGGTGGTGCTGACGGTCTATGGCGATGTCGCAAAGCCCAATCGCGGTGCGCTGGACGAGTTCGCCGACGCGCTTTTGCACGGGAACTCGCTTTCCTTCGAAAAGGCCCATGCATTCACGCGTGCCGAACTGGCGGCATTGCCGCAGCAGGCCGTTACCGCCGAAGCGGAGGGCTGGTCGGCCCCGGTCAAGCTGGCCGGCCCCCGGCTCCGGGACGTGCTGGCGGCCGCCGGCGTCACAAGCCAAAACCTCGCCTTCACCGCGCTTGATGGCTACACGATCGAATTCGAGCCCGGCGAAATGGCCGCCCAAGCCTGGATCCTCGCAATCGACGCCGACGGCAAGCCGCTCGGTATTGGCGGGCGCGGGCCGGCGTGGCTTGCGTTTGACACGGCCGGAAAGAAGGCCAGCGCGGACCAGGAAGCGCGGTGGATCTACGCGATCTTCGCCATCGCGGCGCGCTGACGGCGTTTCGAACTACGCGATGGTGGCGGTCCACGGCATGGCTCAGAAAACTGTGGGAACGCTGCCGATCCCGGTCGCCGGCGAACCGGTGCCCGACGAATATGTCGTCCGCCTCGACCGGCTCGACCGCCTTGCCGATTTTCTCGACAGCCGGTTTCGCATTCCAGGCACCTCGATCCGGTTCGGCTGGGACCCGATCGTCGGCATGGTGCCGGTCGTCGGCGATATCGTCATGGCGGTTTATGGGCTGCGACTGATCGAACAGGCGCGTCGCCTCGGCGCCGACCGGCCAATGCTGATGCGCATGGCACTCAATGTCGGGATCGATTTCGCCGCCGGTTCGATTCCGTTTGTCGGGCCGATTTTCGATCTGTTCTATCGCGCCAATCTGCGTAACCTGAAGCTGCTGACCGACGAGATCCAGCGCAGGCGAAACAGGCCGGGCTCCGGCCGAACCGGCAGGGAGGAAAAGCGGTAATGCAAGAATCCCCGGAGGTGGAAGCCTGGCTCGTCCGCTACGACAATCCGATGAAAGAGGTTGTCGCGGCAATGCGCGATGCGATCCTGGCCAGCGACAGTCGTGTCGGCGAATGCATCAAATGGCAGGCGCCGACCTTCACCTACAGGGGCAATATCGCCAGCTTCTTCCCGAAATCGAAGAAGCACGCCTCGCTGATGTTTCACAAGGGCGGCGAAATCCCTGGCAAGTTCCCGAACCTCGTCGGCGACGGTAAGGAGACACGCTCCTTCAAGGTCGAGAGCCTTGCCGATCTGAAAGCCAAGAAGACCGAACTCGCGGCGATCGTGAGGGCATGGTGCGACATGAAGGATAAGGCGAAATAGGCTGCGGTGCGACAATGACGAGGGAGGATAAGTCCGCGCCCGCTTGCCTCGCCCTTCGACGGGCTCAAGGTGAGGCAAGCGGTTGATCTGCTACGCATATCCCTCATGGTGAGCCCGTCGAACCAGAGGGATTTGCAATAAATCTATGCCCGCTCTCCGAACCTCTCTTATTATCGCCCCACTGCCGCCCAAGCAAACGCCGGACGATCGCCAACGGACGGAGGGTGGCAGCGACGGAGCGGTCATGCCCATGGCCCTTAAGTGTGGATCGTGGGTGACTTACGGAACGCTCCCTGGTTCGCCAGGCCGAAAGGCCAGCGGCCGAGGGGGCCGACCAAGAGGCCCGGCCGGGCAGTCTGCCTGAGAGGTCCGGACGGGACGTCAAATCTCCGTGCAGGGCGGCGAGGGCCGCAGACAGTAGCCAAGCCTAAGGCGTGCGTCGCCCTGCGGTTTGCGCATTGAACGACAAAAGCCACGGGCGGGTTTCCCGCCGCGTGAACGATGGAGCGTGCCCGTATGCGGGGCGCCACCCGTTCTTTGACATCAAAAGAAACTACCTATGCCGCTTCAGCCTGAGGCAGCCGCATAATTCAGCGGCAGTTCGGTCGTCTCCTTGATCCGTTCCATGACGAAGCTCGACGAAACATCCGAGAGCGCCACGCGCGAGATCAGGCGCTTGTAGAGCCGGTCGTAGGCAGGCACGTCGGGCACCAGCGCATGCAGCACGTAGTCAACATCGCCGGTCGTCCGGTAGACGCCGACAATTTCCGCGATGTCGCGAATCGCGGCGTGAAAGCGCTCCAGCCAGGCGGGTTCGTGCTGGTTGGTCCTGACCCAGATAAACGCCATCAGCGGGACGTTGAGCTTGTCGGCTTCGAGCAATGCGACGCGCTTGCGGATGACGCCATCGTCTTCGAGCTTCTTGACGCGCCGCCAGCAGGCATTGCGCGACAAATGCACGGCTGCACCGAGTTCCTCCAGCGGTTCGGAGCAATTGCGTTGCAGGCGCGCCAGCAGGCGCAAGTCGGTTTCGTCGATCATCCCGCATCTATGGCAAGAGTTGGGAAAATATCAACATATTTTGTAAGTATCTACGGAAAAATGGGAGCCAATCTCGCCAAAGCTGTGACACAAGTCGCCGTCATCACGTCGGGACAAGCCACGCCCGACGCATGATCCCCGGGAGGAAATCCGATGACGGCCCTGTTTTCCAAGCTGTTTCTCGACCATCCGCGCAGCGTCGGCGAAAGCTATTTCGAGCACCAGACATTCGCCCTCGGCTTCTCCCTTCGCTTGCTCGGCGCAGGAATAGCGGCCCTGATCCACGCCGTACTGCCGTTCGCATTCGTAACGACGGCAAGCCAGATGGTGCGCGCGATGGCGGCGGAACTGGAGATGCGCCGGCGCGCGCGGGTCTAGCTGGCCGGCGCGCTGCGGCTCACGGGTTCGGTGGCTGCGAAACTGCTCCGCTTCGAGATGCCTGACCACCAGCCCGCCAAGGCCGGAAACCGGTCAAACAGGTCTCTTCCTTCCGGCGCGTTGAGGAAATAGGCAAAGACCGGTGCGGCGTAGAGATCGGCGAGCGTCGGTCGGTCTGCTGCAAGCCAGGGATGGTCGCCCTTGATGGCGGCCAGCGCGGCAAGGCAAGTCTTCGCGGTCTTGAGGGAAGCGGCGATCAGCGCCTCGTTCGATGACTCGCCGCGGCGCGTTTTCGAGACACGCTCGACATAGATGCCCCAAACCATTGCGCGATAGGCGTAGGCATCGATGATGCCAATGATCTGGTTCATCCTTGCGCGGCCGGCGGGATCGGTCGGTTGCAGCGCTGGCCCGTCGAAGGCTTCGTCGACATAACGCGTGATGGCGGATGTTTCGTAAAGCCGCACCGTGTCGTGCTCGAATGCCGGAATGCGTCGAAAGGGATGGCGCTCCAGATACCAATCGGGAGGGCCATCGGGCGAAAAGATGTCGACCGGCACGAGTTCGTATTCGACCGCTTTTTCGGCGAGTGCAAGCCGCGCTATGCGGACATAGACGCTGTAGTCCGCCCCAAACAAACGCGGCTTGCCGGTCATGGTGCCGGCTTCAGGCCGCCATCGCCTTGTGCAAATTGGCGTCGACCTTGTCGAGGAAGCCCTCGGTCGTCAGCCACGGCTGGTCGGGGCCGATGAGCAATGCGAGGTCCTTGGTCATGAATCCGGACTCGACGGTGGCGACGCAGACCTTTTCCAACGTGTCGGCGAAACGCTTCAGCTCGTCGTTGCCGTCGAGCTTGGCGCGATGTTCGAGGCCGCGCGTCCAGGCGAAGATCGAGGCGATGGAATTGGTCGAGGTCTGCTCGCCCTTCTGGTGCTGGCGATAGTGGCGCGTCACCGTGCCGTGCGCGGCTTCGGCTTCAACCGTCTGGCCGTCGGGCGTCATCAACACCGAGGTCATCAGGCCGAGCGAGCCGAAGCCCTGGGCGACCGTGTCGGACTGGACATCGCCATCGTAGTTCTTGCAGGCCCAGAGATAGCCGCCCGACCATTTCAGCGAGGCGGCGACCATGTCGTCGATCAGCCGGTGTTCGTACCAGATCTTCTTTTCCTTGAAGGCCGGCGCGAACTCGGCCTCGTACACTTCCTGGAAGATGTCCTTGAAGCGGCCGTCATAGGCTTTCAGGATCGTATTCTTGGTCGAGAGGTAGCACGGCACGGCGCGCTGCAAGGCGAAGTTCATCGAGGCGCGGGCGAAGTCGCGGATCGACTCGTCGAGATTGTACATCGCCATGGCGACGCCGGCGCCGGGCGCGGCGAAGACCTCGTGCTCGATGACCTTGCCGTCCTCGCCGACGAACTTGATCGTAAGTTTTCCCCTGCCGGGAAACCTGAAATCGGTGGCGCGGTACTGGTCGCCGAAGGCGTGGCGGCCGACGATGATCGGCTGCGTCCAGCCGGGCACCAGGCGCGGCACGTTCTTGCAGAGGATCGGTTCGCGGAAGATGACGCCGCCGAGGATGTTGCGGATGGTGCCGTTCGGCGACTTCCACATCTTCTTCAGGCCAAATTCCTTCACGCGGGCTTCGTCCGGCGTGATCGTCGCGCATTTGACGCCGACGCCGTGTTTGTTGATGGCGTTGGCGGCGTCGATGGTGATCCGGTCGTCGGTCTCGTCGCGCTTTTCGATGCCGAGGTCGTAATATTCGAGCCCGATGTCGAGATAGGGATAGATCAGCTTTTCCTTGATCAACTGCCAGATGATGCGGGTCATTTCGTCGCCATCGAGTTCGACGACCGGATTGGCGACCTTGATCTTGCCCATGAAAAAGCCTCTTTATCGGTTCGGAAATCGTGGGCCGAACGGCCCCGAATGCGGTTGCGGCTTCTTAGCAAAAGGCCGCCAGAAGGCAATGCGCCGAAAGTGCGGAGCGGCCCGGCAGTCAGGCAACGGCGATGGTCGATCAGAAAGCGATTGACGAACTCGTGGAATGGATGGGCGAAGGCGCGCCGCCGCTCGCCGACGGTCGCTCGATTGTCGAGGAAATCTGCAAACGCCTGCTTGCGGCGGGCGTTCCGATCGAGCAATTCAGGCTGTTCCTGTTCACGATCCATCCGCTGATCAAGGGCCGCCGCCTGCAGTGGGCGAAGGGCAAGGAGGTGATTTCGACTGCCGCCCCGCGCGAACTGTTCGGGACCGACCAATACCTGAAGAGCTCGCTGCCGGTCGTGATCGAGACACGCAAGTCGCTGCGCCGGCGCCTCGTCGATCCGGATTGCCCCGACGACTTCAATATTGTCGCCGAACTGCGTGCCGACGGGTTCACCGACTATCTCGCCCAGCCGGTCATCTATATCGACGGCGAAGTCCACACGATGAGTTGGACGACGCGCCACCCGCGGGGGTTTTCCGACGATGAGATCGCGACGCTGGAGCGCATTCGCGCGCCGTTGTCGCGACTGGTGGAAAGCTATGTGTTGCGCGTCAACGCCGCCAACATCATTTCGACCTATGTCGGACGCAATGCCGGCGATCATGTCTTGAAAGGCCATGTCGCGCGCGGCGATTCCGAGGAAATCGAGGCGGCGATCCTGTTTGCCGACCTGAAGAACTATACGCACTATTCGAACACGCATCCCGTCGACGACGTGATGGCACGGCTCAACCGATTCTATGACGCGTTCGAGACGCCGATCGTCGAGCAGGGCGGCGAAATCCTGAAATTCATGGGCGACGGCCTGCTGGCGATCTTCCCGGTCAAACCTGCAGGCCGGAAACCTGCGGTCGGGCCGCAGGACGTGGTCCGCGCCGCGTCACTGGCCGTCGAAAAGGCGCGCGCGGCGCTCGGATCGGAAGAAATCGGCTTTCGCACGGCGTTGCATTTTGGCCGATTGCACTACGGCAATATCGGCGGCAGCCGACGGCTCGATTTCACCGCGATCGGCCCGGCGGTCAATCTGTGCGCGCGGCTGCTATCGGCGGCGGCCTCGATCGGCCAGGATCATGTCGCCTCGAAGGACGCCGCTGGATATCTGTCGGGCAAAAGGCAGGAAGTGGCGAAGCTCAAGCTCAAGGGCTTCAGCGAGGAGACTCCGGTATTCGCGTGAGGCCGCAACGGCTACTTCTTCTTTTTAGGCTTTTTTACCGGCAGCGTCTTGTTGTGGGCAAGCGCCAGATCGATCCAGAAATCGAATGCGGCCGGTTTCGCCAGTTCGGCTTCGGGGATCATCCAGTATCCGGCCGCGGTGCGCTCGCGCATTTTCATCGGATGGGCGCCTTTCTTCGACGAAGCGAGCTTGTCGTTGTCGCTTCCGACGCGGGCGAGCAATTCGCCGCGGAAGGTTCCGGCGACCATGTTGCCGTTCAGCATGTAGCAGAGGCCACCGAACATCTTGCGGGTTTCGGCGCCAAGCGGCAGTAGGCGCAGCGAAAGCCGTTCCTCAAGGCTCGACATTTTGCGGTCTCCCCAACATGTTCGCCGGAATCGCAGACTGCCATATTACTTGCAAAATACAAGCGAGATATCGAAGCGAATGGCCGGAACCGACAAAGAGCGAATCATGATCGCGGAGGGGCCGGCAATCGTGCTGGTCGAGCCGCAAATGGGTGAAAACATCGGCATGGTCGCGCGCGCCATGGCGAATTTCGGCCTGTCGGAACTGCGGCTTGTCAATCCGCGCGATGGCTGGCCAAGCACCAAGGCGCGGGCGACCGCGAGCGGGGCGGCGCATGTTATCGACTGTGCGCGGGTGTTTGCCACGCTGGAAGAAGCGATCGGCGATCTGAAACTGGTGTTGGCGACGACCGCGCGCGAGCGCGAAATGTTCAAGCCGGTCTACGGTCCGAGGGAAGCGGCGGGAAAACTGCGCGAAGCGTTCGCGGCCGGGATTTCCTGCGGCGTCCTTTTCGGCCGCGAGCGCTGGGGCTTGAAAAACGAGGAAGTGGCGTTGGCGCAGGCGATTATCACTTTCCCGGTCAATCCGGGATTCGCCTCGCTCAATCTGGCGCAGGCCGCGCTGCTCCTCTCCTATGAGTGGATGTCTGCAGAGGCGGGCGACCGGCCGACCTTTTCGGCGCCGATGCCGGAGCCGGCAAGCAATCGCGATCTCGTCGGCCTGATGGAACATCTGGAATCGGCGCTGGATGCGACCAATTACTTCCACCCGCCCGAGAAACGGGAAAAGATGGTACTGAATCTGCGCAATATCCTGGCAAAGGCCAATCTTGGCGAACCGGAGGTGCGCACCTTGCGCGGCGTGATCGCATCGCTGGAGCGGCGCTGGCTGCGAGAAAGCAAGGCATGAACTCCGGGGACTTGCGAACGGCGAAGGGCTCGGGCATGCGCAGGGATAACAAAATGCGAGCTGCGCAAATGTCGCAACACCAGCGCTGGATCGATGCTATTGGCGCCGATCTTTCCGCGATCATAAAATTCATGGCCGCCGTCGCGCGCAGGACGGTCGAAAACTATCCCGGATGGCAAAAGCGCGCCGCCGGCTGGTTCCGCTTTGTCGGCAGACGGCGCATCGACAAGCGTCACGGCATATTTCCGGGCGGACTTCGCGCCGCGGAATTTCTCGCCGTCGCAGGTTCGATCATCGCCGCCGTCGTGCTGTTCGTCGATCCGCTGTTTCTCGAGATCGTGCGCAGTTCGAATGCCGGCGGACATCCGGTTTTCCGTTTCATCACGCGGTTCGGGCAATCCGACTGGATCCTGATCGCGACCGGCATTATCATCATCGTCATGTCGCTGGCGACGGCCGACCGGTTTCACCGCCACGGCCGGATCGTGGCGCACAGGATTTTCCTCAACGCCTGGTACCTGTTCACGACCGTCGCATTTTCCGGTCTGCTCGCCAATCTCGCAAAGAACCTGATTGGCCGGGCGCGGCCTTCGACGCTGACCGGCGATGATATCTGGGTCAGCGCGCCATTTGCCGACCGCTACGATTTTGCGGCGTTTCCCTCCGGCCACGCGACGACTGCCGGGGCGCTGGCAATCGCGCTCGGGCTGCTGTTTCCGCGGTTTCGGGTGTTTTTCTGGCTGGCCGGCGCGTGGATCGCGGTTTCGCGGCCGGCGCTCGGCGTGCATTTTCCTTCCGATATGCTGGCGGGCTTCCTGTTCGGCGCGGCGTTCAGCTATGTCTACGCGCGCAGCTTCGCGCGGAGGCGCCTCCTGTTCCGTTTCAAAATGGACGGTTCGCTGCAGTTGCGCGGCGAGGGCGGAATGGCGGCCTTCCTTGACAGCCAGTTGCGCGAAACCATCGGCCGGATTTCGCCGCCGCGCCAGACCTGACCGCAAATGTCGATCCTGATCTTCGATTCCGGCATTGGCGGCCTGACGGTGTTGCGCGAGGCGCGCGTAGTGATGCCGGCGCGCCGATTTATCTATGTCGCCGACGATGCCGGATTTCCCTATGGCGACTGGGAAGAAGAGGTGCTGCGCAAGCATCTGGTCGCTGTCTTCGGCAAGCTGTTGGAAGTCCATCGGCCGCAAATCGCGGTCATCGCCTGCAATACGGCATCGACGCTCGCCATCGACGCGCTGCGCAAGGCCTTTCCGGGCCAGAAATTCGTCGGCACGGTTCCGGCGATCAAGCCCGCCGCCGAGCGCACGCGTTCAGGCCTGGTCTCGGTGCTGGCAACGCCGGGAACGGTGAAGCGGCAATATACGCGCGACCTGATCCAGCAATATGGTTCGAAGTGCCATGTGCGCCTGGTCGGCAGCAGCAGGCTTGCCCAGCTCGCCGAAACCTACATGCGCGAAGGCCATGTCGACGAGGCGGAAGTGCGCGCCGAGATCGAACCCTGTTTCATCGAAAAGAAGGGCAGGCGCACCGATATCGTCGTGCTTGCCTGCACGCACTATCCGTTTCTCGTCAACCGCATGCGCAAGATGGCGCCGTGGCCGGTCGACTGGATCGACACTTCCGAAGCGATCGCGCGGCGGGCGCTGAGCCTGGTCGTCAACCGCCCGGGTTTGCGCAGTCCAGAAGCCGGCGACGATGTCGCGATTTTCACTTCCGACGAACCCGATCCCGCGCTTTTGCGGCTGGTGCGCGGCTTCGGGCTGAAGACGGCGCCATGAAACCGTCATGCGCAGGGCGATGATCCGGTCCGCGGCGCAAACGCCACAACAGCATTGACTTCAATTAACCGAGCCACTAGAGAACGGCCCTTCACCGGCCCGCATGGCGCGGCCGGTGTTTTCACGTGTCCCGTGGCCCGTCTCGCAACGCCAGTCGCGAACGGCCTGTCGGCTCCGGAAAACGGGGCAGAGGAGGGCGCGTTTCCTGTGCCGCGGGCGAGCCCGCGGCGCTACGCTTCTTGAAAGGAAATGCGATGAGCAGGCGTATTCAGGCAAAGCACAAGATCGACCGCCGCATGGGCGAAAACCTGTGGGGGCGTCCGAAGTCGCCGATCAACAATCGCGAATACGGACCGGGCCAGCACGGCCAGCGGCGCAAGACGAAACTGTCGGATTTCGGCATCCAGCTGCGTGCCAAACAGAAATTGAAGGGCTATTACGGCAGCATCTCCGAGCGCCAGTTCCGCCGCATCTACCAGGAAGCGGTGCGCATGCGCGGCGACACTTCCGAACTCCTGATCGGGCTTCTGGAAAGCCGGCTCGACGCGATCATCTACCGCGCCAAATTCGTGCCGACGATTTTCGCGGCGCGCCAGTTCGTCAATCACGGCCACGTCAACGTCAACGGCAAGCGCGTCAACATCGCGTCCTATGTCTGCAAGGCGGGCGACGTGATCGAGGTGCGCGAGAAAGCCAAGCAGTCGGTTCTCGTGCTTGAAGCGATCGGCCTTGCCGAGCGCGACGTGCCGGAATACGTCCAGGCCGACCATTCCAAGATGGTCGCCACCTTCACGCGGCGTCCGGTTCTGGCGGAAGTGCCGTATGCCGTGCAGATGGAGCCGAACCTGGTCGTCGAATTCTATTCGCGCTGACCGGCCGCAATTCGAATGCGCGCGCCCGGGAACATTCCCGGGCGTTTTTGTTTTCATGCCGGTCGCGGAGAATTTTGCGCGACGGCGGGGATTGCGCTATCGATTGCGCCATGAACCAGCATATCGGGTTGCCCGGACTGGATAGCCTGGTAGAGGCGCAGGTGCCGGTGCTGTTTGCCGAGGTGCCTTCCAGCGTCGAATTCAACAAATTGCGCAAGCGCCTGATGCGGCAGGCGCGCCAGGCGATCGAGGATTTCTCCATGGTGCGGGCGGCTGGCGAAAAGCCGGCGCGCTGGCTGGTGGCGCTGTCCGGCGGCAAGGATTCCTGGGGCCTGCTGGCGCTGCTGGTCGATCTGAAATGGCGCGGGCTGTTGCCGGTTGAATTGCTGGCCTGCAATCTCGACCAGGGCCAGCCCGGCTTTCCCAAAACCGTGATCCCGGACTTCCTGTCGCGTTACGGCATCGCCCATCGCATCGAATACCAGGACACCTATTCGGTCGTCACCGGAAAGCTGCCGGACAGCGCCACCTATTGTTCGCTTTGTTCGCGGCTGCGGCGCGGGCATCTTTACCGCATCGCGCGCGAGGAGGGCTGCGAAGCCCTCGTGCTCGGCCACCATCGCGAGGACATTCTCGAGACGTTTTTCCTCAATCTGTTTCATGGCGGGCGATTGGCGGCGATGCCGCCGAAACTCGTCAACGACGAGGGCGACGTGATGGTACTCAGGCCACACGCCTATTGCGCCGAGGCCGATCTGGCGAAATTCGCCGCGGCGATGCGGTTCCCGATCATCCCCTGCGACCTGTGCGGCAGCCAGGAAGGATTGCAGCGCAACACCATGAAGGCGATGCTGGCCGATATCGAAACGCGCATGCCCGGCCGCAAGGACGCGATGATCCGCGGGCTCGCCAATGTTCGCCCGAGCCATCTGCTCGACAGGCGGATTTTCGATTTTGCGGGATTGGGTTTCGGCATGCCGGGCGAAACTGGTAGGATGGCGGATCGCACGCAAGGGCGCGCAGAAACCGAATAGCACGGATTTCGAGCCATGAGCGCATGGGGAAGAGGATCGGAGCGGCCGCGATCGGGCGTCGGCTTCATGGTGTGGATCGTCGTCGGCATGACGCTCGGCATGGTCATCTCGATCGGCGCCGTGCTGATTGCCTATCCCGGCATCGACATTTCCGAAGTGCAGGAGCTGGAGCAACTGCGCACGGAACTGGACAACACCCGTGCGAAACTGCTCGAACAGGACAAGGAAATCGAAACGCTGCGCGCAAGGGCGGGCAGCGGCGATGGCGCGGGGACGGGCGATTCAACCCAGGACCCAAGCGAGCGCATACAGTTGCTCGAAAGCCAGAACGTGCAAATGGCCGACGAAATCCGCGTTCTGAACGGCCGCCTCGAGGTCGCCCAGCAGATAACGGAGGAAATGCAGGCGGCCCTCGACAAGGCGCCGGTCGGCGATGTCGGCGACCTGAAGAAGCAGTTGCAGGAGCGCGACGAATCGCTTGCGCAGCTCGACGCCGGCTACGCGGAGCTCATAGCGAAGGTTGACGGGCTGACGACGGAACGCGACCGGCTGCGCCAGGAACTGGCGGCGAAGGGCGAAACTGTTGCGCCGAACCAGTCGGCAGGAAGCGTCGGCGCTGCCGGGCAGGCCGGTTCGTCTTCCGATGCTGCCCGATTACAGACGGCGCTTACCGCGGCAGAGGTCAAGGCAGCCGAACTGCAGAAACAAGCCGATGACGCGAAGGCGGCGATCGCCGGGCGCGACAAGGCATTGCAGGACCTCGACGCGGAGATTTCGCGTCTGGCGCCGCTGGAAGCGGAAGTCGCCAATTTGCGCCAGCGGCTTGCCGCCGCCGGCAACAGCGCGGCGTCGTCGCCAAACGAGGCGGAACTGAAGTCGAACCTCGACCGCGCCGAAACGGAAGCCCTGAGCCTGCGCCAGGAGCTTGCGGCCGCCGTAAGCAAGCGCGACGCGGCCGAAGCGCTGGCCGGTGAGCGTGAACGCGAACTGGCGGCGGCGCGCCTTGAAGTCGCCGGGCGCGAAAAGGCGTTGAAAGACCTTGATGTCGAGATTTCACGGCTGGCCCCGCTGGAGGCTGACGTGGCCCGGTTGCGCAGCGAACTGGCGGCGGCGCAAGCGGCAACCCAATCCGCGGACCGAACCGAAGCCGATGCGAAATTGGCGGCCGCGGAAGCCGAAGCCCAGCGCCTTGCCGAAGAACTCGCAACCGCGCAGGGCAAGCTGGAAACGGCGGCTGCCATTGCCGAAACACAGGAAGAGGAACTGGCGCAGGCAAGAGACGCGCTGGCAAAGAGCGAAGCGGCGGTTGCCGATGCGAAAGCGGCGCAGGAGCGCCTGCAGCAGGAGATCGCGCGCCTTTCATCCGGTTCGGAAAGCCAATCGGGTGCGTCGCAGTCTCGGCAAGACACCGACGGTCAGGCGGCCACAGACCGGGCGCCGACGCCGCGCGATCCGCTGCTGGTCGCCAGGGCGATGCAGGAAACGCCGGGTCTCGGCAGTCTCGATGCGCAGGGCCGCGACCGGCTCGCGACCGACCTGATCGAGGGCGAGTGCGTCGCCAAGTCGCTCACCGAAGTGTTCGGCCGGGCGCCGGCGCCGACCGTGCGCGACCTGATCCTGAAGCTGCAATCGGATTGCTAGGCGGACTGGGCGCAAGGCGCGAGCGCGAAATTGAATCGCCTTGGCTAATCCCAATTCGGCCAATCTTAACAACTTCCCGACAAGTTTCGGCCAAGTTCTTGGCGACGATGGCGAAGTCGCGGCCGATTCGAGGCCGCAAGCCGGCCGGAGGGCGTCCGGTCGGCGTTGGTTCAGCAGGAGGGGTCCATGCGATTGGCGATTGCGTTTGCATTTGTGCTTGCCGCATTCGGGGCGCAGGCGCAGTCGAGCGATCCGTTCGAGAAGAACATCGTGACCGGCGGGCCGAAAGGCACCTATATCCAGATCGGCCGCGATATCGCCAAACTCGGGGAAGTTTGCGGGCGCCAATTGAACGTCGTCGAGAGCGCCGGCAGCCTCGAAAACTTCGCCGCCGTGCGCAACCGGCCGAACACGCAGTTCGGCATCGTGCAATCCGACGTGCTCGAATATCTGAAGACCTACGAGGCGGCGGACCAGGAAATCCAGCGCGCGGTACGCGGCGTGCGCATCATGTTTCCGCTCTACAACGAGGAAATCCACCTCATCGCAAAAAAGGAGATCGCTACCGCCCGCGACCTCGCCGGCAGAAAGGTCGGAGTCGGCAAGGTCGACAGCGGTACCTATCTAACGGCCACCCTGGTGCTCGACATCCTGCGCATCACCAATGCGGAACGGGTGACCAATTCGACCGACGAAGACTTCGAAAAGCTGATGGCCGGCGAAATCGACGCTCTGTTCTATGTGGCGGGCGCGCCGACGAAATTGTTCGAATCCGACCGTATCGACGGCGAAAAGTTCCACTTGGTGCCGCTCGACGAAGGTCCGCTCAAGGCGACCTATGTTCCGGCGACGCTGAATGCCGATACGTATCCGTTTCAAAAGCAGCCGGTGAATACGGTGGCGGTCAAGGCGGTGCTGATGACGTACGACTACCGCGAGCGCGGCAACAACTATCAGCGCGAAAGCTGCAAGGCGGTTTCCGATTTCGCCTCGTTCATCCTGTCGAACCTCGACGAATTGAAGCAGGGCGGCCATCCGAAATGGCAATCGGTCGATCTGACCGATCTGCCGCCGGGCTGGCAGGTCGGCGAATGCGTGAAGAAGGGCATGGCGCTGGAATACAAACCCGCTTGCGTGGCGGCGGCCGCTCCGGCAAAAGCAGGCGAGGACGAATATCTGAAGCTCCTCAAGCAACGCCTGAAAAAGAACTAGTGTGGTGGTTTTGAAGTTCGCTTCATTCTTTGCGGCAGGCTCTTGAACGAACTTCAAAACCCAAAACCACACTAGAATCATATAGTTGCCAGTGCCCTTTCGA
>Ga0214472_10004199_pt1 | contig 15183 bp, 6 predicted proteins | sample RVTome_6_FD_207662 | JGI IMG/M metagenome (GOLD analysis project Ga0214472, IMG submission 207662) | Soil microbial communities from uranium-contaminated site in the Upper Colorado River Basin, Wyoming, United States - RVT140D175 | ecosystem: Environmental > Terrestrial > Soil > Contaminated >...
ACGTCGACGAGAGAGCGCACGCCACGGAGATCCATTGCCCGCAGCTGCGCCTCGTTGAGGATGGCCTGCATTCGCGAGAGGCGCGCCTGCTCGCGCTCGGTGTAGCCGTGGATGTAGGGCTCGCTCACGGCGCGATCACTCCTCGCGCAGGGCGAGGGCGGGCTCGACGCGGGCAGCGCGACCCGCCGCCGGCAGCGACGAGGCGACACCGGCGAGCACCATCACCAGCGCGGCGCCGGCGAAGACGAGCGGATCGCGCGCGGAGACGCCGAAGAGCTGACTCTCGACCAGGCGGCTCGCCGCCGCGGCGCCGGTCAAGCCGAACGCCAGGCCGGCGAGCAGCGGCCTCAGCCCGTCGGCGACGACGTGACGCAGCAGGTCCCGCGGCCGGGCGCCGAGCGCCTGACGCAAGCCCATCTCGCGCCGCCGACCGCGCACCGAATAGGAGAGCGTCGCGAACAGCCCGAGCGCCGCCAGCAGCATCGCTCCGCCGCCGAAGGCGAGCGCCAGGTCGCGCATCAGGAGCTCGCGGCCGAGCGAGCGGTCCCGCTGCTCGGCCAAGGTGCGTAGCTCGCCGACGGCGGCAGCGGGCGCGAGCGCGCGGATCGTGCGCTGGAGCACGGCCAGCGAGCGCGCCGGCGGGCCGGCGGTGCGAACGTAGAAGGTCGACGTCGCCTCGCCGGCGGCGAGCAGCGTGTAGACGCGCGGCGTCGGGCGCTCGCGCACGTCGGCGATCATGCGGTCGTCGACCATGCCGACGATGGACAGATCCCCCTCTCGCGCCTCGCTCCACGAGCCGCGGCCGATGTCGAAAGAGAGGCGGCGCCCCACCGGATCCCGGGCGTCGAAGTAGCGCCGGCTGAACTCGCGGTTGACGACGACCCGTCCCCCCGCGGCCCGCTCGTCGGCGGCGTCGAGCGGGCGGCCGCCGGCGAGCGGCAGGCCGAGGGTCTCGAGCAGCCCCGGGCTGACGGCGACGGCGTTGAGCATGATGACCTCGCCGGCGGCCGGCTCGTAGCCCTCGATCTCGGCCAGGACGAAGGCGCGCACCTGTCCCAGCACCGGATTTTCGGTTGCGCCGACGCCGACGACGCCGGGCAGCGCGGCGAGCTCCGAGAGCAGCCGCTGGCGCGAGGCGGCAATCCCCACCGCGGCGGCAGTCGGGTAGTCGAGTTGGAAGGCGACGACCCGGTCGAGCGGCAGCCCGGTGTCGATCGCCAGCAGGCGGCCGACGCTGCGCACGAACAGGCCGGTGGCGATCAGCAGCACGACCGAGAGCGCGACCTGCACGGCGACGAGGCCGTCGCGCCACCGCCGGCCGGCCCGCGAGACGGTCGCCGTCGCGCTCGTCTCGCGCAGGGCTCGCTCGGGTTCCACACGCGAGTGCTCCCAGGTGGCGAGGGCGCCGATGAGCACGGAAGTGAGCAGAGCGAGCGCCGCCGCGACGAGGAACGAGCGTTCATCGAGCGTGAACGAGAGTCCCTGCATCCACGAGGGGAGCGGCGCCAGCGCCAGCAGCGCCTCGCTGCCGCCGTGGGCGGCGGCGAGGCCGAGCGCCGCGCCGGTCGCGGTGAGCAGGAGGCTCTCCGCCAACCAGGTGGCGGCGAGCAGGGAGCGGGGCGCGCCGAGGGCGAGGCGGATCGCCGCCGCGGCGCGCTGGCGCAGGGCTCGCACCGCGAACAGATTGGCGAGATTGGCGGCGAGCACGAGGAGGACGGTCGCGGCCAGCAGGGCGACGACGAGCAGGGCCCGGGAGGCGTCACCGCGCAGGGCTGACTCGCCGCGCCGGCCGGCGACGACTTCGATTCGCTCGCGCGCCTGCGACGACTCGCCGTCCTGGATCAGGAAGCTGCGGCGGGCCGGCTGACGCGCGCGGATCTCCGAATGAACGGCCTCGAGGCGGCTCGCCAGCGCCTCGCGGGTCGCCCCGTCGCGGAGGCGGCCGAGCAGGCGAAAGAGGGCCCAGTTCGGCGGCGCCTCGGCGGCGAGGGCGAAGAGGGCGGGATCGGTCCCGACCTCGAAGCCGCGGAAGCCGCCGCCGACGACACCGAGAACGGAGGTGGCGACGCCGTCGACGGCGAGCGCCCGGCCGACGACGTCCGGATCGCGGCCGAACAGCCGCTCCCAGCTGCGTTCGGTCAAGACCACGCCGCCGCTGCCGCCGCGCCGCGGATCGTCGCCCGAGCGGAACAGCCGCCCGCGCACGGCGGCGGCGCCGAGGATCTCGAAGTAGCGCTCGTCGACCCACTGCGCCTCGACGCGCCGCGCCTCGTCGCCGACGCGCACGATCGCCTCGCCGGCGGCGAAGGCGCCGAGGTCGGCCGAGCTCTCCGCGGCGCGGCGCAGCTCCTCGAAGTCGCCGAGCGAGAGACGGCCGAAATCCGCCGTGCGGCCGCCGGCGTCGGTGACGAGCTGCCGCACCGACACCAGCTCGTGCGAACGGGGCAGCGGCAGGTCGCGCCAGACCACCGCGTCGTAGATCTCGAGCGACAGCGTGGCGCCGCCGATGGCGACCGCGAGCGCGGCGATCGCGAGCAGAGAGAAGACGGGATTGCGGCGCAGGCTGCGCAGCGCCTGCCGCCATGGCTCGAGCAAAAGGCTCATTCGCCGGTCCTCCTTCGCCGAGTGCGAGGCATCCGAGTCCGAGCGGAGCGCACGGTCGACGCCGCGCACCGCGTTCTCACTCCTCCCGCAAGACGACGGCCGGATCGATGCGCGCCGCCCGCAGGGCGGGGATCGTGCAGGCCGCGGCGCCGACGGCGAGCAGCAGCGCCGGAGCCAGGGCGAGAGCGGTAGCGTCGAAGGGCGACGTCCGGTAGAGGAGCGCGGCGACGAGGCGTCCGGAGACGGCGACCAGCGGCACGCCGACGGCGATCCCGGCGAGGACGGTGCGCAGCCCGCGGCCGACGACCTCGGCGAGCAGCCGCCGCCGGTCGGCGCCGAGCGCCATGCGCAGCCCGAGCTCCCGCGCGCGCTCGGTGACCGAGCTCGAGAGCAGGCCGTAGAGGCCGATCGCCGACAGAGTCAGCCCGAGGCCGGCGAAGAGCGCCAGCAGCGAAGCCGTGAAGCGTCGCCGCGAGGTGCCGTGGGCGATCACGTCGTCCATGCTGGCGAGCGCCGCAGCGGGGATCGTCGGGTCGATCTCCGCCACCGCCGAGCGCACGCTCGCGGCGACCGACTCGGGCCGCCCGGCGGTGCTCACGAAGAGCGACATGAAGCTGTTCGGCAGCTGCGGCAGCGCCCAGAAGAGCGCCGCCCGCGGCTCGCTCTCGAGCGCGTCGAGCCGGAGGTCGGCGACGACGCCGACGACGCGCGCCGGGCGCTCTTCGTCCCACGACATGCCGATCTCGCGCCCGATCGGGTCCTCGCCGGGCCACAGCTCGCGCGCGGCGAACTGGTTGATCACCACGGCCGGCGGCGTCTCGGCGGAGTCGCGCGCGTCGAGCAGGCGGCCGGCGAGGAGGCGCACGCCGGCGGCGCGGAAGAATCCGGGTGTCACGATGCGGACGTCCGTCACCGGCTCCTCGCCCGGCTCCGGTGCCGGCCGATCGAGCGCCCGGTAGGCCGTCGCCGACCCGCGCCCGCCGAGCGGCAGCCAGCTGATCGAGCCGACCGCCTCGATCCCCGGGCGGCCGACGAGTCGCTCCTCGAGCCGGGTGAAGAACTCGACGTGTCGCTGCGGCTCCCGGTAGGCCTCTCCCGTGAGATGGACCTGCGCCGTCAACAGGCGTTCGGTGCGGAATCCGGGATCGACGCCGTGCAGCGTCGCCAGGCTGCGAGCGAGGAGCCCGGCAGCCGACACCAGTGCCAGCGAGAGGGCGACCTCGAGGGCGACGAGCGCGGTGCGGGCGCGATGGCCGCGCCGGCCGAGGGCGCGGTGCCCGCCTTGCGCGAGCGAACCGCGCAGGCCGACGCGAGCCGCGGCGAGCGCGGGCGCGAGGCCGAAGAGCAGCACACAGGCGAGGCTGGCCAGGAAGGCGAAGGAGAGCACGCGGGAGTCGAGCTCGAGCGCGACGAACGCCGGCAGCTCGACCGGCGGCCAGCGGCGGAGCAGCCCGAAGGATCCGCGGGCGAGGAGCAGCGCCAGCGCGCCGCCGCCGACGGCGAGCAAGAGACTCTCGATCAGGAGGTGGCCGGCGAGCTGGCGGCGACCGGCGCCGAGGGCGCCGCGGACGGCGAGCTCGTGACGACGCGCGGCGTTGCGGGCGAGCAGGAGCCCGGAGAGATTGGCGCAGGCGACCAGCAGGACGAGGGCGGTCGCGGCGAGCAGAATCCACAGCGCGCGCCGATAGTCGCCGAAGAGCTGCTCGGCGAGGGGCACGACAGCGGCGCTCCAGCCACTGTTGAAGTCGGGCCGCTCCGCGGCCAGGCGAGCGGCGATCTGCTGCATCTCGGCGCGGGCGGACTCGAGCGTCGCGCCGGGAGCGAGGCGCCCGAGCACCTGAAGATAGCGACCGCGGAAGCTGCGCGCCTCCGCACGGAAGCCCATCGGCGCCCAGATCTCGGTGCCGACCGGAAAGTCGACGCTCGTCGCCTGCACGCCGACCACCTTCACTCGCGACCCGTTGAGCAGGATCTCGCGGCCGAGGATTCCGGGATCGGCCGCGAAGCGCGAGCGCCAGAGGCCCTCGGAGATCACCGCCACGTCCGCCGCCCCTTCGGCGACGTCGGCGGCCGAGAAGCCTCGGCCGAGCCGCATCGGCGCGCCGAGGGCGGAGTGGAACCCGGTCGTCACGTAGGTGATGGGCAGACGCTCCGCGGCGCCCTCGCCGGCGAGGTTGACCGACCAGACGGCCATCGCCGAGAGACTCGAGAACGACCTCGCGCCCTCCATCCAGCCGAGATAGTTGCCGGGGGCGACGACGTTGCGCTCGACGCCGCGCTCGGGGTGCGACTCCCAGACCTGCACCAGTCGCTCCGGCTCGGGCAACGGCAGCGGTCGCAGCAACGTCGCCTGCACCAAGCTGAAGATCGCCGTCGTCAGCCCGATGCCGAAGGCAAGGGTGGCGAGGGCGGTGAGCGTGAAAGCGGGCGCCTTGAGCAGCGCGCGCGACGCGATGCGGATCTCGAGCAGGTTATCGTACATAGAGGTCTCCGCGAATCATTCGTCGCGCAGCACCGCGGCCGGATCGACGCGCGCGGCGCGGCGGGCAGGAGAAGCGGTCGCCAGCGCGGCCGTCGCTGCGACGACGGCAACGGCGAGGCCGAGCGTCTCCGGGTCGCCGGCGGGGACCTTCCACAGCTGCGCTGCGAGCAGCCTGCCGAGGCCCCAGGTCGCCGGCAGGGCAAGGAGCACCGCGAGACCGACCAGTCGCAACGCGTCGAGGGCCACCTCACCAGCGAGCCGCAGCGGCTCGGCGCCGAGCGCCGCGCGTACGCCGAATTCACGGCGGCGGAGCGCGAGCGAACGGGCGAGCAATCCGAAGGTGCCGATCGCCGCGAGAAGCAGGGCGAGTAGCGCGAACGCAGACCACAGGCCACTCGCGAAGCGCTGGCGTCCGACCGACTGTGCGATCACTTCGTCCATCGCAGCGATGCCTTCGACCGGCCGCAGCGCATCGACGGTGCGGATCGCCTCGCGGATCGGCCGGGCCAGGGCCGCGACGGAGAGATCCGACCGCACCACCAGTGTACGATCGCTGTCCGCCCAGCTCCATTGCGAGGCCGGGAGGTAGATCTGCGCTTCCGAGGGCCGATCGAGGCCCACCTGGCGCACCCCGTCGACGACTCCGACGACCCGCCGCCATGGCGATTCGGGATTGCCGAGCCGCACGAGCTTGCCGAGACCGCTTTCGTCCGGCCAGATGCGCTCGACCAGCCCGCGATTGAGGAGGACGACAGGCTCGCTCAAAGGTACGTCCGAGGCCAGGAGAAAGCGGCCGGCGACCAACCGGATCCCCATGGCCCGGAAGTAGCCGTGGGTCACCGCGAAGCGGTCGGCGCTCGGGGTCTGCTCGATCGGAATCTCGGGCCGGTCGTGGAAGCGCAGACCGTTGCGGTCGAAGTTGCCGCCAAGCGGTAGCAGGCTCGTCCACCCCGCGGCGTCGACGCCAGGGATGGCCTCGACGCGTTCGAGCGCGCGGTCGAAGAAGGCGTGCGTCGGCGCGTCCTCCTCGTAGCGCGGGCCGGTGGTGGAGACGCTCGCCACGACGACGCCGACCGAGCGGAATCCCGGATCCTCGCCGAGCAGCTTCCCGAGGCTTCGGGTGACCAGGCCGGCGGCGAAGAGGATGGTGAGCGCGGCGGCCAGCTCGCCGGCGACCAACCGCGAGAGCCAGCGCCGATCCTCTCTGCCGACAACGCGGGCGGCGACGAGCGACGCCCGCGCCGAAGTCCGCAGATGGAGGCGCGCCGCGGCCGAGCCGGCGAGGAGCGTGACGACGAAGCTGGCGACGGCGGTGAAGACGAGAACCGGGAGCGACAGCCCCACCGCATCGAGGCGCGGCAGGTCGAGCGAGCCGGACGAGACGAAGAGGCGAAGCAGCGGAGCCGCGAGCACGAGTCCGCCGGCGGTGCCGGCGACGGCGAGGACGATCGGCTCGCTCCACGCTGCCGCGAACAGCTGCCGCGACGAAGCTCCCAGCGAACGCCGGATGGCGAGCTCGTGTCGGCGCTCGATCGCGCGTACGGCGAGGAGCGCGGCGACGTTGGCGGCGACGAGTAGGAGGACGAGCGCGACCCCCACGTAGAGGGCGCCGAGCAGCGGCCTCCCTGCGCGGGTCAGCTCAGCGGACATCGGCACGACGGCGCCGCGATCGGTCGGATAGTCGCTCGGAAAGTCGCGTTTGAGCACGGCGAAGAGCGCGTCGAGCTCGGCGCGGGCCGAGTCGAGGTCGCTGCCCGCCGCGAGCCGACCGATGGCGAAGAGGTGGCCGCAGCTGCGGCAGGCCCACGACTGCGAGACGTCGTAGCGCAGCGGCGCGATGAGGTCGAGCCGCCGCCCCGGTCCGGGGCCGAGCAGGCGGTCGAGCTCGGGCGGCAGGACGCCGACGACCTCGTAGGGGATTTCGTTGATCTGGATCTGGCGGCCGACGATCGCCGGGTCGGAGGCGAAAGCACCGCGCCACGTTCCGTGGGCGAGCATGACGACGCGCGGCGCCTCCGGACGATCCTCCTCGGCGGTGAAATTGCGCCCCATCGCCGGCACGAGGCCGAGCGTCGGCAGGAAGCTGGCCGAGACGCGGCGGCCGTGGACCGTGCGCGCCTCGTCGCCGGTGTGGAGCGTCGGCGACCACCAGCTGGCGACCGCGAGGCGCTCGAACCGCTTCGCCCGCGCTGCGAGATCGACATAGGTCGCGAAGCCAAGGTTCGAGACGGTGCCGTCCGGATCGGCTTCGCCGAGGTAAACGACGCTCTCCGGGTCGGGCAGCGGCAGCTCGTCGAGCACGACACCGTAGAGCAGGCTGAAGACCGCGGTGTTGGCGCCGATCCCGACCGCCAGGATGAGCACGACCAACGCTGCGAGCAGCGGCCGCCGCCCCAGGCGGCGCAGGGCGTGGTGGAGCTCGAAAACGACCCTCATGGCGGTCACTCCTCCCGCAGGACGGAAGCCGGGTCGAGCCGCGCGGCGCGGCGCGCCGGCCAGCCGGCGGCGAGCGCCGCCACCGCGAGGAGCGCCGCGACCGCTCCGCCCAGGCTCGCCGGGTCCGCCGGCGAGACGTTCCACAGCCAGGTCGAGAGCGCGCGGCCGAGGGCGAGCGCGGCGGCGAGGCCGAGCGCCGCGCCGACCGCCGCCGGCGTCGCCCCCCGGCGCAACACGTAGGTCGCCAGGTCGCGGGCCGTGGCTCCCAGAGCCAGCCGCAAGCCCATCTCGCATCGCCGCTCGGCGACGAGCAGCGCGAGCACGCCGTGCAGTCCGAGGCCGGCGAGCGTCAGAGCCGACACTCCGAAAACGCCGAGCAACGCGCCGAGCAGGCGCTCGCGCGCGGTGGCGCGTTGCAGGAGGTCGGCGAGCGGCTCGGGCTCCTCGATCACGAGCTCGGGCGAGACGGCGCGCAGCGCCGAGCGCAGGCTGGCGAGGGAGAAGCCCGGACCGGTGCGCGCGGCGAGCGCCACAGTCGCGTTGCCGAAGCGATTCGGCTGCCGCAACGGGCGGTACATCTCGGGCTTGACCGAGAGGGTCAGCGACTCCTGCGGCGTGTCGGCGACGACGCCGACGATCGTCACCCACTCGCTGGCGTGGTCGAGGCCGGTGCGCAGGCGGCGGCCGAGCGGGTTCTCCCCCGGCCACATCTGGCGCGCCAGCGTCTCGTTGACGACGGCGACGAGGGGAGCCGGCGCGGCGTCGGCCTCGCTGAACGTGCGGCCGGCGACGAGACGGATGCCGAGGGCGCCGAAGTAGTCGCCTTCGACCGCCCGCCAGCAGACGTCGGGCTGCCGGTTGGGCGGGAACTCGCGCCCTTCGACGGAGAGACCGGCGGAGAAGCCGGTGCCGGTCAGCGGTAGCTTGAGGATGGCGCCGGCGCGCTCGACGCCGGGCGCGGTGGCGGCGGCGGCGACGGCGTCGGAGAGCAACGCCGCCCGCCGCTCGACGCCGAAGTCGGCGCGCGTCGGCGCCCACAGCCGGAGCGTCGTCACGCTCTCGGCGTCGAAACCGGGATCGACGGCGGTCATGCGCAGCAGCGTGCGGACGACGAGAAGCGAGCCGGCGACGAGGACGACGGCGAGTGCCGCCTGCGCGACAACGAGCGCCGAGCGCAGCCCGCCGCGCTCGACGCCGAGCGCGCCGCGGCCGGCGGCGAGCGCTACGGCGGGCGGCACGCGCAGCGCCGCCATCGCCGGCGTCGCGGCGGCGGCGATCGCCGCGAGGGTGGTCAACGCGGCGGCGAAGAGCGTGACGGCGGGCGCCGCGCCGACCGCGCGTCCCGCGGCGTCGGCGCCGGGCAGCCAGGAGATCAGCAGCGGGGCGCCCCACGCCGCGACAGCGAAGCCGAGGCCGCCGCCGGCGACGGCGAGGAGGGCGACCTCCGAGACCGCTTCGCGCAGCAAGCGCGCGCCGCGCGCACCGAGCGCCGCGCGAACCGCGATTTCCCGTCGCCGGTTCGCGCCGCGCGCGAGCAGCAGACCGGCGACGTTCGAGCAGGCAACGAGCAGGATGAGGAGCGAGCCGGCGCCGAGCAGCGCCACCGGCGCCGCGACGCGGCTGCCGAGGTCGTCGGCGAGTGGGTCGACGCGCATGCCGCTGCCCCGGTTGTCATCGGGATAGGCAGCCGCCAGCCGCGCCGCGATCTCGCCGAGCTCGGCGTCGGCGGCGGCGACGGTCGCGCCGGGCGCGAGCCGCGCGTAAACGCCCAGGTAGCGCGCGTCGCGCATCGTCGTCCAGTCGACGTCCAGATCCAGAGGTAGGCTCGGGATGTCGCGCTCGGCGAGCGTCCAGACGCGGACGCCGCTCGGCAGGGCGAAGCTCGCCGGGGCGACTCCGATCACCCGATAGGCGACGCCGTCGAGGCGGATCGTCCGCTCGGCGAGTGGTCCCGCGCCGAGCTCCTGCAGCCAGAACGCCTCGGAAGCGACCGCCAGAGCGTCCGACTCGCCGCCGTGGAAGAAGCGCCCCGCGTGTGGCGTCGCGCCCAGCACGTCGAAGAATTGCGTCGAGACCCGGGCCACCGAGATGCGCCGCGGTTCGCCTTCGGCGTCGAGCATCTGCGGCGTCTCGAAGTAGGCGGCCGCGCTCTCGATCGTCGCCGCTTCGCGACGGAAGTCGAGGAAGTTCGCCGGCGCCAACTGCCGCCGCAGATTCCCTTCGAACGTCTCCCAGACGGCGACCAGCCGATCCGGTTCGCGCAGCGGCAGCGGGCCGAGGAGCAGCGACCAGGCGGTGGAGAAGACGGCGGTGTTGACGCCGATGCCGAGGGCGAAGCTGGCGAGCACGGCGAGCGTGAAACCGGGCGAGCGGGCGAGCCCGCGGGCGGCGTGGCGGAGCGGCGGGAGCGGGTTCAACGTCGGTCCTCTCGAGGTGGTCGTCAGTCGTCGCGCAGCGACTCGGCGGGCGAAACGCGGGTGGCGCGCTGCGCGGGAAGCCAGCTCGCCGCCGCGGCGACGGCGATCAGGACCGCGGGAGCGACCAGGTAGTCGAGCGGCTCGACGGCGCCCGCCACTGGCAGCAGCGAGCCGAGCGCCCGAGTGGCACCGGCGACCAGCGGCATGGCGGCGGCGGCGCCGACCCACGTCCAGCGCAGGCCGCGGCCGAGGAAGAGCCGTCGGATCTCGCGGGCCGTGGCGCCGAGCGCTTGCCGCACGCCGATCTCGCGGCGCGCGGCGACCACCTGCTGGGCTACCAGGACGTAGAGCGCCAGCGCCGAGAGCAGCACCGCCAGCGCCCCGAGCACGGCGGCGATCGCCGCCGCCGAGCGCTGCGGCAGCAGGAGCGTCTCGAGCTGCGCCGTCGCCGGCTGGAGCGGAGGAGTGCCGAGATCGGGAGCGCTCTCGGCGAGCACCCGGTGGACCTCCGCCGCGAGCGCCGCGACGTCTCGGTCGCGGGCGCGGACGGCGAGCGCGAGCCGCGGCGTCGCGTGCTGCTCGAGCGGGAGGAAGAGCTGCGGCCGGGGCGCCCGCCAGGGGCGGCGAGTGCGGGCGTCGCGCGCCACGCCGACGACGCGCACCGGTTGCCCGTCGACGTAGACGAGGCGCTCGAGCGGCGAGCCGCCGGGCGCGAGCGCGGCGGCGAGCTGCTCGTTGACGACGGCGACCGCGGGCGCCCCGCCGTCGTCGAAGGGAGCGAAGCCACGGCCGGCGACGATCGGCAGCCGGAGCAGCTCGAAGTAGCCGGCGGAGACCACCGCGGTGTCGACGCGCTGCGCCGCCGCGTCGTCGGACGAGGGCGCGACGGCGCGCGTCGGGTGACCGAAGGAGAGCGGGAAGGGCGACGCGGCGGCGCTCGCCTCGACGCCCGGCAGCGCGTCGAGCCGCGCCAGTGTCCGCGCGACAAGCCGGTGCTCCTCGTCGGCGTCGAGGCCGAGGAGGCCGACCTCGAAGTCGACGACGCCGACTCGCTCGACCTCGAGGCCGAGCTCGAGCCCGCGCGCCGCCCGCGCGTGGAGGGCGAAGAAGAGCGCCAGGGTGACGAGGACGACCGAGGCGAGCACCTGCGCCGTCACCAGCACCGCGCGCGCGCGTCCCGCTCCGGCACCGGCGACGCCGCGCGCGCCGGCGAGCAGATCGGCGGTGCCGGCGCACGTCGCGCGCCGCGCCGCGATGGCTCCCACCGTCAGCCCGAGAACGATCGCCAGGGCGACGCCGAAGCCGAGCACCGCGGCGTCGGGGCGGAGCTCGAGGTCGAGCGGCACCGAGAGGCCGCGCGAGAACGAGCGGAGCAGCGCGGCGGCGGCGAGCGAGAGGGCGCAGCCGAGGACGCCGCCGCAGGCGAAGAGGAGCGTCGACTGCACGGCGAGCGGCAGGAGCAGGCGGCGGCGGTCGCCGCCGAGCGCGGCGCGCACCGCCAGCTCGTGGCGGCGGTCGAGATGATCCGCGAGGAGCAGGCCGACGATGTTGGCTGCGACGACCAGGACGGCGATCGCGCCGAGTGTCGCGAGCGCGATGAAAAAGAGCACCGCCGCGCCGTAGAGCGATGGCTCGACGCCGCTCGTGCGCTCGATGCGGAAGCGGGCCCCCCGCCAGCGCTCGGGAGCCAGACGGGAGAGGTCCGCAGCCAGGCGGTCGAGCTCGGCGCGCACGGTGGTGAGCGAGGCCTCGGCGCGCCGCCGCGCCACGAGCTCGAGGAGATCGCGGTCGGCCCGGGTGGCGGAGTGCCCAGGATCGGCGAGCGCGATCTGCGCGAGCGGAACGTAGAGGTCGAAGCGGAAGCCGAGGAAGGTGCCGACGAACCCGGGCGGCCCGACACCGACGACCTCGAAGGGGTGACCGTTGATCCGCACCGTGCGGCCGACGAGGTCGGGATCGCCGCCGAAGCGCGACCGCCAGAGCGCGTGGTCGAGCACTGCCACCGGCGCCGCACCGGGCAGATCGTCGCTGGCGCGCAGCAGCCGGCCGGCTGCGGGGTGTGCGCCGAGGGTGGCGAAATAGTTGCCGGCGACCACCTGTGCTACGGCGAGCAGCGGCGGCGCGTCGCTGACCGCCAGGCTGACGCCCTGATCGCGGAAGCCGGTGACCTCCTCGAGGGCCTCGGCCTCGGCGGCGAGGGCGCGCAACTCGGCGAGCGAGAAGCCGCCGAACTCGTCCGCTTCGACTGTGCGGTGGAGGTTGACCAGCTCCTCCGGCGCGCCGACGCCGGGCAGCGGGCGGAGGACGAAGTGGCGGACGACGGTGGCGATGGCGGTCGCCGAGGCGATGGCGAGCGCCGCGGTGGCGACGATCGTCGCCGTCCACAGCGGCCGCCGGCGCAAGCGGCGAAGCTCGGTGCGGAGAGAGCTGGCGAGCACGAGCGGGCGCCTTTCCGGCCGTCACTTGTCGCGCAGCGCGGCGACGGGATCGACGGCGGCGGCGCGCCGCGCGGCGAGGCCGCTGGCGAGTGCCGCCACCGCGACGAGGGTCGCCAGGCCAATCACGAACGGCAGCGGCGAGAGCGGGTCGACGCCGTAGAGGACGCCGCGGATTCCGCGCGCGGCGGCGAGGGCGAGGAGCAGCCCGAGCGCTGCCCCCGGAACGACGTGGACGAAGCCGTCGCGCACGAGGCCGAGAACGACGGCGCGCGGTGCGGCGCCGAGCGCCATGCGCAAGCCGAGCTCGCGCGTGCGGCGCGCCACCGAGTAGGCGAGGACGCCGAAAAGCCCGACGGCCGCGAGCACCAGGCCCTGAGCGGCGAAGACGGTCGCCAGGTTCCCGATCAGTCGGCGGTCCTCCCAGCTCTGCCGGAGACGCGCCGGATAGGTCATGACGTCGTAGAGCGGGGCGTCGGGCTCGAGCTTCGCGAGCGCGCCACGGGCGGTCTCGGCGAGGGCCGCGGGGTCGCCGCCGGCAGCGCGCACGACGACGAAGCTGCTCCGCCAGGGAAAGCGGGCGAAGGGCACGAAGACCTGTAGCGCGGCGCGCTCGGTCTGCTCGTGCAGCTCCTCGAACGGCAAATCGGGAGCGATGCCGGCGATCGTGTAGACGGGCGCGTCGGGTGCGAGCCCGAGACGCAGCCGCTTGCCGAGCGTCGGCTCGCCGGGCCAGAGTCGCGTGGCGAGAGCGCGATTGACGACCACGCGTTCGATCGATGCGCCGGCGTCCTCGGCTGCGCTCCACGTCTCGCCCGCGACGAGCGGCGCCCCGAGCGTCGCGAAAAAGCCACGCGACACCCCGATCAAGGAGATGACGAGCGAGGCGTCGACGCTCGGCGCGTCCTCGGCGCGCGATGCGCGCTCGGTGTCGCCGCCGTCGTCGGCGGGAAGCGCCGTCGTGACCGCCGCGCCCGCGACGCCGGGCGTTGCCGCCAGTCTCTCGACCAGCCGCTCGCGAAACTCGACGCGCCTCGCCGGCGGGTCGTAGGCGTCACCGGGGAGGTAGGTGCGAAAGCTGAGCAGCGGCCCGGGCGCGAAGCCGAGGTCGGCGTGCTCGAGAGCGCGCACGCTGCCGAGCAGCCAGATGCCGCCGACGAGAACGACGAACGAGGCGGCGAACTGCAGACCGACCAACAGGCGTTGAAACCGCCGAGTTCGCCGCGAGTCTCCGCTGCGTCCGGCGGCGGCGAGGAGCGGCAGCAGACCGCTGCGGCCCGCGCCCAGCGCCGGCGCCAGTCCGGCGAGCAGCGTCACGACGCCGGCCAGCGCGCAAGCGCCGGCGACGAGCCGGGCGTCGAGCTCGAAGGTCATCCAGGCGGGAAATTCCTCGTTCATGGTGGCCAACGCGACGTCGAGCCCCCACTTGCCGAGCAGCAGGCCGGCGGCGCAGCCGGCGACGGCGAGCAGGAAGCTCTCGCCGAGCACCTGGCGCAGGATGCGGCCGCGTCCGGCGCCGAGCGCCAGCCGCACTGCCAGCTCGCCCTCGCGCGCCGCGGCGCGCGCGACGAGGAGGTTGGCGACGTTGAAGCAGGCGACGACGAGGACGGCGAAGACGAGTGTCGAGAGCACGGCGAGAATGCGCGTCGTGTGCGGGTCGTAGAGCGACTCGCGGATCGGCACCAGGCGGAAGCCGCGCTGCGCCTCGTCGACCACGCCGCCGGCGCGCAAGCGCTCGGCAGCCGCGTCGAGCGAGTTCTGGGCGTCGGACAAGGGGGCGTTGCCCGGCAGGGTGGCGACGGTCCAGAAGTCCCGTGCGTCACGGGGGAAATCGCTCTCGGGCGCCCACGGCAGATAGAGCTGCTGGCTGCCGGGGATGCCGAAGCCCGGCGGCAGGACACCGGCCACGACGAGCCGGCGCTGATTCATCTCGAGAGCGCTGCCAACCGCCGCCGGATCGCCGCCGAAGCGGCGTTGCCAGAGCGCGTGGGAGAGCACTACGGACTCTTCGCGACCGATCGGCCGACCTTCGTCGGCACGAAAGTCGCGGCCGAGGAGCAGCGAGACGCCGAGGACGCGGAAAAAGTCGGGCGAGACCGAGGTGCCGAGCACGCGTTCGGGCTCGCCGCCGGTGAGCGTGAGGTTGCGAAACATCAGCACGGCGAGCTCGTCGACCGCGCCCGAGGCGGCGATCTCCTCGGCTTCGGCGAGCGTCAGGGCGTCGCTCTCCGCGTCGAGCGCGCCACGGTCGGTGGGATAAACGAGGACGAGCCGGCCGGCGTTCACCCCCGGCAGCGGCCGCCAGAGAATCGAGTAGACGATGGTACCGATGGCGATCGTCGAACCAGTGCCGAGGGCCAGGGTGAGGACCGCCGCCAGGGCGAGCCCCGGAGAGCGCGCCAGCGAGCGCAGCGTTTGGCGGATCTCCGCGATCACGGTTGGCACGCCCCGGGAGACTGCAAGGCGATTGCCATTGCGAGCTGCTCGAAGGCCGCGTGCGACGGGCGGCGGGGGACGGTTCCGGTGCGGTCCGCGTTCAACACTGGGACCCGACTGTTCGGATCCGGACAGCCGGCGCCGCATCTCACATCTCGTCGCGCAGCACGACCGCAGGATCGACGCGCATCGCCTCGAACGCCGGCAGGGCGCAGGCAAGAAGCGACAGCCCGGCGAGGAGGAGGGTCGAGCCGACATAGGGCGCCGGCTCGAGGAGGCCGACGCCCCAGACGAGAGAGCTCGCCAGGCGCGAGGCGACGATCGCGGCGACCGTTCCGATCGCTGCGCCCGCCGCGCACCAACGCAGGCCGCG
>Ga0214472_10004205_pt1 | contig 15175 bp, 14 predicted proteins | sample RVTome_6_FD_207662 | JGI IMG/M metagenome (GOLD analysis project Ga0214472, IMG submission 207662) | Soil microbial communities from uranium-contaminated site in the Upper Colorado River Basin, Wyoming, United States - RVT140D175 | ecosystem: Environmental > Terrestrial > Soil > Contaminated >...
ACCTCGCGCTGATCCAGGAAGAGCACCGCAGGATCTTCGAGGCGATCCGCGACCGCGACCCCGCCGGCGCGCGCGAGGCGATGCGCCGGCACCTGACGCGCTCGCTCGAGCGCTACCGCAAGCTCGCCGCGGAGCGCAAACAGGCCGCGTGAGAATCCTGCTGACGCACTCCCCCGAGGCGTTGAGGAGCTACTACGGCGAGCGGGCGCTCGCCGCTCTCCAGCAGGTGGGGGAAGTCTCGCTTCACGAGGGGAAGGAATCGCTGCAGGGAGAGGCGCTCATCGCCGCCGCCGCAGACTGCGATCTCGTGGTCTCGTACCGCCAGTCCCCCGCGCCCGCGGCGCTGTTCGAGCGCCTGCCGCGGCTGAAGGCGTTCCTGCGCTGCGCGATCGACATCCGCAACATCGACGTCGCCGCGGCGAGCCGCGCCGGCGTGCTGGTGACGCAGGCCAGCGCCGGCTTTGTCGCCGCCGTGAGTGAAATGGTGCTCGGCTTTCTGGTCGATCTGTCGCGCGGCATCACGCGTTCGACGCTGGAGTACCGCGCCGGGCGCGTGCCGCAGGCCGCGATGGGCCGGGAGCTGAAGGACAGCACTCTCGGGGTGATCGGCCACGGCGCCATCGGCAGGGAGGTGGCGCGCATCGGGAGAGCGCTGGGCATGCGCGTCCTCGTCAATGATCCTTACGTGAAGGACATCGAGCAGACTCCCCTCGATTCGCTGCTCGAGGAGACGGAACACCTGATGAATGCCGCGGCGTTCGCGAAGATGAAACAGGGCGCGTTCCTGGTCAACGTCTCGCGCGGCAATCTCGTCGACGAAGCCGCGCTCGAGGCGGCGCTCGATTCGGGACGGCTCGCCGGATGTGCAATGGACGTCGGCCGGGCACCGGACCAGATGCCCACACCGCGGCTCGCGGCGCGGCCGGACGTCATCGCCACGCCGCATGCCGCCGGCCTGACGGCGCCGGCGATCGAGCACCAGTCGCTCGAGACCGTGGCGCAGGCGGCCGAGATCATTCAGGGACGGGTGCCGAAAGGCGCGGTGAACGCAGAGCACTGGAGGCGAAGGCCATGAAGACGGTACTCATCACCGGCGCCGCGGGAGACGTCGGTACGCACCTGCGGCGCGAGCTGGCGGGCAGGTACCGCCTGCGTCTCTCCGACAAGAGACCCTTGAAGAAGGGGAAGAACGAGCAGTTCATGCGCGCCGACATCTCGAAGCCGGCGGACGCGCTGCGCATCACCAAGGGCGTCGACGCGATCGTGCACCTCGGCGGCTACTCGGTGGAAGGGCCGTGGAATGCGATCCTGAAAGCCAACATCGTCGGCTGCTACAACGTGTTCGAGGCGGCGCGGCGCAACGGCGTCGAGCGCATCGTGTTCGCCACCAGCAACCACGCGGTGGGCTTTTACCGCCGCGACCAGACCATCGACCACCGGGCCTGCGTCAGGCCCGACGGGCGCTACGGGGTGTCGAAGGCGTTCGGCGAGGCGCTCGGCAGCCTGTACGCCGACAAGTACGGCATGCAGGTGTTCTGCATGCGCATCGGCAACGTCAACCCGGCGCCGATCGACAAGCGGCGGCTCTCGATCTGGCTGAGCCCGCGCGATCTCGCGCAGCTCGTCTCGATCGGCATCGAGCATCCCGGGGTCCGCTTCGAGATCGTGTACGGCGTCTCGGGCAACCAGCGCAGCTGGTACGACAACTCGAACGCCGCGCGCCTGGGTTACCGGCCGCAGGATGATGCGGAGGCTTACGCGGATGAGATCCTTGCCCGGGAAAAGCCCGGCGATCCGCGCGCCGAGACCTACCAGGGCGGACTCTTCGTGCACGTCGAGGAGGTTCCCAATCCCGCCGCACCGCGCAGGAAAGGACCGAAGAAAGGGAAAAAGAGATGAAGTTCACGGTACCGCCAGGCGCCACGGACACGCACATGCACATCTACGACCAGGCGTTCCCGGCGGCGCCGGGAACCTTCATGCCGGGGCATTTCCCGGTCGAGGACTACCGCGCCCTGCAGAGGCGCCTCGACCTGGAGCGCGTCGTCGTGGTGCAGCCCAACGCCTACGCCGACGACAACCGCGTTACGCTGCAGTCGATAGAGAAACTCGGCAGGAACGCGAAAGGCGTCGCCGTCGTCAAGCCCGGCGTTTCCGAATCCGAGCTGGAGCGGCTGACCCGGGGCGGCATCTGCGCGCTTCGCATCATGACCTTGCACGGCGGCACGCTCGGTTTCGACGTCATGGACGAGCTGATGGCGCGCGTGCATCCGTTCGGCTGGCACGCCAACCTCCAGCTCGACGGCCGCGAGCTGCCGAAAGTGGAGGCGCAGATCCGCCGCCTGCCCGGGAAGTTCGTGATCGACCACACCGGGAAGTTCCTGGAGCCGGTTCCTCCGGAGCACGGGGCCTTCAAGTCGCTGCTGCGGCTCGTCGACACCGGCAGGTGCTGGGTCAAGCTCTCGGCGCCGTACGAGACCTCCAAGAGCGGCGCCCCCAAGTACGAGGACGTGGGCCGCCTTGCCAGGGTGCTCGTCAGGCACGCTCCCGAGCGCATGCTGTGGGCGTCGAACTGGCCGCATCCCTCGGCGCGCAAGCCGGCGCCGCCGGAGGACGCCGAGCTGCTCGAGCTGCTCGCCGACTGGGCGCCCGAGGAGTCGGTGCGCCGCCGGATCCTCGCCGACAACCCCGCCGAGCTGTATGGCTTCTGAGATCCGGCAGGTCGTGCTCCTCGACCAGGAGGTGCGCCGCGAGGGCGGACGCGATCTCGCCGCACCGACGCGGCGGGTCGCCGCCGCCGCGGTGCTCGAGAACCCGCTCGCCGGGAAGCCTTTCTCCGAGGATCTTTCCGAGTTGGTGGATATCTCGGTAAGGGCAGGAAAACTGCTGACTGAGCGCGCGCTCGAAGCGCTCGCGCCGCTCAGGCCGCGCGGCTACGGCAAGGCGGTGCTGGTGGGCACGGAGGGCGACCTCGAGCACGGCGCGGCGATGATCCACGTGCGCATCGGCCTTGCCATGCGCCAGGGCGCGGGCGGCGGCCCGGCGCTGATTCCCGGAAACGCCAGGGTGGGCGCCGCGGGCGCGCCGATCGACGTCGTCTTCGGCGGCATCGAGGACGCGTGGGACTACGACGCCATGGACACGATGCAGGTCTGCGTGCCGGACGCGCCGCGGCCGCGCGAGATTCTGCTGGTGGTGGCCTTCCTCGCCGGCACGCGGCCCAACGCCCGCATCCGCGGCGCGTCGCAGGCCGAGGTCAACGCGCTGGTATCGAAAATGGGGAAAACGAGGCGATCAGGCGGTTGACCGTGTCCGCGGCCTCGAGCTGGCTGAAGTGGCCGACGCCCGGGACGACCTCGATCCTGGCGCCGGGAGCCTTCGCCCTGAGCAGCTCCAGCCACGGCGTGGTTTCGCCTTTCTGCAGCGGCACGCGCTTGCGCTCGGCATTGACGTAGGTGCTCTGGATCGCCATCAGCGGCGCGCGCACGGCGGCGAGCGTACGATCCATGTTCTCGGCGTCCCAGCGCACCATGCGGGGCAGCAGCGCCGTGCCGATCTCGGCCGGCAGGCGCATGGCGCGAGCGATGATCCGTTCTGCCTCCTCGCTCGGCGCGAGGAACATGTCGGAGAAGAACTTGCGGGCGAAAGCGGCATAGCCGGCCGACTCGATCGCCGCGCGCGCGGCCGCCTCGGCTTCTGCCGGATCGCCGGAGCCGATGCGGCTGCCGTCCACCAGGACGAGCCCGGCGACGCGCTGCGGGTCGAGCCGCGCCGCTTCCAGCACCACGCGGCAGCCCATGCTGTGCCCGACCAGGATCGACGCCGGCAATTCCAGGTTCGCCAGCAGCGCGGCGACGTCCCCGCCGTAGTGCTCGATCGAGCACTCGTGCGGCCGTCCCGGCGTCGTCCCGTGGCCGCGCAGGTCGCAGGCGACGACTTCATGGCTGCTCGCGAAGAGCTCGAGCTGCGCTCGCCAGTCCTCGTGGCTGCAGGCGAAGCCGTGAACGAAAACGAGCGGGGGCGCGCCGCGTCCCGTGCGCACGAAATGCATGCCGCTGCTCAGTCGTCCGCGCTGGCGGCGGGCTTGTGCGCCGACACCAGCCTTTGCTGCAGCTGCGGCGGCGCCGGCTCGTAGTGGCTGAACTCCAGGCTGTAGGTGCCGTGGCCGGCCGTGAGGGACTTCAGGCGCGCGGGGAACTGCTCCAGCTCGGAGAGCGGCGCCTGCGCGGAGATCTGCACCGTGCCGACGCGCGGCGTGTCCGAGCCCCTGATCTGGCCGCGGTGGCCGGAGAGCTCGCCCGCGATGTCGCCCATGTTGGAGTCGGGCGCGGTGATTTCCACGTTCACGATCGGCTCGAGCACGATCGGCCGCGCCTTGCCGAGCGCGTCGAGGAACGCCTTGCGGCCGGCCGACATGAAGGCGACGTCCTTCGAGTCCACCGGGTGGCTCTTGCCGTCGTAGACGATGACGCGCACGTCCTGGATCGGGAACCCGGCGACGAAGCCGGACTCGAGCACGCTGCGCACGCCCTTCTCGACCGAGGGGATGAACTGGTTCGGGATCGCCCCGCCCTTCACGCTGTCGACGAACTCGAAGCCCTTGCCGCGCGGCAGCGGCTCGACCTTGAGGAACACCTCGCCGAACTGCCCGGCGCCGCCGGTCTGCTTCTTGTGGCGGCTGTGCCCCTCGGCCCTGGCGGCGATGGTCTCGCGGTACGGGATCGAGGGCGGCCGGGTGTCGAGCTCGAGCTTGTACTGCGCGGACATCTTCTCCAGCACGGTCCTGAGGTGCATCTCGCCCAGGCCGCGCATCACGGTCTCGTTCGCGTGCGCGTTGTGCTCGATGCGAAAGCACGGGTCCTCGGCCATGATCCGGTGCAGCACATCGGACACCTTCTGCTCGTCGCCGCGCTTCCTGGGCTGCACCGCCAGGCCGAACACCGAGGTCGGCAGCTCGAGCGGCCGCGCGTGCACGTGAGCGTCGGCCGGCGAGTCGTGCAGGATATGGTCGAACTGGATCTCCTCGACCTTGGCGATGGCGACGATGTCGCCGGGCACCGCTTCGGCTACCTCGGTCTGCTGCTTTCCGCGCAGCAGGTAGAGGTGCCCCGGCTTGATCGGCTTGCGGCTTTCGCCGACGTAGAGCTGGGTGCCCGGCGTGAGGCGGCCCTGGTGCAGCCGGAACACGGCGAGCCTGCCGATGTACGGGTCGATCTCGATCTTGAAGACGTGCGCCAGCACATGCCGGCCCGGATCGGGGATCGGCTGCAGCTCGCTGGGCTCGGCTCCGTCGGCAGGCGTGCTGATATACGCCGGGGGATTGCCCTCGGTCGGGTTGGGCAGCAGCTTGACGATCACGTCGAGCAGCTCCGCCACGCCGGCGCCGGTCTTCGCCGAGGTGAACACCACGGGAATCAGGTGCCCCTCGCGTAGCGCGCGCTCGAGCGGCTCGTGCAGCTCGTCGGGCGTGACCTCGCCTTTCTCCAGGTACGCCTCCATCAGCTTCTCGTCGACCTCGACCACCTGGTCGATCAGCTTGCGGTGCGCCTCCTCGACCGACGAGAAGTCGGCCTCGCCCGCCGGCGCGAAGAAGCAGTCCGAGACCTTGCTGCGGTTCGCGGCGGGCAGGTTGAGCGGCAGGCATTCGCGGCCGAACGCCTGCTGGATGCGCTCCAGCAGCGCCTCGAGGTCGACGTTGTCGGCGTCGATCTTGTTGACGATCACCAGGCGGTCGAGGCCGCGCTTCTCCGCCCACTGCATGAAGCGCCCGGTCATCATCTCGATGCCGTTCTGCGCGTTGATGACCACGGCCGCGGTCTCGACCGCGGCGAGCGCGGGAAGCGAGTGCCCGAGAAAATCCGGGTACCCGGGCGTATCCAGCAGGTGCACGCGGAAGCTCTCGCCGTTCTGTCTGGCGTCGAAGCTCGCGACCGCGAGCTTCAGGGAGTGCTGCAGCTGCTTCTCGAGCGGGGCGTAGTCGCACGCCGTGGTGCCTCGCTCGATGCTTCCCGGAGCGGGGATCGCGCCCGCCTGGGCAAGTAGCGCCTCGGCGAGCAGGGTCTTACCCGCACCCGCCTGGCCGACGAGCGCGATCGTGCGGATGCGCTTGATGGAATTCGACACGGGCCTGCCTCCTCTCGAATCGATCTTACCGCGGCCCCGGCCGCGGGGTCGAGATGCCGCGGGGAGGGTGGCCGAAGCCGCGTCAGCAGACCCGCTGGCAGTCCTCGCGCTGCTGCTGGCGCTGCGCCTCGTAGTACTGCTCGCGGTCCCTGTCCTTGCGGCCCACGGCGAGCGCGGCGCCGACCGCGACGGCGCCCGCGACCGCCCACTTCAGCTCCACGCCGCCGAGCGGGACCAGGCTCATCCTGGGCGTGTCGAGCCGCGCCAGCGGGAAGTGCCTTCCCTGCAGCGCCAGGCCGAGCGCCGGCATCGACTTCGCGCTGCCCGCGCCGAGGGGGATACCGAGGTAGATCTGCGCCTCGGGTCGCGGCGCGTACAGGTCGTGGGCCTGACAGGGTACGCAAGCGAGCAGCGCCGCAGCGGCCGCGAAGGCGAGCTTGGTTTTCATCCCGCGAGCCTACGGCCCGAAGTGCTACGCGCGCTATCCATCGAGCCCCCGGATTAGTGATCCGGGGGGACGGTATTTCTACTTGCTCGCGTCTTGCCTGGCTTCGAGAAGCTCGGCGCGCTTCTTGAGGGTGTCCTCGAGCTTCGCCTTGGGAACGAGCAGCACGTGCTCCGACAGCAGCTTGTCGCGAGGCTGTTCGCTCGAGGAGCGGAAGCTGACGTGGTAGTCGTCGCCCCGCATGCGCCCGACCTTGATCTCGTAGGACACCCCTTCGAGGGTGGTCGCATTGATGAGCGTGGGCTTGTCCAGCCCCGTGTCGGGAGCGCCCCTGGGCGCGACGTCGGCGAGCTCCAGCAGGCTGAGGGAATAGGAGGCGGCGTTCACTTTGGGGATGTCGAGCTTCTCGGGCGCTCGCGCGCCCTCGAGCTTCCAGTCGGCGTTGTCGCCGCTGCGCTCGACGCGCCAGCCGCCGCCGCCGGGAAAGCGCACCTCGAGCGTCTTCACCTTCTCGACCTTGAACGAGCTGCGATCGATCCAGTCCGCGCTGCGCGCGCTCGCCTGCGCGAGCGGGTCGGAAACGAGGTAGACCATTTTCGGCTCGTCGGGCAGCGCGACGAAGCGGCCGTCGGCCGGCGCCTTCTTCGGGTCGTCGACTTCCTGGCGGAAGTATTTCTTGCCTACCGTGAGCTTGCCGATCGCCTTCGCGTCGGACCCCAGGAACTCGACCTGAGTGCCCGAGGCGTCGAGCGCCAGGCGGGCGCGGTCCTTCTCGCCGATCGGCTCGCTCTGGCCGATCCGCAGGCCGATCGCCTTCACCACGAACTCGTGCACCTTGCCGAGATCGGCCGGGAAGCCCTCGCGCTCGGCGAGCGTCCAGCCGGTTTCCTTGCGCTCCAGGGTGAGGGTCGAGCCCGGCTCGGCGATGCGGATGGCGGCGATGTCGGCCGCCTTGAGGTCCTTGAGCAGCGTCTGCCCGAGGGTCTCGATGTTCGCGGGACGCCGGGCGCGTTCCTGCTGGTGGTAGAGCAGCGCGCCGCCGCCCAGCACCACGAGCAGCACCACCAGGATGGCGGCCACCCGCGGGTTCATGCTGCCCTCGACCTGCGGATCATGGCGACCAGCAGCCCGGCGAGCGCGACCAGCAGCGGCATGAGCGCGATGTTGGCGACCTTGGTCCAGAACACCAGGCTCTCGGCGTCCTGGCGCAGGTTCTTGCGCACGTCCTTGAGCGCAAGCCGCGTCTCGGCCACCGTCTTGCGGAAGCGCTCGAGCTCGGCCTGCTGCTCGGGGGTGAGGATCTGCGCCGACTTGCCGGCGCCGCCCTGCGCCTTTTGCAGCTCCTGGAGCTTGGCGGTGGTCTTCTGCAGCTCGTCCTCGAGGCTCTGGATGCGGCCGAAGTACTGCTTCTGCGCCTCGGCCTCGAGCTCGCGCACCACGGTGAGCGGGCGGAACGACGCCGCGCGGCTGCGCAGCGAGATCAGGTCGTCGCCCGCGGCGAACTGCTCGACCATGCCCATGGCGAAGGCGAGGTTGCCGTTCGAGGGCACGATCACCTTGCGGCCGAAGATCTCCTGCACGTCGACCGCGGCGCCGTCGGCCAGCATGTCGACGTCGGCGACCAGGATCACCGAGTTCTCGGCGGCCGACTCGCGCAGCGCGGGGGTTCCCGCCACCGGCTTGTCCTGCTCCTTGAGGCCGTCGGGGAAAGCGGTCTTGAACTTTCCCGTGAGCCGCAGCGCGAGCGCCATGGCGCTGCCCGAGGGCGTGAAGCCCTTGATCGCCTCGTCGCCGGAGCGCGTCGCGTCGGCGCTGTCCACCAGCATCGAGTTGGGCGAGCTCGTCACCAGCTCGGCGACGCGCAGGCCCTCCGCGGGCTTCGCCGTGAAGGCGCCGCCGAAGGCGTAGAGCAGCGTCTCGATCGAGGCCGTCACCACGTCGTCGCGGCTGAACGCGGTGCGGTTAAGCGACAGCACGGTGGGGGTGTAGCGCGCACCGCCGCCGGAGCCGAACACCACGTCGGAGATTACCTTGTCCGGGGCCATCTCCAGGCCCCAGGCCTTGAACAGCCGCGGCAGGCTCGAGCTCGACGCCTGCGGCGGAAGGCCCGGCATGGTGGGCATCTGGTCGAAGTAGGCGTACGGGTCGACGAAGGCGATCAGCTTGCCGCCGCGCAGGACGAACTGGTCGAGCGCGTACTCGGTCTGCGGCTGCGCGTCGCGCGGGTGGATGAGCAGCAGGACATCGATGTCCTTGTCGATCTGCTTTGCGCTCAGCGGCACTTCCTTCACCTCGAACTCGCGCCTGAGCTCGTTGGCGAGGACCCAGGGATCGGAGCTTTGCCGTGTGAAGGGGTTGAACCGCTCGCCGAGCACCGGCAGGCCGGCCATCAGGCCGATCTTCGGGCGCCCGGCCGAGCCGACGCGCGCGATCGCGCGCACCAGGTCGTACTCGAGCAGGCGCTCGCGCTGGGGATTGATGGCCGGGATCGCCTGCTTGCGGTCGAGCTGGCTCACCGCGACGCCGAGGTAGAACTGCTCGCCCGAGAGAAGCTGCTGCGGCTCGATGCCGTCGAGCTGGGCGGCGTCCTCCTCCTCCGAGTCGGGCCTCGGGTTGTAGCGCTCGACGACGAGGTTCGAGCCCGCGACCTGCTTGAACTCCCGCACCAGGTCCTCGACGCGCTGCGAGAAGCCGCGCAGCTGCACCGGGACGCTCTCGCCCTGGGAGAGATAGAGCTTCACCTTCACCGGCGCATCGAGTCCCTTCAGGATGCGCTTGGTGCCCTGCGAGAGCGTGTAGAGATTGCCCTCGGTCAGGTCCGCGCGCAGCGACGCCGCCGAGGCGAGATAGTTGGCCGCCACCAGCAGCAGGAACAGCGCGACCAGGCCGATCGCGGAGTACACCAGGTGCTCGTGTTTCTTCATCATGCTCGAATTACCCTGCGCGGTGGCCGCGGATGATGACGCCGGTCGCGAACAGCGCGAAGGCGATCACCGAGAGAAAGAAGAACAGGTCGCGGCTGTCGATGACGCCGCGCTGGAAGCCGTCGAAATGCGTGACCACGGAGAATGCCGCCACCGTGTCGACCACGGCAGGGCTCGCCCAGCGCACCATCAGGTCGGTGACCGGGTTGAACCCGGCGAGGATCAGGAACAGGCAGATGACCACCGAGAGGATGAAGGCGACGACCTGGTTGCGCGTCATCGCGGAAGTCATGCAGGTGATGGCGAGGTAGGCCCCGGCGAGCAGCAGGCTGCCGAGGTAGCCGGCGGCGATGACCCCGTTGTCCGGGTCGCCGAGCAGGTTGACCGTGACCGCCGCCGGGAATGTGAGCGCCAGCGCGAGCGCGAGAAACAGCCACGAGGCGAGGAACTTGGCGAGGATCGCCTGCCAGGGGGCGATCGGCATGGTGAGCAGCAGCTCCATGGTCCCCGAGCGCCGCTCCTCCGCCCACAGCCGCATGCCGACCGCGGGCACGAGCACCAGGTACAGCCACGGGTGCCAGCCGAAAAAGGCGGCCAGGCTCGCTTCGCCGCGCTCGAAGAAGTTGCCTGCGGTGAAGGTGAAGAACCCGGTGAGCAGCAGAAAGATCACCAGGAAGACGTAGGCGACCGGCGAGGCGAAGTAGCTCGACAGCTCGCGCTTCACGATGGTCCAGATGACGCCCATGGCTGTGCCGCCCCTCTTATTTGCTGACGGTGTCGGGAAGCGTGATGCGGCGGAACACCTCGTCGAGCTGTCCCACCTCGTTGTACATCCCCTCGACCTTCCAGCCTTCGCGCTTCACCAGGTCGATCACCGCCTGCGCCAGCTCCGCGGCCCTCGACTTGTCGTCGGGGAAGATCCTGAAGGCGCCGTTCAGCTGCTCCACCCGCCCGAGCGGCGCGAGCTTGTCGAGCGTGGCGCCTTGCGCCTGGAGCGTCACCGCGCCGTGCAGCTCCGACATGGCGCGCAGCTCGTCGGGGGTGCCGTTCGCCACGATCCTGCCGCGGTCGATGATGATGGCGCGCGTGCAGGCGGCGTCGACCTCCTCCAGGATATGGGTCGAGAACACGATCGCCTTGCTGCGGCCCAGGCTGCGGATCAGGTTGCGCACCTCGTGCTTCTGGTTCGGGTCGAGGCCGTCGGTGGGCTCGTCCATCACGAGCACCTCGGGATCGTGGATCAGCGCCTGCGCGAGGCAGGTGCGGTGGCGGTAGCCTTTCGAGAGCGTGTCGATCGACTGGCGCAGCACCGAGCCGAGGAAGCACATCTCGACGGCGCGGCCGACCGCGCGCTTGCGGGCGTCGCCGCGCAGCCCGCGCAGCTCGGCGGCGAAATTGAGGAAGCCCTGCACCGTCATGTCGGGGTACGCGGCCGCGTTCTCGGGCAGGTAGCCGATCAGGCGCTTCGCCGCGAGCGGCGACTCGGCCACGTCGTGGCCGCCGACCGTGACGCGACCGGAGGTGGGCGGCATGAAGCCCGTGATCATGCGCATGGTGGTCGACTTGCCGGCGCCGTTCGGCCCGAGAAAGCCGAGCACCTCGCCGCGCTCGACGCTGAACGAAACGCCGTCGACCGCGCGCTTCGCGCCGAACGCCTTGACCAGATTCTCGATGCGTATCATGGTTTTTCTGCAGCACGCCGCGGGCGCTTACGCCTGCCTTGCCGCGGGCTCTAGAATGCGAAAGGCCCGCATTGTCCCACAATCCAACGACGCTACAGACCGGCGCACGCGCGCAAAAGTTTCCGGTCCCCCGCCCCTCGCCGGAGGTGATCGTCCTCGGCGCCGGCGCCGCCGGCCTCGCCGCGGCCGACGAGCTCGCCCGCGCCGGCCGCTCGGTGCTCGTGCTCGAGGCCCGCGGACGCGTCGGCGGGCGGGTATGGACGCGGCGCATGGCCGGGATCGAGGCGCCGGTCGAGCTGGGCGCGGAGTTCATCCACGGTCGGGCGCCGGCGACGCACGCCCTGCTCAAGCGGGCCGGGATCGGGGTCGTGGCCTCCGTTCACGAGCAGCGCTACGCGGCCGGCGGCGGGCTGCGGCCGGTCGACGCCTTCGCCCAGGCGCAGCGCGCGATGCGCGATCTCGCGGCGCTGGGAGAGGGCGATCTTGCTTTTGACGCCTTTCTTGCCCGGCAAAGGCGCCTGCCGCCGCTCGCTCGCACCTTCGCGCGCATGATGGTCGAGGGATTCGACGCCGCCGACCCGGCGCGCGCGAGCGCTCGCTCGATCGCCGAGGAATGGCGCGGTGACGCGATGGGGGGATCGCAACCCAGGCCGCGCGGCGGCTACGGGCCGCTCCTGGAGCGGCTCGCCGGCTCGATCCTCGAGGGCGGGGCGCGGCTGCGCCTGGGCTCGGCGGTGCGCGAAGTGCGCTGGCGAGGCCACCGGGTCGAGGTCCGGGGCGAGGGTTTTCGATTCGCCGCGCGGCGCGCTATCGTCACGCTTCCGCTGGGCGTGCTGCAATCCGGCGCGGTCCGCTTTTCTCCCGGCCTCGGCAAGCGCGCAGCCCTGGCGCGTCTCGCTTCCGGGCCGGTGATCAAGGCGGCGCTGCGATTCCCGTCGGCATTCTGGGAAAAGCGCTACCGCGACGTGGCGTTCTTCCATTCGCCGCAGGCCGCCTTTCCGACGTTCTGGACGCTGCTGCCGGCTCGCGCCCCCGTGCTGATCGCCTGGGCGGGGGGACCCAGGGCCGAGCGCCTTGCCGGCCGCAGCGCCGAGGCGCTCGCCGGTGACTGCCTGGCGAGCCTGCGCCGGCTGTTCGGACGGGTCGACGAGCCCGACGAGGTCTGCGTGCAGGACTGGAGCGCCGACCCCTGGGCGCGCGGCGCCTACAGCTATGTCCTGGTCGGCGGCGCCGACGCGCGGGCCAAGCTGGCGCAGCCCCTGGGGCGCACGCTGTTCTTCGCCGGAGAGGCGACCCACACCGAGGGAGAAGCGGGAACGGTAAGCGGCGCGCTGCAAAGCGGGCAGCGTGCGGCGCGCGAGCTCATCGCCTGCGGCTGAGGCTCAGAGGCGCCGGGTGTCGGAGAGGTGCCGCCTCCAGTAGCGCGAATCCAGGCTGTCGGTCTTGACGCGCTTGCCGGAGGAGGGCGCGTGCACGAACCGGCCGCTGCCCAGGTAGATTCCGACGTGCCCCTTCTTCTTGCCGTCCTGGTCGAAGAACACGAGATCCCCGGGCCGCAGCTGCGAGCGCGGCACCCGGCGCGAAGCCCGCAGCTGCGCCTCGGTGCTGCGCGGGACCGCGATGCCCGCCCGGCGGAAGCTGAACTGCACCAGCCCGCTGCAGTCGAAGCCCTGCGCCGGGCTCGCGCCGCCGTAGCGGTAGCGGGTGCCCACCAGCTTGACCGCGTGGTTGGCCGCCAGGGCGCCGGTTTGCGGTTCTACGAGGCTCGCCGGGCTCGACGCCGGGGCACTGGCGCACCCGCCGGCCGCCAGGGGCACGGCAGCGATCAGCAGCCACATCGACAAGGTCCGCGACATGCTGCAAAGATAACCGCGGACTGGGTTACCTGCCTGTGGCGAAATTCCTAGGCTGCCGCGCGATCGGCGCGGCGGCGCTCGTGCTCCTCGAGGTGTCGCTTGCGCAGCCGGATCGACTGCGGCGTGATCTCGACCAGCTCGTCGTCGCCGATGAACTCGACCGCGTACTCCAGGGTGAGGCCGATCGGCGGGGTGAGCAGGATCGCCTCGTCCTTGCCGGAGGCGCGGATGTTGGTGAGCTGCTTGGTGCGCACCGGGTTGACGACCAGGTCGTTGTCGCGGCTGTGGATGCCGACGATCATGCCTTCGTACACCGGGTCGCCGGGGCTTACGAACATGCGGCCGCGCTCCTGCAGCTTCCACAGCGCGTAGGCGACCGCCGCGCCGTCTTCCTGCGACACCAGCACGCCGTTGCGGCGCTCGCCGATCTCGCCTTTCAGCGGCGCATAGCCGTCGAATACGTGGCTCATGACCCCGGTGCCCCGCGTGAGCGTCATGAATTCGCCCTGGAACCCGATCAGCCCGCGCGCCGGGATGCGGTAGTCCAGGCGCACGCGTCCCTTGCCGTCGGGCTGCATGTCCGAGAGCTCGCCGCGCCGGCGTCCCAGCTCCTCCATCACCGACCCCTGATGGGTCTCTTCCAAGTCAATACTCAAGGATTCAAACGGCTCGCAGCGCACGCCATCGATATCCTTATAGACGACGCGGGGGCGCGAAACGGCGAGCTCGTAGCCTTCGCGCCGCATGTTCTCGAGCAGGATGGTGAGGTGTAGCTCGCCGCGGCCGGAGACGATGAAGGTGTCGGTGTCCGCCGGGTACTCGACGCGCAGCGCGACGTTGCTCTTGGTCTCGCGCTCGAGGCGCTCGCGCAGCTGCCGGCTGGTGACGTACTTGCCCTCGCGCCCGGCGAGCGGCGAGGCGTTGACCAGGAAGTTCATGGTGAGGGTCGGCTCGTCCACGCGCAGCAGCGGCAGCGCATCCGGGTGCTCCGGGTCGCACAGCGTGGCTCCGATGCTGACCTCGTCGATGCCGTTGACGAGCACGATGTCGCCCGCCTGGGCCTCCTCGACGGTCTTTCTCTCCAGGCCCTCGAACATCAGGACCTGGTTGACTTTCGCTCTTACCGGAGAGGAGTCGTCTCCATTCAATACGACCACCTCCTGCGCCGCGCGCAGCTTGCCGCGCCGGATGCGCCCGATGCCGATCTTGCCGACGTAGCTCGAGTAGTCGAGCGAGCAGATCTGGAGCTGGAGCGGCCCTTCGGGGTCTTCGTCGCGCACCGGGACATGCTCGAGGATCGCTTCGAAGAGCGGAACCATGTCGCGTCCCTCTTCATCGAGCCTGTTTGTTGCGTAGCCGAGAAGCGCCGAGGCGTAGATCACCGGGAAATCGAGCTGCTCCTCGGTCGCGCCGAGTTTGTCGAAAAGGTCGAAGGTCTTGTTCACTACCCAGTCGGCGCGCGCGCCGGGCCGGTCGACCTTGTTCACCACCACGATCGGCTTCAGGCCCAGCGCCAGCGCCTTGCGGGTGACGAAGCGCGTCTGCGGCATCGGTCCCTCCACCGCGTCCACCAGCAGGAGCACCCCGTCGACCATCGACAGCACGCGCTCGACCTCGCCGCCGAAATCGGCGTGGCCGGGCGTATCGACGATGTTGATGTGGGTACCGGCGTAGGTGACCGCGCAGTTCTTGGCGAGAATCGTGATGCCGCGCTCGCGCTCGAGGTCGTTCGAATCCATCACGCGCTCGACCAGGTGCTCGTGCGCGGCGAAGGTGCCGGACTGCCGCAGCAGCTGGTCGACCAGGGTGGTCTTGCCGTGGTCGACGTGGGCGATGATGGCGATGTTGCGCAGCGCGCGGGGCATGGGAGCCGCCTGCTTCTCAAAAGGGCGGCGATTGTAGCACGGGGAGCCTCCAGCAGCCTGTCGGCTAACTGGATTCGCCAGGCTGCTGGGGAGTTGATTTTCCCGGAGGTTGGGGTCCCGGCCGGCGCCAGGCGCTCAAGCGGCCTGCTTCTGCGCCGTGAAGACTTCAACGCGGTTGCGGCCGGAGGCTTTCGCCCGGTGGAGGGCCTGGTCGGCTTCGCGCAAGAGCTGCCGGCTCTCGCGCTTGCCGGCCGTCGCGGTGGTGAGCCCCAGACTCACG